>Ga0196962_10000968_pt1 | contig 10087 bp, 10 predicted proteins | sample S3v_20metaG_FD_183186 | JGI IMG/M metagenome (GOLD analysis project Ga0196962, IMG submission 183186) | Soil microbial communities from Anza Borrego desert, Southern California, United States - S3+v_20 | ecosystem: Environmental > Terrestrial > Soil > Desert | place: USA: California | collected... | reverse complement strand
CCTCTTCGACGGGCCGCGCGACTCGGCGGTCACCGTCACCTTCCGGCGCGACCCCGAAGGGCGCGAGCGCGTCGCGCGACTGCGCCGCGAGCTCTTCGAGCGCGCGCCCGAACTGAAGGTGAGCCGCTCGGGCGGCGTCGCCGTCGCGCGCTTCAACATCTTCACCGAGACGGTCGCGGTGGAGTTCGTGCGCGCGCTGCGCGACGAGGCGAAGGGCGCGCGCGCCCTCGTCATCGACCTGCGCGACAACGGCGGCGGCGAGACCGAATCGATGACCGACATCGCCTCGACGCTGCTGCCCTCGGGGACGCCGCTGGGGCGCTTCACGGGGCGCGACGGCCGCGCCGTCATCGAACCGCGGACGCGCGGGCTGTTGCTGGCCGCCGCCGACGTGCTGGTCAGGTTCCGCGGGCCGGTCGTCGTGCTGACGGGGCCGCGGACGGCGAGCGCGGCCGAGGTCTTCGCCGCGTCGCTCAAGGAGGCGGGGCGCGCGCGCGTCGTGGGCGAGGCGACGTGCGGGTGCGTGCTCGGCATCCGCCGCCGCCACACGCTGGCCGACGGCGGCGTCCTCGACATCAGCGAGATGGACTACCGCACGGCCGGCGGCGCGCGGCTCGAAGGCGCGGGCGTCCGCCCCGAAGAGGAACTCGCGCCGACCCGCCAAGACCTCCGCCGCGGGCGTGACCGCGCGCTCGAACGCGCCGTCGAAATCGCCAAAGCCGAAGCCAGACGGGAGCGGGGTTAAGGCGGCCTCGCGCGGGGCGACGACGATTGAGATTGTCGGTAACCGGGATTCACCGCGGGGGAGACGGTGGAAGAGACGGAGGGCGCGGAGAAAACTAATTGTCTTCTCCGCGCCCTCCGTCTCTTCCACCGTGTTGAGATGAGCGCCCGCGACACTCGACCGCCGGCCGTTCTACTCACGCCGGTTCCGGTCGTTCAGGTCGAAGAGGGTGCGGAGGGCGCGGCGCAGCGCTTCGTCGCCGGACTTTTCCAACTCCTCAAGCTCCTCGGGGGTGGCGCGGCCGGAGGTGGCAGCGTTGATGCGCTGCCACATCGCCTCGCGCGCGCGGAGGAACTCTTCGGGCAGCGGCTTGCCGCAGTAGTTGCAGGCGGGGCTGCCGAGCGCGACGAGGCGGCGGCGGCAGTGAGGGCAGTTGCGGTAGTCAACCGCCTCGCGCGGCCCGGCCGCCGCGCCGCAGTTCGGGCACTTCGTCGCGCCTTCGGCGTAAGCCCCGTGGCAGTATTCGCAGACGCTCGGCATCGGTCTTCAAACAGCCCGGCGCGCGCGACGCGGCCTGAGCGGCCCCCGATTACGTTTCGGCGAGGGCCGCTCAGGCGGCGGCCGTGCCGCAGTTGGCGCAGAACTTCGCGCCGGGCGCGAGCGGCGAGTCGCACTTCGAGCACTTCTTCGGCTCCATCGAAGTGCCGCACTGCGAGCAGAATTTCGCGCCGGCCGTCACTTGGTTCTGGCAGTTCGGGCAGGCCACGGTCGCGGCCTGCGGCGAAGGCGCGGGCGTCCCGCAGTTGACGCAGAACTTCGCGCCCACGGGGTTCTGCGTCTGACACTTCGGGCACGCGACCGTCTGCGCCGCCCCGCCGCCCTGCTGCTGCCCCTGACCGCCCTGCCCCCCGCCGCGGATGCCCTCGGCCATCACCTGCCCGAAGCCGAAGCCCATGCCGAGGCCCATCCCCTGCCCGGCCGCCCCGCCGGGCTGGCGCGCCGCGTCCTGCATCGACTCGGCCGCCTTGTAGCGCATGTACCTGTCCATGTCGCCGAGCGCGGACATCGAGGCGCGCTCGTCGATCTTCTTCTGCACCTCCTCGGGCGGCGTGATGGCCGAGATGAGCATGTCCACCAGCTCAAGGCCCTGCTTGCTGAAGTCCTCGGCGACGCGCGCCTTGACGCCCGCGGCCAGCTCGTCGTAGTAGGCCGGCAGGTCGAAGACGGTCTTCAGGTTCTCGCCGAGCAGGTCGTTCAGGCGCGAGACGACGATGTCGCGGAGGTACTCGCCGAGGCTCTGGGTCGAGACGATCTGGCGCGTGCCGACGACCGAGCCGACGAAGAGCGCGGGGTCTGCGACGCGGAACGAGTACTTGCCGAAGGCGCGCAGGCGCACCATGTAGAGTTCCGAGTCGCGGAACGGGATCGGCTCTTTCGTGCCCCACTTCATGTCCTGAAAGGTGTGGCGCGCGACGAAGACGACCGCCGCCTGAAAGGGCGACGTGCCGCCGAAGGGGAGCGAGAGCAGCCGCGTCAGCAGCGGCACGTTCATCGTCGTCAGCGTGTGGCGGCCCGGCCCGAAGGTGTCGAGCGCCTTGCCGTCGCGGTAGAAGACCGCCGACTGGTTCTCCTGCACGATGAGCTGCGCGCCCATCTTGATGTCGGCCGACCCCGAAGGCGGGACGCGGTGGACGACGTGCGACCCCGTCGGGTCGTGGAACTGGATGACTTCGATAGCCACAGGCTGCTTCTCCTCCCCGCCGCGAGCGGCGCGTCTGTTTCGACCAACCCTTTGTCAGTTCTTCAGGGCGATGTCGCCGTTGACCACTTTGATGAGGAGCGGCGCGCCGCCCTCGGCCAGCCGGCCGGCGACGTGGCGGCCGCCGGCGGCAGTCTTCACCACCCGCAGCGGCCCCAACTCCTCCTCGACTTCGATGTCGCCGTCCATCGTCTCGGCCTTCAGGTCGGCGGCCGGGCGCGCGCCGAAGGCGACGGTGACGTTGCCGCGCACGACCGAGAACTCCTGCGGCTCGCGCCGCCCCCCGGCGCCGCCGTAGGCCACCTTGATGTCGCCCCTGCCGAGCTTGCCGCGCACCGCGCCGGGCAGCTCGCCGAGCGTCACCTCGCCCGCCCTCACGTCCACGACGACCGCGCCCTCCAGCTCGCTGACCTCCACGTCGCCCCGCTCCACGTTCACCTCGACGTGGCGCAGCGCGCGCGGCACTTTGACCCTGTAAGAGACGGTCACGTCGCTGCCGCCCGGCGCGCTCGCCAGCGCGAGCCGCCCGCCCGCGTGCGAGGCCATGACGCGCGTCGCCGCGCGCCCGCGCGCGTCGCCGCCCCCCTTGACGACCGTCACCTCGGCGGCCGGCTCGTCCCACCCCTCGACGGTCACGTCGCCGCGGACGTTCCTGAGGCTGAAGGACGAGGCCGGGTCTAAGGGGAAGGACTTGGTGAAGGTCGTCTCGTCGTCGCTGACGGTCACGTCGCCCTCCTCGACGGGGAGGGGCGCGCCCGAAGCCTCGACCGCCTCGCGCACGCGCTCGGGCAGGTCGGGCGGGAGGGGCGGGATGAGCCCGTCGCCCTTCTTCACGACGACGACCGGCTGCCTGCCGCGCGCCCTGAACGTGTAGACGAGGGCGAGCGTGCCGAGCACGCTCACGGCGGCGACGGCGGCGAGCGCGAGCACCCACACGCCGCGTCCGCGCCGGGCGGGCGCGTGGTCGAGCGGCGCGGTCTGCTGAAAGCCCGTCCGCGGGAAGCTCGCCGGCGGCGCGTAGCCGCCCGGCACGGGGCCGCGGACGGGGTCTGTGCCGCGCGCGCCGAGCCGCGAGGTGGACGCGGGCGGCCCCGAGGTCGGCGCGCCCTCGGACAGGATGCGCGTCGGCGCATCCTCGCCCTCGGCCGCGACGGACGCCCCGCACCTCCGGCAGAACTGCTGCCCCTCGAACAGCTCCGCCCCACAGTTTGCGCAACGGACATCCATAGTAGACAGTAGACAGTAGTCAGTAGTCAGTAGAAAGACCTTCGGCGGCGAATCGTCAGCGCGTCAGCGTCAACAACAGCAACGCGGAGCGCTACTGACTACTGTCTACTGACTACTTCTTTCAGCTGAACATCGGCCGCCCCGGGTTGCCGTCGGGGCGGAAGCTTTCGATGGCGCGGTAACGCTCGTCGAAGGTGCGGTTGAGGTCGTCGGCCGCGCGCTCGACTTCGGCGGCCGCCGCCTTGAGGCCCTCGGCCGTGGCCCCGCGCTCGGCCAGCGTCTGCGCCTGCCGCTCCAGCTCCTCGACCTTCTCGACGAGGGCGAGGTCGAAGCGGTAGAGCCGGTCGAGTTCGGCCTCCTGAATCTTGACCGCGTCGAAGAAGCCGGCGTAGCCGTAGGAGGCGAAGCGGACGCGGTTCTCGATCTGGTCGATCTTCTTCGAGACCCGCTCCAGCGGGCCGACCTCGAAGAGCCGGCCCGCCGAGGACAGCTCCCGCACGAGGTCGCTGACGGGCCGCTTGGTGGCGCGCAGCCGGTCGGCGAGGTGCTCGCGGTGCAGCTTGTCTATGTCGCGCCGCCTCTCCTTCTCGACGTACCCGCTGTAGCCCGGAATCTTGTCGCCGAGCCGCTCAAGCCAGTTGCGCTGGTCGCTCATTAGGGTTCTCCAAAAGGGTGTCAGGTGCCGGGCGCCGGGTGCCGCGCGGCGCCCCGACCGGCACCCGGCGCCCGACACCCGTCACCCTCTCAAATACGCTCCCGCCGTCGTTGGGGTTTCGGCCCCAAGATTCTAACACCGCGGGCGGGCCGCGCGCATAGCGGTTGCGCGGAAATTGCCCCGCGCATATTATACTTTCAGTTCACGTCCCCGCAGATTAACGGCACGCGCGACACGCCCCCGCCGCCGGGGGTCGCCCCAAAACCAAATGTTCCGGGAAGGACTATGAGCGCTGAACACGTCGAGACGCCCCCCGCCAGCCCCGCGCCCGGCGGCAAGTACGTCTACTGCATCATCGAGTCGAAGCAGCCGCGCAGTTTCGGCCCCATCGGCATCGGCGGCCGCGGCGACGAGGTCTACACCGTCCACCACGGCGAGATGGCCGCCGTCGTCTCCAACACCCCCATTCAGGTCTACGACCCGACGCGCGAGAACGTCTTCGCGCACGAGCAGGTCAATGAGACGGTGATGCGCGAGTTCACCGTCCTGCCGATGGCCTTCGGCGTGCTCTTCCGCACCGAGGACGACATCATCGAGCTGATGCGCGGGACTTACGAGGCCCTGCGCGACGTGCTGGCGAAGATGGAGGGCAAGGTCGAGTTCGGCCTCAAGGTCAACTGGGATCGCGAGCGCGTCATCGCCGAGATCGAGGAGGAGAGCGAGGAGATTCGCAACCTCAAGGAGCAGATCACCTCGCGCGGCTCCGGCTCGACCTACTTCGCGCGGATGCAGCTCGGCCGGTTGATCGAGGCCGCGCTCTCGGCCAAGTCCGACGCCTACGTCCACGAAATCTACGCGGGGCTGCGGGACACGGCCGTCGCCTCGCGCGCCAACAAGCCCATCGGCGACAAGATGATCATGAACGCCGCCTTCCTCATCGAGCGCGAGCGCGAGCAGGAGTTCGACACGAAGGTCAAGGAGATCGCCGCCCGCTACGAGGGCAAGCTCTCCTTCAAGTACACGGGCCCGTGGCCCCCCTACAACTTCGTCCACATCCGCCTCAAGCTGGAGCGCGGCGAGGGGGCGGCATGAAACAGTAGACAGTAGTCAGTAGTCAGTAGTCAGTAGCGCCCCGCGCGACGCACTGACGCCGACACGCGAACGATTCGCCGCCGAAGGTCTTCCTACTGTCTACTGTCTACTGTCTACTGACTACTGTCCACTATGTTTTTCATCGACGACTTACTGCTCGCGCCGGTCAACGGCTTCAAGTTCATCCTGCGGCAGGTGCAGCAGATCGCCGACCGCGAGTTGAACGACGAGTCGGTGATTAAGGAGCAACTGCTGGAGTTGCAGATGCGGCTGGAGCTGGAGGAGATTTCCGACGAGGATTACGCCGCGGCCGAGGCCGAGCTGTTCGCGCGGCTGCGCGCCGTCAAGCAGCGACAGCTCGAAGCCCTCGGCCAAGTGCACACGGCCGACACCTCCTCCATCGTCATCGAGGCCGGCGGCGACGACGAGGGCGGCTTCTACGAGCCGGGCGGCGGCCGCTGAAGGCAGTCGGGTGTCGGGTCGCGGGTTTCGAGTTCCGAGTTAAAAGAGCATGGCTTCGACTCGCCCCCCCAAACCCGGGACGCGCGCCCCCAAGACCCGAACCCGCAGCCCGAAACCCGCGACCCTCCCCCCCCTCCCCGAAGACTTCCCTGCGACGCGTTACCTTTTCTTCGGCGGCAAGGGCGGCGTCGGCAAGACGACGGCCGCCGCCGCCGCGGCCCTCCTGCTCCTCGACGCCGCGCCGCCCGGCCAGAGCATCCTCCTCTTCTCGACCGACCCCGCGCACTCGCTCTCCGACAGCCTCGGCTCCGAGGTCGGCGACCGCACGGCCGAGGTCGCGCGCCGCGGCCGCGCCCGCGAAGCGCCGCGCCTCTTCGCGCGCGAGATGGACGCCGCCCGCGCCCTCGAAGAGTTCAAGGACAAGCACCGCCGCGTGCTGGCCGAGATCGCCGACCGCGGCACGATTCTGGACGAGGCCGACATCAACGACCTGCTCTCGCTCTCGCTGCCCGGCATGGACGAGGTGATGGCGCTCTTCGAGCTGAGCGAGATCGAGGGCGCGGGCGAGTTCGCCCGCGTCGTCGTGGACACCGCGCCGTCGGGCCACACGTCGCGGATGCTGCGCCTGCCCGAAGTCTTCGCGCGCTGGCTCGGCGCGCTCGACGTGATGTCGGAGAAGCACCGCTACATGGTCGCGCACTTCGGGCGGGGCCGCGCGCGCGAGGACGAGGTTGACCTCTTCCTGCGCGAGTTGGCCGGGCGCGTCGGCCGCGTGCGCGAGATGCTCTACGACCCGGCGCGCGCCGCCTTCACGCTCGTCGCCACGCCCGAGGCGATGGCCTTCGAGGAGACCGCCCGCTACTTCAGGACGCTGCGCGACGAAGGCGTCCCCGTCACCGACCTCCTCGTCAACCGCGTCGAGCGCGAGCGCGGAGGCTGCCCCTTCTGCCGCGCCCGCGCCTCGACGCAGCGGCGCTGGCTGCGCGCGCTCGACAAAGAATTTAAGACGTTGAGGCGCAGCCGCGTCCCCGTCTTCGCCGAAGAGGTGCGCGGCCCCGAAGCCCTGCGCCGCTTCGCGCAGGCGGCGTGGGGGGGCGAGACAGGCGAAAGCCCGGCCGCGGCGGAGGGCGTCTCGGGTCAGGCGCGCGGGACGCTGACGACACGGCAGAGCCCCGCCTCGCGGTCGGGCTTCCGTCTTGAGGCGCGGCGGCTGCTCATCTTCGGAGGCAAGGGCGGGGTCGGTAAGACGACGGCCGCGGCCGCGTGCGCCCTCGCGCTCGCCGAGCGGGACGAGTCGGCGCGCGTCCTCGCCTTCTCGACCGACCCGGCCCATTCGCTCTCCGACAGCTTCGACGAAAGCGTCGGCGAGTTGAAGCAGGGCGTCGCCGGCCTCGCGAACCTCGACGCGAAGGAGATCGACCCGGCGGCGCGCTTCGAGGAGTTGAAGGAGCGCTACCGGCGCTGGACGGACGAGCTGTTCGAGTCGCTGACCGGCGGCTCGCGCTGGGAGGTGCAGTTCGACCGCGAGGCGATGCGCGAGCTGGTCGCGCTCGCGCCGCCCGGCATCGACGAGATCGCCGCCCTTTCGGCCGTCAGCGACCTGCTCGACGAGGGCGCTTACACCACCATCGTCCTCGACACCGCGCCGACCGGCCACCTCCTGCGCTTCCTCGAACTGCCCGGCGTGGCGCTCTCGTGGATCAGGACTTTCATCAAGCTGCTCCTCAAGTACAAGAACGTGGTACGCTGGGGCGGCGTGGCCGAGGAACTGGTCGCGCTCTCGAAGTCCATCAAGCGCGTCGCGGCGCTGCTGACCGACCCGTCGGCGAGCGAGTTCGTCGGCGTCGCCATCCCCGAACGGATGAGCCTCGCCGAGACCGCCCGGCTCGCCGAGAGTCTCGAACGTCTGCGAGTGCCGATGCGCCGCCTCGTCGTCAACAACGTCGTGCCCGCGGAGGCGGCCGAAGGGTGCGACTTCTGCGCCGCGCGGCGCCGCGCGCAGGCGCGGGTGGTCGAAGAGTTCCGGCGCGCGCTCGACCCCGGCGTCCGGCTCTACCTCGCGCCGCAGCGCCCCGAAGAGGTGCGAGGCTCGGAAGGGCTGCGCGAACATTTCGAGGGGTGGCGCGCGCTCGCCTGAGGCCGCGGCCTGATGAGACGCAGACTCGCGCTCGCGTTTAGTGTCGCCGCGGCGGCCGTCACGCTCGCCGCGCCGGCCTGTTCGTCCTTCCGGCGTGCGGCCTCCCTGCGCGTCGAGGCGCGCACCGAGCGCGGGCCGGTCGCGGGCGCGACCCTGTACCTGCTCGACGCTGACCTCATCGGGCTGGCGATGGCCGGAGACGACGCCGGCGACCCCCTACGCGCGGCCGTCCACCGCGAGCATCCGCGCCTCAGAATCCTCGCCGGGCTGATGAACGGGCGGCGCTACTCGGCCTACCCGCTCGGCCCGGACGTGAGGCTTTTGCTGTCGCAGTCGAGGCCGCTCTGGGAGCGGCGCGTGCGGCGCACGGCGCGCGCGGACAAGCGGGGCCGCGCCGCCTTCGACGGCCTCGCGCCCGGCGTCTACTGGCTGATGTGCCTCGACGAGCGCGACGGGCGCGTGGCCTTCTGGAACCTCTGGCTCCCCCTCGGGCGCGGCGCGAGCGAGGTGACGCTCGACAACGCGAACGCGCTGACCCTAAGCGACGCGGGCCCCGCGAGGTGACGCGCGGCGCCATTTAATTTTCGGCACGGAGTTCGGCAGAAGTTGAGCGGGCGACGGACGACGAAGACGAAGGCGAAGGGCGGCCGGGCCGGGGGCGCGGCCACGGCCCTTTACGTCTACTGCGTCGGCGCGGCCGGACAACTCGCGCCGCTCGTCGGCGAAGGTGGGCCGGAGGCGATTGAAGATTCGTCGCCGCTCGAACTCGTGAGCGCGGGAGGGTTGGCCGCGGTCGTCAGCGCCGTGCCTCTGGCCGACTACGGCGAGGAGGGTTTGGCGGCGCGGCTCGCGGACGCGACGTGGACGGCCACGCGCGCGCTGCGGCACGAGCGCGCCGTCGAGCACTTCGCGCGGCGCGCGGCCGTCGTGCCGCTGCGCTTCGGCACGATCTACCTGCGGCGCGAGTCGGTCGCGCGGATGCTTGAAGAGCGCGGCGCGTCGCTCGCCGCGGCCCTCGCGCGGCTCGAAGGGCGCGACGAGTGGGGCGTCAACCTCTTCGTCTCGCGCGGCGTGTTGCGCGGCGAGGTCGAGCGCGTCAGCCCGCGCCTGCGCGAGCTGGCCGAGCGCGCCGCCGCGTCGCCGCCCGGTCAGGCTTACCTCCTCCGCAAAAAGATCGAGGCCGCGCGCGACGACGAGACGCGCGCCGAGACGCGCCGCGCCGCCGCCGAAGTCGAGCGCCGCCTGCGCGACGCCAGCGACGCCGCGGCCCGCCTGCGCGTCCTCAAAGACGAGGCGGCCGAGCAGGGCGAGGTGGCCGCGCGCCTCGCCTTCCTCGTCGAGCGCGCGCGCTTCGAAGAGTTCCGCGCCGCGGCCGAGGCGCTGGCCGCCGACTACGCCTCGCTCGGCTTCCGCCTCGAACTGACCGGGCCGTGGCCCGCCTACAACTTCGTCGGCGGCGGCGACGAAGAGACTTGAGGCCGGGGACTCGTTCAGGACACTCGCCGCATCGAGCCGGGCAACGACAACTCGGGTCGCGCCGGCGGCGGCTTTCAACAGGTCTTCGGCCTCAAGGCCATCTTCTTATGATTGACGAAGAGTTTGCCTTCGACCAAGACGAGGAGCTGTCTCTTTTGGAGACGCTCGACCACGTGCTCGACCGCGGGCTGGTGATCGCGGGCGAGGTGACGATTGCCGTGGCCGACATTGACCTGATCTACGTCGGCCTCAACGTGCTGCTCGGGTCGGTCGAGACCGTCAACGAGGTGGTCGGCGGGCGCGAGCGCCGGCTCGCGGCCCTGCGCGGGCGGGCCGTCGAGGCCGCGGGCGAAGAGGGAGCGGGCGGGAGTTGAGCCTCTACTACGTCTACTGCGTGGGGGACGACATCGCGGACGAGGCGATTGCGGGCGCGGCGGGCCTCGGCGGCTCGCCCGTCCGACTCTTCCCGCGCGCGGGACTCGCGGCGGTCGTCAGCGCGTTCGAGAACGAGCCCGCGCCCGTCACGCGCGAGCACGTGCTGGCCCACAACCGCGT
>Ga0196962_10000967_pt1 | contig 10105 bp, 10 predicted proteins | sample S3v_20metaG_FD_183186 | JGI IMG/M metagenome (GOLD analysis project Ga0196962, IMG submission 183186) | Soil microbial communities from Anza Borrego desert, Southern California, United States - S3+v_20 | ecosystem: Environmental > Terrestrial > Soil > Desert | place: USA: California | collected... | reverse complement strand
GATCAGTTTGCCCGATTCCGCAACCACCTCACAGGCAAGATGCGCTTCCCGATAGGTCAAACCGCCGGTAACGGGCGTTCCTACACCGGGGGCATGGCGCGGATCGAGCGCGTCCATATCAAACGATAGGTAGATGCCATCCGCATCGCGGCTGACCCGCTGAATCGCTTTCTCCAGCACGGCAACCATGCCGTCCCGGTCGATCTGCTCCATGCTTTGCACCATCACTCCAGCCTCACGCAGATTCCGCTTCTCGCCGGGGTCGAGGTCGCGTGCGCCGATGACAGCGACGCGCTTTGGGTCAATGACAGGAGGCTGCTCCTCCCACAGGCAGACCAGGCGCGGGTCACCCAGACCGCATAATGCGGCGAGGGGCATTCCATGAATGTTTCCCGAGGGGGTTGTTTCGGCGGTGTTGAAATCGGCGTGTGCGTCGACCCAGATGACGCCCAGTTTGCGATGTTTTGCCGCGCCGCGGATCGAACCAACTGCCAAGCTGTGATCACCGCCTAGCACGAGCGGGAAGCGTCCGCCTTGAATAGATGTCGCCACTGCGCCGGCAATACGTCGTCCCATAGGAATAATACAATCGATGTATTTGAGCTTGGGATCGTTGATTTCGCATGTTTCCTGGATAGGCACTTCGATATTGCCTTTGTCTTCTAGTGTGTATCCCAGCTCTTTGAGCTTCTGATGAAGATTCGCGTATCGGATCGCGCTGGGACCCATATCCACCCCGCGGCGGTCCGCGCCGAGGTCAATGGGAACGCCGATGATGTCAATTTGCATGAATTCCTCCATATGATTTAAACACAAAGAGTTTTCTTTGAGTCCTTGGTGTCCTTTGTGTTTAATTTACGCGGTTCGATAATATCCTACATCTACAGAATACACCTGCCCTCTTTTGATCACATGCTTTACAAGGTTCGTCCCATAGCGGTAGCCGAGGTGACGATAATCAGGCACGGACAGGATCAGCATATCTGCCTGTTTACCGGCTTCAATGGAGCCAACTGTGTCAGAGCGCCGGATGGCATGAGCGGAGTTGATCGTCGAGGCGGCAATGGCTTGCGCGGGGGTCAACCCCATATAACGGCAGGAAAGCGCGATCGCAAACTGCATCGACTCATTCCAGGATGTGCCGGGATTGCAGTCTGTCGCGAGAGCAAGGATCGCGTCTGCTTCTATTAATTTGCGAGCAGGAGTATATTCTTTCTCAGCCAGTCCGAAGGGTGTACAGGGTAGAGCGACTGCTACAGTGTCCGACTTGCCCAGGGCGGCGATGTCTGCATCGGAGGTTTTGACGAGATGATCCGCGGAAGCCGCGCCTAACTCAACCGCAAGCGTGGTGCCGCCCAGGTTGCGAAACTCGTCCGCATGAATCTTGAGCGGAAATCCCAATGACCGCGCTTTGGGCAGGATCTGGCGGGATTGCTCGAGGCTGAAGGCTTTGTCCTCGCAGAAGACATCCACAAACGGCAAAGGCAGGCGCGGAGCGTGAGCCGCCCACCATTCTTTTAGCATCGGCAGCATCGTCTCACAAACGAGATCCGTATAACCCTGCGGGTCATCCTTGAATTCCGGCGGAATGGCGTGCGCGCCAAGAAAGGTAACCACAATATCGAGTGGGCTGTCATCGTCAAGAGTGAGCAGAGCCTTGAGCAAGCGCAGTTCTGTCGCGGTCTGCAGACCGTAACCCGTCTTGGCTTCGACAGTGGTCGTGCCATTGCGGAACATGCGTAATAAGCGTGGGCGCGTTTGCGCGATCAACGATTCAATGGATGCGGTACGCGTTTGTTTTACGGTAGAAAGAATCCCGCCACCTTCTGCCAGAATCTCCAGATACGGCTTGCCCGCCATCTTCATCTCGAATTCGTGGGCGCGATCTCCTGCCCAGATGACGTGCGTGTGCGGGTCCACAAAACCGGGCATGAGGACACAGTTTCCTACATCCAACGTTGGCTCATTAGGATAAGAAGCTCTCAGTTCCGCTGTCTTGCCTACCGCGGCGATCTTCTCATCGCGTACAAGGACTGCTCCGTTTTCGAGAATGCCAAGTGCGCCAAGCGATTTGCCCCGCTGCGGCCCGCCTGCCAGGGTGAGAAGTTGAGAGGAAGAGTGGATGAGCATGAGAGTAATTGGTTATTGGTAATTTGTAATTGGAGATTGAATGGCTGATGCCTAGTGAAACAATTTAACCACAGATTCTCATCCCAGCTTAAAAGGTAAAAATCTTTCACCTAACTCCATCAAAAAGTAAGATATAACATTCTCCATGTAACAGTGATATTTTCATTGATTTGACAGTCCGGAAAGGACAAGTTATGCAAAACATACAGAGTCCTTCTCATTTACCCGCCCATCGGCTTGGCTTTGTCTCCACTCGTTTTGATGGGACAGATGCTGTCTCGCTGGAGACACGTAAATGGTCACAGGTTCTGGAAAGGCTGGGCTATTCGATAGACATCAAACCAAAGGGATTCCGGGCGGTGGAATTCAACGGCTTCGTCACAGACAAGACGGTCCAACAGGTTCAAAAAGTCCTTCAGGATCGTGAATTTGCCGAAGAAATGACGGAGCACAACTACGAGCTGGGCAAGCAATTCTATTCCTTCACCGTACTGGAACAGCACTTGCGGGTCTTACTGCATTCCTGTTTTAGCCGCCTCTAAGTGAGGATCACAGCCCCTTTTTCAACATATACGACATCATGCTCCCCCTCTTGGGCGGCATATGATACACAAAGATCAGCTCACGCTCATCCAGCGCTGAAGGCTCCCATTCCGGGAAGTCGGCGGAGATGGAAACCAGACGCGTGCCTGGTTTCATTTGTTCCTCCAGATGCGGAGCCAGTTTCATCGTTTCTGTCGTTGTGGCATACACAAAGACGACGTCTGCATCACGCAGATCCGCCTTGTAAAAATTCCCCCACTTGATTTGAATTTGATCCCCAAACCCACTTGCGGTGAGGTGCAGCCAGATCAAAGCACACTGGATCGGTCCCACCTCGATGCCAATGGCTTTCGCCCGAAACTCGCGCGCGGCGATAAACAGCACGCGCCCATCCCCAGCGCCGAGGTCATACAGCGTTTCCCGCGGCTGGAGATTTGCCAGCCTCAGAGCTTTACGGATTCGTTCCGGTTTTGTGGGAACGGGCGGCAGTCCGTAGAGGGCTGGGATGAGAATCCAAAGAAAAATCAGAATAAAGAGAAGAATGCTCAACCCATATACGAGCAGGAGGATCATGCTTCGCTTCTTCCCCCACGGTGAAACCAGGCAAGGAGGCGCGGCAGGATGACCAGCTTTTGAGTCAATTCGCCAAGTGCCAGCAAGGCAAACACGTTGAATAGAATGGCTGTCAGTGCGACCGGAAAAAACCCGAACGATTGATAAATAAAGGTGGCCACCAAGGCGCCGATCACGCGGCCCAGAGAATGTCCCATTACATTGAAGGATAGCAGCGTTGCGCGGGCATTCGGCATGACCTCTGTCATCAACGGGATGTGGCTCACCAGGACATACTCATAGGTGATATAGAATAAAAACAATCCGACAAGCGCGCCAACCTCCGTTCTGCCGATGACTGGCAGTAACATCGCCGCCAGGATATTCCCGATCAAGCCCAGGGTGAGCGCACGCGGCTTGCCAAGACGGTCAGTGGTAAGGGCGACAAGCCCTTCTCCGCTCAGTTCAGAGACTCCGATCACAGCAGAGGCGCCAGCCAGCGCGGCAATTTGGAGACCGAACGAATCCTCCAGCCAGACCCCAAAGACTAAGTTGACGAGCTCATTTCCGGCGGTTGCCCACATGGCAATGGAAATACCAACCAGAGCAGGAAGATTCGTCAGCACCGCGCGAACGTTTTTTATGGAGGTGCCCCCCGGCGTTTGCGAAACAGTCTCGCCGCGCGGAACCATCCGCCAGATCACGAGGAACATCACCAAGCCCAGCCCGGCAAGAAGCGGGAACGGCGCATACCAGCCGAAGCGGGCAATCAGCAATCCCATCAGCGGAACCCCGACCACAAACGCCAGTGACCAGGCTCCCTCCGTCACGGCAAGAGCCGTGCCGCGCCGCTCATAGGGAATGCGGTCACCTAAATACGCCTGCATGGTTGGGTCAAAAAGAGACTTGCTGAGAATTGCCAACAACAGCGCAATGCTGAACGTGAGAAATGATGGGGCGAGTGCGACGAGACTCATCCCGGCTACGAACAAAAAAATCCCCAGCAGCATCCCAAACCGGCGACCGCGCGGGTCGGAAATCGAGCCCAGCACAGGGGCAAACATCCCCACAGCCGCACGGAGGGTAACCACGAAAGCCAGCGTGTCAATGCTCACATCCAGCCCGCGCGCAAAGACAGACAGAAATGGATACACCATGCGGTGCATCGTATTCAGGATGGTACGCAGTACTATGAAGATCAGAAGTTGAAAACGAAGTCGCATGAGTCGGGTATCAAGCCAGTGGCAGCCGGGAACCGGATAATGTTAGAAGTGCCATTACAATTACGAGAAAAGAGATTATATTGAACGGTGTCGTAAGCTGTGGCATTGCATGATTTTACTCTACCAGGTTAACACACTGAGCGTCGAGGATCCTGTATGGATAAACCACCTGCCAGCCTTGCGTTAGAAAAATTGAATATCCCCCATGAAGTATTTCTACATGAAACGCCGGTTCTGTCATTTGAGCAAGCCGCCTCCGATCGGAATCAGCGACCCGAGCAGATCGTCCGCAGCATCCTCTTTCAGATTCGCCCCGAAGAGTTCGTGATGGTGCTGGTGGCAGGGCGCGAACAGGTTGACTGGAAAAAATTACGCCAGCGGGTTGGGCGCTCTCGTATTCGCATGGCCACCGAAGAGGAAGTGCTGGAGGTCACTGGGTACCGCATCGGGACGGTGAGTCCGTTTGGGTTGAAGAACCCGGTCAGGGTCCTGATCGATTCCAGCATCTTGCGGGAAGAGGAAATCTCGGTCGGCTCGGGAGTCCGTAACATGGCGATCATCATGAAAAGCGCAGACCTGCAAAAGACGCTGAGTGATGCCGAAATCGTCTCGTTGACGGAGACATCCAGTGCAGCGTAACTCCCCGGTATGGTAACGTTAACTAATATATGGGGTTTACACAGTGCCGCACACATGCTGCGCCTTGTATTTAAGAAGGCTTAATTTATTAACGAGACAAGTGGTAGACAGAAAACTTTTGATGTGAGGGACGTATGACCAGTTTACGAGATTTGTTGAGAAGTGCCAGCCGGACCTTTGCCATTGGGATCGAACAGCTTCCGAGTGTGTTGTGCGATGCCGGGACGGTTGCTTATCTGCTTTTACGGGTTTCCGACTATTTGGAAGATAACGAAGACATGGACGCGGAAAAGAAGGTGGAATTGCTCCGCGTGTGGGTAGAGATCCTTCGAGGCAATACTGGGAGTGAAGAATTAACCCAGCATCTTCAGGATGTGGATACCTCTAACCCGGATGCAGTCGTCGCCCAACATGCGGGGGATATCCTGGCGCGCCTTGCTACTCTTCCTCAGGAAGTACAGGAGATCATTAACGATCACGTGATCCACAGCACGCTTGGTATGGCGCGCTGGGTGGAACGCGGCCCCGAGGTCAACGACGAAGAAGACCTGGACGATTACATGTTCGAAGTGGCGGGTCGAGTGGGCTATTTGTTGACCCATCTATTTGCCTGGTACTCCAGCACCATTCGCAACCGCAAGGACAGGCTCCTACCGCTCGCCCGGGAATTTGGACTTGCCTTGCAAACTGTGAACGTGATCCGCGGCTTGCGCAAGGATTATGAACGCGGTTGGGTCTTTGTGCCGAGAAAATACCTGGCACAGGTCCATCTGACAGAACATGAATTATTCCAGCCGGAAAATCGCGCCGCGGCGATCCAGGTGCTGGATATGCTCGCGGACAAAGCGGAGCGCCACCTGCACGCCGCGCTGACCTGTGTCAAGACTTTGCCCCCCTGGCAGCACCGCATCCGGTTAGCCTGTATTTTTCCGTTGATGTTTGCGATCCGTACCCTGGCGATCAGCCGCCGCAACGCGCACGTGTTCGAGGACGAAGCCAAGATTTCGCGGGATGAAGTGAAGCAAATTGTCGTGGATTCCAAGTTGTGGGGCTGGTCAAACGCCTGGCTGGATAACTACTTTCAAAAACTGAACGTAGTCCCCGAAAAGTAGAGCGACCGCTGTTTGCTTGCCTTACTGCAAGCTTTGTTTCTCCATAAACCAGTATAATCATATCTGGAGAACAAGCGGTGAGAACCATCCGTCGGACGTTCATTTTGTTGATCCTCCTGAACGCAGCACTTTCCGTTGCATTTCAGTCTGCGCGCGCCCAGACCAGCGATCCCCTCGCCCTTGTAATGACCGCACACGGTCCGATCATGCCGCCAATGCTCGAGTATTTCAAGCGCGGCATCGAAATTGCAGAACGGCGGAATGCAGAGGTTTTGGTTGTCCAGTTGAACACGCCCGGCGGGGCAGTTCTAACCACTCTGGAGATCATTCGCGAGATTCGGGCGAGCAACGTCCCTGTGGTGATTTATGTTTCTCCGAAAAATGCGATTGCCGGAAGTGCGGGCGCCATGATCACCGTTGCAGGGCATGTCTCTGCCATGGCGCCGGAGACCACGATTGGCGCATCGACCCCGATCATGAATACGGGGGAAAATCTGCCATCGGATGCGCGGGCAAAAGAAATCAATTCGATGCAGGCAGCGATCCGTCCCTATGTAGAACCGCGTGGGGAAGAAGCGCTTGCCCTCGCTAACGCCATGATCGCTGAAGCGAAAGCTGTGACAAACACGGAAGCCCTGGAAGCCGGGCTGATCGATTTTGTGGCAGATGACCTCGAGGATCTTTTGCAGGCTCTGGACGGCTTTACGCTGCAAATGGATGACGGCACACGGACGATCAACACATTGGATGTGGAGACGGCGCCGCTCAACATGAGTCTGATCGAAGGGTTCCTGCTGTTTCTCACCGACCCCAATATCGCCTTCCTCTTGCTTGCGATTGGCGTTCAGGCGGTGTTGATAGAAATCTCCAGCCCCGGCGGCTGGGTGGCAGGCTTTATCGGCGTCGTCTGCCTGACACTGGCAGTCTATGGTATGGGCGTGCTGCCGGTCAACTGGTTTGGAATCATCTTTTTGCTCACGGCATTTATCTTGTTCATCCTCGATATTAAAGCGCCAACCCACGGCGCGTTAACGACCGCCGGCGTGGCATCGTTTATCATCGGCGCGCTGGTGTTGTTCAACTCGCCGGGTGTGCCGCAGTTCCAGCGTGTATCTGTGCCACTGGTGGTTGCCACAGGCGTGGTGATCGGTTTGTTATTCATGGTCATCCTCATCTACGCCCTTCGCGCCCTGAAGGTGCCGATCAGCGCCGGGATCGAGTCCCTCATTGGAAAAACAGGGACCGCCCGCTCCGTGGTAGAGGGGAACGGTGGACAGGTTCAGCTGGGACCGGAGTTGTGGACAGCGGAAGCCGTGGACGCTACCGAATCCATCGGTAAGGGCGATAGAGTGGAAGTCGTCGAAGTAAAAGGCTTACGATTGAAAGTAAGGAAGATAAAGTAACTTCTGTACTTGCAATCCGTCATGCATCAAACCAAGAAGGACCTTTTATGCCTGTAACCCCTACAAGAGACCGGATTATCCCCGAAACTGACGTCCGCCCCCTGCGCCGCCCGGATTGGATCAAGGTACGCGCGCCGTCTGGCGAGACCTATGAATGGCTGTACGGACTGATGCGCAAGAAAGAATTGCATACAGTCTGTGAGGAAGCGATGTGCCCCAACCTGGGTGAGTGCTGGGGCAGCGGCACTGCTACATTTTTGATGCTTGGTGATGTCTGCACACGGACATGTGCGTTCTGCGACATCAAGCACGGGAAACCCACACTGATGGATTGGGGCGAAGCCGAGCGCGTGGCGCAAGCTGTCAAAGCGATGGAATTGAAGCACGCGGTCATCACCTCGGTGAACCGCGATGAGAGACGGGACGGCGGCGCCCCCATCTTTGCCATGGTCATCCGGCGGATTCGAGAATTATTGCCGGGCTGTTCCATCGAAGTCTTAATCCCCGATTTCAAAGGCTCGCTCGAAGCTCTGAAGATCGTCATGGATGCGCGTCCCGAAATCCTGAACCACAACGTAGAGACCGTGCCGCGGCTTTTCAAGACGGTCCAGCCGCAGGATAACTATGAGTGGGCTGCCACGACCCTATCCAACGCGAAGAAACTTGACCCCGATGTGCTGACCAAATCGGGCATTATGGTGGGGCTTGGCGAAGAGATGGATGAAGTCAAAGCAGTGATGCGTGACCAGCGTTCGTGGGGCGTTGATATTTTGACGGTTGGACAATACCTCCAGCCGAGCAAGAAGCACATGCCGATCTCGCGCTACTACACCATGGAAGAGTTCGCCGAGCTGCGTGAGTATGGCTATTCGATTGGTTTCAAATGGGTGGAATCGAATCCGCTTGTGAGGTCGTCGTATCATGCGGCGGACCAGGTGCGGGCATTGAGTGTGGTGCATCGAAAGTTGTACGGGGAGCAAAAGGTAGAGATTAGAGAGTAAAAAATTTGAAACTCCCGCTGAAGTGTCGGCGGGAGTTTCCGATTGTGCAAGTACAAGTTATGAATCCAGCCGGCGGACAGACACTCGCGTTTTAATGCTCATATTGTGTAGAATGGAGATATCTTGAGCACACAACGTTTCAAGACAACCGTCGCCAAATCCGCGAGCAGAGTTTTCATTCCTATCCCGTTCCACCCCAATGAAGTCTGGGGTGTGAAACAGCGTCACCACGTTACGGGTACGGTGAATGAACACAAGGTACGTGGTTCGCTTGGTTCGGATGGGCAACAGTACTTTCTTCCCCTAGGTGCTACCTGGAGACGCGATTGCGGAATCAAGGCTGGAGATACAGTAGAGGTCACTTTATCTCCAGAAGGTCCACAATCGGAAAGTTTGGCGAAGGATGTTTCAGATGCATTGGATACAGAACCACAAGCGAGAGCCTTCTTCGAGTCCCTGGCGACCTTCTACAGAAACACGTATATTAAGTGGATCGAGAGCGCCAAGCGACTAGAAACACGTGCCGCGCGCATCCAGGAAATGATCGAATTGCTCAAAGCAGGCAAGAAGCAAAAATGACATTGGACCGACTTACAGCAGAGTTTGAGACCTTTCAAGGGGAGTTGAGATCGTTCCTCCTGCGCATGACGGCGAGTGTTCAGGATGCAGAGGACCTTGTTCAAGAAACCTATATCAAAGCGGAGTCGAAGATCGATACGTTTCGAGGGGAATCGTCTCTGAAAACCTGGGTGTTCAGCATCGCCTCCAACCTTGCACGCGACCTATTGAGATCTCAAAAAAGATGGCCTGAAAATGTGACAGATATCTGCAAAGATGCGGCTCTGGGCAATCAGCAGTTTTTCCAGGAAGCCATGCGTATCCGGCAGACTTCACCGCAGGGAAATTTCGAGATCAAGGAACATATCGCCTTCTGCTTTACATGCGTTTCAAAATCCCTCCCACTGGAGGGACATCTTGTCCTTCTATTAAAAGAGATCTATGACTTCAAAGTTAAGGAAATTTCTCAAATCCTTCAGATGAGCGAAGCAATGGTGAAATACCACTTGCATGTAAGCCGCAGCAAGATGATTGACATTTTCGACCACCGTTGTTCGCTGATCAACAAACAGGGAATCTGTTACCAGTGTACGGAACTGAACGGCATCTTTAATCCCAAGCAAAATGCACAGGAAGAGCTAATAAAAATTGAGATGGCCAGGGAGGCGGAAAATAGAAGCAAAGAGGAATTATTCAACCTGCGCATGAAAATCCTGCAGGAGCTCGATCCGTTTGAATCAGGGGCGGCAGAACTACAGCTCCATCATCTGGAACACAACCGGCAGGTGATGGAGAAATACCTGGAAAACAATACGTATGGGCAACCCAGTAAGCGAAAGTAAGGAAAGTGCGCAGTTTCTAATGGGTCGCCCCTACTGCCTATCGTTTTTTCGCTCCTAATCGTCTAAATAAGAAAAGGAGAGTAGAAATGAATCAACAGGCCA
>Ga0196962_10000966_pt1 | contig 10105 bp, 9 predicted proteins | sample S3v_20metaG_FD_183186 | JGI IMG/M metagenome (GOLD analysis project Ga0196962, IMG submission 183186) | Soil microbial communities from Anza Borrego desert, Southern California, United States - S3+v_20 | ecosystem: Environmental > Terrestrial > Soil > Desert | place: USA: California | collected... | reverse complement strand
AGTTAGAATCCGTTAATCGTAAATCGTAAATCTAAAACACAGTCGCCGGTCATCAGTCGTCAGTCAGGACGGGGCTGACGGTTGACGGCTGAAAACTGACGACGGACAACTTCTACTCACGAATTCACGGCTTTTGACGGCTTTTTATGACCAGAGAAAACATCCGCAACATCGCCATCATCGCGCACGTTGACCACGGCAAGACGACGCTCGTGGACGCGATGCTGAAGCAGTCGGGGACGTTCCGCGAGAACGAGCAGGTCGTCGACCGCGTGATGGACTCGATGGACTTGGAGCGCGAGCGCGGCATCACGATCATGGCGAAGAACACTTCAGTCCGCTACGGCGGCGTGAAGATCAACATCGTGGACACGCCGGGCCACGCCGACTTCGGCGGCGAGGTCGAGCGGGTGCTCAAGATGGTGGACGGCGTGATGCTGCTCGTGGACGCGGCCGAGGGTTGCCTGCCGCAGACGCGCTTCGTGCTGCGCAAGGCTCTGGAGGCGCGCCTGCCGGCCATCGCCGTCGTCAACAAGATCGACCGTCAGGACGCGCGCCCCGAGGAGGTGGTCAACGAAATCTACGACCTCTTCATCGACCTCGACGCGACCGACGAGCAGATAGACTTCCCCATCCTCTACGCCGTGGCGCGCGAGGGCGTGGCGAGGAAGAACCTCTCGGACGAGTCGCGCTCTCTGCGCCCGCTCTTCGACCAGATCGTCGAGACCATCCCGCCGCCGCGCGAGGTGCGCTCCGACTCCCTGCAGCTGCTCGTCGCCAACCTCGACTACAACGAGTACGTCGGCCGCCTCGCCATCGGCCGCATCTTCTCGGGCGAGGTCGCGGCCGGCGACACGGTCGCGGTCGTGCGGCGCGACCGCACGGTCGAGAAGACGCGCATCAAGGAGCTGTACGTCTTCGAGGGGCTGAAGCGCGAGAGGGTCGAGCGCGCGGGCGTCGGCGAGCTGGTGGCGCTCGCGGGGCTGGAGGGCATCGAGATCGGCGAGACGGTGACGAGCGCCGACAACCCGAAGGCCCTGCCCGTCATCGCCGTGGACGAGCCGACCATCTCGATGATCTTCAGCGTCAACAACTCGCCCTTCGCCGGGACGGAAGGGAAGTTCGTCACGTCGCGCCAGCTGAAGGAGCGGCTCGACCGCGAGGTGCTCGGCAACGTCGCCATCCGGGTCGAGCCGACCGACTCGCCCGAGCAGTTCAAGGTGTCGGGGCGCGGCGAGTTGCAGCTCGCCATCCTCATCGAGATGATGCGGCGCGAGGGCTACGAGCTGCAGGTCTCGAAGCCGGAGGTCATCACGCGCCACGTCGAAGGCCGCGTGACGGAGCCCATCGAGCACGTGGTGATCGACTGCCCCGAGGAGTTCATCGGCGTCGTGACCGAGGCGATGGGGCGGCGCAAGGGCCAGATGACGAAGATGGTCAACCACGGCACGGGGCGCGTGCGTCTGGAGTTCGAGACGCCCTCGCGCGGGCTGATCGGCTTCCGCGGCGAGTTCCTGACGGAGACGAAGGGGACGGGCCTCCTGAACACGATGTTCCTGCGCTGGGGCGAGTGGCTGGGGCCGATGCGCGGGCGCTCGACCGGCTCGCTCGTCTCAGACCGCGCGGGCGAGGCGACGACTTACGCCCTTTACAACCTACAGGAGCGCGGCTCGATGTTCGTGCGGCCGGGCACGCGCGTCTACGAGGGCATGCTCGTGGGCGAGAACGCGCGGTCGGTCGATCTTGACGTGAACGTGGTGCGCGAGAAGAAGCTGACGAACATGCGCGCCTCGTCGGCCGACGAGGCGATGCGCCTCGTCCCCGTCAAAGACATGTCGCTGGAGGTGGCGCTGGAGTTCATCGCCGACGACGAGCTGGTCGAAGTCACGCCGAAGTCCATCCGCCTCCGCAAGCGCATCCTCCCCGCCAACCAGCGGCCGAAGAAGAAGGAATCATGACCAAGTTACTTTGAACTCGAAACTAATCTTGACAGTCGCCGGGCCGTGCAATACTTTGGCGCGTGCTAAGCCGACAACTAAGTCCGAGGTCGAAGCGTCTTGAAGGATAGGGTCTGTTGGAACTGCGGCCACCCGTACGAGCACCACACGATCGCGGGCGGGTGCTCGTTCGGGCGCGAGGGCGAGCGGTGCGACTGCCCGCGCTACGAGGACAGCGAGTATTACGGCGAGCAGCGCAGGCGCGACACCTACACGCTCTCCGACAGGCGGCGGCTCAGGGGCGGGAGGCCCGGGCGCTGAAGGCGTCGCGGGACGCGCGCCGCCCGCCGGGCGCGCCGCGCGACGCCGCCTCCTCTTGGCCCTCCGGCCCGCCCCCGGCCTCCTCTTCGCCCTCCGGGTCGTAGACCTCGTAGCCGGTGGCGTCGTCGTAGTAGTAGCTGCCCGGCGCGCGGGGCGACTCCGGCCCGGCCGGTGTTGTATCATCTCGCCGTTCGTTCACCTTTCCGTCTCCCAATCAAACGTCCGAAGCCACGGCCGCGAGCGGTCACCGAAGACCGCCGGCACGATTATACCTCTGAGATGATTCCGATGAACTTCCAGCCCGCCGGCCGCGCCCTCGTCGCGTGCGCGGCCCTGCTCTCGCTCCTCCTCCCGCACGTGGCGGCCGCGCAAACCCCGGCGAAAAAGTTCGAGCTGACGGTGGACAGCATCATGCGCGGCCCCGACCTCGTCGGCTACCCGCCGACCGGCGTCGTCTGGTCGCAGGACGGCCGCCGCCTCTTCTTCCGCTGGAAGCGCGCCGGCGAGGCCCGCCTGAAGGAGCCGGACACCTACGTCGTCAACCGCGACGGGACTTCGCTGCGCAAGCTCCCGGAGGAGGAGGCGCGCCGCGTCGCGCCGCCGACCTCGGGCGAGCTGTCGAAGGACAAGACCCTGACGGTCTTCACGGAGGACGGAGACGTTCACCTCTACGACCACACGAAGGGCGAGCGGCGGCGCGTGACGCGGACGGTCGAGGCCGAGTCGAACGCGCGCTTCACGCGCGACCAGAAGCGCGTCTACTTCACGCGCCAGAACAACCTTTACGTGATGTCGCTCGACGGCGGCTCGCTCGAACAGTTGACCGACATCCGCGCGGCGGGCGGCGGCGCGCAGGCCGGCGGCGCGGGCGGCGCGTCCACGTCCACTTCAATCGGCGGCGGGCCGCAGGTGCAGTTGAGCGCCAGCGTCGCGCCGCGCGCCGGGGCGAGCGAGAGTCAGGACGTTCTGCGCAAGGAGGAGCGCCAACTCATCGAGGCCGTGCGCGAGGCGGCCGAGCACCGCGAGGAGCAGGAGAAGCGCCGCCGCGAGCGCGAGCGCCGCCGCCCCTTCACGCTCCCGCAGGGTCAGACCGTGACGAACCTCACGCTCTCGCCGGACGGCGCGCGCGTCGTCGCCGTCGTCAGCGAAGCGGCCGCGGGCGCCAAGCCGACCATCGTCCCCAACTACGTCACCGAGTCGGCCTACACCGAGGACATCCCCGCGCGCGTGAAGGTCGGCGACGCGCAGCCGCGCTCGCGGATGGCGCTCCTGTCGGTCGAGACCGGCGAGGTCAAGTGGGTCGAGCACGGCCAGCGCGCCGAGGTCGCGCCGCGCGTGCAGACGCGCACCGAGCAGACGGCCGCCGAGGCCCAACAGCAACAACAGACCACCGGGCAACAGACCCAGACTCAGCAGCAGACTCAAACGCAGACCCCGCCGCCGCCGCAGACGGGGGCCGCCGCGCAGCAGACCGAGGCGACCGCCGCGCAGACGCGCGAGCGCGACGTGCAGCTCTTCCAGCTTCAGTGGGCGGAGGACGGCTCGCGGGCCGCGCTGCTCGCCCGCGCCGCCGACAACAAGGATCGCTGGGTGCTCGCGCTCGACCCCTCGACGGGCAGGACGCGCGTGCTCGCGCGCGTCCACGACGAGGCTTGGGTGGGCGGCCCCGGCGCGTTCACGCTGGGCTGGCTCGCCGACAACCGGCGCGCCTACTTCGTCTCCGAGCGTGACGGCTTCGCGCACCTCTACACCGTCTCGGCCGACGGCGGCGAACCCGCCCAGCTCACCTCCGGCCAGTTCGAGGTCTCGGACGTGCGCCTCTCCGAGGACAAGACGAAGTTCTACTTCACTTCGAGCGAGGGCAGCTTCTTCGAGCGGCACCTCTACTCGATGCCCGTCGGCGGCGGCCCGCGCACGCGCCTCACCACGATGAGCGGCTACAACCAAGCCACCGTCTCGCCCGACGACGCCGCGCTCGCCGTCATACATTCTTACAGCAACCGCCCGCCCGAGCTCTTCATACAGGCCAACCGCCCCGCGCCGCCCGCGGGCGCCAAGCAGCCCGTGCCGATTCGGGTCACGGAATCGCCGACGGCCGAGTGGCTCTCGCACGCGTGGATCGACCCGCCCGTCGTCAGCTTCCGCGCGCGCGACGGCGCGACCGCCCACGCGCGCCTCTACAAGCCGGCCGGCTTCGCGCGCGGCGGCCCGGCCGTCATCTTCGTCCACGGCGCGGGCTACCTCCAGAACGTCCACAAGTGGTGGTCGAGCTACTACCGCGAGTACATGTTCCACCACCTGCTGATGGAGCGCGGCTTCGCCGTCCTCGACATCGACTACCGCGGCTCGGCCGGCTACGGCCGCGACTGGCGCACGGGGATTTATCGCTTCATGGGCGACAAGGACTTGCAGGATCACGTGGACGGCGCGCGCTACCTCGCCTCGGAGCACGGCGTTGACCCGAAACGCATCGGCATCTACGGCGGCTCCTACGGCGGCTTCATCACCCTGATGGCGATGTTCACCGAGCCGGAGGTCTTCGCGGCCGGCGCGGCCCTCAGGCCCGTCACCGACTGGGCGCACTACAACCACCCCTACACGGCCAACATCCTCAACACGCCGCAGGCCGACCTCGAAGCCTACCGCCGCAGCTCGCCCATCCACCACGCCGAGGGCCTGCGCGGCGCGCTCCTCATCTGCCACGGCATGGTGGACACCAACGTCCACTTTCAGGATAGCGTCCGCCTCGCCCAGCGCCTCATCGAGCTGCGCAAGGAGAACTGGGAGCTGGCCGTCTACCCCGTCGAGGATCACGCCTTCGAGCGCGCCACCTCTTGGGCCGACGAGTACAAACGCATCCTCAAACTGTTTTCAGAACAGCTACGTCCCGACGCCGCGCGCAGCGCGGGCGGGCGCTAGCGGCCGGAGCGGCGGGGCGGGCGGCCCGAAGGACGGCCCGACTTAGACGGGCGCTTGCGTGTGCGGTTCGGCAGGCGGAAAACCATCGGCGGCCGCGCGGCGCGGAGGTCGGGCGTTGCCTTATCCGCGCCCCTGTAGTATCACTTACCAATCCCGGGTTCTCACGCGGACACTCGAATCCCTCGCGACAAGACGAAAAGCATGAAGCCTTCGAGGTGACGGTGGCGAACATGCCGCTCCCCAGATACCGCGACGACATAGTCCTTCTGACCGGCGCAGGGGCCTCCGCCTATCTGGGCATGCCCACCCTCGACGAAGTCCTCAAGGGCGTGGAGCTGCCTCTGGCCGACGAGGAGGTGGCGGCGCTCATCCTCAAAACCCGCAAGTCGATTGAGGGGAACATCCACAGGATCAGCAGCGCGGTCTTCGAGGAGATGATCGCCAAGCTGAAATACTACCTTCAGGTGACCGAGACGCTCACGGCCGACTTCACCTTCAGGGACGAGCTGGGGTCGCTGCCCTCCGTGATCAACTCGGGTTCGCTGGCGAAGAAGTGGAAGAGCGCGCTGACGAGGTGCTACCGCCTGCTCATCTCCGAGTACGGCCCGAACAAGATCAGGTACGGGACGCCGGAGTTCGCGGCGGCCATCGAGCTGATCGGCGAGCTGGCCAAGCTGAACTCGGGCGAGCTCCACATCTACACGACCAACTACGACTGCGTCTACCACGTCATGGCGTCGCGCGCCGACTCGCTCTCCTTCTTCAGCCACATCGACAACGTGAAGGGGACTTTCAAGGAGGTCTGGTGCCCGGCCCGCCCCGACCTCGAAGGCGCGGGCCTGCCCTCGGTCTACGTCCACCGCCTGCACGGCTGCGTGGCGTGGTTCACGCAGGAGGAGCCGTACGAGATACGCGAGATATACGGGGCCGGGAGCAACCTCGAAGTCGACGACGAAAACCTCCTGCACAAGATGTGCATCAAGCTCATCGCCAGTCAGGAGATCGGGAGGAACGTGGCCTTCCTCTCCGCCTACGAGGAGTTCTGCAACCACCTCGAATCCGCGAAGGCGCTCATCATCTGGGGCTCCAGCTTCCGCGACATGGAGGTGCTGCGGGCGATCAACAACGCGTTCCCCATCAGGAGAACCTCGCTGCCCGTCTACTACATCAACCCGTTCCGCTCGGAGGCCGACGTCATCGACAAGATTCGCATCACCCTGAGGCCCGTGCCCGTCGTGGTCAGGCCCGACTTCAAGCCCAAGCAGATCAAGTGGCTGCCGCGGCAGCCGGGGCGCGAACTGATCAGGGCGGTTCTCGACGCGGTCTGAAGGGAGGTTTAGTGATGTCCAAGAGTGGAGCCGAAGCCCGCCGCGCCGAGCGGAGACCCGCCGGCCCGGACTCGCCGGACGAAGGGGCGGAGCCGGCCGCGGCCCGGCAGGCGGAGCGCATCCTGCCGCGCGGCCTCTACATCCAGACGAAGATGAAAGACCAGAACGCCGCGAAGTACAGGATCGCGGTGCACGTCGCGAGGAGCTACGTCAAAGACTTCAACGCCATCCTCCTCGACGCGGGGAGCACGGCCGAGCTGATCGCCAACGAGATGTTCGCCCTCCGCCGCTTCCTCTCCGTCCTGACGAACAACATGGGGGCCTACGCCTCCTACACGCGCGCCAGCAAGCGCGGCCGCCGAAAGATGAGGGGCGAGCCGTCGGAGCCGCTCTCCGACCACCTCGGCCCGCTGCACGGCAACGAGCTGCTCATCACCGGCGGCCGGTACGTGGACACCTACGAGGCCCTGCTCGGCGGCGGAACCATCGAGAGCATCAAGCCGTTCACCCCGAACGTGACCATCATCGGCATCAGCGGGCTGAGGTCGGAGGAGGGGGTTTTCTGCCACGGGGAGGAGGAGGCCGCGGTCAAAAGGTTGTTGTGGGAGAAGCCGACCGACATCCGGCTGATCGCCACCGACTGGAGCAAGATCGGCAAGCGCGACGCGCACGTCTTCGGGCGTCTGGGCGAGTTCCGCACCAACGCGAAGGAGGCCGTCATCGTGACCTGCAACCCGCCCGACGACATCCCCCCCAGAGAGCTTGAGAACTTCGAGGAGCAGATCAATAAATTGAAGAACAGCAACGTCGAGGTCGTCCGACTCGACATCGCCGAGGACGAGAAAGTCGACCCGTAGCCGCGGCCGCCGACTTCCCCCGCAAAACCCCCGACCCGCGAAGGTGACCGACCGCCCATGAAGACGCTCGCCGCCATCCTGCTGCTCTGCGCCGCGTGCGCGCCGCCCGCTGCGGCGCAGAAGCCGCCCGGCAAGTCGGCCCTCAAGGTGCGCGTGCGGGGCGGCCGGAACCTCGTCGTGACCGAGGGCGGGCGCGCGCGCGTCCTGCGCGTCGCCGACAAGGTTGACGCGGCCCGGCTCGAAGACGCCTCCGTCATCTTCGTGAGCCGCGCGGGCGGTGAAAGGAACGACGAACGCGGAGCGACGAGTGACGAAGTTAAAGGCAGGTCGCCGGTCTTCAGCAAAAACAAGACCGACGACTGATGACGGATAACCACTTCGTCATTCGTCGTCCCGCGTTCGGCGCTCACCACCCAGTCTCATGTCGCCTTTCACCCTGCCGAAGCTCTACCCCGTGACGGACGCGCGCCTGTCGGGCGCGTCGCACGCCGAGCAGGTCGCGCGCCTCGCGGACGGCGGGGCCGCCTTAGTCCAACTGCGCGAGAAGCATCTTCCCCCGCGCGAGTTCTACCGCGAGGCGGCCGCCGCTGTGGAGGTCGCGCGCGCGCGCGGCGTCCGCCTCGTCGTCAACGACCGCGCCGACATCGCCCTCGCCCTCGGCGCGGACGGCGTCCACCTCGGCCAAGACGACCTCGGCCCAGAGGCCGCGCGCCGCCTGCTCGGCGCGTCGGCCGTCGTCGGCTTCTCCACGCACAGCGTCGAGCAGGCCGTCGCGGCGGCCCGCCTCCCCGTCAGCTACCTCGCCATCGGCCCGGTCTTCGCCACCGCGTCGAAGCCGAACCCCGACCCCGTGGTCGGCCTCGAAGGCGTGCGCCGCGTGCGCGCCGCCCTGCCGCGCGTCCCGCTCGTCGCCATCGGCGGCATCACGGCCGAGAACGCGCGCGCCGTGCTCGACGCCGGGGCCGACTCGGTCGCCGTCATCAGCGCCCTGCTGCCGCCCGGCCGGCCGGCCGAAATCACCCGCCTGACCCGCGAATTTCTCGCCCGTTTATAAATCAACTCAAAAGGTAACTGTTAAAATAACAGCCGTTAAAAGTTTTAACTTGCGTTTCCCCGGCCGATGCGCGAGAATGCTCGTGCCCCTTTTCGGGGCCGCCCCTCTCCCGGCCCGCGCGCCTGCGCCGAAGGCCCTCCGCAGTCATCTTTCCGCCCCGGAGCCTGACAAATCCCGCATGAGATACTTCGATCTGCCGCCCATCATCGAGCGCATGCTGACGGTCTCGGACAAGATCAGCGACCTGAATTTCTCCGTCGGGCAGGCCCCGCAGGTCGAGATCAACGGCAAGCTGACGCCCGTCCAGCCGCTCGGCCTCCAGAAGCTCTCGCCCTACCAGACCGAGATCATCGCGATGACGCTTTTGCGCGGCAACCCCGACGCCGCGCACCGCCTCGCCCACACCGGCTCCAGCGACCTCAGCTACAGCCTGCCTTCGCGCACGCGCTTCCGCGTCAACATCTTTCAGCAGCGCGGCACCTACTCCATCGTGATGCGCGTCATCCCGACCGACATCCCGACGCTCCTGACGCTGAACCTGCCGCCGCAGCTCGCCGACATCACCGAGCTGCGCAACGGCATCGTCATGGTGACCGGGCCGACCGGGGCGGGCAAAAGCTCGACGCTGGCCGCGCTCATCGACCTCATCAACGACAAGCACCACTACCACATCGTCACCATCGAAGACCCCATCGAGTTCCTCCACGCGCACAAGAACTCGACGATTAACCAGCGCGAGATAGGCTCGGACGCGCGCGACTTCCCGTCGGCGCTGCGCTCGGCGCTGCGGCAGGCGCCGAAGGTCATCCTCATCGGCGAGATGCGCGACTACGAGACGACCGAGATCGCTTTGGAGGCGGCCGAGACGGGCCACCTCGTCCTCTCGACGCTGCACACCATCGACGCCTCGAAGACCGTCGACCGCATCATCGGCCTCTACCCGAAGAACGAGGAGCAGGTCATCCGCACCCGCCTCGCGCAGAGCTTCCGCTACATCGTCTCGCAGCGGCTCGTGCCGCGCGCCGACGGGGGCGGGCGGGCGGCCGTGGTCGAGGTGCTGAAGTCCACGCCGCGCACGCGCGAGTACATCAGCGAGGGCGAGAGCGAGGGCAAGACCCTGCTCGACGCCATGCGCGACGGCAAGCTCGACGGCATGCAGGACTTCGACTCGGTCATCAGAGACTACATCGAGCGCGAGGTCATCACCCTCGAAGACGGCCTCTCGTTCGCCACCAACCCGAACAACCTCCTGCTCACGCTCAAGGGCCTCTCGACGGCCGACGACTTCCTCCGCCCCGACAAGCCCGCGCCCAAGCGCCCGGCCCCGGCCCCGCGCCCCGCCTCCGGCTTCGCCCCGCGCCCGGCGCCCGGCTCGTCCATGCTCGACATGATCGAATAGCGGGTGCCGGGTGCCGGGCGCCGGGCGCCGGGAGAAAACCGCTCCCGCCCCGCCCCGACTGGCACCGGGCACGCAACCGTCACAGACCACAACCTGACGCCCGACACCCGGCACCTGACACCCGTATGATTGTTACCTGCCCGAACTGCACGACGCGGCTCCAGCTCGACGACGCCAAGCTGCCGGCGCGCGCCTTCAGCGTGCGCTGCCCGAAGTGCCAGCAGATTATTAACGCGCAGCCGCCGGCCCCGGCCGCCCGGCGCGACGCGCTGAACGCCGTCGCGGGCGGC
>Ga0196962_10000964_pt1 | contig 10118 bp, 12 predicted proteins | sample S3v_20metaG_FD_183186 | JGI IMG/M metagenome (GOLD analysis project Ga0196962, IMG submission 183186) | Soil microbial communities from Anza Borrego desert, Southern California, United States - S3+v_20 | ecosystem: Environmental > Terrestrial > Soil > Desert | place: USA: California | collected... | reverse complement strand
GGCCGCGGGCGCCGGCGCGGCAGCAGGGCTCCTGCTCGGCGACGAGGTCGCGGCGGAGGCGCAGCGCCAGATCGCTCCCGGCCTCGAACCCGCGCGCGACCGGGCGGAGCGCGAGACCGGCGTCCCATTCCTTTCGCCGGGCGGCGTCGCGCAAGCCATCGACACCGGCATCGACGCGATCGGCGACGCCGCCGGAGCCCTCGGGCGTCTACTCGGCGGCGCCGATGAAGCGAACGCACGTGAGCGCGCTCGCGTCACACCGATGCGGTTCCCCGAGCTGCGGCAGGAGATCAACCTTCGCATCGGGGACCGCGTCGTCACGCGCGTCGTCACCCGGGACGTGCTCAACGAGGCTGCCCGCAAAGGCATCAGCCCGCACGTCGGCGGGCAGACGATCGGGCCCGGCGGGAAGCGGGGGTTCTAGCCGAGCAGCACGACGGCCGTGGTGAGCACGGCGAGGCTGAGGGCGATGATCCCGAGCCCGTGGCGCCGATGCCCCTGGCCGATCGCGTAGACGCCGACGAACACGGCAGCGAACGGCAGCAGCAGCGCGAGCAAGTAGCCAACGTCAACGCTGGTCGGTAGCGGCTGGCGAGGCTCGCGGTGCACTGGCGGGAGCGTAGCGCCGCGCATTCGATCGGGAAGAGGTGCGAGTGCCCGTCAAGAAGCGGAAGGTAATCGGGAAGAGGTGCGAGTGCCCGTCAAGAAGCGGAAGGTAGGCCGCGCCCGCGTCGGCGGGCAGATCGGCGGGCTCGGGGTCGGCCCCGGCCGCATCCCCGAGACCCCCGGCACCCGGTTCCCGAGCCCCGGCGGCACCACGAAGCCGGGGTGGGTGAACTTCTGGTCAGACGACCTCAACATCAGCTTCGACTGCCTCCTGAACACGGACGGCGGCCGCGTGACCGGCGGCGGCCCGCAGTACGACGAAAGCCCGCGCGTGCTCCGCACCGACGTGCCGCAGTACCGGAGCACCTCGCCGCTCCGCATGAGCATCTCGATCCTGCTGGAGGGATGGCCGGACACGGACGTGCGGCCGTGGATCTCGCACTTCGACGAGCTGCAGGTGATCCTCCCCCGGCTGCAGCGCCCGCCGACCCTGCACATCCGCGGCAGCGTCCCCTACCGCAACAAGGCGTGGCTCCTCGACGGCGCCCCCGTCTGGGACACCGACCCGACCCCGGTCCGCAACGAGGCCGGCGTCCTCGTCCGGCAGCCGCTGACGGTGAACCTGATCGAGTTCGTCAAGGACGACCAGCTCGAATGGTCGGTGGCGCGCTCCCGCCGCAACGGCCGCGGCGAGGGTCAGCGCGAGACGAAGGTCCGCAAGGGCGAGAACGACCTCGGTGACGTCTCAAAGCGCGTCTATGGCACCCGGAACCGAGCCGTCGAGATCGCCCGCCTGAACAACCTTCCGTACGGCGCCAGGCTGAAGCCCGGCCGCAAGCTCCGGCTCCCATGACGTGGTGGCACGAAGGGCTCCTCCTCGACGGGGAGCGCCTCGACGCGCGCGTTGAGGAAAGCCTGGTGAGCGGCGAGCACATCCGGTCGATGAGTGGCACCAGCACGCTCACGCTCACCGTCCACGACCCGGACCGGACGCTCTTGACGTCCGGGCTGCTGTGGGCGCCGCGCAAGCGCGGCCGCCGCGCCCGCGCCCCCGTCTCCCCCGACGACAGGCTCGGAAAGACGCAGCTGATCCTGTCTGGGGACCCGTACCGCCTCGCCGGCGTCCGCAAGGACGGCCACAACCTGATCGCGACGTTCGAGCACGAGATCACGGCGCTGCTGCGCGAGCAGACGCGGCCGCTCGTCCGCTCCCGCGAGAGCTACACGCGCGCGCAGTTCATCCGCGAGCTCGTGACGCGGGTGAAGGAGCGCCGGATCGCGCACCTCATCTTCAGCGCCGACGTCCGCCAGCCGGTAGAGCGCATCCAGGAGCCGCGCCGCGGCGTCGGCCGCACCGAGCCGGTGACGATCAAGGGCCTGCGCGCCGACGCGGAGCAGCGCCGCAACATCGACCTCGTCCTGCAGGTCATCGAGGAGGAGAAGGCACCGGAGAAGGCGGCGCTCGCGCTCATCGAGGCGTGCATCCAGGAGGCGACGTTCCGCAACCTCGCCGGCGGCGACCGCGACAGCGTCGGCATCCTTCAGCTCCGCGCCCTCCATCTCGGCGGGTCCACGTCCACCCGCGGCGGCCGGCGAGACGTGAAGCTCGTCGCACGCCTGTTCCTCACCCGCGGGTTCTGGGGCCGCGGCGGCGCTATCGAGCTCGCGCGCGCCCATCCGAACTGGACGCCCGGGCAGATCGCGCAGGAGGTGCAGGGAAGCGGCTTCCCCGACGCGTACGAGCCGCACCGCGAGGAGGCCGACGCGATCCTGCAGGCCGGCGGCGGCGCCGGCGAGACGATCACCGTCGCCGAGGAGTACATCTTCCGCGCCGGCAACCTCGACGGCACGCGCGAGGACTACTGGGACGCGATCCAGCGACTCGCCGGCGAGGTCGACTGGCGCGCGTTCGTCACCGACAACGCGTTCTGGTACGCCCGCGACCGAGACCTGCTGAAGCGCCCGCCCGTCGCGATGATCGCCGAGCAGCCCGGCGAGCGGCTCCGCCAGGTCGGCGTCCAGTACGTCGGGAACATCGACTTCGACTGGGACTACCGGCAGCCCGTCTCCGAGCTGGACTTCACCGCGCCCGCCGGGGAGTTCTTCGCGCACCCCGGCGCGAGCGTCGAGGTCGTCGACCTCGGCCCCGCGGACGGCCGCTACCTCATCGACGAGATCCGCGACCCGCTCGGCGACTCAGACCAGGAGTTCACGCTTCGCCGCGCCGCTCCGCAGAAGCCGGAGCCCGCCCCCACGACGCGAACGATCGCGCTCGGCGACACCGCGGCGACCGGCCCTGCCCGGCAGCGCATCATCGAAGTCGCGATGGCGACCCGGACCGCCGTCACCGGCTACAGCCGCTACAGCCAGCCCGGCGCGTTCACGGACAACCCGACGCCGCCGCCACCGGCGCGGTCGGACTGCTCGCAATGGGTGCACGCCGTCTACGTGAAGGCGGGACTCCCGTCCCCGGGCGCGTGGACGGGGCAGCAGGCCGCGCGCGGCCGGCGCGTCTCGACGCCGCGGCCGGGCGACCTCGTGTTCGACGCGCCATCAGGGCAGAACCACGTGGAGATCTTCACGGGCCGATTCGGGATCGAGGGCTCCGACACGATCGGGCACGGCACCGACCCGATCGACGGGTGGACAGTGGAGGGGATGCGCGCGCACTTCGGCGGCGTGATCTTCGTCACCTACGACTTCCTCGACGACGGCAGCGATGAAGCGCGCGCCGAGCCCGGCGGCCAGACCGTCGCGGGCGGCCGCAAGCGGGGGTTCTAGTGCCTGACCTCACCGACCTGTTCCGCGAGTCGCACCGCCGCGCCGACCAAGCGAAGCTGTTCGAGGCGACGGTCGCGAAGGGCGCGAGCGGCCCGCAGGATGACGTCGAGGTGACGATCCCGTCGTTCGACGGCGGCCGGCAGCGCTGGCCCGTCGATACATGGGTGCCGCGCGGCGACCTGCTGCCGAACCGCGGCGCCCGCGGCGTCGTCGGAGTCACGGAAGCGGGGCGGCTGCACCTGCTCAGCTGGAAGTAGACGACCCGGGAGGCGCGCCGTGCCCGACATCCTGCATCCCGCGTTCCCCGCCACGCTCGTCGACGGCCGTCTCGCGACCGTCCCGCAAGGCAGCACGAGCGAGGTCACGCAGTGCGTCCGGTGCATCCTGCGCACGCCGCGCGGGTGGCGCGGCGACTTCCCGCCGTACGGCGACGTCGGCCTCGACCCGCAGGAGTTCCGGATGAACGGCGCCGACGAGGACGAGATCGCTCGGCAGCTCGACACGTACGAGCCCAGGGCGGAGAGCCTCGTCGAGGAGGACCCCGCGGCGTTGAACGACGCGCTCGCCGACGTCGGCGTCCAGCTCGCGGTGCGCTAGCTCATGCCGGACTACATCGCGCCGGTCATCGACGACGCTGACGACGACCCGCAGGCGATCCTCGCCCGGATGGTCGCGCTCCTCCAGGAGCGCGTCGCTGCGCTCACCGGCCAGACGCTCATCCTCCCGGACGGGTCGCCGTGGCTGCTGACGCTCGAAGCCGCCGCGATCGAGCACGCCGAAACCAGGCGCGCCGCGACTGGCGCCGGGCAGACCTATGACCGGATCGCCAGGTGGCTCGGCCGCACCGCGTTCCTGATCGCGCCGCGCGACCCGGTCGCCGCGACCGGCGTCGTCACGTTCACCGCGATCGACACCAGCGGCCCGTACACCGTCCCCGCCGGGACGCAGCTCACGCTGCGAGGCCTCGCCGGCGACCGCGTCGGGTTCGAGACCGCCGACGACGCCGTCATCCCGGCGGGCCAGACGGTGTCGCCCGCGGTCGAGATTGTCGCCATCGAAGAGGGCGACCAGGGGAACGAGCTGCAGGCGGACCCGCAGCTGGAGGACCGCTGGGACTTCCTCGCGTCCGAGGGCCCAGTCGCGGTGCTCGCCCCGACCTCCGGCGGGTCGGACGGCGAGACCGACGACGAGTACCTCAACCGGTTCACGCGCACGCAACGCCGGATGGCCGACCAGTTGATCACCCCGGACGACTTCAGCGCGTTCGCGCGCGACTTCTTCGCCGACGGCGGCCGCGCGCTCACCCTCCCGCTGTACAACGGCTCGACGGGCGCGTCGAACGTCCCGGGCATGTTCACCGTGGTGCCCATCGACCCTGACGGCCTCGCGCGCAGCCAGCCGCAGATGACCGACCTGAAGGCCGCGATCGACGCCCGCCTACTGACGGGCGTCGTGTCGCACGTGATCGCGCCGACATACACGACCATCAACGTCACCTTCACCGCGACGAGCTACCCGCCGTACCAGCCGGACGCGGTGCAGGAAGCCGCGATCCTCGCGGTGCAGGAGTTCCTGTCCCCGGCGCGGTGGGGGCTCGCCCCGTACGGCGACGAGCCGGTCTGGCTCAACGAGCCGACCGTCCGTGTCAACGACCTCATCGGCGTGCTTGAGCGCGTCGACGGGCTTCGGCACGTCACGGCGCTCACCGTCAACGGCGGCACCGTCGACATCACGCTCGCTGGCCCCGCTGGCCTCCCGACCGTGGGCACCGTGACCGGCATCGTCGCCGCCTCGTAGCGCAGCGACGACGCCGTCCTTCCGCCTCGGCCGTCATCGCATGGTCGCGAACGACCGTGGCGCCGCGCCGGGCAACCGCCTACGCGCCGCCTCTCGCCTCGACAACGGAGATACGGAAGTTGGCACTCCGCTTCCAGGACAACATTCAGGCGGCGGCCGTGGGGTCGCTGCCCAACATGGGCTCGCGGGAACTCCAGGGCGGCGGCGCGATGTCGATCATCGACATCGGCGGCGGCGTGAAGGCGTGCGAGATGCGATGCCCCGCGGGTACGGGCACGCAGCGCGCCGAGATCCTGATGAGTCTCGCGGGCGCGACGCAGGGACAGCAGCGGTGGTTCGCGATGGACGTTTGGATCAACGCGGACTTCGGCACGCCCTCGCAGTGGTCGTTGATCGGGCAGCAGCGCCGCAACTGCTCGCCGGGGAACGGCCCCGTCGGGATCGGCTACCGCGCGAACCGGCTCGTGGTGATGGGCGGCGACGCAGCGGGCCTGAGCGTCGTAGACGCCGGGCCGTGGCCGCGCGGAGTGTGGACCACGCTCGCGTACGGCATCTACCACTCGACGGCGCAGTCGGGCGCCGACGCGGGATGGGTGGAAGCGTGGCGCGACGGCGTGCAGACCGGGCGAGCATTCCCGTTCCTGAGCAGGGACACAAGCTCGGACGGCCCGGGGACGGCGGGCTCGACGCTCGGCAACTGCCCGAACAACGCGTGGAAGATCGGCGTCTACCGCGGCGGTCAGTCGTTCCCGGCGGTGCTGCGGGTGAAGAACATCAGGGCCGGGGACACGCGGGCGGATGTCCTCGGCGCCGGCGGTGGTGGCGCTGTGCCGCTCCCCGGCATCCCCGACGGCTTGCGTGTCGTTAGCGATACCCCGACCGCCGTCACCGTCGAAGCGAACGCGAGGCCCTCCGCGGAGCTCGTCGACTACTACGTCTTCTACTTCAACGACCTCATGAACGAGGGGGCTCCGGCCACGGCGCCCGTCTGGACGACGCCGGCGAGCGCAGTTCGCGACGGCAAGGTCCAGTTCACGTTCACGCAGGCCAACAGCCCGCTCGAGCCGGGCGTCAACTTCACCTTCCGCGTCAGCGCCCACAACGCTAACGGGCACGGCGGCTGGGCGAACCCGGTCACGGTTACGCGCCCCGCGACGACCCGCCCCACCCCGGCTGCGCCCGCGCGCGTCGACCTCCCGATGTCGGGCTCCCCAGGCCCGGGTGTCCGCCTCGCGTGGCTGACGCCCTCGGGCTTCCAGACCGGGGATACCTACGAGGTCGTCCGCGACGGCGTCACGATCGAGACCGGCATCACCGCCACCAACTTCACCGATGCCGACGCAGCCGTTCGGGCCGGCAGCACATACGAGTACCGGATCAGGTACGGGCAGGGCACGACGTTCTCCAACCTGAGCGACCCGCTCGTCGTCAGCCCCGTCCCGTACCCGCCGACGGGCCTCGCGGCCACCGCGGTGATTGGCGGAGTCGCCCTCACGTGGAACGCGAACAGCGACCTCCGCGCGCCGGACACCTACCAGGTGTACGTCGACGACGTCCTGTTCGCCGACGGGATCACCACGACGAGCTTCACCGTCCCCATCGAGGGCGAGCACGCGTTCCGGGTCAGCGCCGGCGGCGCCGGCTCGCCACCCCAGGGCGGCTACGGCGGCTGGTCTCCGGCGATCACCGCTACGGCCGCCCCGGAACCGATCACCTTGTCGGTCGCGGAGGTCGCACTCCCGCCGCGTCACGCCGGCAGCGCTGATCTCGCGGAGGCCACGGTGCAGGTGAACGGCACGGGCGCGTTCACCGTGTCGGAGTCAGAGCCCGCGCTCACCGTCCTCATCGACGGGGCCGCGACCGGCAGCGGGACCGCCCCGGCGACGCTCACCGTCCGCGGCGACCCCTCGGTGCTAGCGCAGGGCTCCTATCGGTGGAACGTCGCCATCGACGCGGTCAGCGTGCCCGTCAACGCGGAGCCGCCCGTCATCTCCACGGACGGCACCCCGGCGGTCGGCGAGACGGTGAGCGTCTCCAACGGCGTGTGGGCGAACTCCCCGACGAGCTACTCCCGCCAGTGGAAGCGCAACGGCACGAACATCGCGGGCGCGACCGGCACGTCGTACGTCCTGCAGGCCGCGGACGCGGGGCAGCAGATCACGTGCACCGTCACGGCTTCCAACGCCGCGGGCACCGGCGAGCCCGCGACGAGCGACCCGATCACCGTGCAGTCCTCCGTCGTGCTCACGCGGTACGCCCGCGCGTTCTCATCGGCGGCGACGGACAAGATCGCGCTGCCCGCCGGCGGCGACTCCCTCGACGAGCCGTACACGATATGGAGCCTCGAGCGCGCCGACCTGGGCGCGACCGCCGCGAAGAACTACTCGTCGTTCGCCATTCACAGCGGCACAACGCCGTCGCGCGCGATGCTGCGCTGGGGAGCGAACAACGAGATGGGCTGGCACGACCAGGGCTTCGGCGGGAAGTGGTGGGCCGGCCCAGCCGCGAACGTCCTTGTCCTGAAGGTCGCGCGCCGCGAGGCGGACGGCACGGTCGCGATGAGCTACTGCGACATGGCGACCGGCGAGTGGGTTCACGGCGCGCCGCAGGAGGGGTCCACGAGCGCCGCGGCGACCGGCGGGTTCGCGATCGGCGGCTACTCGCTGTCCACCGTCGGCCAGGCCGGGTGGCACGGCATCATCCTCGCGCAGGGCAAGGCCGGCATCTACTACACGCCGACGCAGGTGGAGGCGCTCGTCACGCAGGGCCCGCCGATCCGGTGCCGCCGCGCGACGTGGGAGTCCGCGCCGAGCGTGCAGCACGTGTGGCCGCTCAACCAGTCGGCGGTGACGCAACTCGTACCGGATACCGTCGGGACGTCCGATCAGGCGGCGGACGCCGACCGGTCCGGCACCACGATCTACGACGCGGGGTCCGCGATCCTGCCGTGGGAGGACTGAAGACGTGCCGACGCTCGCTGTCACGTTCGAGGTCGGCGCTACTCGCGTCGCGATGACCGCTCTCGCGGGGCGCGAGGCGCTCGCGTTGCCGGGCGGCGCGCGCGTGAAGTGGACGCCGCCCGCCGCGAACGAGGGCGTCGAAGAGGTGCGCGTCAGGTGGCGCACGACCGCCGGGCCGGGCCCGTGGAGCGCGCAGCTCACGTTCGGCCTCGGGTCGCTCGAGGCGAGCTCAGGGAAGCGCTACGGCGACCTGCTCGGGCTGCCGGCGCAGCAGGTGGAGATCGAGCTGCAGCCGTTCCGGGAGGCGTGACGTGACGATCGCTCGCGAGGTCGTCGACGACGGCCGGATCATGGAAGGCGGTCCCGTCACAGTGCTCGGCGCCGGCGAGGACGACCCGACGCGCGAGGACCAGCAGGTCACGTACACGGCCGAGTTGACCGGGAACGACATCGACCGTCTTGAGCGGTGGCACGAAGCGGTCATGGACTTCAACCAGGACAAGCCGGGCGACGACGCGCTCCTCGCGAAGATCAAGTCCGCGAGGCCGTGACGTGGCGCCTGTCGGGGGTCCCACCAGCACCGTCACGGTCACGCCGGCTGCCGCCCCGCCGCCGCCCGAGCCGGAGCCGGAGGTCGACGCGAGCCTCGCGCCACGCGACCGGCTGTACGCCCACCTCATGCCCGTCTGGAACGACGAGGCCTCCTAGATGCCGGACACGCTGCTGCTCGCGATCTGCGAGGCGCTCACCGCACCGTCCGCCCCATTGGAGCCGGTCGTGCGCGGTGACGACACGCACGAGCCGTGGGCGCGCGCCTTGGACCGCGACGAGGCGCCGGTGTGGCAGCTGCCGTGGCTCGCGTGCCTCATGGGGGAGGAGTGGCGCGGCCCGCCGTCCGAGCAGCTGCGCGCTCAGCTCACGGAGCGCCCCCGGTTCCGCCGCGGCACCCCCGCGAGCATTGCGGCCGCCGCGCGCGCGACGCTCACCGGCGCCCGCGAGGTGCTCGTCATCCCGCGCGTCAACGACGACCCGAACCTCACCACGGTCGTCACGCGCCCCGCGGAGACGCCGAGCCCCGCCCTGACGCTGCAGACCATGCTCCGCGTCACCCCCGCGTGGGTGCAACTCACGCACGTCGTCGAGAACGCCGTGATCATCGACGCCGACACCGACATCACCATCGACGCCTCCGGCGCCGGCGAGACCATCGACAGCTAAGGCAGGAGGCGACTCGGGTGGCGGTGTTCACAGGCCAGACGGTCAAGCACGCGATCAAGTACCTCCTCGGCACCACCGCCCGCCGCGACATCGACTCCGGCACGCAGGAGATCGCGAACAGCATCGACGCCGCCCTCACCGCGCTCGTCCCACCCGGGACGATCGTCGCGACCGCTCGCGCGACCGCCCCCACGGGGTGGCTCCTGTGCGACGGTTCCGCCGTGAGCCGGACGGGCGCCAACGCCGACCTGTTCGCCGCCATCGGCACGACGTACGGCGCCGGGAACGGCACCAGCACGTTCAACCTGCCGGACTTCCGCGGCCGCGTCATCGTCGGCGTGGACGGCGCCGCCGCGCGCATGCCGGACAACGACGCCCTGGGCAGCAGCGGCGGCGCGTCCATCCGCACGCTCGAGAGCACGTCGCCGAACTTCGCGGGCGCTGGCGGGACCGCCGACCCGATCATGGAGAACACGGTCGTCGACGTCCGGCAGCCGTACCAGGTCGCGAACATCATCATCCGGCTCTGAACGCGGAGCGCCGCAGCCCGCCGCCTTGCTTGGAGGCCAGCGGCGAGCCACGGCATCGCGCAGGCTGCCACGCACCGAGCGCCCCGACACCATCCCGACGGGTGGTCTTCGTCACCCCCTGGCCTCCGCCAACCCCCCACTGCCTTCCCAGGAGGCCCGCGATGACCACGACCGCCACCCCACGCCACCAGCCGCAGTGAATGGCGTCGGAACAGCCCAACGGCAC
>Ga0196962_10000963_pt1 | contig 10119 bp, 7 predicted proteins | sample S3v_20metaG_FD_183186 | JGI IMG/M metagenome (GOLD analysis project Ga0196962, IMG submission 183186) | Soil microbial communities from Anza Borrego desert, Southern California, United States - S3+v_20 | ecosystem: Environmental > Terrestrial > Soil > Desert | place: USA: California | collected... | reverse complement strand
GATTTATTTCGTACGAACCCCCAGTGCCGACGGGGATGGGTGGGCGGCCGACGGCGGCGGGGGCTCATGTTAATATCACCCGCTATCTGGGGAATAAGGGCCGGGCCATGACTACCAATCGGGCGCGGGCTGAGTCACCAGCCGATGATGAGCAGCTCGACGAGATGGCGACGCGGGCCGCGCAGGGCGACGCGTCCGCCTTCGCCGCGCTCTACCAGCACTGTAACAACTACGTCAAAAGGGTCGCGCAGCACGTAGCGGGCAGCCACGAGGATGCCGAGGACGTGGCCCAGAGCGTCTGGAGCAAGCTCGCGCTGCGCCTCCGGCAGTACCCGCGCGAGGTGCGCTTCACGACTTGGCTGTACCGCGTGGTCACCAACGCGGCCATCGACCACAAGCGCCGCGAGCAGGCCCGGCGCGAGGTGCCGCTCGACGCCCTCGACGCCGCGCGCGAGTCCGAGGCCCAACCCGCGCGGGCGCAGGACTACGGCGCGGATCAGGAACTCGCCCTCCTGCGTAAGCGCATCCGCGAGGAGCTGGCCGGGGCGCTGGAGGTGTTCCGCCGCAGGCACGCGCTCAGGGCGCAATGTTTCGAATTGCGTTACCTGCGTGAGATGACGGTCGGCGAGGTCGCGGGGCGGCTGGGCCTCTCGGAAGGGACGGTCAAGAGTCACCTGTACTACTCTAGGAAGTTCCTCGTCGAAGAACACCCCATCCTGCTGGAACTCTACCTCGCCGTGGAGGAAAGGTTAGGGAGAAGCCGGCCATGACGACGTGTACGGAGCCGGGGCGATGGGCGCGCACGCCGGGGGCTGACGCCGCCGAAGAGGAGGTCGCGCTCTATCTGGCGCACGTTGAAGAGTGCCCGTTCCACGCGGCCGTCGAGCGGCGCGAAGAGGCGCTTCTACGCGGCGTCGTGGGGCACGCCGCGCTCGCGCAGGGCGCGAGCGTTCCCGCGTCGGCGGCCCCGCGCATGTCGCCGCCGCGGCTGGCGCTGGCCTTCGCGGCGCTGGTCGCCGCGCTGCTGCTCGGGCTCGCCCTCTGGTCTCGAAACGAGGGGGCCGGCCCGGTCGCAAAGCAGGGGTGGCAGCCGGAACCTGACCCGAGTCACGTGCCGACCCCGGCGCCGACCCCGGCACACACCCCCGAGCCGCCGGGCGTCGCCGCCGTCGCGCCGACGCCCAAGACGCGTGTGAAGCCGCGGCCGGGTGGCGGAGGCAAGGGCCGACCCGGCGGCCCGCCGGGCGCGCCCGGCCCGCCAAGCCCCGCGGGGCGTTCGACGGTGGCCGCCGTGCGACGGATATACGTCAGCCCGGGCGAGGGCGCAGACGACCGGGGGCTGCGGTCGGCCTTAATCGCAGAGCTGAGGGCCGGCAACAGGTTCACCGTGGTGACGAGCGAGCGGCGGGCCGACGCGGTGCTGCGGCCTGAGCAGTCGCGCGGCGCGGGCGTCACCGTGCAGTTGCTGACCCGCCGGGGGAAGGTTCTCTGGTTCACGACACAGCCGGCCGACGCCGCGAACGACGCGGACTTCGGCGGCCTCGCCGCCCGTATCGTCGGCGCGCTCACCGACGCCGCCGAACCCCGGTCGCCCCACAACACACCGCCGCGGTAGCGCGGCCGGGCGCGCGCTCTCCCGGCCCGCCTAACGCCACTCGCCCTGAAGGATGAAGCCCGCCCACTGGTGCGGGGCGCTCCAGCGCTCCCCGCTCAGCATCGAGAGCTGCGCCGCGCGCAGCGCCGCCGCCGGGCGCAGCCCGCGCCGCAGCATGGCTTCGTAGAAGCGCCCCATCATCTCGGAGGTCGCCCGATCCTGCACCGCCCACAGGCTCGCCACCACGCGCGGCGCTCCCGCGTACATGAAGCCCCGCGTGAGCCCCACGAGCCCTTCGCCCTGAACCTGCTTGCCGAGCCCCGTCTGACACGCGCTGAGCACGACGAGCTCCGCCGGCAGGCGCAGGTTGTAGACCTCCGGCAAGCTCAGGAAGCCGTCCTGCGGCTCGCCGCGCTCGTCCACCAACGACAGCACGAGCCCGGAGAGTTCCGGCCGCTCGGGATTGAGATAGCCGTGCGTGGCGAAGTGGACGATGCGGTAGCTCTGCACCTCGGGGCTCATCGCGGTCGTCTGGCTGGCCTTGAAACCGAGCGCGGCGAGCGCCTCGCGCCTCGGCACGAGCGCCAGCAGGCGCGCGGCTTCGCGGCGGGAGAAGGGCAGGCGGCGCAGGTCAATGCCGGCCTGCTTCACGCCGAGGGAGCGTATCGCCGCGGAGGCGCGCGCATACTCCTGCTGCGCCTCCGCGGCGGCGGGGGGCGGCTCGCGCCGCGCCCGGACTGCCGCCTGCCTAGACCGTATGCGCTCGTCGTCCCTTGTGAAGACCGGGTCGGCGAAGACGGCCAAGCTCTTGGCGGCGGGCCGGCGGCCGGCCACTTGGCGGCGCAAACTCGCCAGCGTCGAAGCCGACGGGAGGCTCACGATCTCGTGCCCGGTAATGAGGGGCTGCGGCGGGCCGGCGCGACCCGGCCGCGGGGGCGGGGGGAGGGCGGCGAAGGGGACGTAGTGGAGCGCGCCGTCGGCGACGATGACGAGTCGCTTGTCGCCGAGATGCTCCGCGACCGGGTCGAGCAGCAGGCGGCTCACCTCGGCCGCCCGGCGCTCGAACTCTTCGGGCGTGCCGCCTTCGCTCAGCAGCCGCGTGAGGGCCACGGCGGCGGCCTCGATCTCCGCGCGCTTCGGCAGGATGAAGCTCGACAGCGAAGAGTTCGAGACGAGCCACAGGTAGCTGCGCTCCTCGCCGAGCGCGTACTCGAGGAGCAGCGTCTCGGGGTCGAGCACTTGTTGCTGAATCTCGCGCAGGGTCAGGGGCTGCGGCTGCGTGAGGGCGGCGTAGGCGGGGCTGGAGGTGCGGATGTGCCCCTGCACCTCTTCGAGCTCGGCCGTGAGGGCGGCGATGGTGTCGGCCGCGGCCGCCGCCTGCTCGGGCGTGTGTCTGGTGCTGAGGAGGCGAATCTGGTATTCGAGTTTGGAGTTGAGCTGGTGGCGCAGGCTATGCTCGCGCTCGGCGAGCCGGGGGTCGACGCCCTGCCGGATGTCCGTGCCGGCCTCGGCGAGCAGTTCGAGCAGGCTCCGGGCGCGGGCGCGCTCGCTGACTTGGAGGGCCTGAGCGGCGTGGCCGGCCGACGGTTCCGACTCGTGCGAGCGCATCAGGATGTCGATGTAAAGCTCGTAGTAATCGCGCACGGTGGAGAAGAAAGAGGCGCGCAACTCCTGACTGCCGACGTTGGCGCGGATGAATTCGACGAGCGGGAGGGCGTCGCCCATGAGCCCGCGGGCGGCCGAGAGGTTGCCCCTGTCGCGCTCAAGGCGGGCGAGATGGCGCAGCGTCGCCGCCTCCCGGCCGCGGCTCCCGGTCGCCCGGTTTAAGGCCAGCGCCTGATGATAGTAGTCGAGCGCCTTCTGCCTCTCCCCCAGCAAGTAGTGGATCACGCCGAGACTCGTGAGCGTGTGGGCCTCGCCGCCGCGGTCGCCCACGACCCGGCGCAGCGCGAGCGCCTGATTGTGGTAGTCCAGCGCCCTCTGCCTTTCCCCCAGCGACTCGTAAACCACGCCGAGGTTGTTGAGCGTGTGGGCCTCCCCGCGGCGGTCGCCCACGGCCCGGCGCAGCGCGAGCGCTTGCGTTAAGTAGTCCAGAGCCTTCTGCCCCTCGCCGAGCGCGTAATAAACCGAGCCGAGTAAGTTGAGCGTGGACGCCTCCGCGTTACGGTCGCCCACGGCCCGGCGCAGCGCGAGCGCTTGGGTTAAGTAGTCCAGCGCCTTCCGCCTCTCCCCCAGCCCGCTGTAGGCGACGCCGATGTTGGTCAGCGCGTAGGCTTCCCCCCTGCGGTCGGCGATGGCTTTCCAGAGCGTCAGCGCTTGGTTGTAGTAGTCCAGCGCCCTCTGCGGCTCCCCGAGCGTGTCGTAAGAGACGCCGATGTTCGTCAGCGTGTAGGCTTCCCCGACGCGGTCGCCGATCCGCCTGCGCGTCCCGAGCGTATGCTGGTAGTAGCCCAACGCCTTCTGCGGCTCGCCCAGCGAGTTATACAGGCCGCCGATGTTGGTGAGCGTCCCGGCCTCCCCGAGGAGGTCGCCCACGGCTTTCCAAATGGGCAGCGCTTGGTTGTAGTAGTCCAGCGCCTTCTGCCACTCCCCGAGCGAGTCGTAAGCCGCGCCGATGTTGGTCAGCGTGTAGGCTTCCCCGCTGCGGTCGCCCGCGGCCCGGCGCATCGGCAGCGCGCGGCCGTAGTAGTCCAGCGCCCTCTGCTTCTCGCCCAGCGTGGCGTACACATAACCGATGTTGTGGAGCGTGTTGGCCTCGCCGACGCGTTCGCCGGCAGCCGCGTACAGCCCCCGCGCCTCCTCGTACTTCCTGATCGCTTCCTGCCGCGACTCCTTCGTCCCCTGCAAGCGGGCGCGGTCTCCTTCCGCGTAAGCCGTCTGTGCCGCCACGAGGCTCCTGTCGCGCGCCGTCGCCTGCCGCACCTCCTTGAGGCTTACCTCGTAGCTTCCGCGCGGGGCCCCCTCCTCCAGCGCGCGTATCTCCACCCGGTAGCTGCCGGCGGCCTCCGCCACCAGACGCACGGCCTCCGGCCCCTGCATCCCGCTCGGGCCGTCCACGTCGGCCACCTGCCCGCCGTCCGGGCCGTACACCCTCACCGCCACGTCTATGCCGCGCTGCTCAATTAAGACGTAAGCGAACTGCCCCGCGTCGAGCTTCAGTTGATAGACGTGAACGTCGCCGCCCGCCAGCTCGCGGGTCGCGGCCGCGCCCCCGACTTCAAGGGGCTGGGCCTGCGCGCGTCCGGGCGCGTCCCGCGCCGCCTCCTGCTCCTGTCGCGGGGCCGGCCACGTCGTCCGCGCGCCGGCCGGCAGGCCCGAGGTGAGTAACACGCTCGCCAGCAGCGCGAGCCGACGCTTTGCCAGTCCACGGAGGTTTCCGCTGCCCGATTGCCACATCTCGATACTCCAGTCCGAAAGGTCTTTAACGTTGATGCGGTCGGCGGGCGTGCGCGCCCGACCCTCTTGCGGGAGATGAGTTGAAGCGCGCCCGCAGGGGATGACTGCGGGCGCGTGGCGGCGGGGCCGCCGGGTTAAGGAGCGGTGCGTCCTGAATAGAGCTGGCGGGGCAAATCGAAAACGAGTGAGAGAGGAAATAATACCCGAAAGGCTCTTTTTTAACACTGCCCACGCGTTTCTAACTCCCGAACCGAAGTTTCACGCGTATCCTAACCTTTCCGCCGCACACCCGCATTCGTGGGCAAAATGCCCGATTCAGACACGGCCGGCAGCCGCGCCCTTTTAGATTGACTTCGCATAGATCAACCCTTAAAACAGAGCGGCCCAATTAAGGAGCGGATGAACAGTACACAAAAATTTTTGGCTCTGGCCGCCTGATACTCGGCGTGCTTATCTTTCTCGCCGGGCCGCGGGTGCTACGCGGTCAAGGGCAGATGACGGCGCCCTCTTCGCCTCCCAAATGGCGGCCGACCCATGAGCACACCGGCGTCCAGTACGTCGGAAGCGCCACCTGCGCGCAGTGCCGCACCTATCAGTCGTCCACCTTCTCAGCCACCCCGATGGCCCGCGCGCTGGAGACCCCGCCCCGTTGCGAAGTCCTCATCCGGCGCCCCCGCCCCGCGGTGACTACTGTTACAGAAGTGACCTCGCCCGGCCTTCACCGGGAACTATGCATGGCAGGGAGAACTTCGTTGAAAGTAAAAGCAAAAGACTTCACCCCGCCATACGGTCGGTATCTTATTCGGCTGACGAGGCCCTTCCCGGATTTCGGCGCGGGGGCGACGCGCCGCGCGGGCGACGGAACAAAGTCTTGACGCCCCTCCATCCGGCTGGCAGGATGGGTCGCGGCTGATCTTTCATCACCCGCGACATCTCAAGCCTTTAACCGCACAGGGGATGGGCGGGCGTCAATAATCCCGGAACGGAATTTCTCTTCTTCGCTGTGAAAGACGTGACGACGAAACCGACCCTCGAACAACCGCACCGCGAGCGCGAGTGCGTCCACCGCCGAGCCGGCGCGGAAGGCGACTTCTACGGCGGCGTCCAATTCATCCGGGCGTTGCAGCAGATGCGCGGGGAGGCCGCGCTCGCGATGGCGCAGAAGGTGGGAGCGTTCTTCTGGTCGGACGCGCCCCGCGTGAGCGTCTGGCTCTGCCGCGCCTGCGCGCGCGAGGCCGCGCTGGCGGGGCCGGACATCGCGGAAGCCGACGCCGCGTAGCTCATACTTGAGCGACTGTTCCCGCGCGCGCCTCGCGTTCTCTGACGAGTCGGCCCGACCGGCGAGAGTCATTCGCCCGCACCGCCCGCCGACACCTAGCCCGATTCGCTCGGCGGCTCGCCTTCGGCGAAGACTGAGGGTTGATGCGCCGGCCGCGGACAGGGCGAGACGCGCCCGCACGCTTTAGACGTGCGGGCGCGTCTCGCTTGCGGGCAAGAGGTTATTCAGGGGTGCTGGAAGAGACCTGACCGCCGACCTGCGGCGCGCCCTGAATGATGCCGCGGTTGACGAGCACCTTGACCTCGACGCGGCGGTTCTCGGCGCGACCCTCGCGCGTCGTGTTGTCGGCGACGGGCTGGAGTTCGCCGTAGCCGAACGGCGTGATGATGCGGCGCAGCGGGACGTTGTGGTTCTCGACGAGGTAGCGGATAACGGCGTCGGCCCTGCGCTGGCTGAGTCTCCGGTTCGCTTCGGTCGAGCCGTCGGCGCTGGCGTAGCCGCTCACCTCAAGCACGTAGCCTTTGGCCTGAAGCGCCTGCTGCGCGACGGTGTCGAGCTGCGCCTTCGCGTCTCGCGAGAGGACGGAGCTGCCGACCTTGAAGAGGATGCTCTGGCTGTTCTGGGCCTCGTAGTCGTCGAGGGCCGAGATGCGCTCATTGGTGGCGTTGACGCCGGCCACGGCCGCGTCGGCCGTCTCCTGCGCCGCCTTCGCGCCGCCGCGGGCCGCGTTCGAGACGGCCGCCAACTCGTCCAACTGGCCCGAGAGGCGCTGCGCGTTCTGCTCGGTCGCCGCGATGCGCGACTCGGCCTCGCCGACGCGGTTCTCGACCGGGACGACGTTGGCCTCGACGGTGCGCGCCGTGCGCAGGTCGCGGTCGTCGAAGCGCACCTTCTCGGCGACAAGGTTCGTGCCGTCGCCGCGCCCCTCGACTTCGAGGTTGAGGCCGCGCAGGATGGCGGTCACGCCCTGATTCTTACCGCCGCCGAAGAAGCCGCCCTTCGTCTTCACGCTGGTGCGATCCGTCAGCGTGACGGTGACGTGCCGGCCGGCCTGATCCTGCACGACGAAGGTGTCGGCGTCGCGGCGCGTGACCACGCCCTTCAGTTTCATCTTCTGGCCGGAGGCCACGGCGGTCGTGCCGGCCTGAGAAGCGGAGGTGTCGGCCACCTGCGCGAAGGCCGCGGGCGCGAGCGCCGCGGCGAGCGCGAGCGAGGCGCACAGATTCCGGAGGTTCCTGAAGTTGGACATTGAGCCCTGTCTCCCTTTCACAAGAATATTTGGTTGAATCGACTGCGACCCCGTCGGGGTACACGCGTTCGGAGGCGTGCGAGGTTCGAGTCCGTCTGTCAGTGTGGCAGTGATTCGTCGGCCGAGACGATAACCCGCGGGAGCGGTCGGCCGGGTTGCGAACGTCTTACGAATCGGGGGCCGTACGGTTGCGCCGCGGCGGCGCCGTCCGCCGGGCGGAGGTCATGCCGCGGTAACTGACACCGGACGTTCGAGGCTCTGCGCCCGCGGGCGAGAACCTTAGTCGCGGCGGCGCAAACTAAAGCCGGGACGCCAAACCCCGACAGAATGGCGCCCCGGCTTTCTTGTGAAGGGAGAAGGTGTCCCTCCCCCTCAGGCCGACATCCTAAAGCCCGACGGGAAGCGCGTGGTTGCGGCTTCATTGCGGTGCCGTTGCGATAGGCCGACTATCTCGCCGCGTCCTCACCGGGACGAGCCGGCACTCTCCTTCGCCAACCCACACGCGGAGGCGTTCGCCCCCTCAGGTGTAGAGCAGGCTCGCGATGACTTCTTTCAACTGGTCAACCGCCAGCGGCTTTAGCAAGTAGGCGTCGCACCCGGCCTCCAGCGCGGCCTCCTTCATGCCGTAGGTGTCGAAGGCCGTGACGGCCACGATGGGCACACCGCCGCAATGCTCCCTGAGCGAACGAATCTGCTCGGTGGCGGCCAGCCCGTCCATGACCGGCATGTTTAAGTCCATCAGGATCAGGTCGGGGCATTCCCGCCGCGCGACCTCCACCGCCTGCCGCCCGTCGGCGGCCTCCAGCACGTGATAGCCCTCCATCGACAGCGTGCGGCAGAGCAGCGCGCGCGTGTCGTTAGAGTCTTCCACGACGAGGACGGTCAAAGGGCCTGCTTTAACCATGGCCGGATTACCTCACCGGATGACACAAGCCGCGGGGGATTGGGGGGAACCGTCGGACTGACGCTCACGCGCACAAGATCGAACGTGGTACACGCGTCCGCCCGCGCCCGCCGCGGCGCGCAGGAAATCGTTACGGTTCGGGGGAGAACACGACTCCGGGGCGAATCGCGTGCCGTGTGCCGTGGGTAGAACGCCTTGACCGAAGCGCCCCGCCAAACGCATGAATACTTCTCAGGCTCGCCCTCCCTTTAACCCGGCAGCGCGCTGCACGACTGGTAGGCGCCGGTCGGGTCGATGGCCGACTTGCCCTGCTCGATGTGGCGGATACGGCCCTCCTTGTCCACGGTGAAGGTGGCGCGCGTGCCGTAGCCGCCCTCCTCGTCGAAGATGCCGTAGTCCCGGACGGTCTTACGTTTGAAGTCGCTCAGCAGCGGGAAGGTCGCCCCGATGTCCTCCTTGAAGCGGCGGTTGGCGGCGAAGCTGTCGACGCTGATGCCTAAGACCTGCGTGTTCGTCTGCTCGAATTTGGCGATATCAGCCTGATACGCCTTCAACTCCTTCGTTCAACCGCCGGTGAAGGCGAGGACGTAGAAGGCGAGCACCACGTTCTTTTTCCCGCGGAAGTCCGAGAGCCTGACGGTCTGGCCTTCGGTGTCCGTGAGCGCGAAGTCCGGGGCGGGGTCGCCGACCTTCAGGTGCGTGACGGGCGCGGCCGGCGGCTGCGAGGCCGCGCCGTCGCCCGCCGGTGTATTCGTGGGAGCGGCCCGATGCGAGCCGGCGTCGGGCTGCGCCGTCTTCTGACAGCCGCCGAAGGCCAGCGCGGCGAGCAGCAGCGCGTAGATGCAGTGCTTTCTCATGAAGCGGTCTCCTTACCTCTCGGGATACCCCATGATACATCCGCCGGCATGCCGATAGTTAGGACTGGCTCAACAAGGAGGGCGAGGCCGACCCTGTCCGCGCCCTCCTTAACCTTTGGGCGCGACTGTAATCCGGGCGTGGCTCTCGCCCCTGCGTAAGCGCCGCGGCGCCGACAGTGGGCAGCGTACTTTTCGACGCCCGGCGACATCAAAGATGCTCACCGGCTTGACGAGCCGAGCGCCCGGTCGGGCGTCCGGCCGCCGAGCCCTTTTCGTATCAAGGGGAAATCCTCGCATGACTGAAAGAAGAAGGACGGGGGGAGTTGCGCTCGGCGGCTTCCTGCTGGGTGGCGTGGCGGCCGCCGTGCTGCTGATGGGCGGCCCGAGGGCGCCGCGCAGGGCGTGGGCGCCTTCGGCGTTAGACCCCGTGCCCGCGTCATCTGCCGCCGACGAGCAGACCCCGTGGCACCTCGCGGCGCAGAGGGTGAAGGAAGACCGCGGCGAGCCCGTGGGTCGGCAGGCGGAGGTCGAGGTGCCGTCGCAACTGCGCCACTACGACGACCGGCGGCGCTTCCTCGCCATTCAGGTCGCGGAGTGGAAGGAGCACACGGTCGGGACGCCGCACGACTACGCCGGCCTCGCGGGGATGATCCGCGAGGGCGAGCTGGTCGAGGTGCCGGCCGCGACCGAGAGCTACGTCCTTTACGGAGTCGGGGCGCTCGCCGGCTCGGAACCCTTCACGCACTACGACAAGAAGGCGCGCGAGAGCGTCCCCCTGCTCGACGGGGCTGAGTTCGCCGCCGAGTCCGCGCGCCTCGGCGAGTCGGCCGCCCGACTCCG
>Ga0196962_10000962_pt1 | contig 10120 bp, 6 predicted proteins | sample S3v_20metaG_FD_183186 | JGI IMG/M metagenome (GOLD analysis project Ga0196962, IMG submission 183186) | Soil microbial communities from Anza Borrego desert, Southern California, United States - S3+v_20 | ecosystem: Environmental > Terrestrial > Soil > Desert | place: USA: California | collected... | reverse complement strand
CAGCCCCACTTCCACCAAAGTAGATGAAGAAAAGGGCAGTCAGGACGAAGACGAAAAACCCCCAGGGCGAGGCTGCCTGTTTCTGAACGTCTGTTGCGCGCTTGCGCTTCGGCTTGTCTTCTCTCTTTTCTTCAGAACGCTCTTCTGCTTCCGGCTTATCGTCCTCATCGTCTCGATCATTCTTGAAGAGATACGACCTGTGGGAAAGGCCCTTTCCCGGCAGGTTGGTGGTCTGCATTACGCCGCGCTTACTGAAGTTCAGATGAAACCCCTTCCCGCCGACTGTGATGCTCATACCGGTTTTGCTGACGTTGACCTTTACGCCGGGGAAAAGGGTAAATTGTCTATGAAAACGAATCGGCATAGAATCCTTCCTTCAGATGATCTTCTAGCTCCATTAACGGAATCTCTGCGAACACGTTATTGCATGAATGTACTCAGGGAGCCACGGTGACGGTGAACGCATCTGGCAGCATGGCAAACGTATTGTTGGGGTTCGTCACGCGTACATCCCAGACCTGTGTTGTCGCGCCGGTTCCGACTGCCGTATTCACCGTGATGACGATTGTATTGGCGTTGACCACCTGTATTCCCGTGACCTGCGGTGCAGTTCCCTCTGCACCCTCAAACCTGACGGTTGCACCGTTCGCGAACGCTGTGCCGCTCACCGTTACATTGACAGTCGCGTTCGCGGCGGCTGCATTCGGTGTAAGACTTAGTATGTTCAGCTGTGCAGTTGTAGGCGTGATGGTAATAGTCGGGACCGAAGGCGCTGTGGCTGTCAGGGTAACAGTTGGAAGATTGGGTGTGGGTGAGATCTGTGTATTGGTCGGCAGAGGTGTCACCGTGACAACGGTCGCGGTTGGCGGGACCGTTGTAAACGTCTGCGTAATCGTAGGAGTAGGGACAGTCGGGGAAACGGCAAGCGTGGGCGAAGGAATAGGAGAGGCGGTCGGTGTGATCACGATCGGGCTCCCGAATTCGCGCCAGCCCAGGTCGGGCGCTGCCCCGATAAAGCCGGTGAGTGGACTCGCCGGGATGAGCTCACCGCTGACAGCCGCATATTGCGTAACCCCCTTATCAATTGCCGGGGAAGACGATTGTAGTAGCAAGCCGCTAAAATCATCGTCTACGGTTTCCCAAGCGCCATCTGCGCCCGGGTTCGGCGCGGCAACGAAGAGCGGATCCTGTCCCGTAATGTTGCCTGCTCCCATCGTGCTTTGATCGGAATCCAGAGCGTTATTAAAAAATAAGGTATACGCGACAACCGAATTTGAACCCGGCGGTCCCTGCACTCTCCAAACGCCACGACCGACGGAATTGGCGATGATGTTATTGAAGGCGACCAGGTCATCCCCGCCGGAAATGCCATGACTGTTTCCGTAGAACGTATTGTTAAATACGCGCACAGGTTCCACCATATCCGCGCCCGAAAAATCTTCCACCGCGTTGGCATTTGGCATAAGACCAATGCCTGCCTTTTGGCTGTTGGCGATCAGATTCCCGACGATCACGAAACGACGGTTCGTGTTCTGTGGGTCATCCGGATAATCAATCAGTTGGATGCCGTCTTCCCGGCTGCCGATGATCATGTTATTCCAAATATTTACATCGACGAGGGCGGGAGGAGAGGGCTTGTCCTGCAAGTTGACTTCGATTCCATCGTCGGTGGCATACAGGATGCGGTTGTTCTCGATCAATAGAGGTCGATCTGTGTTATCCAGATGAATGGCATCATCCCCTGGTTTGAAATAAACATTATTACGATTGGCGCCGCCCGCGCCCCACTGATAATGGACCTGGTCGGAAGAAGCCAGGAAAAGATTGAACTCTACAATAAACGGCGACGAGGATTGGATGCCAACATTGTTACTCCTAATCACAAAGCCGCGCACTGTAGGCATTTGCGTAAGGTTAGGAGGGATTGTGATAGCCACGCCGCCCCCACCCTCAATGACCGTCATGTTGTTCGCCGGGTTGACTGAGTCAAAGGAAGCTGCCGTCAGAATAATGGGTCGGTCGAGGATCAGGTTTTCGTTATACGTACCGTCTCGCACCTGGACAATATCCGCGGCCCCGGCTGCATTGATCGCTGCCTGGATGGTGGGATAGTCCTCTGGAACTCGCAGGACAGTTGCCGCCTGTCGTTGTCGGTTAAGTGCCAGGACGCCCGCAACGACACCGATGATCAGGATACAAAAAATTATGCCCATGATGGGCAGAAGGCTGGCTTTGAATTGTCGCTCGTGCATTTGTGCCTCCACAGCTCCCAGCTTCAAAGAAATGAGCTTTCCCTGCCCGGAATAAAGGAAATAATCGGAAGGGAGCAAAATAACAGCGTTTCCTGCTCTCATTCCACAGGAGTACGCTTTACCCTGTAAAACGATTTCATACTTGAGTTGTTCTTTCCTTGATTTAGTTTGTTTTAATCAGAAATGAGCAGATTTTTAAACTCCTTTCAGTTGCCTCTTAGATTATTTGTTTAGGATTAGATTCATGGCTTGGGGATGATTTCATTAATGTTTTTACATCAACGCAAAAATTCAATAACAAGATTTGAAAGGAGTAAAAGTATGTTTTTGGCTCAAATTTCCAGCCGACGTTCGTTTCTCATTTTGGTGTTGATTGCTCTCAGTGTTTCCATGATCGCCGCCGCACCTCTCAAAGCGTTCCCGAACGTGATTCCGCTGCCGGATGGTTTCCAGCCGGAAGGTATCGCCACGGGAAAAGGTCCCACGTTTTATGTGGGATCTATTCCTACGGGCGCCGTCTATCGTGGCAACCTGCGGACCGGTGAAGGCGACGTGCTTGTCCCTGCCCAGGAAGGACGCGCAGCGATCGGGCTAAAGTACGATGAGCGCACGGGATTGCTGTTTGTCGCGGGCGGCCCTACCGGTTTTGCTTATATCTACAATGGCGAGACTGGCGAAAATGTTGCCGAAATTCAACTGACAACAGGAGCGGCTTTCATCAACGATGTGATAATCACACAGGATGCAGCCTATTTCACCAATTCCCAGCAACCCGTTTTGTACCGTGTGCCGTTAAGAAACAATGGGAGATTGCCGGGAAATCCCAGAGTGCAAGAACTTCCTCTTACCGGTGATTACGTATTCACCCCGGATGCATTCAACGCCAATGGGATTACAGCTACGCCCAATGGTGATACATTGATCATTGTCAACAGCGTGGACGGTTTACTATATAACGTGGATGCGGACACTGGCGAGGCAACACTCATTGACTTGGGCGGAGATACCGTGCTGAATGGCGATGGTATTTTGTTACAAGGCAAAACTCTATACGTTGTGCAGAACCGTTTGAATCAGATTGCTGTGGTGGAACTGAACTCGGATCTTACAGAAGGCACGATAGTTGATACCATCACGGATTCAGACTTCCGCGTACCGACTACCATTGCCCGTTTTGGCAATTCACTATATGCAGTCAATGCCCGCTTTGGCACTACGCCCACCCCTGATACGGAGTACGAAGTCGTGCGCGTTTCGAGATAATGAGAAATTGAATTGGAGTGGCTCTCCTGAAAGAGAGCCACTCTGCTTGTTTAATGTTCGACTGTTTGATTTCGAAGAGCAAACGCGGCGATACCAAATGCGGTCGCAACATTGAACGATTTCTTCTCCCCGCGCATCGGAATATAAAAGATCTGGTCACATAGATCGAGCAATTCGGGATCCACTCCTGTCACTTCGTTGCCGACGATCAAAACCTCCCCCTCGCTCTCGTAAGTCATGTTTACGGTTCCTAATGCCACCGCGCGTATATCCTCCTCCAACCCATAAATCTTCCACCCTTCCACCTTTAAACCCTTAACCAAATCCACCGCGTCCTTGTGATAGGACCAGGGGACAGAGTCCTGCGCGCCGAGGGATGTCTTGGTCACAGCTTCATGGTCAGGGGTGGGTGTGATTCCGCATATATAAGCATGGGTGAATCCAAAACCATCCGCGCTGCGCAGGATCGAACCAACATTCCACGCCGAACGGATGTTATCGAGCAGAACCGCAACATGCTTTCCGCGGTCCTCTTTCTCGCGATTCAGGGCTTGTGTCTCAACTCCCAGCTCTCGGCTAATCACAACCCGCGTCTCCCCCGTACAAACCGGACACCGCGTGCCAAAGGGATGATTCTCAATCAGTGGATAGCGAAGTCCGCAGGAGTTACAGATCCTGATCTCGTAAGAACGGATTGGCATGAGGTGATTATACATGCTACAATTTAGATATGCATCGGGTGGTTCCAGAGCTGATCGTAGAAAATTTTCGAGAGGGGCGTTACAGCGGGGAGTTTCAGGCCGTCAGCATGTTCCTCGATCTTTCGGGCTTTTCTACCATGACCGACGCGCTGATGCAGCATGGCCAGCACGGCGCGGAAGCACTTGCCGGGTTGATGCACGGCTTATTTGACCCGCTGGTGGAAAGTATCTTTGCGTACGGGGGCAAAATCGTGGGCTTCGCCGGGGATGGAATTATGGCGTTATATCCCGTGCAGCCGGACCTGAAAACAACCGCTCTACAGGCGCTCACATCCGCAGATGTCATTCAGAAGAAGTTTCGAGAAAACCCCACAAGGCAGACCGTCTATGGTGAGTTTTCGATTTTCGCTAAGATCGGTTTGGGAAGCGGCTTTGTTTCGTGGGGAATTCTGCGTTCTTCACACGGTGATCAGGCAGCCTATTATTTCCGTGGCAGTGCGGTGGACGAAGCGGCCGACGCGGAGCACCATGCGAGGGCAGGCGAGATCCTGCTCACTTCAGCTATGTATGACCTCCTGCGCGAGGACGTCCTGTCAGTTCCGCATGATTCGTTGCGCAGTTTTACTGGCTTTTCTGTTGAAACGCCGCAGCCAGCCCAGGTAGAGTTTCCTCCCGTCGATTTGAGCGTTGCCCGGTACTTCATGCCTGAGGACGTGATTGTGAATGACCTGCGTGGCGAGTTCCGCCAGGTCGTCAATCTGTTCATGCGCTTCCCGGACCTTTCCAACGAAGCTCTGCAAAAATTAATGAGCACAGTTTTCGAGCTGCGGACTCGCTATGGCGGGCTGGTAAGCCGCCTGGACTTTGGCGACAAAGGCTGCAATATGCTCATGCTATGGGGAGCGCCTGTGGCGTATGAGAACGATATTGGCCGCGCGCTTAATTTCCTGCTCGATCTGAAAGCGGCGATTGATTTCCCCATCACTGCTGGCGTCACGTATTACATATCTCATGCGGGGTACCTGGGAAGCTCTCTGTATGAAGATTACACCTGCTATGGCTGGGGCGTGAATCTCGCCTCGCGTTTTATGATGACCGCTCAACCGGGCGAGATCTGGGTCGATGATCGAATTGCACGACGAGTCTCCAGAAGGTTTGAGCTCGATTATGTAGGCAGCCAGATGTTCAAAGGGTTTGCGGCAGAACAAAAGGTATATCTGTTACGCGGCTATACACAGACTCTCGACCCCGCTTATCAGGGGCAAATGGTGGGACGTGAAGAGGAGTTAGCAAAGATGACTCGCTTCACGGACCCACTATGGCAGGGCAAGTATGCAGGGCTGCTGCTCATTTCCGGGGACGCTGGCATGGGCAAGGGGCGGCTAGTCCATGAATTGCGCTCGTCCCTTCGACAAAAGGGGAAACGAGCTCTCTGGGCAGTCTGCCAGTCCAATCAAATCTTGCGCCAGTCCTTCAACCCGCTGCGCAGCTGGCTGTTCCGGTATTTTGGAATTTCACGCAACCAGCCTGTGGAGGAACAGAAGCAGACCTTCGATGCAAAGCTAGATGATCTGCTGGATTCCATTCCGGACTCGGAACTGACGCGTGAGCTTCAGCGTACGCGCTCTATTTTAGGCGGATTGCTCAACCTGCGTTGGGAAGATTCGCTGTATGAACAGTTGGATGCGGAAGGTCGTTACAACAACACATTTCTTGCATTGATTGCGCTACTCAAGGCAGAGAGCTTGCGCCAGCCAGTCATGCTCGTGTTAGAAGACTTCCAGTTTACAGATAAGGATACGCGAGGCTTCCTACCGCGTCTGAAGCGCGCGATCGTTGCGGCTAGAGAGTCTTATCCAATTGCAATCTTGGTGACGACCCGCCCGCCCGGGCACGGACTCGTGAAAGATCTGATTGATGCACGCATTGATTTGCGCGCGATCTCTTCGGATGCGATGGCACATCTAATCGAAATTAGCCTGGGTGCTGCGCCTGCTCCAGACCTAGTGAACCTATTGATGGAAAGATCTGAGGGGAATCCATATTTTGCGGAGCAGATTCTGCGCTATCTGCAGGAAGAATACCTGATCGAGACGAGCGGGTCAGGGTGGAAGTTGGTACGACAGATTGAAGAAGCTTTTTTACCGGGGGACATCCGCTCGGTTTTGGTGGCACGGCTCGATCAACTTGCGCGTGGTGTGAAGGAGAGCATTCAGACGGCTTCGGTGCTGGGGAGGGAATTCGAGATTCCTTTGCTTAAGCATATGTGGCGGCAGGATGATCTTCTGCAGCAGCATATAGCAGAGGCTGAGCAGGCAGCAGTTTGGAATCCATCGGATGATCTGCACTATGTCTTTTCCCATGGCCTGTTGCGCGATGCAGCCTATGAAATGCAGATGCAAGCCAGAAGAAGAGAGCTTCATGCTCTGGCCGTCGAAGCCCTGGAACAACTATATGGCGAGGTTACTAACCGTTACGCGGAGCTTGCTTACCATGCCAAATATGCCGGGCTCAACACCAAAGCTCAAGAGTACTATTTACTCGCTGGCAAAGCCGCTGCAGAGTCATACCAGAATCATCAGGCAATCGAATACTACAAGCGTGCGTTGGCATTTGCAGCACCCAATGATCTAGCGACTCAATTTGAGATTGTTGTTCGACGCGTGGAATTATACGCTCGCCTGGGCAAGCGTGAGTTGCAATGGAGGGATTTGAATTCGCTTGAGAGTTGGGCGGAAAAATTGGAAGATGCGAATTATATTGCAAAAGTTTTGATGTTGCGAGCTTCCTATCACTTTGTGACGGGTAATTATCTATCTGCAATTGACTGTGCTGAAAGATCAGAAAAATATTCTGTATCCCTAGCAAATACTGAGTTGGCATTATATACACAAGTGGTATGGGTTACTGCGTTGCTGAGACTGGGCCGTTTGGAGGAAGCAATGCAGCGTGCAGAGGAAACACTTATTCGTGACAGAGCTGTCGGGAATCGAAAAGAAGAAGGCAGAGTGCTTGCAGCGATGGGTTGGATTGCTTTAGAGCAAAAAGAGGCAACGACTGCTCAAAAATACCTCTTCGAAAGTTTGATGATTGCTCGAGAGGTGAATGATCCAGGGCTTGAAACTAGAGCCTTGAATAATCTGGCCATGGCTGAAGGGTCCCTTAATGGAAACTACGCACTCGCACGAGAGTATTATGAAAGAGCATATTATATTTCTCGGGACATTGGTGATCGCATTGCAGAATGTTTTTCGCTTGGCAATATGGGTTTTGCCGTTGGAATGCAAGGCGACTTTGCTGCAGCCCGTTCCTATCATGAGCAATGCTTAATTGTGGCACGTGAAATTGGGTATCAGTATCAGGAAATATACACGCTAATTAACCTTAGCGCGGTTGAAGGCATCGAAAAAAAAGCATCTTTGGCATTGCAATATGCACAACAAGCTTTGGATCTATCACGCAAAATTTCGGAACGGTCGGGTGAAGCATGGGCCATGCTATACATGGGTCATGCTTTCTTGTTAAAAAATGAACTTCTACAAGCACAGACCTCTTATCAGAGGTCTGTGGAAATTCGAAATGAATTGGGGCAAATTGTACTTTCAATGGAAGCAACAGCTGGCCTTGTGGAAACATATCTGCAGGCGAGCGATCTTGAATCTGCATCGCGCGAGGCAGAAAAAATACTCAACTTTCTTGAAGAGGGATTTACTTTGGACGGGGCCGAGGAACCGCTGCGGGTATACTATGCCTGTTACTTATTTCTTCAGCAAAAACAAGATCCACGTTGCAATCAAATATTGCAAGCTGCAATAAATTTGCTTGAAACGCAGATCTCAAAGTTTACTAATGAAACGGCACGTGAATATTACATCGAAAATATTCCTTGGCGCCGCTCAATTCGTGATGCGGCACAAAATCAATTCAGTTAGGGTGAGCCGCCTGTTGCTGGATCACCATCGTCTAAATCAAAGTAATCGCCGTTAATAGTTCCATCATAGTAATATAGCGGCGGAGTGTGTGTGTCGGAGTAGATCACCAATTTGCCACCACCCAGCTTGGCTTGGAGCTGGTCGATTTTAACGGTGTATTTCTTTTTGATATATTTATTGTTTTCCTTGATGGAAAAGTTGTTGAACCAACGAATGGATACAGAATTGCCATCCTGATCCACAATGGTCTTGGGTAATGTATCCGTTTCAAGCTTATCTACTTCATAGTTGTTAGCGCCGTGCAGATCAATGTCAACATCGACTTCGTCTGGCCCGTTGCCTTTGTCAATCTTGTAATTTCCATTACCTTTGTTTTGAACTTTACGGGAAACTTTGTTTTGCTTCGCCATCTTATCCTCCTTTTGTGATTTGATCCCCAATTTTGCGTATTATTTCCTTATCGGGAAATATACGCCATACTTTTATAAACCCCATCCACACAGGAAAGCCTCGTCATTTCGGAAACTTTATAATCCCATTGAGTTGTATGCGCTACATTATTTTCAATAAGCCCTATGGCGTTCTCTCTCAGTTTACGGATGAGGGCACAGGCCATCCTACGTTAAAGCCATACATCAATGTGCCTGATGTCTATGCAGCGGGCCGCCTGGACCGCGATAGCGAAGGCTTGCTTCTCCTCACCGATGACGGTTCGTTGATCAAGCGACTAACGGACCCCAAGCATCATGTCGAGAAGACCTACTGGGTGATGGTAGAAGGTGATCCGACATTGGAGAAGTTAGCCCAGCTGGAACACGGGATTTGGTTGAAGGATTATCAGTCGCTGCCTGCGAAGGCTCGCCTCATCTCTGAACCAAATTTGCCTCCGCGCTCGAAGCCGGTCACTCCTCACGGTCCCACTGCGTGGATCGAGGTCAAGCTGCGCGAGGGCAAGAAGCGTCAGATCCGTCATATGACCGCCGCTGTGGGACTGCCGACGCTGCGCCTTGTCCGCGTGGCGATCGGGGATGTCCGTTTGGGGGATTTGAAACCCGGCGAATGGCGTGACTTAACTCCAGATGAGATAAATTCCCTTAAGAAATAGTCGCATTTATAATCATTTCATGCCGCGCGTGATAGTACGAGTAGGTGCAATGGCATTGCTGGTGTTTGCTATTTTCCGTTTTACCTCCCCTTCACGCGCCGAACCTGTAGAAGCACCCAGGCTTGCGGCTTCCCCACATGATCTCGTGAACGCGGTCAATGCGTTGCGCGCCTCGTTCGGTCTCGCTCCTTACAGTATCAGCCCCATTCTCATGTCCACTGCGCAAGCCCAGGCGGATTTCATGGCTTCGACAGGGAACATGACCCATTCCGGTCCCGGCGGTATTGGTCTCACCGCGCGGCTGCTGGCGGCAGGGTATCCGCTGGCGGGTGATCTTTCATTAGGTGGTTTTCGAGCGGAGAATATCACCGGCGGTGATGAAACCATGCCCGCTGAAGCCGCTGTCAATCGCTGGACAGGCGATGCGCCGCACTTAAATACGATGGTCTCGCCAAACCTGACGGAGATCGGCGCGGGCGTGGCAATTAGCAATGGCAGAGTCTATTACGTGATCGACGCGGCGCGTCCGACAACTGCCGGGGAACTCCCAGTTTTGCCGACACCGATCGGAGGAGGTTCTCCCGTCCCTGAGGCGGCATTACCAGAGCTTATCATCCCGGTTTCTGTCAGCACGCCAAACGCAGATGGGAATGTGTTTCACGATGTGAAGTTTGGTCAAACACTGTGGCAGATCGCCATCACATACAACGTCAAGATCGATGACATCAAACGCTTAAATAACCTGTTCGATAACAATATTTATCCGGGCAGTAGCCTGTTGATCAAGCAGGGCCTCCTCGTGCAAGCAGTCTCACCGACAGGGGCGCTAACTCAGGCAGTCACCTCCGTCAGCCTTCCCACATTGAC
>Ga0196962_10000961_pt1 | contig 10129 bp, 8 predicted proteins | sample S3v_20metaG_FD_183186 | JGI IMG/M metagenome (GOLD analysis project Ga0196962, IMG submission 183186) | Soil microbial communities from Anza Borrego desert, Southern California, United States - S3+v_20 | ecosystem: Environmental > Terrestrial > Soil > Desert | place: USA: California | collected... | reverse complement strand
ATCGAGGTCGACTCCGAGCCCTACGGCGACAACTTCGCCCGGCCCGCGCGGCTGCTGCCGCTGGAGGCCAAGGCCCTGGTCGCCGCGATCGACCTCTTCGGCGACCACCTGCCGCAGACCGACCTGCAGAAGGCGCGCAAGAAGATCGTCACCGCGCTCGGCCACGACCCCTCCGAGGAGGGGCTGGAGATCGCCTCCACCGGCGGCGGCGACGCCGCGGTGGCACGGACGGTCAACGACGCGATCGCATCCAGCCGGGTGCTCGAGCTCAAGTACTACAAGGAGAACGAGGACCAGTTCACCGACCGCAAGGTCGAGCCCTACCGGCTGCAGAACGGGTCCGAGGGCTGGTACGTCGCCTGCTACGACCTCGGCAAAGCGGGGATGCGCCACTTCAAGCTCGACCGGGTCAAGGAGGCGACGCTCTCCGAGGAGACCTTCGAGCCGCGCCCGGAGGCGGAAGAGCTGGCCGGGGTAGAGGGCTGGATGACCCACGGCGAGGTGCCGACCGCAGAGGTCGCCCGGGTCTGGGTCTCGCCCGAGCGGGCGCGTTGGCTGCGCGAGGAGCGGACCGTGGTCGAGGAGCTGGCGGACGGCGCCGTCGTGGTCGAGCTTCCCTACGCGGGCAAGCCCTGGCTGGTGCGGGAGATCCTCCGCGGCGCCGGCGACCTCGTCGTGCTCGAGCCCGAGGACGCTCGCGACGCGATCGCCAGAGAGGTCTCCGACTGACGAACTGCGCTTTTTTGCTCCCTGACGACAAAAAAGCTCAGGTCGATGGCTGAGGCGCCCGGGCACCCGGAGGTCCTGCGGATCGTTGCTCCGAATCCGGGGCCGATGACGCTGGAAGGGACGAACACCTATCTCTTTGGGGCGGATCCCTGCGCGGTGATCGACCCGGGGTCCGACGACGAGGGGCACTTGGAGGCGATCCGCGCCGCTGGCGCCGAGCGGGGCGGGATCGGGCTCGTCCTGCTCACCCACTCCCACGCCGACCACACCGACGGGGCGGAGGAGCTCGGCGCCGAGGTCGTGCTGCCGCTGGGGGGCGAGACCCATGCCGGCCTGCGCGTTCTCGCGACGCCTGGGCACGCCGCCGACCACGTCTGCTTCCTCAGCGGGGACGGGGTCTGCTTCAGCGGCGACCTCGTGCTCGGCCTCGGCTCGACGATCGTTCCTCCCGGCGGCAACTCGCTCGCCGCTTACATGGACTCGCTGCGCCTGCTGCAAGCCGAGGAGATCGAGCTGATCGCCCCCGGTCACGGGCCCTGGATCAGCGACCCCGCCGCCAAGCTGGCCGAGTACCTCGAGCACCGCGAGATGCGCGAGCGCCGCCTGCTCGGTGCGCTGGAGCGGGGCGAGCGGTCCCGCGCCGCGCTGCTCGCCGAGGCCTGGGACGACATCCCGATCGAGCTCTTGCCGATGGCCGCGATGGCGATGGAGGCCCACCTGGAAAAGCTCGAGGGAGAGGGCCGGCTGCCGGGCGACCTCCTTCCCTGAAGGCAAACTGGCTGACTGGCCAGTACCCTGGCCAGATGAGAGGCGGACGGGCGGCGCGAACGGGACTGCTGGTGGGGGCGGCTGGCACGGGCCTCGCGACGGCGGCAGTCGCGGCTGCCTGGCACTGGCTGGCGCGGCGACCGCTGCCCAGGCAGCGGGGGACGATCGAGCTGGCCGGGCTGGAGGGCCGGGTGCGGGTCCGGCGCGACCGCTGGGGCGTGCCCCACATCGAGGCCGACGCCCGCCACGACCTCTACTTCGCCGAGGGTTTCGTGCACGGCCAGGACCGGCTCTGGCAGATGGACTTCTACCGGCGTGCCGTCGAGGGCCGGGTTGCGGAGATGGCCGGCGCCGAGGGCCTGCCGATCGACCGCCTGATGCGCACGCTCGGCATGCACCGGACCGCGGCCCGCGAGGAGGCGGCGCTCGACCCGGCGCTGCGCGCCCAGCTGGAGCGCTTCTGCGCCGGCGTCAACGCGGCAGCGGAGGCGGCTCCCGCTCTTCCTTTCGAGATGCAGCTGCTGCGGCTCGAGTTCAAGCCCTGGCGGCCGGTCGACATCCTCGGGCTCGGCAAGCTGCTCGCCTTCGGGCTCTCGACCAACTGGGAGCGCGAGCTGCTGCGCGCCGACATGCTGCGGGCGCTCGGCCCCGAGCTGACCGCTCGCCTCGACCCCGCTTACCCGGCCGAAAACCCGGTCGTCACCCAGGAAGCGTGGAACGGCGACGGCCTCGCGATCGTCGAGCAGATCGACGCGGTGCGGCGCTCGATGGGGCTGGCGGCGGAGGCGAGCGGCTCCAACAACTGGGCCGTGAGCGGCTCGCTCAGCGCCACCGGCTCACCGCTGATCGCCGGCGACCCGCACCTGCCCCCGAGCATGCCGGGCATCTGGTACCAGGTCGGCCTCCAGCACGGCGACCGTTTCGTCCGCGGCGCCTCGCTGCCCGGCATGCCCGGCGTCTACATGGGCCAGAACAACGACGTCTGCTGGACCTTCACCAACGTGATGGCCGACGTCCAGGACCTCTTCGTCGAGCGGGTCGAGGGCGATACCTACCGGTTCGAGGACGAGTGGCTGCCGCTCGAGGTCGTGCGCGAGGAGATCCCGGTCAAAGGCTCCGAGCCGGTCGCGCTCGAGGTGCGGATCACCCACCACGGACCGCTCGTCAACGACGCTCTCGGCGCCGACGAGGCGGAGCCGCTGGCGCTGAGCTGGCAGGCGCTCTCCGAACCGACCGCCTTCGCGGGCATGTTCGAGCTGCTGGAGATCGAGTCGGGCCCGGACCTGGTGCGCAAGCTCGAGGGCCACACCGCGCCCGCCTCGAATCTGATCTGGGCCGACCGGCACGGCTCGATCGGGTACAAGCTGATCGGCCGTCTGCCGCTGCGCCGCGGCGGCTGCCCCGACCTGCCGAAGCCGGGCTGGAACGGCGAGTTCGAGTGGGAGGGGACGATCCCCTACGACGAGCTGCCGGAGGTGACCGACCCGGAGAGCGGCTTCCTGGTCACCGCCAACAACCGGATCGTCGGCGACGAGTACCCGCACCACATCACCAGCGAATGGCTCGACGGCTTCCGCGCCAAGCGAATCGAGGAACTGCTGGACGAGAGCGAGCGTCACGACCTCGCGGGCTTCGAGGCGATGCAGTCGGACAACCTCTCGCTGCCCGGGCTCGAGGCGGCGCGGCGGCTGGGCCGGCTCACCCCCCGCGGCCAGCGCGAGACCAGCGCCCTCGAGCGCCTGCGCAGCTGGGACGGCCGCCTCGACCCGGGCACGATCGCCGGCACGATCTACCAGGCCTTCCTGCTGCGCCTGGCGCGCGAGGTGGCGCGGGAGGCGATCGGCGACCGCGACCTCTGCGAGCGCTGGCTCGACCGCGCCGACAACGGCTTCACCCCGCACATCACCTCGCCTTGGCGCTGGCACTCGCACCTGATGAACCTCTGGGAGGAAGCCGACGAGGAGCTGATCGGCCGCTCCTGGGACGGGCTGGCGCTGGAGGCGCTGGCCGGCGCCCTCGACGACCTCGAAGAGCGCTTCGGCCCCGACCCGGAGAACTGGCGCTGGGGCCATGTGCACGAGATGGAGTTCCCGCACCCGCTGGGCGAAGCGAACCCGCTCCTGCGCCGCCTGCTCAACCGCCGCCTGCGCGCCGGCGGCGCGCAGGAGACCGTGAGCCAGATCGCCTACGACCCCAACAACCCCTACAAAGCGGTCTGGGCGCCGAGCTGGCGCATGGTCGCCGACCCGACCGCGCCGGAGCGCTCGCGCTGGCAGATGTTCACCGGCCAGTCGGGCCACCCGGCCAGCAAGCACTACGACGACCTGCAGGCCGACTGGCTCGAGGGCCGCACCCAGCCGATGGCGGGCGAGGGGCCCTGGCAGGAGCTGGAGCTCGTCAGACCCTCCTAGTCCAGGCTCAGGGTCGAGTCCGGGGCCTTCGAGACCGCGGTGACGAGCTCGACGATCTCTTTCGGCGCCTTCTGCGGCGAGCCGCAGTCGAACGGCGGCTGGGGGTCGTACTCGATGCCGAGCTGGACTGCCTGCGCGACCTCGGGGCCGGCCTCCTGGCCGACGAGGTGCAGGGCCATGTCGATCCCGGCCGAGACGCCCGCCGCGGTCATGAGCTTGCCGTCCTCGACGAAGCGGCCGCCGACCGGGTCGGCGCCGTAGGCGCGCAGCGGCTCCAGGTAGAGCCAGTGCCCGGTCGCCCGCTTGCCCTCGAGCAGGCCGGCGGCACCGAGCACCAGGGAGCCGGTGCAGACGGAGGTCGTCCACTTCGTGCGGCGATCCATCTCGCGCAGCCAGTCGAGCACTTCGTCGTCGTCCAACAACGGCCGGTTGCCTTTGCCGCCGGGGACGAGGACCACGTCGGCCTCGCCGACGTCGGCGAGGGCGTGGTCGGCGCTGAGGCCGAGGTGGCCGCTGTCGGCCCGGACCTCGCCGCGCTGCTTGCCGACGAACTCGACCTCCCAGCCGGGAGCCGAGCGCAGCACCTCGTAGGGGCCGATCGCGTCGAGTGCGGTGATGCCGTCGAAAATCAAGATCGAAGTCTTCATGGTCGTCATCGTGGCGGTTCTGAGCTCGGCTCGCCAGTGGCAGGATTGCCACTATCCGCTAGATTTCTGCCATCGCTGGCGGAAGCAGGAAGAGGAAGGGCGAAACGCGAGAGGTCGCGAGGCACAAGGTCGTCGCGCTCTGCCTCGAAGGCCTCGTCGCCTTCGACCTGAGCGTGCCGGCGCAGGCCTTCGGGTTGGCGGCGCGGTCGAGCGGCGAGCCGCTCTACGAGTTCTCAACCTGCTCGGTGGGGGGCGAGGAAGTCCGCACCATGAGCGGCTTCGGCGTCACCCCGGAGGCCGGCCTCGGCGCCCTGCGCCGCGCCGAGACGATCGTCGTCCCGGCCTATGGGGGCACCCTCGATTCTCCGCCCGAGCCGGCTCTGGCCGCCCTGCGCACCGCGGCCGACCGCGGCGCCCGCGTGCTCTCGGTCTGCGCCGGCGCCTTCGCCCTCGCCCACGCGGGCCTGCTCGACGGCCGCCGCGCAGCCACCCACTGGGCTTGGGCCGGGGAGCTGGCGCGGCGCTTCCCGGAGGTAGAGGTCGATCCCGACGCCCTCTACGTCGACGAGGGGCAGGTGATGACCTCGGCTGGGCTCTCCGCCGGCATCGACCTCAGTCTCTACGCGATCCGCAAGGACTTCGGGGCGGCGGTTGGCGAGCAGGTCGCCCGCCAGATGGTCGCGGCGCCCCACCGCGAGGGTGGCCAGGCGCAGTTCGCGAAGCCGGCGCCGGCCGAGGCCGGCGGCTCGCTGGAGGCGACGCGGCAGTGGGCGGCGGAGCGCCTCGAGCAGCCGCTCGACGTCGCGGCGATGTCCGCGCACGCCGGCGTCAGCCCCCGCACCTTCGCCCGCCGCTTCCGCGAGGAGACCGGGACGACGCCGCTGCAGTGGCTGCTCTCGCGGCGCGTGCTGGAGGCGCGCCGGCTGCTCGAGGAGTCCGATCTGCCGGTCGAGACGGTCGCCTGGCGCTGCGGGTTCGGCACCGCCGCCTCGCTGCGCGACCACTTCCGCCGCGCCACCGCGACCACGCCGACCGCCTACCGCCGGGCTTTCGCGGGTTAGGGTGGCCCTGTGAGCCGCCGCGACCAGATCGTGCTCAGCGACGCCGAGCTCCTCCAGCTCCTCGGCGAGGAGCGGGTGGCGGTCGTCTCCAGCCTCGGGCCGCGTGGCTGGCCGCACTCGATGCCGCTCTGGTATGTGCCGCGCGACGGCGAGGTGTGGATCTGGACCTACGCCAAGTCGCAGAAGGTCCGCAACCTCGAACGCGACCCGCGGGCGACCGTGCTGGTTGAGACCGGGCACGAGTACGGCGAGCTGCGCGGGGCGATGATCGAGGCCGAGGCGGAGATCCACCGCGACTTCGAGACCGTGATCGGCTTTGCCGAAGAGCTGACCGTGCGCTATGCGGAGGGGATCTCGACGGTCGAGGGCGACGCGAAGGCGGCATTGCAAGCGCAGGCGCCGAAGCGCGTCGCGATCGAGTTCAAGCCGGTGCGGACCGCGACCTGGGACCACCGCAAGCTGGGCGGCACCTACTGAGCCCGGCTGCCGTCACGCTCCATCCAGGGCGCCGCCGTGTTTGCAGGGTGAGCCACCCGCTACCTTTTCCGACTCGATGAAACGACGCCTTCCGATTCTCTTCGTCCTGCTCTGCCTGCTCGGCGCCCTCTTCGCCGGTGTCCAGGCCGGCTCCGCCAAACCGGCTCCGCGGGGGCCCCAGGGCTTCTTCGGCATCGGGCCGCAGACGTTCCTGACCGAAAAGGACCTCGAGTACATGAAGGCGGGCGGGATCGACGTGATCCGCTGGCCACTGGCCTGGGGCTCGATCCAGCCGACCAAGAGGGGCGGCTACCAGTGGGCCTCGTTCGACGAAATCGTCGAGCTCGCGGCTCGCCAGGGGCTGGAGGTGCTCCCGTTCCTCTACGCGACGCCGCGCTGGATCTCGCGCAAGTACACCAAGCTTCCGGTCGACAGCGCCCAGGCCCGCGGGGCCTGGACCGCGTTCTTGAAGGCGGCGGTGAAACGCTACGGGCCCGGCGGCGAATTCTGGAACGAACACGCGCCCGGGGTCGTCAAATACGAGCCGGCGATCGGCCGGCCGCTGCCGATCCGCACCTGGCAGCTCTGGAACGAGGCGAACTTCTTCTACTTCGCCTACCCGGCGTCGCCGCAGCGCTACGCGAAACTGGTGCGGATCTCGAGCCCGGCGCTGAAAAGCGCGGACCCCGGCGCGAAACTGCTGCTCTCCGGCCTCTTCGGCGAACCGACCGCAAGCGGCCCGCGCGGCATGGACGCGACCGACTTCCTCGCCTCGCTCTACCGGGCGGGGCTGAAGAGCAAGTTCGACGGGGTCGCGTTGCACCCCTACGCGGCAGACGCGGAAACGCTCGAAGAACTGGTCGAAGGACTGCGCGAAGTGGCCGTCGACCACGGGGATCGCGGAGTGCCCTTCTACATCACCGAGATGGGCTGGGGCTCGCAGAACAACTTCAAGCAGGTCGCCTTCGAGCAGGGGATCCAGGGACAGGTGAAACAGCTCAAGGACTCCTACCGCTACCTGCTCGAGAACCGGCGACGGCTCCACCTCAAGCAGGTCTACTGGTTCTCCTGGAAGGACCTGCCGGGCTCCTGCAACTTCTGCGACTCGGTCGGGCTCTTCCGCCAGGGCCCGAAGTTCAAGCCGAAGCCGGCCTGGCGCGCCTTCGTCGCGATCACCCGCGGCAGCGTCCGACCCTAGCTCCGGCGCGCCGGTTCAGGACGGGCCACCAAGCGAGAAGCAGCGGCACGGCACCGCGTCCGTCCCCGCCATGGCCAGCGCTGCGGCATAGCCCGCGTCGACCTCGAGCTCCAGCACCGTCACCGCCCGGTCGGGGGCGGGCCCCCCGAACCCGCCCCCGCCGCACTTGAGCAGCGCCTCATGCCGCACCCACGCCGCGTAGAAGGCGCTGGCCCGATCCGTCGGCTCGAGCTCGCGCAGACGGGCGGCCGCGTCTGGCCCGAGGCCGCGCTCGGCGAGGGCGAGGAAGTCGCGACCGGGCTCCATCCGCTCGACGTCGATTCCCAGCTCGCGGTCGGTCGCGACCGCGATCAGGATGAGGGAGCCGGAATGGCTGAGGTTGAAATCGAGCGGAGCGGACGCGTCGGCGAGCGCGGGCTTGCCGTGCTCGCCGACGCGAAACGCGATCGCGGCTGGATCCTCCTCGAGGTAGCGGCCAAGGACCGTGCGCAGGAGCGAACGCGAGGTCTCGCCGGCGCTCAGCTCGGCGCGCCAGACGTGCACCTCTGCGGCGGGCAGCCCCGGACTGGCCGCTTCCAGCGCCCAGCGAGCGCTCAACGGCGGCGCCGGGGCGCCAGCCGGATCCGCAGATGACGCGATTCGCCGGACAGGAATTCGTCTTCCTGGTGAGTGGAAGCGGCGAAGCTGGTGCCGCGGTACACGCGGCGCAGGAAGCGGGCGGTGCAGGCGCGGCTGAGGAACTTGGCGCCGTTGCGGCGACCGTTGCGCAGCAGCGCGACGACGTCGCCTTTGCGGCCCTGGCAGGGGGACACGAAGACGGTCAGCACCGCGGCTTTGCCGCGTTCGACCCGGCGGCGCTGCGCCTTGATCCCGACGAAGGTCGGTTTGCGCGGGGGCTCGGCTTCCGGCTGCGGCAGCGGCCGCGGCCGCGGCAACGGACAGCTCGCGGACGGCAGGCCCTCGAAGCGGTAGACCGCGCCGTCCTGCTCGGCGACGTAGAGCTGGTGGAGCGCGTCTTCGCCGAAGCTGACCGGGTGGTCGAGTTTCAGGCCGAGCGCGCAGTCGCCGCTGGCCCGGCCGCCGGCGATCGCGGGGAGCTGCAGCGTGCGCAGGACGCCGGCGCAGTAGTCGGCGTAGACATAGTGGCCGTAGAGCTCGCCGAGGGAAGGGTCGCGGACGACGTAGCCGCCGGTGATCGAGCAGCGGGAGCCGCCGAGGTCCGGATCGGGGGAGTGGGGATAGTCGAAGACCGGATCGACGAACCCGCCGAGCGGCGGCGTCGCGCACTCGGGGTCGGGTGCGGCACCGGGCAGGAGCCCCTCGCGGCAGTTCCAGCCGTAGTTGGCGTTCTGCCCGCCGACGACGCCGAAGAAGGGGCTCGGGGCGAAGTCGATCTCCTCGCGCGCGCCCTGGCCGACGTCGGCGATCACCATGTCGCCCCTGATCGCGTCGAAGGAGAAGCGGTAGGGGTTGCGCAGGCCGAGGCTCCAGACGTCGTAGGCGACCGGTTTCGCCGCGTCTGGGTCGATCCGCAGGATCTTCCCCAGCGGGTCGCCAGGGTCCTGGGCATGTTCGAAGACGTCGTTGCTGCCGCCGCCGTCCCCGGTCGAGGCGTAGAGGAAGCCGTCGGGGCCGAACTGGAGCTGGCCCCCGTTGTGCGTGTCGTCCTCGGAGTGCTCAATCGGTGCGATCAGCTGTTTGAGGCTCGCCAGGCTCGCGGTTTTGTTACCCGGGTTGGCGGTCAGTTCCGCGACGTGGAGCTCGCCCGGGTCTTCTTCGCCGGTGTAGTGAGCGTAGAGGCGGCCGTTCGAGTCGAATTGGGGGTCGAGCGCGATCGAGAGCAGGCCGCGCTCGCCTTCGCAGCAGCTGACGAGGGAGCTGAGGTCGACGAACTCGGTGACCGTGCCGCCTTCGACCAGTTGGATCGCGCCCTCGCGCTCGACGACGAAGAGGCGGCTGGCGTCGGCGGGGTCGGAGGTGACGAAGGTCGGCTGGTCGAAGCTGCCGACAGGTTGCAGCGTCAGCGCCTGGGCGCCGCTCGTCCCCGCCAAGAGGAGCGCGACCGCAGCCGCGACTATCCCTGCCGCTCGTCTCACCCCCTTCAAGTTAGCTGAGACCAAACCCGCACTTGGCGACCGTCGGGCAGGGTCATCGTGTGTACGAGGCGGAAGCCGAGCCGGCGCGCGGCCGCCTCCGCCTCGGCCTGGGTGACCCGCGGCCGGTAATCGCCGGCCGTGCTGCTCATCGTCACCAGGACCTCGGGCACCCCGTAGCGGGGCTCGGTCAGGCGCCGCGCGTACGCCGCCGCCGTGTCGCCCTCGTCGGCGACCAGCTGCGCCATCGGGATCGGCTGGCGGAAGTGGAGCACCCCCGCCAGCCCGACCGTGTTGGTGTTGAGGATGTGGCTGCGCGAGGCGAAGGCGACGACCGGCGGGCCGGGTTCTCGCAGCAGCCAGGCGGCCAGCAGCTTGTCGGCTCGCAGCCAGCCGCGGTCCCGCTCGGAGAACCGCGTTTCCGGCCCCGCGACCTGGGTGCGGATGTCCGAGAGCGCGTAGTTGACGCCGTTCAGCCAGGGCAGGGAACCGAGCGTGGGGACGGTCAGCCGGCGGTCCCGCGCGAGGTCGTCCCAGAGGCTCGAGGCGGCGGCGAGGTTGACTGCGGCGAGCGCGGCGAGGGCGAGCGCGGCGGGGACGGCGGCGGCGCGGAAGCGCCGCAGCGCGACCGCCGCCAGGGGCAGCAGGAGGACGCTGAGCGGCAAGGTGAAGCCGAAGCCGGCGTTGCGGGAGCTGGTCAGGGCCAGGTAGCCGCCGGCGGCGACGATCGACACCGCGGCCGCGT
>Ga0196962_10000960_pt1 | contig 10137 bp, 8 predicted proteins | sample S3v_20metaG_FD_183186 | JGI IMG/M metagenome (GOLD analysis project Ga0196962, IMG submission 183186) | Soil microbial communities from Anza Borrego desert, Southern California, United States - S3+v_20 | ecosystem: Environmental > Terrestrial > Soil > Desert | place: USA: California | collected... | reverse complement strand
GGTGCACGCGTACGCGTGCACCCTGTTTTCGGGCTTCTTTGGGGAAAAGATCTTCCTCAGGACGGTCTATAAGCCGCATTCTGTCCATGACGCTTGCGCGCCACTGGGCGATCATCTCTCTGGGCGGTGCGTCGCCGCGCCGCTCGATGCGACCTACCCGGGACTGGCTTTCTCATCTCATGAGAAAGCACGTATGAAGACGAGCAGTCTCCCGCCATCCGCAGATGGCTTCGTCCCTACTTGGTCTTGCTCCCGGCGGGGGTTACCTGGCCATCCACATTACTGTAGATGCCGGTGGTCTTTTACACCACCTTTTCACCATCACCCTCACCTCTTGCGAGGTGAACTGGCTGTTTGTTTCTGTGGCCCTCGTCCGGCAGGTTAGCTCCTCACGGAGGGTTCCCCGCCCCGGGTGCTATCCGACGCCGTGCTCTATGGAGTGCGGACTTTCCTCGGCCCCGACAACGCAGGACCGCGATCGCCCAACCGACCTGAGGCGGCACTATCATACACGTAAGAGGACAGTGCGTCAACGGCATGGGAGAGATTCAAACAAATTTCTTACCCCTTGTCTCATAAGAGTGTAATCTTCACGCTAACCTTATTCTGCGACAGTGTGAAAACTTCTCAGTTTTGTTGTGAATGGATGCATTACCGCCAAATCGCTTCGTAATTCGTCAGACAAGCGGTAAAATAAGGAAGAGAGCATTTACAAAGAACAACGGAGTCTCTGTGAGCAATTGGCCTGGGAAATATGTGATCGGTCTGACGGGAAATATAGCAACCGGCAAAAGCGTGGTGCGCCGTATGCTGGAACATCTTGGCGCGTATACCATCGACGCAGACGCCCTCTCGCATCGCGTGATCTCCAAAGGAGCACCGGGCTACCAACCCGTTTTGGATACGTTTGGCAAATGGCTGCTCGATCCCGATGGACAAATCAACCGGACGAAGCTTGGGCATCTCGTTTTTGCTGATAAAGATGCGCTGAAGCAATTGGAAGACATTATCCATCCTTACGTGCGTCAGGCCGTCGATATCCTGGTCAAGCGCGCAAAACAAAAAGTGATCGTGATCGAAGCGATCAAACTGTTGGAGTCAGAAATACGCAATCAGTGTGACACGATCTGGGTCACAGATGCCCCGCAGCAAGTGCAGGTGGAACGCCTGATGCGCAAACGCGGCATGAGCCAGGAGGATGCGCTCCAGCGGGTCCAGGTGCAATCTGCACAGAAGGAAAAGGTTGCCGCTGCCAACCTAGTAATCACGAACAATGGCTCCTACGACGACCTGTGGAAACAGGTGAATGAAGCCTGGAAACGTATTTCTCCGGAACAGGAGACAGGTCCCACCACACAGGTCACAATCAGGCCGGCAACAGGAGTACTTTCTTTACAGCGCGGAAAACCACGCGACGCACAGAAGATCGCAGAGTTGATCACCCGCCTGAGCAAAGGCAAACAGTCCATGACGAAAGACCAGGCGATGGAAGCCTTCGGCGAGAAGGCATTTCTCCTGCTGTCGATGAATCAGAATCTAGTTGGCATTGCAGGCTGGCAGGTGGAAAATCTCGTGGCGCGCATCACCGACCTCTTTCTCGATCATGGAGTCGCTCCCGACCAGGCACTACCGCTAATGCTCCAGGAAGTGGAACGAGCCTCCAGCGATCTTCAATGTGAAGCCTCGCTGGTCTTCCCGCCGATCGATCTAGTTGGCTTTGACCACGTCTGGAAACAGCTAGGTTACGAGCGACGTGCGCCGAATTCACTTGGCGTCCAAGCATGGGAGGATGCGGCGCGCGAATCCATGCCTGTGGGGTCGGCTCTCTTCTTCAAACAACTTCGCACCGACCGGGTCTTGCGACCGATATAAACGGAGGCTTCAGCGTCTTCCTAAATGTAAGAAACGCAGGAAGTCAGGAAACAGGGTGGGAAGTTGTTGCAAATCTGTGATCGAAACGTCACCTATTCGGTGTTCTCAGCACAGATTCAGCCTGCAATACTATACTGATTGACATATACAGGCGGAGTGGCGCTGGGCGCCATGGACGAATGGCAAATTTTCTTAATAACATCCTTTTTATATTTCAGCGCCTCGACTGGTTGAGCATTCTCGACATCCTGTTGGTCACGTTGATCTTCTTCGTGGTGCTCTATTCTCTGCGCGATACACAGGCAATGATTCTTTTGCGAGGCATGATCTTTCTGGTGATTGCCCTCGTCCTGTTGACTACCGTTGTAGAATTGCCTGCATTCTCGTGGCTTGTACGAAGTACATTACCTGCACTGCTGCTGGCGATCCCGGTGATCTTCGCGCCGGAAATCCGCCGCGCTCTCGAACGGCTGGGACGCGCAGGTACGCTGACTATCGTGCAATCATCCAATCACACTAATGATGAAGCGATGCAAAAAGGGATTCGGGCAGTTGTGGAAGCGGCCGCCCGGCTTTCGGCACGCCAGCACGGCGCGCTGATCGTTATGCAGCGAATGGATAGCCTCGATCAGTATATTGAGACCGGCGTTCCCATGCGGGCAGATGTGACACCTGAGTTGCTCCTACAGCTTTTCTATCCTGACACACCCCTGCATGACGGCGCGGTGATCATTGCGCGTGGACGTATCGTCGCCGCAGCGTGCGTGATGCCGCTTTCTGCAAGCGGCATTCTCAACCGGTCTCCAGAACGACAGATGGGACTCCGTCACCGCGCGGCGCTGGGAATCTCGGAGGTCAGTGACGCCATCGCCGTGGTTGTTTCAGAACAGAGCGGCTCCATATCCATTGCCCATGCCGGGCGCATGATCCGCCGCATCGACCCCGAACGGCTCGAGAACATCCTGGCTGCGTTCTTCCGCCCGGATACGACGACACCGCAACGGCTACGGCTCCAACGGTTTTTTCCTTCTCTCTTCCGCAAGGACCAGTAGCATGCGTTTGTTTGCAAAGAATCTTCGAACTTTTTTTCTGGCGCTCGCGTTGGGTCTCTCAGTCTGGTTATCGGCGGTCAGCGCGGCAGACCCGAATGAAGTGCGCGTTTACCCCAGACCGATTCAACTCGAGATCGTCGGGCAGGACCCATCGCTCGTCATCACGAATGAAATTCCCTCTACCGTGGAGGTCACACTGCGCGCACCGCGCTCGGTCTGGGAATCTTTAACCGCGCGAGAAGATGCCATTGGCGCGACCCTGGACTTGTCCGGGCTCAGCTCGGGAGAACATACACAGCAAATTCAGTTGACCATTACGGAACGGCCCTACCAGCTGATTCGCATGAATCCCACGACTGTGACCGTGAATCTGGAATCGCTCATTAGCAGGACACTTCCACTGGTCGTTTCACTCAGCGGACAGCCTGCGGCTGGTTATCAGGCAGGTGACACCACCAGGGACGTCACCGAAGTTTCCATCTCCGGTCCCGAGTCGCTTGTCCGGCAGGTAGAGCGAGCACGTGTGGTCACCAGTCTGGATGGCGCCCGCGAGAGCATGGATAAGGCACTTCCTATTGAGTTAGTGGATAAAGAAAACAATATAGTGCAAGGCTTGACCATTAATCCCGAATCGGTCCGTGTGAATATTCCTATCAGCCAGCAGGCTGGATTCCGCGACATGGCAGTTAAGGTCGTGGTGCAAGGACAGCAAGCCCCCGGCTATCGCATCGAGAATATTTCTGTTTTCCCGCCGGTGATCTCGATCTTTTCCGAAGACACTGAGCTCGTGAATGAGCTTCCCGGCGTAGTAGAAACACTGCCACTGGACTTGCAGGATCGGAATGAAGACATCTCCACGCGTCTCTCGTTGGATTTGCCTGAGAATGTCACTCTGGTTGGTCCACAGACGGTGCAGGTACAGGTCAGTATTTCCCCGATCCAGACGAGTGTTACACTTCCAAACCTGCCGATTGATGTAATTGGCGTCGCAGAAGGGTTGAGCGCACAAGTCTTCCCCCAGGGCGTGGATGTTATCCTCTCCGGTCCTGTCCCTGTACTCGAAGCGCTATCGGCGCAGGATATAACCGTATCTGTAGATGCCAACGGGCTTGAGATTGGTGTTTATCAATTAGAGCCAGACGTTGAGATATTCGTGGAGAATGTGTCCGTGCGGTCGATCCTGCCGGAAACAGTGGAGGTTGTCATTGCCGTACCCAGCACACCCACACCCACAGCATTCCCGCCCTAGTCAGCTTCAAAACCTTGCGAAGTTTTTAGGAAGAGAAAACGCATTTGATATAACCTTCGCACGGCTATATTTACATCTATTTCATCAAGAAATGACTAAAAGAAGTACATAAACTATGCCAAAACCAATTGTTGCCCTCGTGGGCAGACCCAACGTAGGAAAAAGTACGTTGTTCAACCGGCTCGTCGGGGAACGGATGGCGATCGTGCACGATACGCCCGGGACGACGCGCGACCGTCTCTTCGGGGAAGCCGAATGGAATGGACGGGCCTTCCACGTGGTGGACACAGGCGGAATCGACCCTACGCACGGCGGCAAGACTCCACTCTCGGTCGGCTCGGCGGATTTCATCAACGAGATTCGCCAGCAGGCAAAGGTCGCGATCGACGAAGCGGATGCGATTCTGTTCGTCAACGATGGCGAGACCGGAGTCACCGCGTCCGACCTTGAGGTGGCGGATATCCTGCGCCGCTCACAAAAGAAGCTGGAGGACGGCACATTCTGGCCTCCGATTTTTGTTGTTGCAAATAAAACCGAGTCGAAAGGACGGCGTGATGAGGTCGCTCAATTCTACGAGCTGGGTCTGGGGGAGCCGTACGCGGTCTCGGCAGTACACGGGACCGGGACCGGCGACCTGCTCGACGCCCTCGTCGCAGCTTTTCCTCCCCAGGAAACCGAGGAGGAAGACGACAGCATCAAAATTGCGATCGTTGGGAAACCCAACGCGGGTAAGTCTAGCTTATTAAATAGACTGGTCGGGGAGGAGCGCGCCATTGTCAGCCCGATCCCCGGCACGACACGCGACGCGACCGATACCATCATTGAATTCAATGGCTTGCCAGTCACGCTGATCGACACAGCGGGCATCCGCAGGCGCGGCAAAATCGAGCCGGGCGTGGAGCAGTTCAGCGTCCTGCGTGCCTTCAAAGCCATCGAGCGCGCCGATGTAGCGCTGCTGATGATCGACGCGACTACAGGTATCACCTCCCAGGACGCGCATATCGCGGGTTTCATTCTCGATGAGTGGAAGTCTGCGGTTGTGATTGTGAACAAATGGGACTTAGTCGAAAAGGATGCCTTCACCATGGAGGAGTACACACGCAAGATCCGCGCCGACTTGAACTTCATGGATTACGTCCCGCTGCTGTTCATCTCTGCCAAGACGGGTCAGCGTGTGGACCAGGTTCTGCCGATGGCGTTACGCGTCCAGGAGGAACGCCTGGCGCGCCTGACGACCTCCAAGATCAACGAAGTCATCCACAAAGCCCAGGACGCGCATCCCCACCCCTCCCACGCGGGACGGCAGCTGAAGATGTTTTACGGCACCCAGGTCCGCTCCGACCCGCCAACGTTCATGATCTACGTCAACGACCCGAAGCTGATGCATTTCACTTATTTACGCTATCTGGAGAATCAGATCCGTGAGGAGTACGGGTTTTTAGGGACGCCGATTCGAATCGTGACGAAGGGACGACGTGAGTAGTTTTCTTGGTTCGTAATAACTCCCTGCTGAGATAATTGATGCCCCGAAAACGACGACGTTCCTCCCGGCGCTGGGTTTCTACTGCCGCTGCACTTGTTATTCTCGTAACGTTCGCAGTCTATTCTCCCATCCTCAACTGGTGGCAAAGCTTTCCGCCCACCAGCAAATTTTTCCTCCTGGCAGGGACCGGCTTTGTGCTGACGATGGGAATCGGTGCCGTGTTTGCATTCCTCATTTACCACAAACGAGAGCGTGAGAAGATCTGGCGGCTGGCGATGGCTGGCTGGCAAAACGGTTCGCGCAGGGAGGAGAATCGCCCGAAGAGTTCTGCCATGCACTTATCGGACCTGGAGCTGGAAAAGCTGGCAGAACAAGTCTATAAAAAGATGGGCTATCAAGTCCAGCACGTTGGGCAAACAGGCGATCATGGGATAGACGTCTTGCTCGTCAACCCAAACAACCAGAAAGAAATCGTCCAGTGCAAACAGTGGAGTAAGCCAGTTGGCGAAGCCGCGCTCAGGGACCTCTACGGGGCAATGATGCACGATCAAGCCGTGCGTGGTTGGATCTGGGCGCCGCGCGGCTTTAGCGGACCGGCAAAAGCCTGGGCGAAAGGAAAACCGATTGTTCTGGTGGACGATGCAGAAATAAATCGTCTCATTGGAATTGCATATAAAAACAAGTAATACTTTCGATGACAACTCTACCCAGGTAAACAAGAAGATATGCTTCAAGAATTCGCGGTGATTCGCGAAAGTGGAGGCTAAAAGCTATGAACTTTTCTTCGTCTCCCAACTTTGCCAAACAGCTGGACGAACAGGATGTCCTTGCCTCTTACCGCGAGCAGTTCGTCGTCAACGATCCGGACCTCATTTACCTCGACGGCAACTCGCTGGGGCGTCTGCCCAAATCTGTCATCGAACGGATGAAAAAAGTTGTAGAGGAAGAGTGGGGCACGGGCCTGATCCGCGGCTGGAATAAAGGCTGGTGGCAGTCGCCTTCACGTATCGGCAATAAGATCGCATCTCTGCTTGGCGCGGCAAAGGGACAGGTTGTGGTAGGAGATCAGACCTCGATCAACTTGTTCAAGCTTGCAACTGCTGCGCTGACATTACAGCCCCAAAAGAAACGCATTATCACCGACACATTCAACTTTCCATCCGATCTTTACATTCTTCAAGGGATTGTGGAGCTGCTGGGTGATCGCCCTGAAATCATTCGTATTGGCGCAAGTGACAGCGACATCACGCCCGATCTCGCTGCGCTCGAAGATGCTATCGATGACAACACTGCACTTGTAACACTCTCTCACGTCACGTTCAAGAGCGGTTATCTCTATGACATGGCGCGCATCACTGAGCTTGCTCATCGAAAAGGAGCGCTCGTGCTCTGGGATCTGAGTCATTCCGCAGGCGCGGTGCCGATCGAGCTGGATCAATGCAATGTGGATTTTGCCATTGGCTGCACCTATAAGTATCTTAACGGCGGACCTGGCGCGCCCGCATTTTTATACGTAAACAAGAGAATCCAAAACGAAGTGACATCCCCCATTTGGGGTTGGTGGGGGCAGGAGAATCCTTTCGAATTCGATCTCAACTACCAGCCGGCGCCCGGCGTCCAGCGATTTTTAGCAGGGACCGCGCCGATGCTCTCCACCCTTGCAATGGAAGAGGCTCTGACTCCCCTGCTTGAAGCAGGGATGGACGCACTTCGTACAAAATCCATTTTGATGACTGATTACGCTGCGTTTCTGACCGAAACGCTACTGACGCCTTTAGGTTTCTCCCTTGGCTCCCCGCGAGAATCTGCCCGGCGCGGCTCCCACATCAGCATTCGACACGAGGAGGGATATCGAATCAACCGCGCCATGATCGAGGAAATGAATGTGATACCCGACTTCCGCGCGCCCGATAACATCCGCCTGGGATTCGCTCCGCTTTATATTTCCTTCACCGACATCTGGGAAGGTTTCGATCGCATTCGCAGGGTCGTCGAAGAGAAGCGGTATGAGAACTATCCAAAACAAAAGTTGACAGTCACCTGATGTCCGAATGATAAAATGATTTCATCATGCGTGCTGTCTTCCTCATGGTTCTGGTTTTCCTGCTGACAGGGTGTCAAGCCGCGCCTTCCCCGACCTTGTCCACAAGTCCTACAAATTCACCAAGCGAAACTGTGTCCCCCACAGAGACTGCCGCGTCTAACCCAATATCGACCATCATCTCCACACCAAATGTATCCTCCACTGAACTGAATAGAAGAGCCAGCCCAATCTGCGAAAATGCCTTTTCTACCCTGGTGGAAACCGGACCCTTGACTCCTCCGTTTGCTGTCATGAAAGTTGAAACCTATGCAGAGGCCGCGGTATGGGAGCTGTCGCACCAGCTGCCTCACCTGGGGAGTCTTTCTGCATCTGAGGTTCAGACTCTCTTCTGCATTTCCGAAACGAGAACACAAACAGGCACGTACACAGACGGTTCCGCCGCCTATCAACTCTTTTGGGACATAAGAGCCGTATCCTGGCCCGGTGGAAAAGTGATTGGGAGGAATTCGTTTACAGGTTCCGTGCCCTCGCAAACAAAGGAGCTTGCATCGAGTGCAGCGGAAGGTGTATCTCCCTATAAGGAATTTGCGGCATGGATCTTTAATCAGATTGAACATCCGGATTTCCTGTATTTCAAGGATGCCATCACGAGCCTAGCCGTTTCACCAGATGGTCGTCTTGTGGCATTCGGTTCTGCAGTTGCCAACCAGATCGTAGATGAGGAATACCAGGCTCAGATTTATCTGTTCAACCCATCGGAATTGCAGACAACTTTAGGAACCACAGCGTTTTTAGACGTCCTGGAGGGGCACCAGGGCATGGTCACGTCTCTGGCATTTTCGCCGGATGGAAATCTCCTTGCATCCAGTGGATATGATCGCTTCATCAAGTTGTGGGATATGACGACTGGCGTGTTAGTGGGACAGGTCAGCATTGCAGATACGCCAAATTCCCTGGCGTTCTCTCCAGATGGGACGAAACTGGCAGTTGCAGCCAATCTCGAAGTGTCCCTTATCGACCCGCTCTCCAGACAAGTCAGCGCATCCATTCCGGGAGCAGGCGGAGACCGCCTGGCATTTTCCTCCGACGGGAACCATGTGTATAACAATTCCTCAGGAGCGATCAAAATCATTGATCTCACTGCCAGCCAGGTGACGTTGACATTTCCGGATACGTTCGCGCTGGTCCCTACGGTGTCCGTTGCTGCAGATGGAAGCATCCTCGGTGTCACACACGAATCTCCCGCAACTATCGAAGGTTTTGCCTTGTCTCCAGATGGAGCACAAATCGTCACCTATACGATTGATCGAACCCTCGAAGATGATTCAGGTGCAGAAAACGTCCGTCTGGCGACCTGGGAGGCGAAGACAGGTAAATATGTAAGCGAAGTCAGATTCTCAGGAGATCTGATACACGCGATTGAGTTTTCTGGGGATGGAAACCTGCTTGCGATCGGAAATCGGAATGAAGTTTGGATATGGGATACGTCAAACTGGCAGGTCAAGCAAAGGCTCGAAGGACATACGAGCGAGATCGTCGAGTTGGCTTTTACAGCTTCGGAAACAGTTCTTTCCGCAAGCCGTGATGGCACAATCCGCGTATGGTCCCTGGAGGAGTGAGGAACATAGTTCGATGCTGCATCGTTATCCAAACAGGAGTTAACCTATGGAAACAAAACCCGATACCATCAAAGTTTCTGCCTTCCACCGCGAAGAGATCTTTGCCTCTCACGCCAATTTATATGTGACTGTGAAAGGGTCATCTCTCGTCAGCGGCAATGAGGCGATGAAAAAAGCCAGGGAGGTGACTCAGCTTGTCGAAGCGCTCACTCGCTTCGGGTTAAGTCCCGATGCGATTCACCTGCAGGGCGTCCGCCTGGAGACATCAAGCGGGACTCTGCTCAAGTCCTCGAGTGCGGTCTACCATCTGAAAGTCAAAACGGAAAAACTCGATCAGCTCGCTGGACTGCTGGACATTCTCGCAGAACAGAAAAACGCATCCCTGGACCGGATCGAATGGAAGTATCCCGAAGAGGAGGCACGTGATCGCGGGCTGGAGTCCGCGATCACCAAAGGAAAGGAAAAAGCGGAAAAGGTTGCCGCGGCCATGGGCGTTAAGTTGTTGGGCGTGTATGACTTTATGGAAAATACGTTTGACGAAGAACGCCCGCCCATGCCTTTTCAGGCAAAAGCCATGAGGGCAATGGAGTCTGCTGCCGACCAACCCAGCCTGAACATGGAAGTTCAACATAGCAAGACCATTCACGTGAATGTGGATATCTGGTACAGAGTTTCCTCATTCTAAGCTGCAGGAAGGGCATGCCTATGGCAGGCCGTAAAGCCCAAGCAAGAGGTCACTATAGAGCAGATAGTAACGACCATCGCTCGTGAGCTTGAATCCTTGTAAGTTGAATATAGGTGTGATGCCGCCTATAGTT
>Ga0196962_10000959_pt1 | contig 10154 bp, 9 predicted proteins | sample S3v_20metaG_FD_183186 | JGI IMG/M metagenome (GOLD analysis project Ga0196962, IMG submission 183186) | Soil microbial communities from Anza Borrego desert, Southern California, United States - S3+v_20 | ecosystem: Environmental > Terrestrial > Soil > Desert | place: USA: California | collected... | reverse complement strand
CGAGCTCCGTGTCCTCCTCACCGCCATGCCGTGGCAGGCCGTCGACTCGCCGTCGCTGCCGTTGGGGCTGCTCAAGGCGTGCTGCCGGGCCGCGGGGCGGACCGCGCCGATGACCTACTTCGGCAACATCCGCTGGGTCGAGTACCTCTACGAACGCAGCGAGGGCGACCTGCTGCCGGCCGACTACACCCACGTCGCGGACGAGGGGATCTTCCAGGGCATCGGCGACTGGGTGTTCACCGGCGTCCTGCACGACAGCGACTTCGGCGAGGCCGAGCTCGCCATGTACCGGGCGAAGTTCGACGTCGACATGGGCAGGGCAGCGGAGATGCGGCCCTTCGCCGAGGACTTCGTCGAGCTGGTCGCCCGCGAGATCCTGGACCACGAGCCGGACCTGGTCGGTTTCAGCACCACGTTCATGCAGAACGTGCCGAGCCTCGCGGTCGCGGCCCGGATCAAGCGCTACGCCCCGCACGTGCTGACCGTGTTCGGCGGCGGCAACTGCGACGGCCCGATGGGCGCGGCGCTGCACCGCAACTTCCCGTTCGTCGACTACGTGGTGCGCGGCGAGGCCGAGCTGACCTTCCCCGCGCTGCTGGACGCGATCGAACGCGGCGCCGCGCCGGAGAAGATCCCCGGCGTGTGCTGGCGGCGCGACGGCGTGTCGGTCGCCAACCCGGACAGCAGGCACCCGCTGCCGCCAGGCAAGATCCCCACTCCCGACTACGGCGACTGGTTCGAGCGGTTCGAGAGCTCGCTGATCGAGACCTACGTCGAGCCCAAGCTGGTCCTCGAGTCCGCTCGCGGATGCTGGTGGGGTGAGGCGCACCAGTGCACGTTCTGCGGCCTGAACGGCTCGCTCATCCAGTTCCGCAGCAAGCCCGCCGACCGGATGATCGCCGAGCTGACCGAGCTCGTCGAGCGGCACCGGACCCTCGACGTGATCATGGTCGACAACATCATCGACAACAGGTACTTCGTCGATGTGCTGCCGCGCATCGCCGCGCTGGACTGGGACCTGCGCTTCCACTACGAGGTCAAGTCCAACCTCAAGGACTGGGAGGTCGCGGCGCTGCGGGCCGCCGGCGTCGCGCACGTGCAGCCGGGCATCGAGTCGCTGAGCACCCGGGTGCTCAAGCTGATGGACAAGGGCGTGCACGGCGTGCACAACGTCCGGGCTCTGCGCGACTGCGAGTCCGCGCACCTGACCACGACGTGGAACTACCTGTACGGCTTCCCCGGCGAGACGCCCGACGACTACTGGCCGATCATCCGGCAGGTGCCGGCGCTGGTGCACCTGCAGCCGCCGTCCGGAGACACGGGCATCCTGCTCGAACGGTTCAGCCCGCACTTCGACAAGCCGGAGCTGGGCTACACCTACCGGACGCCGTCGAAGATCTACAAGCACGTCTACGACCTGCCACAGTCGGAGCTGCAGGACCTGGTGTACCTGTTCGACAGCGACTACCTGGGCGTCGGACCCGAGGTAGCCGAGGGGCTGCAGGAGGCCATCAACGACTGGAGCAAGCGCCACCAGGACAGCACCCTGGTACGGGTCGACCTCGGTGGCGTGCTGCGCATCGAGGACCGGCGCAGCGGCTGGCCGGAACGCGACCACGTGATCGACGATCCGGTGCTGGTCGCCGCGTACTACGAGCTGGAGCACGGGCGCAGCCCGGTCGCGGTCTGCGCCCGGCTGGCCGAGCGCGGCATCACCCTCGAACTCGAACGGCTGACGGCGTGGCTGGACCAGCTGCTGGCCGACGGGCTGGTGTTCGCCGAAAGCGGCCGGTTCATCACGCTGGCCACCACGAGCGTCCCGGTGCGGGTGACCAGATGAGCACCCTGACGGGTACCGATCCCCGCACCCACCGGCTGGACGGGCCGCTGACCACGACCGTCCTCGCCGAGCTGGACCTGGTCGGGCTGGCCGCCGCCGGGCACGAGTGGCTGGTGCTGCCACAGCCGGTGCCGCTCGGCGAGGACGACGAGTACGACGTGCGGTTCGTGCGGCTGCTCCGGGAGGCGATCTCGGCCGGCCTGCGGGTGGACTGGACGGCGGAGGCCGTGCCGTTCGACGAGGCGGACGTGCAGCACCTGCCGCCACCACGGCAGGGGCCGGCGCCGCGGTGGCGCGAGGGTTTCCGGTACGGGCAGTGCTACTACCGGCGCGGGCCGGGGTTCGTGCTGCTCAAGGACACCCGCGACCTGGCGACCGGCGCGCGGTTCCGGCTCGACGAGCCGCCGGTGGTCGCGGCGTTCTGGGAGCTGACCGGGGCCGTGCACGTGCCGGACGCCTCCGACGGCGCGCTGGAGCTGGCCGGGCTGCTGGAGCCGGAACGGATGGTGCTGCGGCGCGGCGACTGGCTGACCCTGCTGCCGTTCCGGATCCGCCGCTGGCCGGTGCCGTTCGACCTGGTATAAGGGGGTTACTGGGCGACTCAGCGGCGCGGTGGCTCGCCCGCCTGATCGGCCATCATCCGCAGCCCGGACACCAGGCCGCCGACCAGGTCGCCCTCCTTGAACGAGGCCACCATGGTCATCACGGCCAGCCGGCAGCCGTTGTTCGTCAGCCGGCGCGACGACTCCTCGCCGGTGACGACCTCCACGATCCGCTCCCCCGGTGACACCGCGACCAGCACGGCGTTGGTCGGGTTCGGCGTGGTCCCGTGCAGCGCCTCGGCGGCCGGCCTGCTGTCCGCGCCGAGCTTGCCGAGGTAGACGCTGAACTCCAGCTCGGTGGTTCGGGAGGCCAGCGTCAGCGCCTCGTCGAGCATTGCGAGCTGCACCGGCGTGAACGGACCCCTGGTCGGGTCCACCCTGATCTCGCGCGCCGCGGACAGCCGGCCGTGCGGCATCACCACGGTGCCCTCGGGCAGGTCGTCGACCCGGACCAGCTCGCCGGCCGCCGGGGTCTTCTCACCAGCTGCCACGGGCACCTCCGCGCGCCGTCGTCGTGGCCGGCCCGCCGTGCTCGGCACCGGGGGTGCCCGAGGTGCCGAGGCGGCCGATGCCGTCCGGGTTGCCGATCCACCACATCGGCTCGTGCGGCCACTCCTGCCCCGGCCGGTAGCGCGGACCGCGGGCGATCTTCGGCCACAAGGTGAACAGCGCCAGCACGCCGAACACCGCAAGCGGGATCAGCACGTACACGCCGATCGTCTGCAGCACGGTCACGGTGCGTACGGTAGCCGACCGTACGGCCGAACGAGTCACACGGGTTGAGCGCGCCGCGCGCTTCAACCAGTGGGTGGTTGCCGGTGCGCCCACGGGCGCGCGGCCTCGAGCTGGGCGCCGACCGCGACCAGGGTGGCCTCGGCGCCCGGCCGCCCGACCAGCTGCACGCCGATGGGCAGGCCGCCGTCCGTCCAGTGCAGCGGCAGGCTGAGCGCGGGCTGGCCGGTGACGTTGTAGAACGCGGTGAACGGCGTGAAGCGGCTCTGCCGCCGGAAGTCGTCGGCCGGATCGCCGGACTCGGTGAACCAGCCGACCGGCCGCGGCGGCATCGCCAGGGTCGGCGTGAGCACGACGTCGTACGAAGCGTGCGCGAGCACCGCCATCCGGGCCGCGCCCTGCAGCTGCATCATGGCGCGCGCGAAGTCCGGGCCGGACACGGCCGCGCCGCGGCGGCGCCACCACTGGGTGAGCGGCCGCAGCTCGCCCTCGCGGGCGGGGTCGATGGGGTAGCTGTGCGCGGCGACCGCCCAGACGGTCTCGAACGCCGCGGTGATCTGCGGATCGACCGGCACGGTGACGTCCTCGACGTGGTGCCCGAGCGACTCCAGCAGCGCGCTGGCCTCCTCCCAGGCCAGCCGGCACTCGGGGTCCACCGAGGCGCCGGCCACCGGCGCGGTGAGGTACCGGCCGACCCGCAGCACGCCCGGGTCGCGGCCGGCGTGGTTGGCGAACGTCTCGCCGGCCGGCAGCGGCGGCGCCCAGTACGGCTCGCCGAGCTGCGGCTCGACCATCGCGTCGAGCATGGTGGCCGCGTCGAGCACGGTGCGGGCCATCGGACCGAGCACCGACAGCATGGTCACGTCGGTGGCGATCGGCCCGCGGGACACCCGGCCGCGGCTGGGCTTCAGCCCGACCAGCCCGCACACCGACGCCGGGATGCGGATCGAGCCACCACCGTCGCTGGCCTGGGCGATCGGCACCAGCCGCCCCGCGACGGCGGACGCCGCCCCGCCCGAGGAACCACCCGCGAGCCGCGAGGTGTCCCACGGCGTGACCGTCGGCGGGCGCCCGGCCGGCTCGGTGTAGCACGGCAGGCCGAACTCCGGGGTCGCCGTCTTGCCCAGGCTGATCGTGCCCGCGTCCCGCAGCAGCCGTACCACGTCGTCGTCCACCGGTGGCACGAAGTCGGCGTACAGCGCGGACCCGAAGGTGGTGCGCACCCCCGCGGTCAGGTTCAGGTCCTTGATCGCGGTCGGCACCCCGAGCAGCGGCGGCAGCTCGTCGGCGCCCGCGGCCTGCGACACCAGCTTCTCCGCGGCCCTGGCGGCGTCCAGCGCGGCGTCCGGCGTGACCGTGACGAACGCGCCGAGCGTGCCGTCGATCGCCTCGATCCGCCGCAGGTGGTGCTCCACGAGCTCGACCGGGCTCACCGTCCGGTCCCGGACCGCTTGCGCCTGCTCGACCGCCGTCAGTTCGTGCAGCTCAGCCACGATCGCCACCCTAGCCACGTCGGGGTAGGACGACCCGCTCTCCGGTGGCGTGCCACCGCACGATGCCCAGCCGCGCCATCCGCAGGTGCATCGAGCACAGCCCGAGGAGCAGCCCCGGCCGCGTGCAGCGCTGCTTGGTCACGGTGTCGCGCGCCAGGCAGGCAGTCACCCGCCTCCTCCGCAACGGCGGATCGGCCGCGAGCGCCGGCCAGGTCGGCGGTGTCGGCCGTGTTGGCGCGTCGGTCACCAGCCGCCGCACCCGCTCCCGACTGACGGGGCTAGCCGGCTGCCGGGTGCCGAACCCGGCCGGCAGCGCCGCCGGCGCGGTCTTCGGCGGCAGCCTGAACAGCGGCTTGCCGTCGTCGTCCAGCAGCCCGAGCTGCTTGACCAGCTTGGCGGTCGGCCGCCGGGTGCGGATCGTGATGCGCTGGGTGGCGTTCGCGGCGATCCACGGCTGGACCCAGCCGATGGCCCGCAGCATCGGCTTGTCACCGACCTTGACCGGCATCCGCAGCACCAGCGCGGCGATCAGGTAGTGGCCGCGGCGCAGCCGGACGTGCGCCGTATCGGTCAGCACCGTCGGGAACGGCTCGCCCTTGCGGCCGCCGGCGTCCTGGAACGTCAGCACGACCGGCAACGGCTGCCCGATGCCCTCGCGGTAGCTGACCGCGACGTCGACGTCGGTGGTCAGCACCGCGCCGGCGCTGAGGTCGTACCGCTTCACCGCGGGCCCGCCGAGGCGCCGGGCGGGCGCCGGCCGCAGCTCGGTGGACGCCACGTCGAGCAGCTTGCGGATGCCCTGCGACGCCAGCTCTTTGCCGAGCCACACCAGGGCGCCGGTCAGGCCGGGCTCGACCACGACCCCTCCCCATCCGACCTGTGGCAGGTCGTGAGTGCTAGGCGGCCTCGCCGAGGTACGGCAGCCACTGCGGATCGGCGTCCACCACGGTGGCCAGCAGCCGCCAGTGCGGGCCGCGCGGGGCGGTCGGCACCGTGCGCAGCCGCCAGCCCAGCTCGGACAGCAGCCGGTCGGCCTTGCGGTGGTTGCACCGCGCGCAGCTGGCGACGCAGTTCTCCCAGGTGTGCAGGCCGCCGCGGCTGCGGGGCACGACGTGGTCGATGGTCTCGGCCCGGGACCCGCAGTAGGCGCACCGGTAGCGGTCGCGGTGCATGAGCGCGGCGCGGGTCAGCGGCACCCTGGCCCGGTACGGCACGTACACGTAGCTGCGCAGCCGGATCACCGACGGCACCACGACGCTGGCCGCGGCCGAGTGCAGCACCAGGCCACCGGGGTCGCCGTGCACCAGCTCGGCCTTGTCACACACCAGCAGCACGACGGCACGTCGCAGCGGGAGCGCGGTGAGCGGCTCGAACGTGGCGTTGAGGAGCAGGACGCGGCGGCGGCCCCACAGCGGGGCGCCGTCCGAGGTGGCTCTTTCCCGGACGGGATCCGGGACGACCGACTGCATGATCAACCGAGTTGGACACGCGCCTGACTGCGACGTCCGCCCACGGCGGGCGTCGGTCAGGCTGGGTTGTCGGTCGGGCACGCGACCACCTCCGCTGTACCGCTACCAGTCGACCACAAAACCCACGGTTCGCGCACGCGTGATGTGTGCCGTGTTGCGCCGGAAGCTTGTGCCGGCAGCGAATTCGGACACCCCACCTGTGGACAGGTCGTGAGTGGCGATTGGTGCTATAGCACCAATCGCCACTCACAGGAGCCGTAGGCTCGCCGGATGACCCACGCCTACCCACCGGCCGAACGGCACGACGTCGTCGACGAGTTGCACGGGCACCGGATCGCGGATCCGTACCGCTGGCTGGAGGACCCGCACGACCCGCGGACCAAGGCGTGGTCGGCCGCGCAGGACGAGCTGGCGCGCGGCCACCTGGACGCGCTGCCCGGCCGCGACGAGCTGCGCGAGCCGCTGACCGAGCTGGTGCAGGCCGGCGCCACCAGCGTGCCGACCTGGCGGGCCGGCCGGGCGTTCTTCACCCGCCGCGAACCCGGTCAGGAGCACGCCGTGCTCTACGTCCGGACGCCGGACGGCCGGGAGCGGGCGCTGATCGACCCGGCGGCGCTGGACCCGTCGGGTGCCACCACGCTGGACCTGTGGTCGCCGAGCCTGGAGGGCGAGCGGCTGGCCTACCAGCTGTCCGTCGGCGGCGACGAGGAGGCCGCGCTGTACGTGCTCGACGTCGCGACCGGCGAGGTGATCGAGGGCCCGATCGACCGGTGCCGGTACTCGCCGTTGGCCTGGCTGCCCGGCGGCGACGAGCTGTACTACGTCCGGCGGCTGCCGCCCGACCAGGTGCCGGACGGCGAGGAGCAGTTCCACCGAAGGGTGCTGCGGCACCGCATCGGCGCGCTGGACGACGACCGGCAGCTCGACGGGCCAGGGCTGTACGACGAGATCACCTACTACTTCGACCTGAACACCTCGCACGACGGCCGGTGGCTGATGATCACCGCGAGCATCGGGACCGCGCCGCGCGACTCGTTCTGGATCGTCGACCTGGCCTCCGGTGGGCCGGTGCGACCGGTGCTGACCCAGGACGACGCGGTGCGCTGCATGCCGTGGGTCGGGCGCGACGGCCGGCTGTACCTGATGACCACCGACGGCGCGCCGCGCTGGCGGCTGTGCGTCACCGACCCCACGACGCCCGACCGGTCGCACTGGCGCGAGCTGATCCCCGAGGACGGCGACTCGGTGCTGGAGGACGTCCGCTGGCTGCAGCCGGCCGGCGGTGGCGCGCCGCTGCTGGTGGCGTCGCGGATCAGGCACGCGGTGGCCCAGCTGCACCTGCACGATGCGGCCACCGGCGAGCACCGCGGCACCGTGCCACTGCCCGGCACCGGCTCGTTCACCGAGGTGTCCACTGTGGACCGGTCCACTGTGGACGGTCACGGCCGGGTGTGGATCGGCTGGACGGACTTCCTCACGCCGCCGAGCGTGTACGGCTTCGACCTGGCCAGCGGTCTGGTGGAACTGGTGGAGGCCGCGCCGGGCGCGGTGCCACTGGAAGGCGTGCACACCGCGCAGGTGTCGTACGCCTCGGCGGACGGCACGACCGTGCGGATGTTCGTGGTGTCCCCGGCCGCCTCCCCCGACTCGCCGCGGGCCGCCCTGCTCACCGGGTACGGCGGCTTCTCCGTGAGCTACGCGCCGTACTACAACCCGATGGCGCTGGCCTGGGTGCGGCTCGGCGGCGTGTTCGCGCTGGCGACGCTGCGCGGCGGCGGCGAGGAGGGCGAGGAGTGGCACCGCGCCGGCATGCGCGAGCACAAGCAGAACGTGTTCGACGACTTTCATGCCGCGGCGGACGAGCTGGTGGCCCTCGGCTGGACCACGCACGAGCAGCTGGCGATCGTGGGCGGCTCCAATGGCGGCCTGCTGGTCGGCGCCGCGCTCACCCAGCGGCCGTCGTCCTACCGGGCCGTGGTCTGCTCGGCGCCACTGCTGGACATGGTGCGCTACGAGCGGTTCCTGCTCGGCCGCACCTGGAACGACGAGTACGGCACGGCCGACGACCCGGAGCAGCTCGGCTGGCTGCTGTCGTACTCGCCGTACCACCACGTCCGGCCCGGCGCGGCGTACCCGGCGGTGCTGTTCACCGTGTTCGACTCGGACTCCCGCGTCGACCCCAACCACGCCCGCAAGATGTGCGCCGCGCTGCAGCACGCGACGGCCGCGACGCATCCCATCCTGCTGCGCCGCGAACCGGACGTCGGGCACGGCGCGCGCTCGGTGTCCCGCACCGTCGAGCTGCTGCTGGACGAGGTGGCGTTTCTCGCCGCGCAGACCGGGCTGATCCAATAGCGGTGTGCTGCTCGACAAGCCTGTGTGCGCCGACAACGCCGGCACCTGGTGCCAGCGCGTCTACGACCTGACTAGCAACGACTGGCTGTCGCGCTCGGCGGACTGGCTGGTCGCCAAGCCGGCGACGATCCTGCTGATCCTCGTGGTCGCGCTGGTGATCCGCGGCATGCTGCACCGCGGCATCAACCGGCTGACCAGCGGCAGCGCCGAGGGCAAGGTGCCGGCGCTGCTGCGCCCGCTCAAGGAGCGCGCGCCGGGCCTGCTGGGCGCCCCGCTGCTGTCGGAACGGCGCTCGCAGCGGGCCAGGACCATCGGCTCGGTGCTGCGCTCGCTCACCTCGTTCGTGGTGCTCGGCACCGCCGGGATCCTGGTCATCGGCGAGCTGGGCATCAACCTCGCGCCGATCATCGCCTCGGCCGGCATCGCCGGGCTCGCTCTCGGCTTCGGCGCGCAGAACCTGGTCAAGGACTTCCTGTCCGGCATCTTCATGATGCTCGAGGACCAGTACGGCGTGGGCGACGTGGTCGACGTCGGGCAGGCCAATGGCGTGGTCGAGGCCGTCGGGCTGCGGGTGACCACCCTGCGGGACACCTCAGGCACCGTCTGGTACGTCCGCAACGGCGAGATCCTGCGGGTCGGCAACAAGAGCCAGGGTTACGCCGTCGCCGTCGTCGACCTGCCGCTCGCGCACACCGCCGACGTCGCCAAGGCCACCGCGCTGGCCGCCTCGGTGGCCGAGTCGACGACCGCCGAGGAGCCGCTGTCCGACGACGTGCTGGAGCCGCCCGTGGTGCTCGGCGTCGAGTCGGTCACCGCGGACACCGTGACCCTGCGGCTGACCGTCAAGGTGCGCGCCGGCAGGCAGTGGTCGGTGCAGCGCGCCCTGCTCGCGTCGATCAAAACCGCTTTCGACAGCGCCGGCATCCCCGCGCCGTACCCCACCGGCCGCCCGGTCACCCCCACCTCCCCACCCTCGCCGACCTAAGGGCTCCTTTTTGCGCCAAACGCAGGCGTATGGCGTGGTCTGGGCGCGCCAAAATGCGCCAAACGCGGGCGTATGGCGAAAGCGGAGGACCGCCTAGGCTGCTATGGATGAGTAGCGACGCCGTGCCCACGTCGAACCGCTCGGTGCTGTCGACGGGGTCGGAGCTGTCCGTGCTGTCCGCCGGTGCCCAGCTGAGCGCGCTGTCCGCGGGCTCCATCCTGTCGGTGGCGTCGTCCGGGTCGATCCTGTCGATCGGCTCCACCGGCTCGATCCTGTCTGTCGGCTCGGCCGGGTCGATCCTGTCGGTGGGCTCGGTCGGTTCGATCCTGTCGCTGGGCTCGGCGTTCTCCGTGCTCTCGTCGCGGTCCGCGTTCTCGATCTTCGGGAAGCGCCAGGCGTTCACCATCGGCCGGCGCCGTCGCGGTCGGCGCCCCGACGACCGGTCGCGCAACGGTCAGGTTGTGCACCTGGTGACGCTGGCCACGGTGGCCTGCGGGGTCACCGCCCTGCTGTCAGCAACCCGCGGGCGAACGCTGCGCTGACCGCCTCGGTGCGGCTGCCCGCGCCGAGCTTGGCCATCACCCGCGACAGGTGCACGCTCACCGTCTTCTCGCTGATGAACAGCTCGTCGCCGACCTGGCGGTTGGTCCGGCCCAGTGCGACCAGCTTCAGCACCGA
>Ga0196962_10000958_pt1 | contig 10162 bp, 11 predicted proteins | sample S3v_20metaG_FD_183186 | JGI IMG/M metagenome (GOLD analysis project Ga0196962, IMG submission 183186) | Soil microbial communities from Anza Borrego desert, Southern California, United States - S3+v_20 | ecosystem: Environmental > Terrestrial > Soil > Desert | place: USA: California | collected... | reverse complement strand
TGATGGTCAGTGGATTGTACGGATCTACGGCTACGATCCAAGAGGATTTCCCTACTCTCACGGCCCCTTGCGCGGTCCTCCCTTGCGCTCTTGTAAGGGTGGGATGTAATCGCTTGCTAAGTGCATCGGCATCGTTCGGCAGAAGGATACACGTGGAGCGATCAGGATCCCACAGGTAAAGGCCGGGAAAGTAGCGACCGCATCGACCGCGGTGACCATTATCGGGAAGAAAGCCCTACAAAAGGGCTCATTTCCAGGCGGTCGATCCGCGGGCGGTATTAGTAGTGGCGGTCGGTAACCATCCTCTGAGGGTCGATCACCCACAGTAATACCGACCGCATGAAAGTCCTGCAAATCACTACATTCATGGCGGTGCGGGCGATGCGGGCGGTATTTTGCGACGCTGATTGAGAACATCACTCTCTTCTTTCGCAGCCTCCTTACCGACTGAGGTCCCTTCAAAGCTGCCTTGAACGCGTTTGTAGCCGAGGATCATCTCTCCTCGGCGGACGTGGTGCCTAATAGGTTGCTGAGAGCCTTTAAAACGGCCTCTACGCGCATCAGCGTCAGGCGACCAGCCCTCTGGTAGCGGACCGGGACGTAACTCCTGCCACCCGTCCCCGTATTAGCGTCCTTACAGGGTGCCGCGTATTGGCTCAAGACCATTGTTATGCCGGTGCGCGATTATAGTGGTCGGCCCTCTGGGCACTTAGTGTTCGAAGTGGCTGAATCCTGTTCCTACCAGCCTGCGAACTCTTGTTCCTCCTACGGACTCTTTCGTAGCCTCTGTGCTGTCTCTAGTTTCTCGACCGTGTGCATGTCTAACGGATAAAAGGCAAAGCTCACTATCTTGCCCTCCTTGATGGCCACCTTAGCCCAGCCCTTTACTGGAAAATCGAAACAGTCGGTGGTGACCAACATCCACCAGCGGATCTCTGTTTCGTCTAATTGTTCTATCTCTTCCGTTACACGGTAGTATCTCGCCTGCTCGAGATTGAAGTTGCCCTCCAGGCACCATCGCACGCACCCTCGTATATCTTCCTTACATTCATAGGGGGCACGCTCGGAGGCAGAACGATCCTCTGGTGGCACGAGTCTGATCTCTGCTTCGTTAGCGAAGAGATTCATCACCTCGTCCAGAATTCTCTCCTGTTCGTCCGTTACTTCCTGATCCTTCTGTTCTTCCCTTATCTCTTGGTCCTCATCCTGCTGAGATCCTTGCCACTCTTGCAGAGCCTTCTCCCACGCCTTCTCGAAAGGAGACAGAGCAGCAAGTGCCTTAAGAAAGGGTTCGGTCTCGTGTTTGCTGTCCCTATTCATCAGCCTATTTATGGACTCTTCGTTGCGATCCAGCTTCGACAGGTAATCCAACTCCCTGGTCAGCTCGATCCGCCGCACCTTGATGATGCCGTACTCCTTCTTGCTGGGATCCGAACGCTTACGCAGCTTGATCTTGCCGTCTTCGCATGCACCAAATTGCCTGACCAACTCGTTAGTGCTTCGTACAAAATACAGTTCCTGGTTCAGCGACAGGTTACCGGCAAGCTCGTTGCGCCTGTCCTGTAGGTCCGCTACGCCTGTAGGATTTCTCTTTATCTCTTCGGGGTTGATCTGTATGACCCAAATCTCGTCAGGGTTTAAATGTGCAAGTTCGCGTATGGGAGGGTTCGAAGAATACAAACCATCCCAATACACTCCGGCCTGAACTTTCGGGCGCTGATCCTCCTGTTCCTGCAGACCGTGCCAATACACCGCCTTACCGGTGTGCACGGCTTCGAACAGAAATGGGATTGCGGTTGAAGCCAAGATCGCTTCGACGCTGATCTTGTCACTGGGGCTGCGATTGAAGACGAACCCATGATCTTCGGCGGGTTTATGACTCTTGAAGACCTGAAACTCGCCAGTCCTAGGGTTGGCCGCGCCTATGTATAGAAACGGACCCACACCGGGAGGAGTTACCCGCTCCTTGTTCGATGACTTCACCCGCTTCTCGATTCTCGCTTCATCTACGCTATTAGCTATCATGTTCTTTAGCTGGTCTTGCCAATAATCTGGTGAGTGAAGAGGAGCTAAAGAGCGAAAGTACTCCAAGATAGTATACGGACTAGTTGCTGGCGTCGTGAAGCCAGCGAGTTCCCACGTTTGATTCACCCATTTCACAAATTCATTTGCGATCCACACCTCTCCAAGCTTAGGGGCAACATCGCCCGTCCTCCGAAAGGTCTCAAGTTGCTCAATAGTCTCCTTCCATATCTCCCCTGGTCCCGGCAACCGGGCAACGTTGTCTATTGTCCAGAAATCCTCCAGTAACTTGATAGCCTTCTCGGTAGCTTCTTGCTCGTCGTCACCCAGCAGGCCATACCAAGCCAAATAGGCGCATATAGCGCCACCAGAAGTGCCGCTCAAGGCTACGATCTCGTAGTCTCGTTCTTCTCTTATTTTGTTCAGAATCTCCTTCAACACCCCCGCTGCAAAGGCTGCATGAGCTCCGCCACCCTGACATGCGATGGCGACCCGCTGTCTCATCCTGTTCTCAGTTATAAGTTCTCCTCATTCTTCCTATCTCAGAACGAGCATACCGGGACGAGTCCAGTAGCCTGACTACCAGATCATTTCTTCCAGTACCTTGAAGATGCCCAGGCAAAGCAACACTAAACCTACAAAGGACTTTGTAGAGGAACTCAGGGACAGACTGGAAGAGCGTGAAGAGTAATAGGCGCGCAAGGCCGCTCGAGGGTGGCCGCCAACAATCTGCCTAAGCGAAACGGCTTCTACACACACCGAGCTCAGGACAGCCGAACCTCTGATAATGAACCGGGGAACCTAAACTCCTGCCCCTGCTCCTACGACGAGGGAGGTTTGTGTTGATGCTGCGAGCGAGATGTTACTGATCAATCGTCGGTCTTGTTCAGTGCTAGCAGCACATATGCGAGCAGCACGTTCAAACCACTAAGGATCACGCTCAGATCCTCTATATCGACCTCTCGGTCGCGCAGCACGACCGCTACACCCAATGCCGGCGATAGTATGGCCGTGAGGTGAAACAGGATCCGGAACAAGAACATGAGGCTTTCGCGATCAAGCTCGAATACCCACTCGAATTGAGGCAGCTCGGGTAATTCGCTGGGAAACACCTCTGTATTCTCGGTTCCGCTCACTGCTGCTTCCATCGCTTCGTTGGTGCGCAGAAGCAGCTCTCGAGTGTGGAGGGCGGAGGCCCAGTCTGTTGCTCGCTCGATGAGCTCATCTAACCGCCCAGCATAGAGTGTCTCCATCCTAGGAAACCCGGACAGATTAAGCGCGTTGAGCGTCTGCGCCGCCAGGTTGTTCGCTTGGACAAGGGCTTGCGGATCTATGGAAGACATCACGTTGTCGTAGAGCCTCGTCACGCTCTCTAGCTGGCTGGCCTGGATCTGCGGTAGGGATCTCATCTGCTGCGCTGCGGCGATCCTATTGCTGATGTTCGCTAGCCCCGATTTTTCGAGGTGCGCATGCAGATAGCTCATACGCTTCTCGGTGTCCAGGACCCCCGAACGCTCTAGGCTTTCTGCCATGTCTAGAACGCCATAGTCCTTGAGCTTTTCCGCCGCCTCGAAGACGCCCGACCGCCTGAAACTCTCGATCGTCTGCTGAAGGTGCTCGTAGTTCAAATCAGTTCTCCCTCCTAAGCAGCTTCGGGTAACAGCGCGATCAGGCCGGGGCTGTGCAAGATCTCGTACCCCATCTGGCGCAGGCAGACGAAATGCGTGCCCGGGATGGGAATGGATTGTTGAGCGCCGGCCTCGGTATAGGTGAAGCTGCCGGCGACGCCCGGAGTGGCGAGGTGCCCGTACTCCGGCGTCAGGTCGTCAAAGTGAGCTCCACCATCCTTGTTCGCAGCCGTGAGGATCACGTCTTTGCGCCGCAGCACCACCTTCGGGGCATTCACAGGGGTGTCTACCCAGACGACCTGGTCCCACCATTCGTGGACGGAAAGCACCACCATGTTCGGCACGTCTCCCAGCGCCGGATAGTAGCTCATCTCTACGGTCTCGCCGTCCGACTTGTAATGCATCTGCCCCATGCCATGGTACATGACGGTTTCCGGGCTCACGTTTATCCCGCAAGTGCTCAAGAGCTTGGTGCCCTTCTGCGCGCCGAGATGCTGCAAGAGGGACTTGGATTTGCCGCTGCCCTGGTGAAGGATCACCCGCAACTGGGTGGCGATCCTTATTGCCTCATCCCAGTGTCCCTGGTCGAAAATCTGGCACGATCGGTCGATGTAGCGAAGCTGCTGCGCCAGGGCCTGTTGATAGGCGCGTTGCTCCCTTCGCTTAGCTTTGGCCCTCTTCTGGCTCGGCATGTTGGCCAATCACCTCCCGGGGCGCCACTACGAGTGGCTACCCCATCTCCCATACAACGCGCGGATTATAGCAGGCGTTTATTGGTTTTTGTGGCTTTTCATGGCTTAAGGGTTGGATGCAGTGCTCAGTGGGTATACACTGCGAGACCCGAAGGGGAGTGGCACGTAGCTAGGGCGACAAGGAGATTAACGTCATGGAGAAGAGTGCGGTGACGGCGGAGAGGGATGTGCTTAACGTCGAGGAGGCCGCCGCATATCTGCGTTTCAGCCCGTACACGATCCGTGAGAAGGCCCGCGAAGGGGAAATACCGGGTCGCAAGATGGGAAAGGAGTGGAGGTTCTCTCGCCGCGCTCTGCTGGAGTGGCTTGAGGCGGGGGACGGCCACGAAGCGCATGCTTAAAGTACTGGCTGCTATCCAGCTAGTGATCTGATCTTCGGTTGCATAAGTGAGGCCTAATCGCCTCCCGGACCGCCCGAGCCTCGGAGATGTTCCCCGGAATGCAGGGCCGGGGACGTGAAGACAGTGCTATTCTACCGGCTCTCGAGCTCACGTCACACCGGGGATCTTCGTGGGAGGCCGCGTTCCGCTCCGCAATCTACTCCACGAACCGCTCTAAGTCTCCGCCTCCTCGGAGTCAAGCGGTGACCATCGAGGTGATCCCACCCGACAGCGCCACACACCCCCTAGGCATACCTCTTGGAGTTCCCAGCTAGAGAACCTCACCAGCGAATACTCCCCGATCTCGCCCTCGTGCTCAAGGTAGTGCTCCACCCAGATTAGGGGCGTTGGGAGCCCGTACTCCTCAATCACCTCCGCGGCCAGGTACTCAGCCATATTGGTCACGGAGGTGTTGTTGTCCGGCAGCTGTGAGCAGATCACCACGGGGACTGACTGTCCTCCTGGTAGATCCTTATCCTGCACTTGCCTCCCTCGGACTAGTATCCTCGATAGTAGTGTACGTAGTCTCGGATCTTCTTCATCGGTATTCCTAACTGTCTCCTTTGTAGTCCTCCCAAGCAGCCTGCTCTATAGCCTCCTTGGTGGCGCCCCGAGCACTGAAGTAGGCGACTGCCCAACCTTCTGGTCGACGCAGCGTCCACAAGTCGGGATCACTCCTGTCCAACCAGTAGCCTGGAGGAAGGCGAGGTTCCTCCGAGCGCATCACGAGCCCTCCCCCGCGCACTCAGCGCACGTCCCCGAGTAAGCGTTCTTACGACCGCCTGGGCGGACCTCCACGAACTCACTGGGGTTGCCGTAGCGCCAGCATGAATCACACCTTGCCATCACTACCCTGTCGCCTGACACGATCACCAGGACAGAGGAGTTCTCCTCGTAGCAATGATCGCAGACCAGCAGGCGTGATCCCTCAGGGGTCAGGCAGGTCTTGATCCAAGCGTCTCCCCCTCCGCACAGTTCGCAGCTCATCTAGTACTCCTCTGGTAGAAGGATGGTGGTGACGGAGCGGTCGGCCTCGGTGATGATCCAGACCCTCCCCGCTGGGACTTCGTAGGAGGAGAAGACTCGGTAGCCGTCTCGCAGCGCGATCTCGTTCTGACGGCGGTCGAAGGCACACAGCGCTCCCCAATCTCCTGTCGCATGGCGAGTCAGGTAGTCGAAGGGATGACCTCCTGACTCCATCAGCAGTTTCAAGGCCCCAGGAGTGGCCACAACCCTTCCGAGGGGGAATGGCGCCCTCATCGCACCCTCCTCGCCTTGAAGGCGAACCTAGGGGGCTTTGAAGCGACGTTCGCGTCCCAAGCCTCGGTGGTCATGCTCTGCGCGACCGACCTCACTGGGACACCCTCGCAGCCTCGAGCTCCTCCGGTCCGATCCGTCCCCACCTCCTGCGGGCGAGCAAAGCGAACCAGCCTGGACCGTAGCGCCTCAAGGTCTCCTTACCGCCCCTGGCACCCCACCTACGCCAGTCTCCTTCGTGGATCAGGCGATGCTTCTCTCGCTCCAACACCACGGTGCTCTTCTTCACCAGAGCTTCCAGGTCTGAGCGAGAGATCTCTACCGGGACCCGCCAGCGCATTGCCTCCCACTCCCACTGCAGCCACGCCTCTATGCCCTCTCCGTCGAGGCTCGTCGTGCCGTTGGCCCTCTCATGGAGGGAGATGAGGCAGCGGGGGGCTGCGTGGTGTGCCTCGCGGGTTACACTTGAACCGTCCATAAGTGCTCCTTATGGGCCGTGCCTCGGGCGGATACCAGCCGCGCCGGGGTCACTTCTTTGCCTCCTTACAAGAATTGTGCCGGATAATAGTGAAATAACTGCCTTAATATGTTAAAATTATCTAGTATTAATTGATTGTTGTAGCATAGTTAGCCCACGAGTCGAGAAAGGAGGCACCGAAGATTGAGTAAGAAGCGGGGCAACGGGGAGGGATCGATAACGAAGCGCAAAGACGGCCGGTGGTGGGGTCGCTACTACGTGCACACGCCCGAGGGCCGGCAACAGAAGGCCGTCTACGGCAAGACGCGGGCTGAGGTGGCCACGAAGTTGCGCAGGGCGATGTCAGATCTCGACGGCGGCATGTCATTCGACTCCGGCAAGATTACGGTCGGAGAATACCTCGACTGCTGGCTGGCAGATTGTGTCCGGCCGCTGGTGGGCAAGGGCAAGTTGGAGCACAGCACCTACAACCGCTACGCGGGGATCGTCCGCAACCACCTCAAACCGGTGATAGGGCACAGGAAGCTTAAGGAGTTGAGCCGCACCGAGGTGCGTAGGCTTTACAGCCAGAAGGCGGAGGACCTTTCGCCTCGGTCCGTGGATTACGTCCACGTGACATTGCAGAAGGCCCTAAACCAGGCTATCCGGGACGACTTGGTGCCACGCAACGTAGCGTACGGAGAGAGGACGCAGAGTAGCAGGGACAAGGAGGAGAGCAAAGCCCTCTCTCAAGATCAGGTTAAGACACTGCTACGAACCTCCAAAAGGGAACGAAACGAGGCCCTATACGTAGTGGCGGTCCACACAGGGCTCCGGCAGGGCGAGCTCTTAGGTCTCAGGTGGTCGGATGTGGATCTCAGCGCAAACAGACTCTCCGTTGCGCGCTCCCTCAAGGTGACCGCTGACGGGCTCGCGTTCGAGCCGCCCAAGAACAAAGCCAGCCGAAGATCCGTACCCCTCAACAAGATGGCCGTAACCGCGCTGGAGGCACACCGCAGACGCCAAAACGAGGAGAGACTCCGCGCCCCCGTGTGGAACGATCACGATCTCGTGATCCCTAACCGCGTTGGTAACCCCATGGACCACAACAACCTCTACCACCGGGAATACAAAGCGCTTCTGAAGAAGGCCAGACTCCAAGACCAGGGGTTCACCTTCCACAGCCTGCGCCACACTTTCGGCACGGCCCTGATCAAGGGCGGCGAGCATCCAAAGGTGGTGCAGTCGCTGCTCGGCCACGCGAGCATAGTGCAGACTATGGACACCTACTCGCACCTCCTAGAGGGCATAGGCAGCGATGCCGTAGGAGGGCTAGAGGAGGCCTTTGGGTAGCGGGTAAGAGTCCGGTAAGAGTCAACGGCCCTCGGTCACTATGCCGAGGGCCCCGTTTTGCCTGCAAATCAAAGGGTGACCGACGGGGCTCGAACCCGCGACCTTCGGAGCCACAATCCGCTGTCACCTGTTTCTTGTGGTTGCTGTACGTTGCATAATCGGCTTATCTAAGCCGATTTCTTTGCTGGCGGTTGCCTGGCGTTTCTGGGTGTTGCGCCCTGAGTGGTGTCAGCAGTGGTGTCAATTGGTGTCTAAAACTCATTCCCGCGAGGCTTTCCCTCAGGCTTAGATGCCGTGCGCCAAGCTTCGGCGGCCAGGAACGTGAAGGATACCTCTTTGACCGAGACTCTGAGGTTCTGTAGATTGTCGTACACGCAGGGGAAAGTCATTTGGTCTCTGAGGCGTCCTCTGAAGCACCGTACGTCGCCGCGGGAGACACCTATAGGAGGTAGATAGATGCGCAGATACAAGTTAGCGGTCGCCCTGATGGTCATCGTGGTGGCCTTCGCCGTCCCCACTGTTGGGGCTGCTGCTCAGACGGAGTCCACGCTCGAGGGGCCGGTACTCAACATCGGCCATCGAGGCGCCTCGGCCTACGCACCGGAGCACACCTTCGCGGCCTACGACCTAGCCCTAGCGCAAGGCGCCGACTACATCGAGATAGACCTTCAGATGACCGCCGACGGCGTGCTCGTCGCCCTGCACGACAAGACCCTCAATCGCACCGCGGACGCCCCGGAAGGGGTGCCAGAACAATACTGCAGGGGTCTCGTCAGCAAGAAAACGCTCGAGCAGATACAGATGTGCGACGTAGGGAGCTGGTTCAACGAGGCCTACCCAGAGTACGCGAACGAGGATTACGTCGGCCTGCAGATCCCTACCCTCGAAGAGATCTTCCTTAAATACGGCACGAGTGTCAACTACTATATCGAGACCAAGAATCCCGATGCGGCCCCCGGTATGGAAGAAGAGCTCCTGCGGCTGATGGATAAGTACGGCCTGATTGAGCGGGCCGCCGAGGACTGGCAGGTCTTGATCCAATCCTTCAGCGCGGAGAGCCTCATGACGATCCACGAGATCGCGACTCGCGAGTACGGGACGTCGCTGCCGTTGATCCAACTGTACTGGGCGGGGACCAGCAAGTCGATACAGCGCGACCTTGACGCGGTGAGCGAGTACGCCGTCGGCATCGGTCCCTACAAGCAAGACGTGGATGCCGCTCTGGTCGAGGCAGCACATGAGCACTGTCTGGCCGTCCACCCCTACACGGTCAACACCGTTGAGGAGATGGAGGCCCTAATGGCGCTGGGCGTGGACGGCATGTTCACCAACAACCCCGACCTTCTGGATGGGGTGCTAGGCGATGATGCATTGAGCGGCGAAGCGGCCGCGCAGCAGGCCGCCGAAGCCTATCGGGAGTGTAGCGCCGGCCTCTAGCAGGCTTGCGGATCGAGCGACCGGGGCAGGGCTTCCGCACGGGAGCCCTGATCTTTTCGCTAGCGGCATCAGCGATTATCGGCAAGCCGGCAACGAACTTCCCAGAAGGTCTATTAGCGGAACCCTGCCTTACTCGGCCCCTTCTAGCCACTTACGTAAATAAGGAAACCGCAACGGCGCAGCTCCTCCTCGCGCAAAGCCGCCGCTGCCTGCTCTGGTGCCGGTGCCAAACACCTCACGGTCCGCGAACAACCCTGCCCAAGTAAGCGAAGCCCGCTACCCCCGCGATCAGCGCGGCCAACGCGAGTAGCGAAGCCTCTAAGACCAATCCGCCAGTCTCAGGCATCTGCTGCGCCCCCGCAGAACCGGAGGCAGAAGCGGATGCTGAAGCAGTAGCCGGGGCGGAAGCTGAAGAAGCGCCGAAGAGCGCGGTCAGCATAGCGTCGTGTATGTGGGTGTTCTCGTATACGCCGACCAGGTTCTCGCTTCCCGGACCCATGGCTGTAACCGGCACGTCTTCGGCCGTGTGGTTGGTCGTACTCCAGTCCACCAGGAACCTCTTGTCGGAGTTCGCCACCCGGAACGGTCCGTCCTCCTTGGTCCGCCCGGCGCCCGACTCGTTGGGGTAAGCGGGGTCGCTCTGTATCTCGTTGGTGTCCTCTATCGCGAGGCTACCGGTCTCGTGGTCGGCCGTCACGATCACGAGCGTCTCGGGGTCGTTCTTTGCGTAGTACTTCCCGACCTTGATGGCCTCGTCGAGCTGCCGCCCGGCCTTGATCACAAGCCCCGCGTTGCTCTGGTGGGCCATCTCGTCTATGCCCTCCTCCTCGACCATCAGGAAGAAGCCTTCTGGGTCCTGCGAGAGGATGTCGAGGG
>Ga0196962_10000957_pt1 | contig 10171 bp, 10 predicted proteins | sample S3v_20metaG_FD_183186 | JGI IMG/M metagenome (GOLD analysis project Ga0196962, IMG submission 183186) | Soil microbial communities from Anza Borrego desert, Southern California, United States - S3+v_20 | ecosystem: Environmental > Terrestrial > Soil > Desert | place: USA: California | collected... | reverse complement strand
GCGGCGAGGACGGCAGGGGGACGCTCACCTCGGCCGGGCGCGAGTGGTCGTTTCAGCACGTCTCGATCGGCAACCCGCAGTGCGCGATCGTCGTCGACGCCGCCGAGCTCGAGCGCCTCGACCTCGCCGAAGTCGGCCCGGAAATCGAAGCGAACCAGCTCTTCCCGAACCGCACCAACGTCTCCTTCCTCGCCGTCGACGGCTCGCGGGTGCGGGCGCGGATCTTCGAGCGCGGGGTGGGGGAGACGCTCTCCTCGGGCACCGGCGCCAGCGGCGCCGCCGTCACCGCCTTCCTCCGCGGCGCCCCGAGCCCGCTGACGGTCGCGCTCGACGGCGGCGAGCTCGAGGTCGAGATCGGCGACGATTTGGCGGTGACGCTGACCGGCTGGGCGCAGCCGATCTGCTCCGGCCAGCTCTCGCCGGAGCTCGCCGCGGCGCTCGCCGAAGCCGCCTGAGCGCCAAGAAGCAGTCACCGGACGAGACGAATAGGGTGCCGCCGATGCCGATCGCCGAGCCGTCCAAGCGCCTGGGGGCGATGCCGCCCTACATGTTCGCCCAGCTCGAGCAGCGGATCGCCGAGAAGAAATCCCAGGGGATCGACGTGATCAGCCTCGGGATCGGCGACCCCGACCGGCCGACCTACCCCTACATCGTCGAGGCGATGCAGCAGGCGGTCGCCGACCCCGCCACCCACCAGTACCCGAGCAACAAAGGCACCGCGGCCTTCCGCGAGGCCTTCGCCAGCTTCTACGACACCCGTTTCGGCGTCGAGATCGACCCCGGCAGCGAGGTGATCCCGGCGATCGGCGCCAAGGAGTGCATCTACAACCTCTGCTTCGCCTTCATGGACCCGGGCGACGTCGCCCTCGCCTCCGACCCGGGCTACCCGGTCTACACCGGCGGCCCGATCCTCGCCAACGGCAGCGCCGAGGTGATGCCGCTGGTGCCCGAGCTCGGCTTCGCCCCCGACCTCGAGGCGATCCCGGCCGAGACCGCCGCCAAAGCGAAGCTGATGTTCGTCAACTACCCGAACAACCCGACCGGCGCCGTCGTCCCCGACGGGTTCTTCGAGCGCGTGGTCGAGTTCGCCCGCGAGCACCAGATCCTCGTCGTCCACGACAGCGCCTACAGCGAGACCACCTACGACGGCTACGTCGCTCCCAGCTTCCTCGCCACGCCGGGCGCCAAGGAGGTCGGGGTCGAGGTCTTCTCGCTCTCCAAGGGCTACAACATGACCGGCTGGCGCTGCGCCGCGATTCTCGGCAACGCCGACGCGATCCGCGAGTACTGGCGGTTGAAGACCAACATCGACTCGGGGCTCTTCGACGCGGTGCAGCTGGCGGGCGCGGCCGCCCTGCTCGGCCCGAAGGAGCCGCTGGAAGAGCAGAACGCGATCTACCTGCGCCGCCGCGACCTGGTCGTCGGCGCCCTGCGGGAGATCGGAGTCGACGTCACCGCGCCGAAGGGCACGATCTACGTCTGGGCCCCGGTCCCCGAGGGCCACACCTCGACTTCGTTCGTCGAGCTGGTGCTGGAAGAGGCGGCGGTGGTGATCTCGCCCGGCTCGATGTACGGACCGAGCGGCGAGGGCTTCTTCCGGATCTCGCTGACGACGCCGGACGACCGCATCGAGGAGGCGGTCGCCCGGATGCGCGAGCACCTCGCCTAGGAGCGCCGGCGTGGCGCGGCTGACGTTGCTCGGAACGATGGTCGCGGCACTGACGTTGGCGCTGGCCGCCGGGAGCGCGGCGGGCGACACCGGCCCGAGCTACGTGCCAGGACTCGAACGGGACGTCGGCGTCTCCACCTCGACCGCGCCGACGACCGGTCTGGCCGGAGACCTCGCCCTGCTCTCCTCGCTCGTCGTCAACCGCGGCGGCTCCACCGCGCTAGTCGCCTTCACCGACACGGTGCCGGACGGCCTGACGATCAACTCCGCCGCCGCTGGGTCGGGCAGCTGCTCGACCACGGGACAGACGGTCTCCTGCCGGATCCTGATCGCCCCCGCCGATTCCGCCCCCGTCAACATCGTCGTCACCCCGACCGCCGCGGGCACCTACCTGAACCGGGTCTCGATCGTCTCGAGCGAAGGCCAGCGCGACCCGAACCCGGGCAACGACAGCGCCTCGGCGACGCTGACGGTCGCCGAGGCGGTCGCGCCCCCGCGGGCACCCGCCTGCACGGTTCCGGCGCTGAAGCGGATGCCGCTGCGCGTCGCCAGGAGGGTGCTGAGGATCCTCCTCTGCCGCCCCGGCAAGGCGAAGCGGGTACACAGCCGTGGGGTGAAGAAGGGCCTGGTGATCCGGACGACGCCGAAGCCCGGGACCTACGCCGCGGGCAAGGGCGTCGCCCTATTGGTCTCCTCGGGTCCGAAGAAGGCGAAGGCGAAGCGGCACGGCCCTAGGCCGCACCGCCCGTCGTCTCGGCCCTGAAATCGACCGCCACCTCGTATTTCTCGACCGCGACGCGGTCTCCGAAGCCCTCCCCGGGCGGGCTCATCTCGTTCAGCGTGCGGTCGCCTTGCTCGTAGTCGGCCTCGGTCTCGAACAGCGCGATGGCCAGCACCTTGCCGGCGTCCGTGTCGTGCAGGAGCAGCAGGCCCTGCGAGGGCACGCCCTCCGGCGGCCCGCCGCGTTCCTCGCCCTCGCGGCGGATCATCTCGGCGCTGCTCCGCAATCCCTCGGCGGTCGCGCCCTCCCAACGGGCAACTCTGGCTAGCACGGCTCTCCTCCTTCGTTAGCCCTGCGGTTGCCTCCCCGGCCCTCCGAACCTACCCCGCCGGGGCGCCGCGGTCTAGAGGGATCTCTAAGCGGCTTCGCGCTCTGCCCGCTTGCGCCAGTAGCGCGCCAGCCCGGGCCACTGGTAGGCGGTGGGAACGGCCTGCAGTAGCTCCGCGACGGTCTCCTCGCCCATCCCTTCGGCGCCGAGCTGGGCCCGGATCCGCCGCTCGAGATCGGCCTCGTAGGCCTCTTGGTCGAGCTCGCGGGCCAGCTGCGCCTCCTCGCGCAGGCGCTCGCGCACCGTCTCCAGGTGGGCGAGCGGCTCCTCGATCGCGCCGAAGTGGGTGAGGGCGAGGCGTTGGGGTTCCCAGGCGGCGACCGTGTCGAGCGATTCCTCCCAGGTCTCGACGTCGATGTCGGGCGGCGGCAGCGGCGGCATCACCAGCCGCGAGGGCGGGATCACGCAGGCGGCGACGTCGCCGACGAAGGCGGTGCCGCTGTCGCCGTGGAAGTAGCAGACGTGATGGGAGGCGTGGCCGGGGGTGTAGGCGACGTCCATCCCCAGCACCGTCTCGCCGCCGCGGAGGACCCGGACGTTGGCCTCGGGCACCGGCACGATCCGCCCCCAGAGGTACTCGAGCTTGTCGCCGTAGAGCTGGCCGGCGCTCGCCAACAGCCGCGATGGGTCGACCAGGTGGGGGGCGCCGCGCTCGTGGACGTAGACCTCGAGCTCGGGCCAGCGCTCGACCAGGGCGCCGGTCGCGGCCGCGTGGTCGAGGTGGATGTGGGTGAGGAGGACGGCGCGCGGCACCTCGTCGCCGAGCTTCTCGAGGACGGTCTGCAGCGAGGACTCGGGACCGGGATCGACCAGCGCCCCGTCGACCTGCCAGCAGCCGATCACGCGCTCACGGCCGAGGTGCTCGACGTCGATCAGTCGCATAGACGGGAGCTTATTGAGGGTCGGGGGGCGGGTGGGCGGCGGGCTACGCCGCGGCGGCGGGCAGCCGGCCATCGGCCTCGAGCATCGCCCGCATGCCCTCTTCGAGACCGCGCGGGTGGTAGCCGAGCTCGTTTTCGGCCTTCTCGTAGCTGGCCCAGAAGGTGACGCCGTCGGCCGAGGAGATCAGCTCGCGCAGGTTGGGCTGCTGTCCCAGCGCCTTGCCGACCAGCGGCCCGATCGGGGTCATCGCCTTCATCACCCCCACCGGGATCGAACGCTTCGGCGCCTTGCGGCCGGTCAGCGCAGCGACGGTCTCGACCGCCTCGCGGGTGGTCGTCGCCGGCCCGCTGAGGACGTACGCCTCGCCGGTCTTGCCCTTGTCGAGCGCGAGCAGGATGCCGGCGGCGATATCCTCGACGTGGCTGAGGCAGAAGCCGAAGTCGGGAAACGGCATCAGCGGCATTTTCCCGGCCAGGAACTGGTTCACCATCTGGCCGATCGGCGAGGTGTCGCCGGGGCCATAGACGCCGCCGGGCTGGGCGATCACGCAGGGCAGGCCTTCGCCGATTAACCGTTTGGCGACCTGGTGGGCCTCCCACTTGGTCTCCTCGTAGCAGGAGGTGAAGCTCTCGGCCGGGTGCTCGTAGGACTCGTCGACGATCCGCCCGCCGGTGTTGCCGAAGACGCCGACGGTCGAGACGTAGAGGACCTTCGGGATCTTCTCCTCGAGCGCCGCGCTCAGCACCCGTTCGGTGCCGCCGACGTTGGCGTCGCGCATCGCCGGGCGGTCCTTGACGGGGATCCCGACCTCGTAGACCGCGGCGGCGTGGATCACCGCGTCGCAGCCGCGCATCCCCTCGTGGATCGCGCGTTCGTCGCCGAGGTCGCCCTTGACGATCTCGCAGCCGAGCGCTTCGGCCTCCCCGGCCTTCTCGGGGTTGCGGGCGAGGACGACGACCCCGTCGCCGCGGGCCCGCAGCTGCCGCACCACGGCACCGCCGATGAAGCCCGTTCCTCCCGTGACGAAGACCTTCACGGTACCGAAGGATACCCGGCCCGGAGGCCGCGTACAATCGAAGCGAGTGCAACGGTCGCGAAACGGGCGCAAGGCCCAGTCCCAGAACGGCGCCGCGGGGAGCGGCGCCGGAATAACGAACCGACGCGCCGCGCAGCGGGCGCTGGCGATCGGGATCGTCGACGGGCGCGAGCCCGATGGCGAGCCCCTGGCCGAGTTGAGGGAGCTGCTGCGGACCGCCGGCGTCGCCACCGCCGGCGTCGCCACCCAGCAGCGCCCGCAGCCCGACCCCGACCGCTACTTCGGCCGCGGTCGCCTGGAGGAGCTGAAGCGGGAGATCGCCGCCTGCGGCGCCAACCTGGTGGCGTGCGACGACGAGCTGGCACCGAGGCAGGAGCGAAACCTCGAGAGCGCCCTGGGAGTGCCGGTGATCGACCGCACGGCGGTGATCCTCGACATCTTCGCCGACCACGCCCACTCGGCCGAGGGCAAGCTGCAGGTCGAGCTCGCCCAGCTCGAGTACAACATGGCCCGCATGCGGGGGCTATGGACCCACCTCGAGCGCCTCGGCGCCGGCCGCATCGACGGCGGCATCGGGACCAGGGGCCCGGGCGAGACCCAGATCGAGACCGACCGCCGTCTGGCCCGCAACCGGATCGCGGCGCTGCGCCGCCGCCTGGCGCGGCTGGAGCGCAACCGCGGCGTGATGCGGGCGCGCCGCGAGAGCTCCTCGCTGCCGCGGGTCGCCCTCGCCGGCTACACCAACGCCGGCAAGTCGACGCTCCTGAACGCGCTGACCGGCGCCGAGGTGAGCGTCGCCGACCGGCTCTTTCAGACCCTCGACCCGACCACCCGCAGCCTCGAGCTCTCCGGCCGCGACTACCTGCTCACCGACACCGTCGGCTTCATCGAGAAGCTGCCCCACCAGCTGGTCGAGGCGTTCAAGGCGACGCTCGAGGAGACCGTGCTCTCGGACCTGATCCTGCACGTCGTCGACGCGTCGGAGCCGCAGGAGCGGCGGGCGCTCGACATGCAGGCGGTCGACGCGGTGCTGGAGGAGATCGGCGCCGGCGAGAAGCCGCGCCTCTTGGTCCTCAACAAGGCCGACCTGCTGAGCGAGGAGGAGCGGCCCGAGGTGGTGCTCTGGCACGCCGACGCGGTGCTCGTCTCGGCGGCGACGGGGGAGGGGCTCGAGGCGCTGCGCGAGCGGATCGAGGCGGCCTTTGCCGAGACCCTGACCGAGGTCGAGCTGCTGATCCCCTACAGCGAGGGCGGCCGCCTGCACGAGCTGCACGAGGTCGCCGGCGAGCTCGAGCGCACCGACCGCCCCGACGGCGTCCTCGTCCACGCCCGCGTCCCCAGTGCCGAGCTCCACCGCTTCACCGACCTCGCCGTCGCCTAGCTGTTCCTTATCCCCACTGTTCCGGGATAAGGAACAGCCAGATAGGGTGGCGCCGTGGAGTTGCCGGTCGCCAAGCTGAGGGACAACGCGGTGCTGCCGACGCGGGCGCACGAGGGGGACGCGGGGCTCGACCTCTACGCCTGCGAGGACGCGCACATCGGCCCCGGCGAGCGGTGGAGCGTCGGCACCGGTGTCGCGGTCGAGATCCCGGCGGGGCACGCCGGGCTGGTCCTGCCGCGCTCGGGCCTGGCCCGCGACCACGGCATCTCGCTGGTCAACGCGCCGGGGCTGATCGACTCCGGCTACCGCGGCGAACTGCGGGTGCTGCTGCTCAACAACGACCCGGCCGAAGTGTTCCGGATCGCCGCCGGCGACCGGATCGCCCAGCTGGTGCTGGTGCCGGTCGTGATCGCCGCCGCCGTCGAGGCTCCCGGTCTGGCCGAGTCGGCGCGCGGCGAGGGCGGCTTTGGCTCTAGCGGCCGCTAGCCGCTAGCCGCTAGCGCGAAGCGGCGATCTCGCCGATCAGCTCGACCGCACGGGCCAGGGCGCGGCGGTCCTCGGCGGCGAGCTTCTCGATCTCGCCGGCCAGCCAGCCCTCGCGCTCGCGGCGGCTGGCGACGATCGCCTCGACGCCGGCCGCGGTCAGCGAGACCAGGGCGCGGCGGCGGTCGTCGGGGTCGGGGCGGCGGTCGAGGAGGCCGGCCACTTCGAGGTCGGCGACGGTCTGCGCCATCGACTGCGGTCGCACCCGCTCGGCGGCGGCGAGGTCGCTGACGCTCTGCGGCCCCTCGCGGTCGAGGCGGCCGAGGACGGCGCCCTGCGCGAGCGAGAAGCGGTGCTGCTCGGCGCGCAGGCGACGGATCAGCTGGCCGACCACGACCCGCAGCTCGCTGGCCAGCGGTGCGACGTCGGAGGTCGACGAGAGGGACGAGGTCATGTCCAAAGTCTACAGGCAAACTGCACAGGTTGCCTGTGTATCATCGGATCGGATGCAGGCAGCGACGCCGAACGACCGCTACAAGTGGATCGCCCTCTCGAACACGACGCTGGCGATCCTGCTCGCCACCCTCGACGCCTCGATCACGCTGATCGCGATGCCGGACATCTTCCGCGGCATCCACCTCGACCCGCTGGTCCCCGCCAACAGCTTCTACCTGCTGTGGATGATCCTCGGCTACCTGGTCGTCTCCAGCGTCCTGATCGTCAGCCTCGGGCGCCTGGGGGACATCTTCGGCCGCGTGCGGATCTACAACCTCGGCTTCGTCATCTACACCGTCGCCTCGCTGCTCCTGGCGGTCGACTGGATGACCGGCGAGGCGGGCGCGCTCTACCTGGTGGTCTTCCGCATCGTCCAGGGGGTCGGCGGCGCCTGCCTGCTCGCCAACGCGGCGGCGATCATCACCGACGCCTTCCCCGCCGACCAGCGCGGGATGGCGCTCGGGATCAACAACATCGTCGGCGTCAGCGGGATGTTCGTCGGCCTCGTCCTCGGCGGCCTCCTGGCGCCGATCGACTGGCGGCTCGTCTTCCTGATCTCGGTCCCGGTCGGTCTTTTCGGCACCGTCTGGGCCTACCTCAAGCTCGAGGAGCGGAGCGAGCCGCGGCCGGCGAAGATCGACTGGGGCGGCAACGTCAGCTTCGCGCTCGGGCTGGTCCTGGCGATGGTCGCGGTCACCTACGGGATCCGCCCCTACGGCGACTCGCCGACGGGGTGGGGGAGCCCGACGGTGCTGATCCTGCTCGCCGGCTCGCTGCTCAGCCTCGTTGCCTTCGTGGTCATCGAGCGGCGGGTCGCGGAGCCGATGTTCCGGCTGCCGCTGTTCCGGATCCGCGCCTTCTCCTTCGGCACCCTCTCGACCTTCCTCTCGGCGGTCGCCCGCGGCGGCCTGATGTTCATGCTGATCATCTGGCTGCAGGGGATCTGGCTGCCGCTGCATGGCTACGACTTCGAGGAAGCGCCGCTCTGGGCGGGGATCTACATGCTGCCGCTGACGATCGGGATGCTGCTCGCCGGGCCGACCTCGGGCTACCTCTCCGACCGCTACGGGGCACGGCCGTTTGCGACCGGCGGGATGCTCGCCGCCGCCGCCAGCTTCGGGGCGCTGATGCTCCTGCCGATCGACTTCAGCTTTCCGGTCTTCGCCGCGATCCTCTTCGTCACCGGGGTCTCGATGGGGATGTTCGCCTCGCCCAACCGGGCGGCGGTGATGAACAGCCTGCCGCGACGCGACCGCGGCGCCGGCGGCGGCATGAACCAGACCTTCCAGAACTCGGCCCAGGTGCTCTCGATCGGGATCTTCTTCACGCTTTTGATCGTCGGCCTCGCCTCGGCCCTGCCGGGCTCGCTGCAGCACGGCCTCGAAGCCCACGGGGTTGGCGACGCCGCCGCCCACCATGCCGGCCAGACGCCGCCGATCTCGGTCCTCTTCGCCGCCTTCCTCGGCGAAAACCCGATCGAACACCTGGTCGGCGGCGGGGCGCTGGAAGCGGTCGGTCCGCACGCCCGCGCGGTCCTCGAGGGGCACGCATTCTTTCCGCACCTGATCGCGGGACCGTTCAGCGACGGCCTCGACACCGCCTTCAGCTTCGCGATCGTCGCCTGCCTGGTGGCCGCCGGCGCCTCGCTTCTGCGCGGCGGGCGGTACCACCACGTCGAGGAGCCCGGCAACCCGCAGAAGCAGGCACAGCTGCAACCGGAACTGGAGGGACACCATGCGAGTTGAGTGGCACGGCCAGTCCGCCTTCACCCTGGAGGGGAGGGAGGCGACGGTCTTCGTCGACCCCTTCGGCGAGATGGCGGGACTGGAGGAGCGCGGGATCGAGTGGAGCTACCCGCCGATCGCCGCCGACGGTGTCGACCTGCTGCTGGTGACGCACGAGCATCGCGACCACAACGCGGTCGAGGCGATCGCCGGCGAGCCGGCGATGGTGCGCTCGCTGGCGGGGACCTACGAGACCCCGGTGGGGACCGTGGTCGGCGTCTCCTCCGAGCACGACGCGGCGGCCGGCAGCGAGCGCGGGCACAACACGATCTACGTCTTCGCGCTCGACGGGCTGCGGATCGCCCACTTCGGCGACTTCGGGCAGGCGGCGCTGCGACCCGAGCAGAGGGAGGCGATCGGGAAGGTCGACCTGGCCTTCATGCCGGTCGGCGGCGGGCCGACGATCGGCGGCGCCGCGGCGGCCGAGATCGCGCTCTCGCTCGGCGCCAGATGGGTGGTGCCGATGCATTACCGGACGCCGCGGATCGGCTTCCTCGCGGACGAGGGGGAGTTCGCGGCGGCGTTCGCGCACGTGCAGCGGTTCGCGGGGGCGGAGTTCGAGACGGACGAGCTGGAGGAGGCCGAGACCGGAGCGGTGGCGGTGATCCCGGCGGCGCCGTAGATTTTCTGCCGTGGCGAGCGTGCTGGAGAGCCTCGAGCGGCCGATCGTCGCGGCGCCGATGGGCGGCGGGCCGACGACGCCGGAGCTGGTGCGGGCGGTTGGTGGGGCTGGTGGGTTCGGGTTCCTGGCGGCGGGATACAAGGGCGCGGACGCGGTAGAGGCCGAGATGCGGGCGGTGGGGGAGGGAGTGCGCTTCGGGGTGAATCTGTTCGTGCCGGGGCCGGCGGCAGCGCCGGGCATGTACGAGAGCTACGTAAAACGGCTGGGTAAGGAGGCGGGGGAGCCACGGTGGAGCGATGACGCCTGGGCGGAGAAGGTGAAGCTGCTGGCGAGCGAGCCCGTGGCGGTGGTGAGTTTCACCTTCGGGTGCCCGGAGCGTGAGGTGCTGGGACGGCTGCATGAGGCGGGCAGCGAGGTGTGGCTGACGGTGACGAACGTGGCCGAGGCGGAGCAGGCTGTCGCCGTCGGTGCGGACGCGCTCGTCGCGCAGGGATACGAGGCGGGGGCGCATCAGGGGACCCATGACCTGGAGGCGGAGGACGAACCGTTTGGACTGCTGGCGCTGCTGCAGCTGCTGCGGGCCGAGGTCGACTTGCCGCTCGTCGCGTCGGGTGGAATCGGCTCGGGTGCCGGCGTCGCCGCCTGCCTCGCCGCTGGCGCGAGCGCGGTGCAGCTCGGGACCGCGTTCATGCTCTGTCCAGAGGCGGGAA
>Ga0196962_10000955_pt1 | contig 10179 bp, 9 predicted proteins | sample S3v_20metaG_FD_183186 | JGI IMG/M metagenome (GOLD analysis project Ga0196962, IMG submission 183186) | Soil microbial communities from Anza Borrego desert, Southern California, United States - S3+v_20 | ecosystem: Environmental > Terrestrial > Soil > Desert | place: USA: California | collected... | reverse complement strand
TCCAGACTCAGAATGGAAATGTTTGCCAGAACCATTAAGATTGCGGTCACCATGCCATGATAAGAGCCAAAGAACCAGCCTGCAACAATCACAGGAATTGTAGAGAGCGCGGCGACGGCGATCCTCGCCTGATAGATGTAGACGAAGGATATTACGACATAAAATGTATATAAGAGGAGGGCGATAAAAAATCGAACGCTCTTATTATCCGAATAGAAAAATTTGTGCATGGTACGATCTGGCAAGGACAGGCGGATTAACGGGAAGGCTTCTCATAATCTTGTGCAGAGATTATTTTATTCGGCTTGATAAGAATAAAACATTGCAAGTTTGAAAACCTCCCTTCACAGTATTGATAATCAAAATATGGGAACGCCAGCTTATTCATGCCGAACATGGTTCGGATCCATCACATATTGCCACCAGTTATGGTGGATGCCGTTTTTGCTCCCGCCAACTTTGGGTAGATGGTTAAACCACCATTTGTGGTGCTCGCGAATATCGCCGTATCCCCACTCTGCCGACGTTACGGGTCGAACCTCTCCTTTAAAATCGGGAAAGTTTTTTAGCCAGTCGTCACATTCGCTCAGAACCGTGCCACGATTGTTCCAATCGTAATCCCGCTGGCTGTTCGGCGCAAAGTGGATATTCCCAACGGCAGCCCTTCCTGGCGCAATCTGCTCATAACGTGTGAAGCGCTTCCACAGGTTGTCGTCTCCTTTTAACCCCTCAAATGTTTTTTCCAGAATCGACTCGGCGCGGTGCCCCATGTTCTCGAGCATTTCCCCGACGCCGCGTTCGTAGGAAAACCCCATAATGACGAAGCGCCGGCGGGCTGCCTCTGTGTTCTTAAGCGGTGGCGCGTTGCACCAGAAGGCACCGGGCCCGCCCATGATCGATTCATAAAAGCCGGCATGCGGAAAATTGAAGACCCAAACCTCGTCAATCTCCTTCGACGCAATGCGCTGCAAGACATTGAAGCGCCGGACGATGGCATAATAATCCGCTTCCTGCGGCATATACGGACGGGCGACGCCCCGGATCACATTGAGATACGTTTGCGCATCGTAATAGTACCCATCCACCTTGGCGGGGAAGCCGTCCACGTCGATACGTTCTACAATCTGGTAGCGCGCCAGACCCCCGCTCGTTTGCAGGATATCGGTCATAAATCCCCGTGCAAGATCTTCCACGCGATTCCAATGCATATACTCCGAAAGCCTCTTGCCGGACCTGGCATCTACAGTCGGGTCATAGACGATGACGAGAGTCCTAAGGCTGGTCACCTGGGGCGGCGCGTCTGCACTTAACGAATCCGCTTCCGGCTGACTCGATGCCCGCGTAGATGATTTTCGCCTGCGAAAGAAGGAATCAAAGAGAGACATCACGTGAAAAAGACGAATAGCTCCGTTTTGGTTCAGGGGAGATTCGTCGCGAAATATACCTGATCCCCAATGGCTACATACAGCACATAGTTGGGGCTCACTGCCATCGCCCTCACCGGTCCGCTCTGGAATGGGTTGGCATCCCCTGCAAACCCTGTGACCTGGTTCTGGAACTCAAACGAACGCGGGGAAAAACGGAACACGCTCTGCCCGGCAGAATCCAATAAGAGGATCACCGAATTCGGCGGGCTGGTCATTGCCATTTGTGTGAAGTGTGCCATTCCAAAGAAGTCCAGATCGCGATGGGCGGGATAATTATCCACACGCGGCGCTGGGTCCTGACAGCGAGTGGGGGCGCCGGAGATGCGGCTGAACGTGCAGGTGGAGAGATGCCCATCGGTATGCAGCATATATAAGTCATCGCCGACGACCGCCAGATCCATGGCGCTGTCGATCGTGGCAGGGATTTCATTGCCGAAAAAATAATAGGGAGTGTCAACAAAGGCACTATCCTTGCCGACAAAAACCCAGACCGCGCGCGCTTGTCCGTCAAGCACGTATAAGTTGCCGCTATCGAGTGCAAAGGAAGCGATTTGACCCCAGTTCGTATTGGGTAGAGCCGGGAGTGGGATGGCTTGGGGAACTTGATCGGGTGCGCAATATAGAAGAGTACCGGTGGCATCAATACCCAGCACAGTTGCGTTAAGTGCATTGACCCTTGGCAGGGCAAGGAGATCGATGAGCGGTCCCACCTGGTAGCCCCCATAGGAGCCGGGCTGGCAGTCGAAGGAAGTATCTAGCGCCAGGTTCTGACCGGTAAAGCCGGCATGAAGGATCTTGCCGTCTGCCCCGTCGAGTAAATACAGGTCGCTTTCACTGGCTGCCATGCCGCTGATCTGCGTCGCATCTCCCAGACCGTTAGGAAAGCCCGGGATGAATTCAAGTCGCACGACTCCCATCAGGAGATCCAACTGGAATTGCGCCTCCCTGCGCAGTTGTCTCGACTCCTCGGTCTCGCGGTATTCGTCTGCGTCATTCAAGTGGGTGAGTACGCGCTGCCAGGCATCCCGCTGTCGGATCGGGTCCGTCTCGCTGACAGCCTGGGACTGCGCGTTGCGCGCCTGGGCGTACAGCTCATCATATTGAATGCTCTGCCCGAAGCGTAAATAGACAATGCTCGCCACTGTGACCACCGTCACCGGGATCACCACGGCGATAAAGATCAGGGCGTAGGTCGGCAGGGAGAACGGCTGGTTCGCATCCGAGCCGGGGAGGAGACGCGGCAGAAAGGTTTGCAGGAATCCGGCGATGCGCTCGTTCACGCGGCGGCCGGTCTGGATTCCTCCGACCATGGCTTTTGCTACCTGACGCGTCGCTTCGGCAGAAGCTGCCGAACGAAGTCTTCGTCTGCGAGCCCTGCCGGGCTGTGGAGGGGACTCAACGGGTGAAGCTGGCTCCGGGTCTTCCGCTGTTGTCTCTTCCACGACTGCTGGCTGTTCCACCGGCTTCGCGCGCGGAATGGACGATGGAAATGCGCGCCCTCCGGAAATCGCGGGCGGCGCCTCGTCGTGTGGCAGGGGTGCCCTGCTCTCCGGCTGCGGAGGAATGGCGTACGCCGCAGGCTGAACCATGTGCGCAGCAAAATCTGCGAGCGCATCCAGCTTTTCTTCGCTGATCACTTCCTGGGATTGGGGAACGCTTTCTCCATTCGGAGGGGAAGCAATAGTTAAGTTTTTCTGCTCTTCAGGATTCTCGGATAACGTCACCTGCGACGGGACAGTTTCCCCCACAGAGGGACCTGGCTGGGCCGCGATACTTCGCGCTGCACTGACCTGAGGTCGTAAGACGGTGATCACTCCATGTCCGCTTTGCGCCTGGATCAAGACCGCGTTAAGGTCGCCTTTGGTAAATGTAAGCTTACGGTAACTGGCTTCAAGAGAGGCAGGCGGACGCTCGTTCAGGAGGTCGGCTTCCCAGTCTCTTGGAAAGGTCCCGCATAACGCTAATAAGTCCTGTGGGTGCAGTTCGATCTGCGAGAGGTACGCCGTGAGGCTCTGGCTTGCTCCCAATCCCTTGCCAGAAAGCGCCGGCTCATGAATGTGACGCGATTGCCCATCGCTGACCCAGACCGCGTGCGTGGGTCCGCTGAGCAATAACGTGCATTGGTTCTCCCGGATCACCGCAAGGACAAGCAGTCCCAACGCATATTCTCCCTGGCTCGATGCCGACCGGTTGCGCTCGAGCAGTTTCGTGTTGATCTGATCGGCTGCCTTGCGCATGGCAGATGTCAGCGGTCCGTGAGTCTGGTAGAAGGAGGCTGCCGCATCATTCGTAAGCTGCATCAGCTCAGCAGAAGGCAGGGACGCCTTCCCCGAGAGCATGAGATAGGCGATGAAATGATCGCGTTCGCGCCCGCGCGCGGTCTTGCGTGGCGGAATGAGAGCCAGCAAGCCGGGCATCTCTGCCAGTTCCTGTCCGTTATTTCTATGAATGGGGAGGATGTTTAAGTTGAACGTAGCCACTTCGTAAGAATACTCAAAGGTCCCCATCATTATACTGGTAAAATTTCAGTGCGGGATGATAGACAACACCTGCACTGCGCTAGGTGCAGAACCTTGATCGAGGACGAGGATACTAATTATTCATGGATTTTATTTTGCATCAGGATTTTTCAGAAATCACCCCCGAGTCATGGAACGCACTGGTAGACCAAAGTATTGCCGATACGCCCTTCTCACGCTATGAGTATCTCAGCCAGTGGTGGAAGACGCTGGGCGGCGGGGAATGGCAAACCGCCGAATTGGTTCTGATCTCTGCGACAGAAAACGATCAATTGATCGGCATCGCACCGTTGTTCATTGCCGAATACGATGGACAGCAGGCCCTCATGCTCCTTGGCAGTATCGAGATTTCCGATTATCTGGATTTGATCGTGCGTGAAACGGATTTACCACGTTTCTTATCTGGTCTTTTGGGTTTTCTCAGTTCACAACCAGATAAACACTGGTCTGCTATCGATTGGTATAACATCCCCGATGCCTCTCCCACCCTCACCACCCTCAAGGCAGAAGCTGAAAGGCACAGCTGGACTCATCATGAGGAGGTCTATCGTCCCACGCCGCGCATCCCGTTGCACGGATCGTTCGAAGAGTATCTTTCGCGCATCGACAAGAAGCAGCGTCATGAGATCCGCCGCAAGATGCGCCGCGCCGCCGAGAGCGAGAAGAACGTCCGCTTTTATGTCGTAGACACAACGGAGGAAATCGACTCCGAAATCGATGCCTTCTTCCATTTGATGATGCAGTCTCCCGAGAAGGAGCAATTTCTGCATCCCGCCATGCGCGAGCAAATGACCGCCACCGTTCAAAACGCGCACAAACATGGCTATCTCTGGCTGGGTTTTCTGGAAATCGATGGAGCTAAAACTGCCGCCTCGCTGAACTTCGATTACAAAAACAAGCTCTGGGGCTACAACTCCGGCGTCAGCAGTGAGCACAGGGAACTTTCCCCGGGCTGGGTGCTGCTGGCGCACACCATTCAATGGTGTTCTGAAAATGGACGTTATGAATTCGACTTTATGCGCGGGGACGAGGAGTATAAGTATCGTTTTGGAGGGGTGAATCAGTATGTGATGAGGGTGAAAGTAACAAAGTAGAGACTCTTCCAAGGCTATGGAAAGTCTGCTACCGACTTCTGGCATTATGTAACTTTCGCGGGGTTTTCAAGTCAAGGTTATTAGGTAAAATTGTTTATGAGCCGGAGAACTTTCATAGGTATAAGCAGGAGTGAACCATTTCACTCCTGTTTTATTTCCCGTTACAATTAAGTCCACTATTCAACGTAGTAGCGGCTTCTGTCCGGAAAAGCGGCTAATCGGCAGGATGTGGCGCAGAATAGTTATTACTTCAAGGATGGCTTGTGGATATGCTCTCAACTCTTTTCTGGGTATTTCTTAAGATCAATCTTCTCAGCACGTCGGGTGCGGCATCCACGGGGCTTCTCTATAATGAAGCTGTGGGAAATTTCCTCACCGAAGATCAGTTTGTGCAAGCCATCGGGCTTGCTACCCTTTTGCCCGGGAGCGACGCGTTGCAGCTGGCGATGTTTGTGGGGTATAGCGTGGCAGGTGTTCCTGGTGGATTGGTTTCCCTGTTCGCCGCGATCCTCCCGCCGACGATCCTGATGTTTGCCCTAGTCGTGTTCCTTCACCGGATACAGCGCGAGGCGTGGTTGAGTCGCTTTGTAGAGGGGCTGACCCCCGCGGTGGCGGTGCTTATTCTCACCGTTTCCTGGAAAGTCTTGAAAAGTGGCACAGGAGGAGAATTCGATTGGCTTACGGTGGGGGTTGGCGGAGCAAGCCTGGTGGCATATCTTCTCGATGTCCCAGCGCCGCTTGTCATTCTTGCTGCTGGAATTATTGGAACCTTTGCCTTCCGATGAATGAGCCATTGAAGCTTCAACTCTGGTACCGCTTGTTCTGGATCTTTCTTAAGGTCAACCTGCTCACCACCGCAGGGCCGACCTCGATTGGTCTTTTGTATAAGGAATGTGTCGGCAAGATCATGAAGGAACCGCAGTTTGTAGAGGCTGTGGGATTCTCGAATCTTGTGCCCGGCAGTGAAGCCTTAAAACTTGCCATGTTTATCGGCTACTACTCCGGTGGTGTTCCCGGTGTGCTGGCAGCGCTGCTGGGCGCCATCATCCCCCCGACTGTAATTATGCTTACCGTAGCGTCCCTCCTCGTCCAGTTTCAGGGACAGGAATGGATGGAGCAATTCATCAAAGGCATGACCCCGGCGATAGTCGTTTTGCTGGCGCTGGTCGCATGGCAGCTGTTCCGAGTGGCAAACCCAAAATCCATCCAGTGGCGGCCGGTAATCCTGGCGGCTCTGTCCTTTTTGGCGTTGTATTTGGGAATAGCCCCGCACTATGTGCTGATTGGCTCTGGTATTCTTGGAGTCATCTTATACCGTCCGCGGAGATTTTAATGGACTCAGAGTTATTGATTGCTACCAATGGGTTCAAAGGGACCTGGTTCGCTATTGAGTATGGCGCCTGGCTTGCCGAAGTGATGAAGATGGATATCGCGCTTCTTGGCGTGAACGAGGTGATCAGTCCTTCGGCGATCGACGATCATCATCCTTTGGAAGATGTGTTCGAACGCGCCGTGGGATTGTTTCAAGAAAAGGGATTGCGCTACACGCTCGAAGTCCGCAACGGGGAGCCGGAACGAATCATCCCGGAAAAAGCGAACAGCGGAAACTACATTACTGCTGTAAGTCCGCTGGGACGCACACAGATCAGGCGATTGCTGACGGGGCGATCCATCCGTCCGCTTATGGAGCGAATTCAGGGACCAATCCTATTCGTGCCTCAGATACGATTGCCGCTCAAGAAAATCTTGATCAGTTCAGGCGGGCTGGGCTATGAGGCAGCTGCTGAGAGCCTTGCCCTACAGGTTGCTTCAGCCAATCAGGCAGAGGTGACGATCCTGCATGTCATTCCGCCCACTGAACCGGATTATCCTGCAAACCGCGGGGTACGCGGGCAAACAAAAGACCTGGCAAAAACGGATACCTTGCCGGGACGCAGCTTACGACAAGCCCTGGAGCTGGCGCAACAAGCGGGGCTCCAAGCGCGAGCGATTGCACGTCAGGGGATTGTGGTCGAAGAAATCCTGACCGAACTCCGGGAAGGGGATTATGATATGGCCTGTATGGGGTCATCATATAGCGCGGGCACCTTGCGGCAATATTATGCTCCGCATGTGACGGCAGAGGTGGCGGAGGCAGCACCCTGTCCGGTGCTAACTGCACGTTACCAGGCGAGATAACCTGCTATAGCCCCGGCGTATATTTATTTTCCCATTCCGAGATTGCAGCGCGGATCGCGGCTTTGACCTCTGGGTCGGGGACATCGTCAATTCCGTTGTAGCGCGTCAGCCCAATAAACACGGCCACGCCGCCCTCCGGGGATTGCGCAAGAAAGATTCCGCGTCCTTCCAGGTGTGTGCCCGCCAGGCGGCTTTGCAGGATCGTGTCGATCTGCCCTACAATGCTGTTGGCAGGCGCGACGGGTCGATCGTCTTTTGCGATGGAGCCAGGCCGCGCTGCGGGAGGCTGCTGGGGAGGAGGGGATGCAGGCTTTGGAGGGACAGGCTTGCTTTCAGGGGGTGGACCGCCAAGGGCATTAAGACGGTCATCGATCGTTGCCGGCGGTGCGGAGGGGGGAGGCGGGGCAGACCGTGGGGGGGATTGAGGCGTAGGCGCCGCGCGCCCTTCCAGCCACGGACGCAAAATATTCAGCATATCGATCAACCGCTTGCGTTGGTCTGAAGTTAAAGAGATCGGATTCACGCGTTTGCCATCCAGGTCTAGGACGAACGAGCCGTTTTCGTTCTTGATTCGCATGAGACCAGGGTCGTCCACGGTGATGGGTTCGGGTGTGGTAGTGGGGGGAGGCGGTTGCTCCTTACTTTCTTTTTCCTCTTCAGCTTTTCGCCTCTTATATCCCTGCCCGCGACCTTCAAACAGACCGAAGAGGTAAACAAACACCAGTCCGGCGATCCAGCCAACAATTGACCAATTGAATTCCATAGCTCACCTTAACAGTTTTTCCGAGAATTTCATCGGCTCTATTCCAGGGCACTGTTTGGAATACATATTAGCTTAACCTCTGGCACGTTGGGCAAAAATGTGTACTGCGCTGCCCCACAAGGATGCGTTCGATGCTCATTCCGCAGACGGGACATGGTTTTCCCGTGCGGTCATAGACTCGAAAATGATATTCACCGCCGCGGTAGACCCAATCGAAGGAGGCGCCATTCCGGCGAATGCCTTCCTTCAGGACCTGGCAAATCGCTCCATGCAGCGCATCTGCCTGTTCCTCTGTGATCGAATCCGAGGCAGCCAACGGGTGCAGTTTTGCAAGATGCAGAGATTCATCCGCATAAATATTACCGATCCCGGCAAGAAACGTTTGGTCGAGGAGTAGGGGTTTGAGCAGACGATGTCTGCTGTGGAGGGCGGTATAAAGCCAGCGCGATGTAAACGCCCGACTCAAGGGTTCAGGTCCGAGCTTACCAAGCACATCTTCTGCATTGGCGGTCAACCAGACGCGCCCAAATTTACGCGTATCATTGAAAATAAGATGACTCAAATCACCCTCCACAGAGAGCAGACTTAAGATCAACCGGTCATGTTTTTCAGGTTTGATTTTACCCTCTTTGATCAACAGGTCACCGCTCATGCGGAGGTGGATGAGCAAGCTGAAATCAGATAATTGGAGGATGAAATATTTGGCGCGGCGTGTGACACCATTAATTTGCTGCCCCTTGATTAGCCCTCGAAATTTTCTGGGAGATGGAAATGCAAGCGTGCGCTGCCAGCGCAGTTGGGCGTCTTGGATCGTTTTTCCGATCAGTTGCGGTTTGAGCTTGCGTGCAATCGTTTCGACTTCGGGTAGTTCGGGCATGTCAATAACTGTTAATTAGGAGGTAGCGATCGGTGCACCGAGGCTATTCGTTGAACATCTCTCCGACGCTGCGACCTTCGTGAGCACGGCGGATCACTTCTCCCAGCAATGGTGCAATCGATAAGACTGTGATCCGCCCTTCCAGCGGCTGCATTTTTGCATGAGGAATCGGAACTGTATCGGTGGTGATAATGTGTTTAATGGGCAGGTCTGCCAGTCTCTGCGCCGCGCTTTTAGAAAAGATTGGGTGGATGAACGCTAGGTAAATATCGCGCGCCCCATGCTTCTTAACCACGTCGACTGCCTGCGCGATCGAGCCGCCGGTATCTACTTCATCATCTACGATAATCACATCGTGGTCGCGTACATCGCCGATCAGGGTAAGGGCCTCGGCGTGAGAATCATTACTGGCACGTCGCTTTTCGATAAACGCGATCGGCACATCCAGGTCGAGGGCATAGTTGCGTCCCTTCTTGGCAAACCCGAGATCGGTAGCCACAACCACCGGGTCCTTCATGTCCTGCTGCATGAAATTCTTGATATGACCGGTAATCATGTGGGCAGCCGTCAAGACATCGCCAGGGATGGAGAAGAAGCCCTGGATCTGCCCGGCGTGCGGGTCGAAGGTCATGTAGCGATCTGCCCCGGCTCGCTCGATCATATCTGCCACGAGACGGGCGGTGATGGGGACGCGCGGCTGGTCCTTTTTATCTGAGCGCCCATAACAAAGATAAGGAACCACAGCAGTGATGCGCGCCGCGGAGTCTAGACGGACCGTCTGAATCATAATTAGCAGTTCCATCAAATTGTAATGGACGGGGGAGGAGGTGGTCTGAATGACGTAGACATCCTGCCCGCGCGCGCTGTTATTTAATTTAACAAAGATATTCTCATTGGGGAACTGGATGATTTCTCGAGGACTGAGTCGCTGTTCAAGATATTCTGCGATCTTCTGTGCAAGGTCGGGTGAGCCTGAGCCCGCATATAACTTAATATCCCCGTACATCTTAATTAAGTGAGTATGTTCCGGCATCAATAACCTTTTCTACGGGACATGTTTATTTTGGATTTCCATTCAGCAGGAACTTAACGGCTTCTGAGGGCGAGATGTTCCTGCTGAGTACTTTTTCGAGGAGCTCACCATATTGATCCTGCGGGAGATGCTCCAGAAAGCGATTCATCAAAGCTTCCTGCAATAGAATTTCCATATCAGACTGCAACCGGGCACGGTCGCGAGCTGCCCGGTCCCCGCTTTGCTCCAGGTGAGCCGCGTGTTTTGCGATCGCTTCGATCAGTTCCTTCAGACCTTTGCCCTCTGTGG
>Ga0196962_10000954_pt1 | contig 10182 bp, 10 predicted proteins | sample S3v_20metaG_FD_183186 | JGI IMG/M metagenome (GOLD analysis project Ga0196962, IMG submission 183186) | Soil microbial communities from Anza Borrego desert, Southern California, United States - S3+v_20 | ecosystem: Environmental > Terrestrial > Soil > Desert | place: USA: California | collected... | reverse complement strand
GCCTGCCTTGTTCGAACTCCGCTTTCCATTCGACCGCTCGACTGGAACAATCGGCCCATGGCAAGAGCTATCTGGTCCGGTTCGATCAGCTTCGGGCTGCTGAACGTGCCCGTGCGGCTGTACAGCGCGGTGGCGCGGCGCAACATCGCGCTGCGCGAGATCCGCGAGTCCGACAACGCCCGGATCAAACACCGCCGCATCGCCGAGGGGACCGACGAGGAGGTCCCCTACGAGAACATCGTCAAAGCGTACGAGATCACCCCGGGTCGCTACGTGCCGCTGACCAAAGACGAGATGTCGGCGCTGGCACCGGAGAAGACGCGCGCGATCGAAGTCCAGGACTTCGTCGACATCGAGGAAATCGACCCGATGTACTTCGACAGCCCCTACTACCTGGGACCCGCCGACGGGGCCGAGAAAGCGTATTCGCTGCTCGCCGCCGCGATGGAGAAATCGGGCAAGGCGGCGATCGCCCGCTTCGTCTTCCGCAACAAAGAGCACCTGGCCGCGATCCGCGCCTCAGGCAACGTCCTCACCCTGACCACGATGCGCTTCGCCGACGAGGTCGTGCCCGCCGCCGAGCTCGACGACGCCTTTCCCGAGAAGAAGGGGAAGGTGGCGAAAAAAGAGCAGGAAATGGCGGAAAAACTGATCGAGAGCCTGAGCACCGAGTTCGATCCCTCGAGCTACCGCGACGAGTACCGCGAGCAGCTGCTGGAGCTGATCGAAACCAAAGCCGAGGGCAAGGAGATCGTCGCGCCGGAGACCGAGGAGCCGGAGCCGACCAAAGCCCCGGACCTGATGGCGGCGCTCGAGGAGAGCATCGCCGCGGTCAAAGGCCGCAAGGAGGGCGACGCGGACGGCGACGGCGCGAAAGCCAAATCGAAATCGTCCTCGTCCGCCAAAAAACGCAAAAGCGCGTCCAAATCGAGCAAATCGAAGACGAAATCGAAATCGAAAAGCTCGGGCGGCGGCCGCGCCAAAGCGAAATCGAAATAGGCCGTGGCCGAAAACCGGGTGGTCGAGGTCGACGGGCGTGAGCTGAAGCTCACCAACCTCGACAAGGTTCTCTACCCCAAGGCCGGCTTCACCAAGGGTGAGGTCGTCGACTACTACGCCAAGGTGGCGCCGGCGATGGTGCCGCACCTCGACGGCCGCGCGGTCACCCTGCGCCGTTTCCCGGAAGGGGTCGAAGACCTCGATGCTGCCTTCTTCGAGAAGCGCTGCCCCAAGCACCGGCCGAAGTGGGTGAAGACGACTCCCGTCCAGGCCGAGACCGGCAAGATCGACTTCTGCGTCTGCGACGGCCTGCCGACCCTGATCTGGTTCGCCCAGCTCGCCGCGGTCGAGCTCCACCCCTCGCTCTCCAGGACGCGGGCGCCGAAACGGCCGACGGTCCTCGCCTTCGACCTCGACCCCGGCGCCCCCGCCGACGTCGTCGACTGCTGCCGCGTGGCGCTCCGCCTGCGCGAGATGTTCGCCCACTTCGGCGTCGAGTCGTTCCCCAAGACCTCGGGCTCGAAGGGCCTCCAGGTCTACGTCCCGCTGAACCGGAAAGCCTCCTACGAGGTGACCAAACCGTTCGCCAAAGCGATCGCCCAGCTGCTCGAGAAAGAGACCCCCGACCTCGTCATCTCGAAGATGAAAAAGGTCGAACGCGAGGGCAAGGTCTTCGTCGACTGGTCGCAGAACCACGAGCGGAAAACGACGATCGCCGTCTACAGCCTGCGCGCCCGCGAACGCCCCACCGCCTCCACCCCGGTCTCCTGGGAGGAGGTCGAGGCGGCCGCCGACTCCGGCGACGGCTCGACGCTCGTCTTCGAGGCCGGCGCCGTGCTCGAGCGGATCGAGCGGCACGGCGACCTCTTCGCCCCCGTGCTCGAGCTCGAACAGGACCTGCCCGAGCTCTAGCCGGCCTCCGTTTCCGATGAGGTTGCCTTTTCAGGCGCATACCGCCTGAAAAGGCAACCTCAATCTCGCCACATGTGGGTCGCGGTGATCCCGGGCACGACCTCGGTCTCGCGCTCGACCGTGAATCCGAACCGTTCGTAGAGGCGGACGTTGTGGGGCTTCGAGGTCTCGAGGTAGACGAGGGCCCCGCCGGCGGCGTCGATCTCAGCGAGGTTGGCGGCGAGCAGGCCGAGCCCGTAACCGTGGCCGGCGTGATCGGGGTGGGTGCCGAGGACGTCGAGGAAGAAGTGCGGAGGCTCGGCGGGATGGTCGCGCTCGAACCCCTCCATCACCCGCAGCAGTCGCTTTCCGATCACCTCGCCGCAGGTCGCGAGGATCAGCGCCGGGAAGCGCTCGGCGTCAGCCGGCGACATCTCCGGCTCACCGGGCGGGATCCAAAGCGCCACCGCCTCGACGCCATCGGTGACCCGCACCCAGCCGTAACCGAGCGCCGCGGCGGCGCAGAAGCGGAAGACGGCGTCGAGCGCCGCCAGCTTGCGGCCCGGATCGGCTGGTCCTTCCTCCGCTTCGAAGGCCCAGCCCCAGGCGCGGTCGTCCTCGAAGGCGCGCGCCAGGGTCTCGGCGATCGCATCGAGGTCGGCCTCGCCGGCGACCCGCGACCGCGGCGCAGCCATCTCTTCAGCCGTCGGCGGCGTCGGCCAACGGCTGACGAACCACCGGCCGGCGGGTCGCCCGGACCTCGTCGAGGCGCCGGACCGGGGTCGTGTAGGGGGCGCTCTTCGCCACCTCGGGATCGCTCTCGGCCTCCGCGAGGATCCGCTCGACCGCGTCGGCGAAGGCGTCGAGGCTCTCCTTCGTCTCCGTCTCGGTCGGCTCGATCATCAGCGCCTCGTCGACGAGCAGCGGGAAGTAGACGGTCGGCGGATGGAAGCCGAAGTCGAGCAGGCGCTTGGCGAGGTCGAGGGTGGCGAGGCCGAGCTCGCGTTTCATCGGCTTGCCGGAGAGGACGAACTCGTGCATGCAGTGGCGGTCGAAGGCGACCGGCAGGCGCTCGCCGGCGCGACCCTCGGCGAGCCGGGCCTTGAGGTAGTTGGCGTTCAGCACCGCGGTCTCCGAGGCCTCCGCCAGACCGTCGGCGCCGAGGCTGAGGATGTAGGCGTAGGAGCGGACGAAGACGCCGAAGTTGCCCTGGAACCCGCGCAGCCGGCCGATCGACTTGGGCCGCTCGAAGTCGAGGTCGAAGCGCGGGCGGTGGCCGTTCGAGCCCTCGCGGCGCACGACCTGGGGCCGGGGCAGGTAGGGCTCGATCCGCTCCGACACCGCGATCGGCCCCGCCCCCGGGCCGCCACCGCCGTGCGGCTGGCTGAACGACTTGTGGAGGTTGACGTGGACGATGTCGAAGCCCATGTCGCCGGGGCGCGAGTGGCCCATCACCGCGTTCAGGTTGGCGCCGTCGTAGTAGAGGGTGCCGCCGGCCGCGTGGATCAGCCGCGCGATCTCGCCGATGTTCTCGTCGAAGAGCCCGAGGGTGTTGGGGTTGGTCAGCATCAGGCAGGCGACGTCGTCGGGGTTCGCGGCCAGCTTCGCCCGCAGGTCGTCCATCTCCACCCCGCCGCGCTCGTCCGTCGCGACCTTGATCACGTCATAGCCGGCCATCGCTACCGAGGCCGGATTGGTGCCGTGCGAGGTGTCGGGGGCCAGCACCTTGTGGCGCACCTCGCCGCGATCGGCGTGGTAGGCGCGGGTAAGGAGCAGGCCGGCGAGCTCGCCGTGCGAGCCGGCCGAGGGCTGCAGGCTGACGTGCGGCAGGCCGCAGATCTCGGCCAGGCTCTCCTGCAGGAGCCACATCAGCTCCAGCGCCCCCTGCGCCCGCCGCGGGTCCTGAGCCGGGTGCAGGCGGGCGTGGCCGGGCAGCGCCGCGACCCGCTCGTTCAGCCGCGGGTTGTGCTTCATCGTGCACGAGCCGAGCGGGTAGAAGCCGGTGTCGAGGTCGAAGTTGCGGCGGCTGAGCCGGTTGTAGTGGCGGACGATCTCCGGCTCGGCGATCTCCGGCAGCGCCGGCGGCTCGGAGCGCAAGAGCTTCGCCGGGATCAGCTCCTCGAGCGGCGTCGCCGGGACGCCCGCGTCCGGCAGGACCGCGGCGCGCCGCCCCGGCTTCGACTTCTCGTAGATCGTCTGCGCCCGTTCGCGCTGCATCGGGGTCTCGACCATTGTCATCGCGCAACCTCTTCTGGCGCGTTCTTCTCGCTATGCGAGAGAAATGCGCCATTCTCGGCGGCGATCGCGGCGCAGAGCGCCTCGGCGAGGGCGTCGATCTGCTGCGCCGAGCGCCGCTCGGTGATCGCGACCAGGAGGCCGTCTTCGTACTCGGGGTACTCGTGTCCGAGGGGGTAGCCGGCGGCGATGCCTCGCTCGGCGACGCGGTCGAGGACGGCGCCGACCGGCGCCTCGAGGCGGAGCGCGAACTCGCGCGCGACCGGCGCCTCGTGGAGCAGCGAGATCCCCTCGACCGCGGCCAGCCGCTCGCGCGCGTAGGCGGTCCGCCGCACCAGCAGCTCGCCGAGTTCACGGAAGCCCTCGCGCCCGAGCCAGGCGAGGTGGACCATCGCGCCGAGCGCGTTCAGCGCCTGCGCGGTGCAGATGTTGTTCGTCGCTTTCTCGCGGCGGATGTGCTGCTCGCGGGTCTGCAGCGCGAGGACGAAGCCGCGGCGGCCGTCGACGTCCTCGGTCTCGCCGGCGATCCGCCCCGGCATACGGCGGATCTGCTCCTCGGTGGCGCAGAAGAAACCAAACGAAGGTCCGCCGAAGTCGAGGCGGTTGCCGAGCGGCTGGCCCTCGCCGAGGGCGATGTCGGCGCCGCAGGCGCCCGGCGGCTTCAGCACCCCGAGCGTCATCGGGTCGCAGGCGACGACCAGGAGCGCCCCGTGCTCCTTCGCCGCGGCGCCGAGCGCCTCGACGTCCTCGACAGAGCCAAGGAAATTCGGACTTTGCAGGATCACCGCCGCGGTCTCGCCGTCGACCGCCGCGGCCAGCGCCGCCGCGTCGGTGAGCCCGCCCTCGAGCCCTACCTCGACCACCTCGGCGCCGAACCCGCGCGAATAGGTGGCGAGCGTCTCGCGGCTGTGCGGGTGGAGACCGCGGGAGACGACGAAGCGCCGCCGCCCGGTCGCCCCGATCGCGAGATATCCCGCCGAGGCGACCGACGAGGGTCCCTCGTAGAGGCCGGCGTTGGACACCGGCAGCCCGGTCAGCTCAGACATCGCGGTCTGGAACTCGAACATCACCTGCAGCCCGCCCTGCGAGATCTCCGGCTGGTAGGGCGTGTAGGGAGTGAGGAACTCGGAGCGACCGGTGATCGCGTCGACGATCGCCGGCACGTAGTGGTCGTACATACCCGCCCCGAGGAAGCTGACCTCGGACTCGGCGTCGGCGTTACGCTCGGCCAGCGCCGCCAGCAGCTCGTAGACCTCGGCCTCGCTCTTGCCGGCGGGCAGCCGCAGCTCGTGGTCGAGCCGCAGCTCGGCCGGGATCTGGGCGAACAGCTCGGCGACCGAGTCGACGCCGATCGCGGCCAGCATCTCGGCCCGATCGTCGGGCGTGGCGGAGGTGTAGCGGCTCACCCGGCTAAGGCTAGGGGAGCGACCGGTCCGGCTTCGTCACAGATTTTCGAGCAGCTTGCGGTATTCCGCGGCGCCCAGAAGCGTCTCGGCCTCGTCGGGCGAGGTCAGCCTGACCTTGATCAGCCAGCCCTCGCCGTAGGGGTCCTCGTTGATCTTCTCCGGCGCGTCGGCGAGGGCATCGTTCACCGCGGTGACCTCGCCGGAGAGCGGCGCGATCACGTCGGAGACCGCCTTCACCGACTCGACCTCGGCGTAGGAGGAGTCTTTCTGAATCGCTGCGCCGACCTCGGGGGGCTCGTAGAAGACGACCTCGCCGAGCGAGTCCTGCGCGTACCAGGTGATCCCGAAGGTGGCTTCGTCGCCCTCGATCCGCGCCCAATCGTGCTCGTCGTGGTAGCGCAGCTCGTCGGGGTAGGTCGGCTCGGCCAAGGTCAGCTCCTTCTCTTCGGGTTGTAAAGCGGTTTGCCGGCGGTGCGGGCGCGGCGGTGCTTGCCGCGGACGTCGATCTCGATCTCGGTGCCCGGCGCCTCCAGCTCGCCGCGGACGTAGGCCATCCCGGCGCCGCGCTCGAGCGAGGGCGCGAAGGTGCCGCTGGTGACGACGCCGACCTGCTCGCCGCCGGCGAGGACGGGGTTGCCGGCGCGCGGGATCCCGGCGCCCTCGATTAGGAACGGCGCCAGCTTCTCGGCCGTGCCCTCGGCGCGGGCGCGGGCGACCGCCTCGGCGCCGACGAACCCGGTCTCCTCTCTGCAGGCCCAGCCGAGCCCGGCTTCGATCGGGTTGCGCTCCGGGGTCAGCTCGTTGCCGTGCAGCGGAAAGCAGACCTCGAGCCGCAACGTGTCGCGCGCCCCGAGCCCGCAGGGCACGATCCCGGCCTCGAGCAGCTCGGCCCAGACCGGCGCCACGATCTCGGGGTCGATCAAGAGCTCGACCCCGTCCTCACCGGTGTAGCCGGTGCCGCAGGCGAGCGCCGGCCGCCGCCCGACGTGGACCGCGGACACGTGCATCCGCGCCGGCAGCTCGACCTCCAGAGTGCGCTCGACGACGGCGCGGGCATGCGGCCCCTGGACGGCCAGCATCGCGTAGCGGTCGGCGACGTCCCGCACGGCGACGTCGAACTCGCGCGAAATCCGCCCCAACTGCGCCAGATCAGTGTCGTGATTGGCCGCATTGGTGACGATCAGAAACCGATCGTGCCCGAGCCGGTAGAGAAACAGATCGTCGATCACTCCCCCGTCCTCGTTGCAGAGCAGCTGGTACTGAGCACCGCCGATCTCGACCTTCGCGACGTCGTTCGAGACGGCCCGCTGGAGAAACTTGAGCGCCCCCGGCCCCTCGACCTCGACCTCGCCCATATGCGAGACGTCGAACATCCCGGCATGGGTGCGGACCGCCGTGTGCTCCTCCCGCACCCCCTCGAACTGCACCGGAAGCTCCCATCCCGCAAACGGCACCAGCTTCCCACCAAGCTCAGAGCAAACGTCGTGGAGCGGCGTCTTCCGGAGCTCGGTCGCCTCGGTCATGGCCGCAGCGTATTGACCCGAGCAAGCTTTCGGAGAGGGCGGCCGGGGGGCCGTCCCCAGAAACTCCTGCGAAGCAGCCTGGGGAGGGTCCCCCGGCCGCCCGCACGCTGACTCAGTCTTTGAGGAACCCCGGCACGTCGATGTCGTCGTCCGAGACCCGGAGTTTGCGGATCTCGCGGTCCTCGGCATCGACCCGCGGCCGCGACTCGTAACGGCGACGAACCCTTTGCGGGGAACGCGCGAGCAGCTCGAACCCTTCGAAGCCCGTCGCGATCACCGTCACCCGAATCTCGTCGCGCATCGACTGGTCGACCACCGAGCCGAAGATGATGTTGGCGTTGTCGTCGGCCTCGGCCTGGACCAGCTGCGCCGCCTCGTTCACCTCAAACAGGCCGAGGTCCTCGGGGCCGGTGATGTTCAAGAGCATCCCGGTCGCGCCTTTGATCGACTCCTCGATCAGCGGCGAGGTGATCGCCAGTTTGGCGGCGTCGAGGGCGCGTTTCTCGCCGGAGGCGGTGCCCACTCCCATCAGGGCCGAGCCGGCGTCGCGCATGATCGTCCGCACGTCGGCGAAGTCGAGGTTGATCAGGCCGGGGATCGTGATCAGGTCGGTGATCCCCTGCACGCCCTGGCGCAGGATGTCGTCGGCCTGGCGGAAGGCGTCGAGCACGGAGGTGCGGCGCTCGACCGCCTGCAGCAGCTTCTCGTTCGGGACGATGATCAGGGTGTCGACGTTGTTGCGCAGTTTCTCGATCCCCTCGAGCGCCTGCTGCATCCGCCGTTTGCCCTCGAACTCGAACGGTTTGGTCACCGCGCCGACGGTCAGGGCGCCGATCTCTTCCTTCGCGATCTCGGCGATCACCGGGGCCGAGCCGGTGCCGGTGCCGCCACCCTCGCCGGCGGTGACGAAGACCATGTCGGCGCCCTTCAGCGCCTCCTTGATCTCGTCGCGGCTCTCGGCCGCGGCGCCCGCGCCGACCTCGGGGTTGCCACCGGCACCGAGGCCGCGGGTCAGCTCCTGGCCGATCGACAGCTTGATGTCGGCGTCACAGGCTTGGAGCGCCTGGGCGTCGGTGTTGACGGCGACGAACTCGACGCCGCGGATGCCGGCGTCGACCATGCGGCTGACGGCATTGGTTCCGCCGCCGCCGGCGCCGACGACCTTGATGACCGCGAGGTAAGTGGATTCCATCTCCCGATTTCTCCAGCGCGCCAGTCAGGGGGGCCGGCGCTAGCCGTGTTTGAAGTCTTGGTTTGAGTTGAGCCCTTGTTCTGTCCGAGCCTGCAGCGATGCTCAAGGGTTCGAGCTTCCGCTTCAGTCACGGAAATTGCGCTCAACGTAGGGCATTCTCGGGGGTGTGTCAAACGCCCGGGAGGCATCCTGCAAGGCGGCTTTCTCAACCACAGCTTGAGGGTTTCCGAACCCTCACCCTCAAGTTGAGGGACTGCCGAACCGCCCTGGAAAGCCCTTGCGGCGGGCGCCAGCCGCTCTGCGGCGACGAATCGACGGGCCCGGCCCGGCGCCACGGGCGCGCCGCCAAACCCTCGACCTCGCTATTCGGGCAGGGAGTGTTCTTCGCCCCCGACGGCTGGATGGCTGGGAGCGTGCAGGTCGACATAACTGAGCGCGGTCAGCGACGGATCGGCGAGCACCGCCGCGGCCGCCCGCCACTTCTCCTCCGCCCGCGAGGAGTCGCCGAAGCGCAGTTCGATCCCCGAGTTCAGCTCGACGTCGACGCCGCTCTCGCCGTAGCGGCTGGAGGCGAGGAAGCGGCGCAGGGCCGGCGGCACCGCCCCCAGCACTTCGGCCTGTTCGAGCGCCGTCCCCTGCAGCCGCCCGCGCTGCGGCGGCTCCTCCAGCGGCAGGACCGGCAGGTGGATCCGCTCCGGCTGGTAGCCCCAGCGGATCACCTCGCCGTTCGAGGCAACCAGAACCCGGCCCTCGCCGGCGCCGATCTGCGCCGCCAGCTGCGGCACGGTGACGCTCGCCGCGACCGTCTTGCCACGGACCGCGAACCAGTAGACGGAGACCACCGCGACGACGACGATCACCGCCGCCGCCAGCAGGCGCTTCACAGCTTCCAGCCGCCGGGCGGCTCGGCCGCGCCCAGCACCTGGACCTCCGGCTCCAGCTCGACGCCGAAGCGCTCGTGCACCCGCCGCCGACCCTCAGCCATCAGCGCCAGCACGTCGGCGGTACTCGCTTCGCGGTCGTTCTCGACGAAATTCGCGTGCTTCGTGGCGAAACGCGCACCGCCGACCCGCAGCCCGCGGCAGCCGGCCGCCTCGAGCAGCTGGCCCGCCGAGCGCCCCGCAGCGCGCGGGTCGTCGGGGTCCGGGTTCTTGAAGGTCGAGCCGAAGGTCTTGATCCCCGAGGGCTGCGCCTCGCGGCGGCGGTCGCGCATCGAGGCGAGCGTCGCCCGGATCTCCTCGGGGTCGGCCGGGGTGAGCGCGAAGCTGGCGCGGGCGACCACTTCGCCCGCGCCGAGGTTCGAGCGCCGGTAGGAGAAGCCGAGCTGCTCGGGCCCGCGGCGGTCGACGCCGGCGGCGGTGGCGACGTCGACCCACTCCAGCACCCGCGCCAGCTGGCCGCCGTAGGCGTTGGCGTTCATCTTCACCGCCCCGCCGGCGGTGCCGGGGATGTTGATCCCAAACTCGAGCCCCGAGAGGCCCCAGCCCGCCGTCTTCGCCGCCGCCGAGGGCAGGCGGGCGCCGCCGCCGCAGCGCAGGGTCTCGCCCTCGCGCTCGATCGCGGCGAGCCCGCCGTCCAGCTTGATCGCGATGCCGTGGAATCCATCGTCGGCTACCAGCAGGTTCGAGCCGGACCCGACCACTCCTACAGCCACCTCCTCCGCCGCCGCCCAGCGCAGGATCGCGACCAGCGCCTCCTCGTCGGCGGGGCGGGCGAACCAGTCGGCCGGGCCACCGGTGCGGACCGTGGTCAGGCGGGCCAGCGGGTAGTCGCGCTCGACCCCGGGCGGCGGCAAGGCGGCGCTCACGAGTTCCCCGCCCGCACCAGCGCCTCGCCGAGCCGGTAGACGTCGCCGGCGCCGATCGTCACCAGCACCGAGCCTGCCGCGAAGAGGTCGGGGGAGCGGTCGAGGCGCTCGGCCAGCGCTCGCTCGGCG
>Ga0196962_10000953_pt1 | contig 10183 bp, 3 predicted proteins | sample S3v_20metaG_FD_183186 | JGI IMG/M metagenome (GOLD analysis project Ga0196962, IMG submission 183186) | Soil microbial communities from Anza Borrego desert, Southern California, United States - S3+v_20 | ecosystem: Environmental > Terrestrial > Soil > Desert | place: USA: California | collected... | reverse complement strand
GGCGCAAAGGAGGCCAATACCTGTACCATCGTGGGCGGTAGGGTACGCAATTCGCTCACCTCTTTTAGCCGAGATCGGTGACGAGCGTACCCTACCCTCTCCGTTTCCAATTGGCTAAAGTCGAGCTAGAAGGAGCGTTCTCGGAAGTACAGCACACGAAATGGGGTACGGAGTCGTCGCGTAGAGCGCCCCGTAGCCCTCATATCCCTCATATGTTGCCGATTACGCTAGCACTCGACTTCTTTCGGTTGGTGGCACGGGCGCAGGGGGACTAGCGAGCCTCCCTTATTCGAGGAGGCCGAGCTCGGCGGCCCGGTAGGCCGCCTCGGTGCGATCGCTGACGCCCAGCTTCTCTATGACGCGCTGGACGTGGAACTTGGCGGTCCAGGCGCTAATGTAGAGCTCTCGGGCGATCTGGCGGTTCGTAAGTCCGTGAGCGAGGAGCTTTAGCACCTCTATCTCTCGCGGCGTGAACGAGCGCAGGACCACCTCCGCCCTCTTGCGATCGTCTACGTCCTGGATGACCGCAATGAAGTAGGAGGGCTCTCCTGTGGGGTGGCGTACCAACGATGCGCTCAGGTTGACCCACAGCTCGGAGCCGTCCTTCCTCACGTAGCGCTTGTCCATCGAGTACTCGTCTACCTCTCCAGAGAGCAACTGCTTCATACGATCGCGGTTAGCCTCTACATCGTCGGGGTAGGTTATCTCCTCGAAGGTCTGCTCAAGAAGCTCTTTGCGGCTGTAGCCAACTATCTCCAGGAGCTTCTCGTTGACCCGAACCCAGTTCCCTTCTAGGTCCATGTGCGCGATGCCTACGGCCGCCTGCTCGAAGGTGGTGCGAAACATCTGTAGGCTCTCGCGCAGCATCTCCTCACTGTCCTCGGCCTCCTCCAAAGCAGCTCTCAGCTGGGCGCTTTGCTGTCGGAGGCGCCTGTGGAGGTTCTCCTTCTCTATTACCCGCACGGTGACGTTGCGGTGAATGATCAACATGCCCTGCACCTCGGGGTCGTCGCGCAGGTTGTTGGCGGTAGCCTCCAGGTGGATCCAGTGTCCGTCCTTGTGGCGGATGCGGTACTCCACGGGTGGGCCGATGCCGGGCCTGGACCAGATCTCGGCGAACTCCGCCCTCACTCGCTCGACGTCTTCAGGGTGTACGACCTCCAAGTCTACGCTCCCGAGGACCTCCTGCGGGGTGTAGCCCCACGCTTCCTCGATCGATGGGCTCGTGTAGCGACAGATACCGTCGGGGCTGCGCACCTGGATGATGTCGGAGGCGTGGCGCGCGAGCGAGTAAAACCACTCCTCGGTGCCCCGGCGCGGCTCGGCCTCCCTGCGCTGCTCGGTTGGATCCCTCACCACGATGAGGACCCGGTCCTCCCCGGTCCTGCTTCGGTAGCTGGTCAGCGCTACCCTGGCGTCGAAGGGCACTTCTTGTTCGCCCTGTTGTGCGTGGCGCATGACGCGCAACTCGCCCTTGAAAAACCCCGTGCGCCGCTGGTGCTCTCGGGCAGCGGAGAAGCGAGGGTCTGAGGGGTCGAAGATCCCCCCGAGCCTCTCCCCGATGAGCTCCTCTCTGGCACGTCCAAGCAGCCGACAAGCCACGTCGCTGGCGTCGAAGATCTCCCCGTCGGCTGTGGCCAGCAGCACCCCCTCCAACCTGCGGTCGAAAAAGGCTTCGTAGTAGGGATCGTCCTCTCGCGCACGCTTTGTTCGTGCACCTTCATCGGGCGGCTGGTCCCGCACTTCCTGCTGCTTCAGCTCATCGGACAAGACTACTTCCCCACCCGTCTTGTTCCTAGCGTAGCATGCTGCCCCATTCTAGCACCTCGCCGCCGCCTTCCGCGCGAAAAATCTTGCAAATACTGCCCAGGTGGGCAGGTTCGCCCGCGCTCCGGGGGGCGTAAGCTGCATGTGCTACGTGGTTTTGGGGCGAGGGGCAACTTCTTCCCTCCCCTCGCCCCGCCGAAGGGAAGGAGTAGACCGGTGGTCAAGAGCACTGGGAGCAAGGTTATACGATTGGGCAGAGTCACGGTGCTCCTCGTATTGGGGCTGGCGGTGATGGGGGCGCTGGCATTCGGGACAACCTCGGAGCTTCGTCTTGCACAAGCCCAGGACACCTCCATCGCCGTGAACACCGCGGCGGACGAGGCGAACACCGACGGGGATTGCTCGCTCAGGGAGGCTATTCAGGCGGCGAACTCCAACCGGGCCGTAGACGCCTGTGCGGCGGGCAGCGCCACCGAGGAGGATTCGATAAGCTTCGACCTTGGCCCCTCTGCCACCATCACGCTCGGCTCTCAGCTGCCCGACATCACCGACGCTGCGGGGCTCGCCATAGACGGTGGGGAGGCAGACATCACCGTGAGCGGTAACGACCAGTGGACGGTGTTTGTGAACAAGGCAATACTCGCCCTGCGAAACCTGACGGTGGCCCATGGCTACAGCGCCGATTTCGGCGGCGGCGTCAAGAACTACACCTTCTTCGCCGACGGACTCACGGTTGCCGACAGCACCTTCTCCGAGAACACTGCCGAACAAGAAGGCGGCGCGATCGACAGTGCTGCAGAACTTAATGTTACTGACAGCACCTTTCTCGAAAATAGTGCCGGAATGAACGGCGGTGCTATCAACCACGACCCTATCAGAAACGATGCCTTAACGGTTTCCGGTAGCACCTTCTCCGGGAATAGCCTCCAACTTGGATTCAATGGCGGAGCCATCTACCACTCCGCCATTGGCTCCACGATTAATAACAGTACCTTTTCTGGGAACAGCAGCAGGGGGGTAAGCGTGTTCCACTACAGTGGTACTCTCACGATCTGGAGCAGCACCTTCTCGGAGCCATCTACCGCAGACGGTGGAGGCCGGGCCATCTTCTACAGCTCAGATCTCAAAGTCATAGAGGTCAGCAACTCAATCGTGGTCGGAGAGTGCCGAGGCGTCGAGGACGAGGGCGCAAACATCGTCTGGAACCAACCCAACGACGACTGTGGCTTCGAGGACGCCCCGGTGGACACTCTCTTCACCGACCCCCTGCTCGACCCGAGTGGCTTGCAGGACAACGGCGGTCCCACCATGACCATAGCCCTCCAGCAACAGAGCCCCGCCATCGACGCTATCCCGGAGGGTCCCAACTGCAATAACCGACATACCCAAGACCAGCGCGGCGTTACGAGGCCCCAGGACGGCGACGGCGACGGCACGGCATCCTGCGACATCGGCGCCTTCGAAGTGGTCGCCGAGGAGCGTGACACCACGGCACCGGACGCCCCAGTCATAAACAGCCCCCCCGAAGGCAGCCACGACACCGACGGCTCCTTCACCCTCTCGGGCACCGCCGAGCCCAACAGCACCGTCGATCTCTTCGATGGAGGCAAAACCCTGGACATCGACACGACGGTCGATGCGTCCGGCGACTGGAGCGTGGAGCTTACGGGCGTCTCGGAGGGCTCGCACTCCTACACGGCCAAGGCCACCGACCAGGCTGGCAACGTTTCCGCAGAGTCTCAGGCTCGCACGGTCATAGTAGACACGCTCATACCCAGCGTAACCAGCGTAACGCCGGCCGACCTGGCGAAGGATGTCGCGCCGGGAGCCAACGTGACGGGTACCTTCTCGGAGAAGATGAATGCTAGCACCATCACCGCCGAAACCTTTAAGCTCACTGAGAAAAAGTCAACCAAACCTATAGCCGCCGTGGTTTCCTACGACCCAGCGACCAAGAAGGCCATTCTGGACCCGAAAGCTGATCTCAAGGTCGGGGTCACCTACACAGCGATGGTTGCGTCCGGAGCCAGCGACCTTACGGGCCACGCTTTTGTGGTAAACCAAGTCTGGGACTTCACGGTGCAGAAGTAGAGTTAGCTCTGGAGGGCCGGAGTCCTACCGGGCTCCGGCCCTCATTCTAGCCCTCATCCGGGAATGTCAGACTAAACGAAGATCTATCTAGTCGACGCACTGTTACTCTGCGACACGGATGCACGCGCAGTCGTTCTCCGAGAACCGACCAACCGTGTCAAGCCTCCCGCCTGCAAGCCGTTGCTGTACTGGATAAGGCGGGAGCTCGAGCGTGCAGGGGACGAAGACTAACACTTTGACGCCTTTCATAAGATCGAAGGGTTGCTTCTGTTAGAGGGGGACGCAGGATATGGCAGTCCCGGAATAGACTTCGCCGCCCAGTTTGAGAAGGGTTGGGCACTTGCCGAGGATCTTCAGTTGGTCGCACCGTTCGTTGACCCCCGCTCGGCCGCCGCTGAACGGCCGAGGTCTTTATGGACAGCGCGGACTTCCCGAGAGCTTGGATGCGAACTTCTCGCTTCGCCTGCTCGAGCCTCCACGCGACCCCGGTACGCACAACGCAACGAGTACGTCACTAGCGAGGTGAGAGGGTACATTGCTGATGAGTATAGGCGGCTAGTAACCTTGATAAGAGTGATGAGAACGAGCCCGCGATACGGGCTACGACCTTACTAGCTGCATCAACCGTGCAGCAACCTGAGTAAATAACCTGAAAGTGCAGGAAAATCGTCCATACGCTAATTTCGCGATATCCTGCGGAATGTGTAAACTTAGGAAAGGCATGGAAAAGCATCGTACATCTTTGACGCGGAAGAGGCCAGTGGTTCGAATCCAATATCGCCCACTCAGAAAAAAGCGGTGGTTTGCAGGGAAAACTTGATGATTGACAGATGACCCCAGAATATATCTGGGGTCCTTGTGCGGCAACCATGCAGCAACCCGAGTAAAGCTCCTGGAACCATGGGGAATGCATGGTAGGCGAATACGTCTATTTGCGGCTATTTTGCAAGATCCGGAATCCTTCAGCAGCCTATTTTGGCCTTTTCGTGGCGGAGATCAGGTGTTTGAATCTCCTCGGTTCCACTCTAGATACATCGAGGCGAGTTTGTCGGAAGACGGCGGAGCACTTTCTTTGGACCTCTTACGCGAGGTTGAACCACTTACTACAATGACAACGTCTGGCAGATAGACGCGGACGTCGCGAGAAGGGAAATCTCCTCGTGAGGCGAGCGCGCAAAGCCCCGGACCCCTATGAAGAGGAAGCCAGGCTACCAAACAGAAGATGCGAGCCAGAAGAACACAACAACAAACCTCTAACACGCACCGCCCTCTTGAGAGGCCGCCTGAGCCCATGCGCATTAGACTGCTTGGCGACTTTAGCGTCTCGGTAGGCTCTCGGACGATAAAGGGGAGTGCGTGGCGGCTTAGGAAGTCGGCAAGCCTCGTGAAGCTACTCGCCCTCTCTTCGGGGCACCGCCTCCACCGCGAGCAGGTGCTGGATATGCTCTGGCCCGATCTGGGTAGCAGGGCGGCTGCCAACAATCTGCGTCAGGCCTTACACGCGGCGCGCCGGGCCTTGGAGCCTGACAGTACTGCAGACTCCCGCTACCTGGCATCCCAGAATGAGTCGCTCGCGCTGTGTCTGAGGGGTGACCTATGGGTAGATGTGAATGCCTTCGAGGCGGCGGTGGCGACGGCCCGACGCTCCCGAGATACTGCGGCTTACAGAGTGGCCCTCGAGTTATATCCGGGTGAACTCTTGCCCGATGACCGCTACGAGGAGTGGGTGGACAACAGGCGCCAGGAGCTCGGGGGCACGTTCTTCTCTGTGCTGCTCGAGCTGGCTAGCCTATATGAGGAACACGGGGAGTACGGACGAGGAGTCGAGACGTTACAGAGATCCTTATCCGTGGAGCCCACGAATGAGGAGGCGCACGCTGGGCTGATGCGCCTGCATGCGCTCTCCGGCAAACAGAAAGCGGCGCTCTCCCAATATGAGCAGCTCCGGAAGGTCCTCTCCAGGCAGTTCGGTACGGAGCCGACCGTCATGACCCGCCGTCTGCGCGAAGAGATAGCAGCGGGTGAGTTTCCACCGTCCCTGCACTCGCCCGCTGCTCGTCCGCAGGAGGGGTCCTCGGACCTCAGCAGGCATAATCTACCCGCTCGTAGGACTAGCTTCGTCGGGCGCGAGCGAGAGATGGTAGAGGTCAAGAGGTCGATCACTATGACGCGGCTCCTGACCCTGACGGGGGCGGGAGGTTCAGGCAAGACACGATTGGCCCTTGAGGTGGCCAAGGACCTCGTAGATTCCTACGCGGATGGGGTGTGGCTGGTCGAACTTGCGTCCATCTCCGAGCCTGGGCTGGTCGTCCAGGAGGTAGCTGGGGCCTGTGGGGCGCAAGAGCAACCGGGACGTCCCCTTCTAGAGAGCCTCCTCGACACCTCGGCCGACAAAGATATGCTGCTCCTCCTGGACAATTGCGAGCACCTCATCAATGCCGTGGCAAGCCTGACGATAGCCCTCCTCGACTCTTGTCCGCGAATGCGGGTGCTTGCGACAAGCCGGGAGCGGCTGGGTGTGAGAGGTGAGCTGCCCTATTTGATGCCTTCCCTCTCGGCGCCCGGCACCGAGGAGACTCCTACGGTGATAGAGCTTGAAGGCTTTGAATCAGCGAGGCTGTTCGCGGATCGTGCCTCGGAAAGGCATCCGGACTTCGAACTCACGCCTAAGAATGCCCAGGCAGTGGCCCAGATATGCGCGCGACTGGAGGGCATACCGCTCGCAATTGAGCTTGCGGCAGCTAGGGTCGGGATACTCTCTGCTGAGCAAATTTCTGAGAGGCTCCAATACTCCCTCAAACTGCTTACGAGAGGCGAGCGGACCGCAGACCATCGCCACCGGACCCTTAGGGCGACACTGGACTGGAGCTACGATCTGCTTGGCGAACCCGAGCAAGCGCTGTTCGGGAGGCTCTCCGCGTTCGCCGGCGGCTTCACCCTGGAAGCGGCAGAGAGTGTCGGAGTACAAGGAGGAGGGTTCGAAGAAGAGGATGTTCTGGAGTTGCTCACCATCCTGGTGGAGAAGTCTCTTGTGGTGGCTGATGAGAGTTGGGAGAGCGGGGCACGCTACGGGATGCTCGAACCCGTCAGGCAGTATGCCAGGGAGAAACTAAAAGTGAGTGGGGAAGCTGAGGCAGTCGGGAGTCAGCACGCCGAGTTCTTCCTCGCTTTGGCCGAAGAGGCCGAGCCGGAGCTCAAGGGATCGCGGCAGGTGGAGTGGCTGGATCGTTTGGAGATCGAGCACGACAACCTCAGGGCTGCGCTCTCTTGGGCGCTCGGCCGAGGGATGGATCTTGGACCTCGGATGGCGGGTGCATTGTGCCTTTTCTGGTACACACGAGGTTATCTGAGCGAGGGAAGAACGTACCTCGAGGCAGTTGCCAGGAGCAATGTGGTACCGACGAGCGTGCGCGCCAAGGTTCTCGCCGGGTTGGGATGGATAGCTGAGCCCCAAGGCGATTACGAACGAGCACGCCTAGCATACCAAGAGAGTCTAGAGCTATACCGAACGTCAAACGACATGACGGGCGTTGCCAACGCACTCGGCGATCTGGGATCGTTGGCACTGGATCGAGGGGATTACGAGCAGGCGACTTCGCTTTTGGAACAGAGCTTGACGTTACACCGAGAGTTGGAAAGTAGAGAAGACCTTATCGGCATACTCGATAGCTTAGGTGTTTTGGCATCTGCCAAAGGAGATCGAGTGCAGTCGATCTCCTTATTCAGTGAAGCTTTGAAGTTGAGCCAGGAGACTGGAAACGTGCGGAGGACAGCAGCCTCCCCAGGCAACCTTGGGATCACGATGTTGGTCTATGGCGATTCCGAACAGGCGACGGTGTTCCTCGATGAGAGTCTGGCGTTGTTTCGAGAGATCGGTGATAGCTCAAATATCGCTATTGGCCTTATACATTCGGCCCTTGCGGCGTTGAGCCAAGGTGAGCATGGACAAGTACAGTTGCTGGCCGAAGAGAGCTTAGAGTTTCTCCAAAAAGCCGGAAACAGGCAGCACATCGCCGACTGTCTGGAGATAATGGCAGGCGCAGCTGGAGCGCAGGGCAGGGCGCACAGGGCGGGTCGACTGTGGGGGGCAGCCGAGGCACTGCGTGAAGAGATAGGTGTACTCTTGCAGCCAGAAAATCGCGGCGTATTGGACCCTTATCTAAGCGCTGCACGTTCGAGTCTGGGTGAGGCTGGATGGCAAGTGGCGTTGGCAGAGGGGCGAGCTATGATGCCCGAGCAAGCCATCGAGTACTCCCTTTCCGCAAAGGAGCCTGTCTCGCCTCCGCCTCTCAGAGATCGTTCGGATGACGATTCTGCCGTGCTTACCGCGCGCGAAGGAGAGGTAGCGGTGCTAGTCTCCCGTGGGCTCACTAACCGCCAGATCGCCGCAGAACTCTTCATCTCCGAGCACACGGTCGCCACCCACGTTGCCAAGATTCTCAAGAAGCTCGGCTTGAACTCCCGCTCACGACACTCCGCCTGGGTGGCCGAACGGGGGTCAGAAGAAAGCGATTCGCGGAGGTATTGACCTACCGCGAATCGCGCATTCGACCAAGCGCGGTCGCCTTCTAGTTTGCTGATGGCTATCAGTGTGTCTTGTGACGTGCTCTCGTCGAATTTTGGTCGGCACCTGCCATTGTATCTGCCGAGGCGGACTTACGGAATGTTGGGAGCGTGAGTCCGTGCACGAAGTGACCAGGCTCCACAGTGAGTGATTCCTGCACCCTTGTTTCACTACTCGGCATACCACCGACTCCAATGACCAGGAACACTTGGATCAGAGCCGTCACGCACGCGCAACGTCTTGTTGTGGTCATCATTCCACGCAGCTTGCCTGCAGCGTCAGGTCGTCGTTGAGCCTGTTCAGCAACGGAGGTCGGGTCGTTCATGGCCTCTCCTTCCTTTCGCTTTCCTGGTAAGGGAGCGATCCCTCGCCAGAGCACATTGCGATTACAAAGAGAAGCCTAGAGAGGGGGATATCCCATAGTCATGAGCATCCATCCCGAATTGCTCGGGAAGATAATCGGACCTTGCCCGGGAATCGCGTCGATGACTGCGGGACGCCTTCCCGCCCGAACTTACGGCAGGGCTGAACCTGAGCTCGCGAAACGTCCGTCAGGCATTGGTCCCGAGCTGCTCGGGAAGATAATCCCGTCCGACTCGGGATTTGTGCCCATGACAGCGGGACACCTTCCCGTCTAGGCTTGCGGCAGAAGTCGCACACGAGACGGCGCGGTTACTTGCTGAAACGGCCGGTTCTCAAAGGTCGACCGCTTGGGATGCACCGGACGCGGTCCGGTGCCATCATTGCAGGTTGAACAAGAGCATGAGAAGGCAAACCAACCATGAGATCACAGCCCGAAGCGCCGGGATACGAAAGGAGTAGGAACACGTGGGCGGCCACCTCGGTGCGTAGCGAATGGCTGCTCGCCGTCCGGGCGCTGTCGCTCGTAGGTGGTATTTGGTATGAGTAGGCTTAGCGCTGGCTGGACGTCGTTGCGGCCGAGGCTCGTCTCCATCGGCCGTAACCTGCACCGCGGAGGAGCAGCGTACGGGGTGCTATTGATATCGCTCCTCCTCGCGCTCTTCGCCTCCTACTACGTCCACCAGAATGTCAAGGCAGAAGCACGCACCCGGTTCGAGGAGACCACTCAGGCGACGAAGGCAGCCATCTACCGTCGCGAGAAGGGGAATCTCGACGCGATGTTCGGCGCCCGGGGGTTGTTGCTCGGAAGCGATCCAGTCGAACAAGACGAGTGGGATGGCTACGTGAGAAGTATAGAACCGGAGACCCGCCTCGAGGGGCTTCAGTCCTTGGGCTTCGCGCCGTACGTAAAACCTGGGGAGAGGGAGGCCTACTCCCGAAAGGCTCGGGAAGAGGGCGTGCGTGATCTGTGGCCAGAAACGGCCGGCGAACGCTCGGCTTATTTCCCCCTGAAGCTCGTGGCGCCCTCCAACGAGGCCAACCAGAAGATGATCAACTACGATACGTACACGGATCCCACCCACCGGTCCGTCATGAACCGGGCACGAGATACCGCCTCGCCGCAGGCGACGAGGATGGACTACGTGTTGACTAACACGCCCTCACACTCTGAGGTGGACCTGACCTTGAGGAAAGGCTTTGTGGTGTATCTGCCGGTCTACCAGGAGGATCTGCCAGCCTACAGGGAGGGCGAGCCAACGAGCGCCGTTGCCGAACGGCGGCGCACCCTCAGAGGATTCGTCGTCGGTACCTTCAGAGCGGACAAACTGTTCGCCCATACCTTCGGTAGAACCTTCCACCCCGCCATAGACTTCGAGGTCTATGACAGCCAGAACTTAG
>Ga0196962_10000952_pt1 | contig 10199 bp, 8 predicted proteins | sample S3v_20metaG_FD_183186 | JGI IMG/M metagenome (GOLD analysis project Ga0196962, IMG submission 183186) | Soil microbial communities from Anza Borrego desert, Southern California, United States - S3+v_20 | ecosystem: Environmental > Terrestrial > Soil > Desert | place: USA: California | collected... | reverse complement strand
AACAAGCGCGGCCTGAGGATGGGGCTGGTGGCGACGCTCCTGCTCGGCGCCACCTTCCTCTTCATCCAGATCAACGAGTACCTCCATGTCGGGTTCAGCGCCCGCGACGACGCCTTCGGCTCGATCTTCTACGGCCTCACCGGCCTCCACGGCGCCCACGTCTTCGTCGGCCTCTGTCTGCTCGCGGTCGCGACCACTCGCGCCTTCCGCGGCCACTTCGGCCCCGACGCGAAGGACCACCTCGGCGTCGAGGTGCCGGGCATCTACTGGCACTTCGTCGACGTGATGTGGATCATCGTCTTCACGACGGTCTACATCCTCTAGCTGCGGTCGGCCCGGGCGGGCCGCGCGAGCGATCCGAGATGAATGAGCCGCTGCGAAATCCGTTCCGGAGTGAGGGCGACGCGTTCCGGCTGTTGATGACCGTCGTCGCCGCGGGAGCGGTCGTGGTCGCGATTGCGGTCCTCACCCGGCCGCTGGTCGGGGCGCTCGTCGGACTCGCGCTGGTCGCGCTCGGGCTCTGGCGCACGTGGGGGTGGGTGCGTGCGTGGTTCGCCGGGCCGCCCGGGAGCCCCGATCAGGGGAATGCCGGGGAGGAACGCCGGAAGTAAGACCGGCGCCCGTTTACCGAAAATTGTGTAGAACCCCGGGTGGGTGTAACGGAATTCGTAGTCAGGGCGCTCATAGGTCAGGGCCGGGAGCCGAGGATGGTCACCGCTCCTCCGCCCTCGCGCGCTCGAGAACACCAATGGCTTTCGACTCCGAACACCCGATGCGCCGCCCGTGGGCGTGGCGCACCGCGATCGGAATCCTGTTCGCCGGGGTCGCGGTCCACTTCGCGCACACCCTCTTCGGTCTCGGCTCGCCCGAGCGCGACTTCCTGATCCAGCAGTGGATCTACGACGCGGTGACGATGGGGGCCGCCCTGCTCGTCCTCGCGTACGCGGCGGCTCGGCGAGACTGCCGGGCAGCCTGGACGCTGATCGGGACCGGCCTCCTCGCGTGGGCGGGCAGCGACCTCTACTGGACCCTCGAGTACGCCGAGCTCGACGAGGAGCCCTTCCCGGCGACCGTCGACATCACCTACCTCGTCGGGTACGCCCTGATGCTCTTGGGCGTCGGCGCCCTCGTCCGGGGCAGGATCAGGCGGATGCCGGCGACGGCTTGGGTCGACGTCGTGATCGCCGCTCTCTGCGTCGGGGCGATCGGCACGAGCTTGATGATGGACTACGTCGTCGACAACACCACCGGGACGACGCTCGAGGTCTCCGTCGCCCTCGCCTATCCGGTGCTCGCCCTGATGACGCTCACGGTCGCGATTGCGGCGCTGGCCCTGACCGGGTGGCGTCCGGGGCGAGCGATGGGCCTCGTCGCGGCCGGGGTCGTCTGCACCGCGGTCGGCGACGCCGTCTACTCCTACCAGTCCCTCGCCGGCACATACGACGAGGGTGCCTGGAACAACTCGCTGTGGCCGCTGGGGGTGGTCCTGATCGCGCTCGCGGCGATGCAGCCCTGGGCCGGGCGCCGGGAGGCTCCCCGCCCGGACAGCCTGCGCTCGATCGCCTCGCCCGCGATCTTCGCGCTCGCGATCATCGCCCTGCTCCTCGTCAGCGCCCTCAACGGCGGACACTCCACCGCGGTCGCGGCGTTCACGACGGCGACTCTGGCCGCGATCGTCGTCCGGCTCGCGCTCACCTTTCGGGAGAACCGCCGGCTCGTCCGGGCCCTTCAGCGCGACGCGCTCACCCAGCTCGGAAACCGCAGCAAGCTGATGATCGACATGGGCCGCGCGCTCCGTCGGGAGCCACGCTCGGCTCACACACTGCTGTTCTGCGACCTCGACGGGTTCAAGGCCTACAACGACTCGTTCGGCCACACCGCGGGGGATGCGCTGCTCTGCCGCCTCGCAACCAGGCTCGACGAGACGGTCGGAGAACGCGCGCGCGCGTACCGCCTCAGCGGCGACGAGTTCGCGGTCCTGGCGCCGGGGGAGGTCTCCGAGAACGGCGATCTGATCGACGCCGTCGTCGAGTCGCTCTCGGATAGTGGCCAGGGCTTCGCGATCGGCTGTTCGCGGGGCGCGGCCGACCTGCCGCGCGACGCGAGCACGCCCGACAAAGGCCTCCAGATCGCGGACCAGCGCATGTACGAGGACAAGGACTCGCGCCGCCCGGCGCCTGGGGCGGAGGTCGCGGCGGTGCTCGGACGGGTACTGCAGCAGCGTGCGCCGGACCTGGGCGTGCACGGCGGATCGGTCGCGACGCTGGCTGCGGCAACGGCGGAGCGACTCGGGATGCCGGAAGCCGAGCGCCAGGCGTTGGATCGGGCCGCCGAATTCCACGACATCGGCAAGGTCGCGATTCCCGATGCGATCCTGGACAAGGGAGCTCCCCTGAACGAGCAGGAATGGGAGTTCATGCGGCAGCACACGGTCACCGGCCAGAGGATCCTCTCGGCGGCCCCCTCACTGGCGGCCGTCGGCGCGATCGTCCGCAGCACGCACGAGCGCTGGGACGGCGAGGGATATCCCGACGGGCTCGCCGGATCCGAGATTCCGCTCGCGGCGCGGATCATCTTCGTCTGCGACGCCTATGACGCGATGACCCAGGACCGCGTGTATGCCCCGAATCGGGGCCAACAGGCGGCTGTCGCCCAGCTGCGGCGCAACGCGGGCTCGCAGTTCGATCCCGAGGTGGTTGAGGCCTTCCTCGCGGTGGTCGAGTCCGGCGCCGAAGATGCGGCTCCGGTCCCCGCCTCGACCGCGACCTAGCCCGCCGGCTGGCCGGACCCGGGGGCGCCGGCGCCGCCCCCGCCGCCGACCGCCTGCTGCAGGTACTGGACGAGCGCGCGCAGGTCCTGGGGCGTCAGCGTCTCGCCGTAGTTCTGGGGCATCACGCCGGCCTGGAACCCGGCGGCGATCTCGCTGTCGGGGTTGACGATCTGCTCGGAGATCTGCTGGGGCGACATCTGCCCGAGCGTGTCGTCGAGGTCCGGCCCGGTTGTGCCGGTGGTCCCGGCCTGGCTCAGCGTGTGGCAGCCGCCGCAGTTGGTCGCGAAGAACTCGGGCGCGATGAACTCGGGCGGCTCGATCCCGGGGACGCCGGCGACGCTCGCGACGTAGGCGGCGACGTCGCGCAGGTCGTCGCCCTTGACGAGGTCCTGCGGCATGTAGACCGCCGTGTCCTCGGGGCTCGCCGGGCGCGGGTTCTGGATCTGGTCGGTGACGACGCCCTCGACCGTGTCCTGGTCCATCCCCGCCGCGCGCGCCTGCTGGAAGGCGAGGTCGAGGTTGGGCCCGACGTCGGCGTTTGTTCCCGCCCCGGTGAGCGCGTGGCAGCTCCCGCACTTCTGCGTGAACAGCTGCTCGCCGCGCGCGAGGTCGGCGTTCTCCTGCAGGTCGCAGCCCGTCATCAGGGCGAGCGAGCCGGTCGCGATCAGCCCTGCGGCCAGAGCGAGCAGGCGATTTCTCGTCGCGGTGCGGTTCATCGGGAGCGGAATCCTATATGTCGCCCTCGAGCCCCCGCCCCTGCGACGGCGACCCTGGCGCCGCGCCGGGGCTCTGAGATAGGCTTGCGCCGAACCGCACGAAAGCGGCGAACGGGAGCGCGAGAGGAGTCAGATGGAGGTCCGCGAGGGGATGTCGAGCGTGGTCCTGGCGGTGGGCCCGGGCCACACCCTGCGCCAGGCCGCGGCGAAGATGACCGAGAAGGGAACCGGCGCCGCGCTCGTCTTCGACGAGGAGTCGCCCGCGCCGCGGATCATCACCGAGCGCGACATCCTCACCGCCGTCGGCAACGGCAAGGACCTCGACACCGCGCGCGTCGCCGACCACATGAGCGAGAGCGTGATCTCCGCCGGCCCCGACTGGAGCCTCGAGCAGGCGGCCGACGAGATGGTCCAGCGAGGGATCCGACACCTCGTCGTCGTCGACCGCGGCGAGCTCGTCGGCGTCCTCTCGATGCGCGACATCGTCCGCTGCTGGACTCAGGCCGGGGCGACGTCCTCGATCAGCCCGCCGTAGCGGACGCACCATCTCGGGCGCGGCGACCACGCGATCGATCAGCGGTCGCCGAGTGGCGATCGTGGTGCTCGCAGCCTTCCGCGCGCCCACCGTCGAGAGCGAGGGCCAGGCGGCAGCGCGCGGCGTCGAGCGCCGCCTGGGAGACCGTCGTCGAGAAGGCCGCGGAGTCGGGGCGCCCGTAGAGGCCCTCCACGATCGCCCTCGCCTCAGCGCCCTGCCCGCGCTCGGTCAGGGCCCGTAGGAACTCGTAGTCCTCGCGGCCGTCGCGGATGCGCTTCAGGCGCAGCGACTCGATCGGGATGTCGCGGGTGCCCCCGATCCCGGGGATGCCATCGCCAGCCTCCGGCCTGCCCGGGTAGAACAGAGTTCCGTCCCCGTTCCCACCGAAGTCATAGGAGTCCGTCCACGCGGTCTCCAGCGATGCGCCGACGTCGTAGTAGAGCTCGCCGGACAACTCGTACATCCACGCGAGTGCGCCCATCGCCCGCGCCTGCGAACCGGGCGCGTCGATCGCGTACCCCGGCCAGCCGTTCCAGTAGGGACCCTCGCTCGAGTCGCAGCTGTGGCTCAAGCAGGAGGTGTATGCCCAGAGCCTGTTCGGGGGTGATCCCGACGGGTCCGCGGCCGGGTCGAGGAACGCGTCGTAGGCACCCCTCTGGTCACCTGCGCGGTCAGCGCCCGGCTTATCGGCCAGTCGGTTGATCACGGGTGCGAGCACGTCCGTTCTCTCCAACCCGCGGTTCTCGGTCGCGTCTTCGACCCACGTCGTGATCAAGCGATCGACTCCGGGCCAGAGCGACTCGGCGGCATCGGCGACTCGATTGCACTCCGGCCACGCGGCGGAGTCCATGAACGGCTCGTCGCAGACGTAGACGAACATGCGATCCGCGAATCCGTGCTTGTCGGCGAGCGCCCTCCAGTCGGCGAGGCACCTACGGCCGCTCCACGGGTCGATGGTCTCGACGCACGACGAGTACGCCGTCAGCGAAGTGAGCCTTGCTCCGGGAAGGCGGAGGCCGTGAAACTCGCCGTTGATGAGGGGGACGATGAACCTCTCGAACCGGCGCTGGTCGACCGCCGCGATCGGGGCGAACTGCTCTGCGCCGTCACCGAAGATGCCTGGGAAGGGATTCGAGATCGTGACCCGGTTCTCGAGCCCCGCCCGGGCGTAGAGCGCAGCCAGCCGCCACGCTTCCTCGGGGTGGTCGCATGTGCTCCGCCCGGTGTGTGCGGCGCAAGGTTGGTAGGGGTGAACCGGGAAGGCGCCCGCCAACGTCGTCGTCGACGGCAGCTGGAGGTCGAGGACGGTGGCGGTGATCGGAACCGCCGCGATCACCCCGGCCGCGTCGCGAACCGCGAGGGTGCCGGAGTACTCCCCTGCCGGGGCCGAGGGCGGCACGAGGACATCGACGAACGCCACGATGCGGTCTCCCGCCGGCACGTCTATCGGGAAGGCGCTGCGGTCCTCGCCGTAGAGGTAGTCGGTCTCCGGGATCAACGGATCGGGCCACGGCCCAGTGTCGCCCTCGGCGTCCGAGCGGCGCGCGACCTCGTAGGCGGCCTCGCGGTAGATCGTCACGTTTCGCGCCGGGATCGTCGCTCCGCCCGGTCCGGTGAGCGATTCGCCGTGATCCACGCGCAGACCCCTGATCGGCGAGGGGCCGGCCTCGACGGCGACTTGGAAGGACTCGAACTCGTTCCCGGCCGCGATCAACGACGCCCGCGGCGATCCAGCTTTCGAAGGGATCGGTCGATCGGGCCTCAGCGTCCTATTCGACCCGAACACGGAGACCGCCCGCTGGGTGCGCGGATGAATCTCGAAGGAGGGCCCCAGCTGACCCCGTAGAACGTCCACCGCGTCCGTCGTCGTCCCGGGCCCACCCGAGCACAACGGCGATACGGCGGCGCCGAGGAGGCCGACGGCCAAAAAGACGATTCCGAGCGGGTCGCGATCCCGACCTCGCCCGGTTCTGCTTAACGCCCCCACCGACCGCGGATGCTATGAGGGCATCCGAGTCGTTTGCGGGAAGATCGGCCGACGCTGGCCCGCCTCAGCCCAGATCGCTCATCGCCCCACCCGAGCGCTGACCCGGCGAGCGAGAGATCGACCGTGGACCCGCACCAGTCTGTCGGCGAGCCCCACCGGCGATCGCTTGAAGGCCTGCACCTCCACCCGGTCGTCGACGTGATCCGCCCACGGTTCCTTGTGGGGCTCCTCCTTGCCGAGGAAGTCGAAGGTGTCGAGCCCAAGGTTGAAGGCGCGCTCGATCATGTCGCGCGCCAGCAGCTTCCCGGGACCGACCTTCGCGAAGCCCTCGTCGTAGCCCTCCTTGAGCACCATGTGGGATCCGTCGGCCTCGAGCGCGAGGTGCATGGCGACGGGTCTCTCGTCGACGCGCAGGCAGGTCAACCGCAGCATTCCTTCACGCGCGCCCCAGCGAGCTATCTCGCCGTAGAAGCGGCGGGTCTCGGGTCGCGATGCGATCGCCGTCCCGTTCTGCCCCTTCCAGCCGCTCGCCTCGACCGTCAGGGCGTCCTCGAATTGCTCGCTCAGGCCCTGCTCCCCTCGGACCATCCGCAGCGAGACCGAGCCCCGGTCCTGAAGCCGGTTGAAGAGCCGTTTCGTGCCGCGGCGCAGATTCACCGAGCGCGCCGCCCAGTAAGCGTCCCAGCCCGCCGAGAGCTGAATGTAGGGTGAGCGGAACATCGTGCGCGGCGTGACCTGGTACCCGGCCTCCGCCGCCGCGGTGCGAAAGCTGCGAAGCCAACCTGCCCGACCGGAGGCGAATGAGAGCTGAACGCGCCGTGGACCCAGCTCGAAGAGCCCGTCGAGAAGCCCTTTCCCTGCAGCTTGATCCTCCAGCACCGGCCCGTAGACCGGTGTGTGGTAGTTGCTGGGCGAGGAGAGCACGGAACCCCGCCGGCACACGGGGAGGACGCCCGCCAGGCCGCCGTCGCGGCGCAGCGCGAGGACGAGGAGCTCACCGGACCCGAAGGCGCTCCACCAGGCGGACAGCCAAGCGGGTCTGAGAAAGGGCGGCGAACCGACTCGAACGGCCAGCTCGTCCCATTCCCGCTCGACCGGGCGGATTCCTTCATGGAGCTCCAGCTCTTCTCCCATCCGCCGCCCATCTTCTCCGAACACGGTTAGCCTCGCCAACCCGATGACGGTCCAGGCTTCCTCCAGGGCGCGGATCCCGGCCAGGCTGGGCCTCTTCATGGACGCGGCATTTCGATCGGAGCGCAGAGGTCGCCCGGTGGTCTACTCGGGACCGATCGCACTCGGGTTCGCTCGCTTCGCCGTGTCCGTCGGCGCCCACTTCGACGATCTTGTGCTGGTCGCGCGCGGCACGGTGCGCCCTGTCGACGCTCCCTACGAGCTGCCAACGGGGGTCAGGCTCTCGCCGCTTCCGGACTATGGGAGCCTCCGCCGGCTCGGGCGCCTCGCCTTGGCGATGCCGGCCACCGTCATCGGCTGCTGGCGCGCGCTGTCGTCGTTGGACATCGTCTGGGTCTCGGGGGTCCAGCCCGGCGGCCTGCTGATGGTTCTGCTGGCGCTGCTGCGGCGCCGCCGCGTGGTCCTCCTGATCAGGCAGGACACGATGGAGTATTTCCGCAACCGGCTGCCCAGTCCGCGCTGGAGGCCGCTGTTGGGACCCCTGTGGCTGCTTGACCGTGCCTTCCGCACCCTCGCTCGCCGCCTGCCGACGACGGTGGTCGGCGCCGAGCTCGCGCGAGACTACGGGGGGCCCCGCCCGAACCTCCTCGAGTTCCACGTCTCCCTTCCGGGCGCCGACCGGCCCAGCGCCGTGCGCGAGCAGCCCGTCTGGTCGGGCGTCGTCGAGCTGCTTACGGTCGGGAGGCTCGAACCCGAGAAGAACCCGTTGCTCGTCCCCGAGCTTCTCGCCGAGCTCGAGCGCCGGCGACCGAGCGGGTACCGCCTCACCTGGGCGGGCGAGGGGCGGCTGAGCGAGCGGCTGCTGGAGCAGGCTCGAGCAAGCGGCACCTCCGACAGGTTGCGGCTTGCCGGATTCGTGCCCGCCGGGCCCGAGCTGGACGAGCTCTACCGGTCGGCGCACGCGCTCGTGCACATCGCGCTCACCGAGGGTGTCCCGCAGGTCCTCGGCGAAGCGATGGCTGCCGGGATCCCGATCGTCGCGACCGACGTCGGCGGTGTCAGAGAGGCACTCGACGACGGTGCGGCGGGACTGCTCGTCCCGCCCGGCGACGCGGTCGCGATCGCGCGGGCGCTCGAGCGGTTGAGTGCGGATCCTGCGCTCCGCGAGCGCCTGGTGGCGCGCGGACTCGAGCTCGCGCTGGGCGATACCCGCAGCGACGAGGCGGGACGAGTGGCGCGCTTCATCGCCGGAGATCGCAGCGTCGCATCGCGGCCTCGGTCCGTCTCACGATCGGGCGAAGCGACGTGAACGGAGTCGACGTCAGCGTCCTCATCCCCGTGTTCAACGAAGCGCGGATCCTGCGCGAGACGGCGTCCGCGATGTTCGCCCAGCGGTTCGAGGGCGAGATGGAGTTCCTGTTCATCGACGGCCGTTCGACCGATGAGACGCCGGCGATCCTCGAGTCGCTGCGGCGCCAGGACCCGCGAGTGCGCCTGCTGGACAACCCGGCTCGTCTCCAGGGCGCGGCGCTCAATCTGGGGCTGCGTTCGGCGCGAGGCGAGTTCGTGGTGCGTATGGATGCCCACGCCTTCTATCCGCCCGACTACGTGGCGCTCGGCGTCGAGCGGTTGCGGCAGGGGGATGTCACCTGGGTCGCCGGCCCGCAGATCTCGGCCGGGATCGACGCCGGGTCGAGGCGCGTCGCGACGGCGATGCGATCCCCACTCGGCGTCGGCGGGGCGCGGTTCAGATCGATGCCCGACGAGGAGATCGAGACGGACTCGGGATTCACGGGCGTCTGGCGGCGCCGGACCCTGATCGAGCACGGCGGCTGGGACGAGGGCGCCACCCCGAACGAGGACGGCGAGCTGGCGGCCAGGATCCGAGCCCGCAACGGCCGCATCGTTTGCCTCCCGCGGATGGCAGCCCGGAGCATCACGCGCGCCAGTGTCCGCTCGCTGGCGCGTCAGTACTGGCGATACGGCATGTACCGCGCGCGGACGGTGATCGACTACCCGCGCAGTCTTCGGCCGTCTCAGCTGCTGCCTCCTGCTCTCGTCGCGATCGTCCCGGCGGCGCTGATCGCCCCGGGCCCCCTGGCCTGGGTGGCCCGAGCCGCGCTTGGCCTCTATGCACTCACCGTCCTCGTCGAGAGCATTCGAGTCGGAGGGGCCACGGGGCCGCGCGATGCCCTCGGACTTCTCCTCGTCTTCCCCACGATGCACCTGTGCTGGGGAGCGGGTTTCCTGGTCGGCGCCGCGCGCTTCGCGCCGGGCCGTCGCCGTCGCCGGCGAGCCCGGAAGAAGCCGCTCTAGCTCGCCGCGCGGTCGCGCCCGCGCCAGCGACGCGCGGGCATGGTCAGCGGGTTCCACAGCGGGGTTCGCCGCAGCCTGCGGATCGAAGGCGAGACCTTGAGGCGAAACGATCGCTCCCCGTCGCCCCGATAGATGCCGATCCTCGGCCACCGCATCGGCAGCTGCGCGCCGATCCGAGAGGGGAGGGTGCAGGCGGCGCGGTAGCCGGCGGCCCGCGCCGCCTCGACCACACGCGCGTCGTGGTCCCCATAGGGGTAGGCGAGCGATCGACACTCGCGCTGCAGCCGCTCCTCGCACGTTCGCCTCGAGTCCCCCAGCTCGGCATGCAGCTCCCCATCGCTCAGCCGCGTCAGGTGCGGATGGGACTTGCCGTGCGAGCCGATCTCCCACCCGCTCTCCGCCAGCGAGCCCAGTTGGTCCCAGGTGAGGGGCATCAGCTCGTGCTCGTGGGCGGTGCCGGTCCAGTGCTCGATCTCCGGCCACGTCATCGGCTCGGCTCGACCCGCGTAGTCGGTCGGGACGAAGATCGTTGCCGGAATGCCCAGCTCATCGAGGATCGGGCGAGCGATGTCGGCAACGGACCTGAAGGCGTCGTCGAATGTCACCGCGACGGTTCTGCCACGACCTTCCTGGACGGCCTCGCTGAACGTCACCCCGCGGTATCCACGAGCCAGCAGCAACTCCAGCTGCCGGCGCAGGTCCGTCGGCGTCACCGCCAACTCGCCGGCGGGCCACGTCTCGCTG
>Ga0196962_10000949_pt1 | contig 10210 bp, 9 predicted proteins | sample S3v_20metaG_FD_183186 | JGI IMG/M metagenome (GOLD analysis project Ga0196962, IMG submission 183186) | Soil microbial communities from Anza Borrego desert, Southern California, United States - S3+v_20 | ecosystem: Environmental > Terrestrial > Soil > Desert | place: USA: California | collected... | reverse complement strand
GGGCACGATCATCCTGATCGCCGACGTCATCGCCCTGGCTGTCTTGAGGGTCGGGCCCGGACGGGCATTGAGGATCTACGGCCGGACGCTCAAACAACTCTGGTCCGCCGTCCTCACGATAGCCTCGATCCTCGGGCTCGCCTACCTCCTGAACTACTCGGGCGTGACCTACACCTTAGGCCTCGCGTTCGCCGCGACCGGCGTGCTGTTCCCGTTCTTCGCCTCGTTTATCGGGTGGCTGGGGGTGGCGCTTACGGGATCCGATACCTCTTCGAACGCCCTGTTCGCCAATTTGCAGAAGGTCACGGCCCAGCAGATCGGGGTCAGCCCGAACCTTACGGTCGGAGCCAACTCCTCGGGCGGCGTGCTGGGGAAGATGATCAGCCCACAGAACCTCGCCGTCGGCACGAGCGCCACAGGATTGCAGGGCAAGGAGGGCGACCTCCTGCGCCTGGTCCTGAAATGGTCCGTCGCCCTCACCCTCGTGATGGCGATCTGGGTTACGATCCAGGCCTACGTGTTACCGTTCCTGGTCCCGTAGGCGGCTCCTGCCTCCCTCTGCGGCAGGCCCAGCGAGAAGGTGAGCAGCTTGCGCACGACGATGATTATGGCCGTCGTCGCCAGGACCGTCCCCGTGGGGTTGATGGCCAGGTTCAGCAGCGTGGCCCCGACGAAGAAATCCAGTCCGAGGGCGGCGTGCTCCCCGATCTGGCGCGCGGCCCTGGCTCTTCCCCCAGCCCCGCGGGCGACCCTGGCCCCGAGCACGATCCCGGCGAAGATCACCGAGCCCCCGACCGAGAGCGCGAACAACCTGAGGAGGTCGACCGCGCCGTAATAGAGGTGCACCCCGACGCCCTAGCCGGGCAACGGACGCTGCTCGGAGGTCTCCCGCGCGGCGGCCTCCTGCTGGCGCTCGCGCTCCAGCTCCTGCGAGAGGAAGAAGTTGAGGACCGTACGGATCGCTGCTATCGCGCCGAGCAGGATGACGTCGTCGAGGGTCGGGGCGACCGCCGTCCCCAGGATGTCGGCGCCGAGCTGAAACTCGAGCCCGAGGGCGAGGTAGCGCCCGAGGTACAATCGCACCTGGTTGTTGGTGTAATCACTGAGGCCGAGCAGCGTCAGGACGTAGCGGTAGGTCGTAGCCAGAACGCCGAACCCTATCACCGCAGCGCCTATCGCCTCGACGATCAGCCGCAGGTACCCGACCGCCGTTACCAAGTACTCTTCCATCGCGGGTCCGTCTCCTCGATCTCGAACTACCGTAACCGCCATGCGCCGCGTACGCAGGCCGGCGCCCCGCAAACCCTAACACTACGTCGCTCGCGCGTTTGCCCGCGTCGGGCTCATCCCTTGGCCGACCACAGGAGCACGAGACCCCGGCGGCCCGGTTGACGAGCCGCTCGTGAAGGCCGTGGCGCTCGCCCTCCGCCGTCAAGACGCCACCAGCAGGGCCTGCGGAGCAGCCTGCTTCATGCGGGTCTTGAGCCACTTTATCTGCGTGGCCGTCTGCCCCTCGCAGGAGTCGACGACCTCCAGAAGATCGCGGTCGGACAAGCCCTGGGCCGCCTGTCCGATGATGGTCCAGCTTATGTCGCAGGCGTTCGCCATCAGGTAGAGATCCTGCATGTCACGCAGAAGTCCGAGACCGCCGGATCTCGTCTCGTCGAAGAGCTCGTGGTAGAGGCGGTCGGGTTCCGCCGGCGCCGCTTCACCGTAGCGCTCCACAAACGGTCCGAGCTTACCGGCGTGCGCCTCGCACTGCTCGGCAAGTGTATTGCAAGCGTGATAGACGTCGGCCTCCTCCGCGTGGCCCTCACCCACCTTGCGATAGGCCTCGGCGAGGTGGAGCTCCGCCTTGTGCAGGTACCCCAGGTAGTTGGCCAGGTGCATGATCCTACTCCCCTCCCACGGTCTCGACCACCTCTGCCTCCTCCCCGCCCACGGTCTCGGGGATCGACCCGCCCGATACGGGTGCTGAGGCCGTCGTCGTCGGGGCCGGGGCGGGCTCACCGCCCGAGTCCGCGACCTTCGTAACCTTTACGGCGGCCATCTTGAAGAGCGGCTGCTTGGAGACAGGGTCCCACTCGGTAATGGTCAGCTCGTTGGCCGCCCGGGGACGACCTGCCGGCGAGGCTCCGTCCGAATCGTCGAAGTAGCCGTAGTGGAACGGCGCGAAGACAACGCCCTCGCGTATCCCGCTGATGCGGGCCTTCGCCTCGAGGCTTCCGCGCGGGGACTCGACGCGGACTACGTCGCCCTCCCCTACCCCGAGCCCTTCGGCATCGGAGGGATGGATCTCCACCCACATCTCAGGGGCTGCGTTCTGGAGTTGAGGTGCTCTGGCGGTCTTGGTTCGGGTGTGGAAATGATAGATCGTCCGCCCCGTATTCAGGCGGAAAGGGTACTCTTCGCCCGGCTCTTCATGTGGCGGCGTGTAGTTCGCGGCCTTGAGGAAGGCCCGACCGTCTGGCTTCATCGCCCGGTGTTCGGACTCGGTGTTGGACGCGCCCGTGAGCAGGTCTTGCCCGTAAGTCTCACACTCTTCGGTTCTGGTGTTGAAGTCCCCGTCGGTGTAGAGACGCTCGGTACCATCTGGATGCTCCTCGTTACAAGGCCACTGGATGCCAGAACCACCGCGTAACTTCTCATAGGTGATGCCCGTGTAGTCGCAGGGACGCCCTCTGCTGCACTCCTTCCAAGCCTCGAAGGCCTCCTCGGGATGCTCCCACTCGATAAGCGGCCCTCCATCTCTGTTGCGGAAATCCATGCGCCTCGCGTACTCCAGGAAGATGTCGAGGTCGTGCTTCGCCTCCCCAGGGGGCCGTACGGCGGCCTCCGAGAGGTGGACCGTGCGGTCGGTGTTCGTGTACGTCCCGGTCTTCTCGCCCCAGGTCGCGGCCGGCAAGACGACGTCGGCGAGCCGGGCCGTCTCCGTCAAGAAGATGTCCTGCACGACGAGGAAGAGGTCTTCCCTCTTCAGGATGTCCCTTATCCTTTGAAGCTCGGGGAGGGAGACGGCGGGGTTCGTGCAACTTATCCAGAGGAGGTTTATAGAGCCTTGCTCGGCGTAGCGGAAGATCTGCATGGCGTGCGTGGGCGGCGCCCAGTGCGGGATCTTCATCCGCTCCACGTTCCACAGATCCGCAAGTTCTTGAACGTGCTCTTTGTTATCCCAGTTCCTGAAGGCCGGGAGGTCGCCGTCGGCGCCCGTCTCGCGGGTGTTCTGCGCCGTGGGCTGGCCGTTGAACTGCAGGACGCCGCAGCCGGGACGGCCGATCATGCCCCGCAGCAAATGGATGTTGTTGATCTGGCAGGCCGCCGCCGTCGCCTGGTGGGACTGGTAGACGCCCTGCAGCGCGGTGCTGAGGAGCCGCTCCGACTCTCCGAGGATGCGGGCGGCCTCCCTGATCCTGCCTTCCTCTACGCCACAGATCTCCGCAGCCCACCCAGGGGTGCACCCTGCAACGGTGCGCCTTAGTTCGTCGAAACCAATCGTGTGGGCCTCGACGTACTCCTCATCGTAGAGTCCGTTCTCCAGGATCTGGTGCAGAAACGCATTGAGGAGCGCGACGTTGGTGCCGCTCTTTATGGGGAGGTGGACGGTCGCCTCTCTGGCAACGGGCGTGGGGCGCGGGTCTACGACGACTAGATTTGGCGGGTGCGGCCCGGCGAGCCTGTCGAGGACGCGCATCCAGGTTACCGCCTGCGTCTCGGCGAGGTTGTGCCCGAATAGAAGTATGGCATCGGCGTGGTCTATGTCGGAGTAGGAACCCGGCTGTCCGTCGGTGCCGAACGTTTCCTTGAGCGCCTGGCCCGCGGTCGCCGTGCAAAGGCGGGTGTTGCCGTCCATGTGCGGCGTCCCGAGACCGGCCTTACCGATCACACCAAGGGTATAGTACTCCTCGAGGAAGAGCTGGCCCGTAGTGTAGAACCCGAATGCCAGCGGTCCCTTCTCCTCGAGCAAAGCCTTCGACCGGCCGACGATACGCTCGAAGGCCTCATCCCAGCCCGCCTCGACGAGCTCGCCATCTGTACGGACGAGCGGCCGCGTCAGGCGGTCCTCTGCGTTGTTGGCCTGCCAGCCGAAGAGGTCTTTGGGGTCGAGGCGTCCTTTGTTGACGCGATCCACGCTCCTGCCCCGCACCCCGACTATGCGGCCTTCTCTGAGGGCGATGTCGAGGGCGTCGCCGTTGGAGTGCAGGATGGAGGCCGTCTGGACCCAGCGGTCAACGTCCTCTTCGGAGACGCCGGCTTCCAGGAACTGGTCCACCCTCACTGGCCACTCCCCGTCCCTGCCAAACGGCGTGCGTTTGCCCCAGGGGTTGGCTATACGGTCGGTCATGGTCTCTCCTTACCTGTGCGGGCTCGTGAAAGCGACCGTGCTTCTATGGACTCTATCTCGGCGCGCCGTGAACGCGCGTACTCGACCGCCGAAGACGTATCCATGACACCAGTATCTCCAAATGAGTCCCGATGTAACCCTGCTCCCGGTCCGACGCGAGCGTGGCACCCGCCAGGGCAACGAGGGTCGCTGGGCCCTGGAATGGGCTATCATGGTGCTCTTGGAGGCGAAGGAGACGGGGGACCGTAGCAGTGCGCGTGGCGCTCTTTATAACCTGCTTCAACGACACGCTCTTTCCCGAGACGGGACGGGCTACCGTCGAGGTTCTCGAACGTCTGGGGGTGGAGGTAGACTTTCCGTACGCGCAGACGTGCTGCGGCCAGATGCACTTCAACACCGGCTACCAGCGCGAGGCCATACCGCTGGTGAGACGCTTTGTGGAGATCTTCGGCGGTTATGAGGCCGTCGTCGCGCCCTCCGGCTCCTGCGTGAGCATGGTGCGTGAGCTCTACCCGATGGCCGCGGACCTCGCAGGGAACGGGCGCCTCGCCGAACGGGTCGAGGAACTCGGCCCGAAAGTCTTCGAGCTCTCCGAGTTCCTGGTCAGAGAGCTGGGCGTCACCGACGTCGGCGCCTACTACCCGCACCGGGTGACCTACCACCCGACCTGCCACTCCTTGAGGATGCTCGAGGTCGGAGATGCTCCGCTGGAACTGTTGAGCAATGTGCGAGGCATCGACCTGGTGGAGCTCTCCGAGGCCGAGGAGTGCTGCGGGTTCGGCGGGACCTTCGCGGTCAAGAACGCGGACACCTCCGCCGCCATGCTCTCGGCCAAGATCCGGCGCGTCCTCGACACCGAGGCCGAGGTCTGCACCGCGGGGGACAACTCGTGCCTGATGCACATCGGCGGCGGACTCGGCCGCCTTCGTACGGGGGTAAAGACCGTGCATCTCGCCCAGATACTCGCCAGCAAAGCCGAGGAGGGCTAGTGGAGACGAAGAAGACAGACGCATTCTCCCCAGGCCCGACCCCGACGTTCGAGGAGTCGGCGAAAGAGAGCCTCTCCGACTCGCAGCTCAGGCGCAACCTCGGCAAGGCCACCCGGACCATCCGCCACAAGCGCGCCGTCGCCGTCGAAGAGATGCCCGACTGGGAAGGGCTCAGGGAGGCCGGCCGCGCCCTCAAGGAACGCGTCGTGCGCCACCTCGACGAGTACCTGCTGCAGCTCGAAGAGTCCGTGACGCGCGCAGGGGGCGAAGTCCACTGGGCGCGCGACGCCGAGGAAGCGAACCGCATAATCTCCGGGATCGTCAAGGACAAGGGCGCAGAAGAGGTCGTCAAAGTCAAGTCCATAGCGACAGACGAGACCAAGCTCAACGAGCACCTAAAGAAGGAGGGTATAGAGGCGTTCGAGACGGATCTCGCGGAGCTCATCATCCAGTTCGCGGGAGAGACCTCTTCGCACATCCTGGTGCCGGCGATCCACAAGAACCGCGCTGAGATCAGGGAGCTCTTTATCCAAGAGCTCGGCGCACGAAATCTGTCCGACAGACCTTCCGACCTGACGGAGGCGGCCCGCCTGTACCTGCGCGAGAAGTTCCTGGCTGCCGGGGTCGGTATCTCGGGGGCGAACTTCGCCGTGGCCGAGACGGGGACCGTCTGCGTCGTCGAATCCGAGGGCAACGGCAGGATGTGCACGACGTTGCCGCCGGTCCTTGTTACGCTCATGGGTATAGAGAAGGTCATCCCGGCCTGGCAAGACTTCGAGGTCTTTATGCAACTCCTCCCCCGCTCCTCTACCGCAGAGCGGATGAACCCTTACACCTCGTTCTGGACCGGGGTGTCGGGCGAAGCCGGCGACGGACCCCGGGAGTTCCATCTCGTCCTCATGGACAACGGGCGTACCGACGTGCTGGCCGACGAGACAGGGCGCCAGGCCCTGAACTGCATCCGTTGCTCGGCTTGCCTCAACGTCTGCCCCGTCTACGAGCGAACCGGCGGCCACGCCTACAACTCCGTCTACCCGGGCCCGATAGGCGCGATCCTGACGCCCCAGCTCGTCGGGATCGGCGACCCTGGTCCCGACTCGCTGCCCTACGCCTCGTCGCTCTGCGGGGCCTGCTACCAGGTCTGTCCGGTCAAGATCAACATCCCGGAGGTCCTCGTCCACCTCCGCGGCAAAGTCGTCCGTCACAAGCAGTACATGGACGGCCCGCGCTCGAAGCTCGACCCCGAGAACGTCGCGATGCAGACGGTCGCAAGAGTGTTCTCCGACCCCGAGCTCTACGAGAAGGCCCAGAGATTGGCGAGGATCGGCCAGTGGCCGTTCGCCCGCGGAGGCTCTATCGGTCGCCTACCAGGCAGGCTCGCCGGCTGGACCGCCGTACGCGACCTCAAGCCCGTCCCACGGCAGACCTTCCGAGAGTGGTGGCGGAACAGAGGGTCCTCCTAGTGGCGACTGCGAAAGAGACGATCCTGTGGCGTATACGACACGCCACCCGTGACGTGCCAGAGGCGGAGCGTCCCGAAGACGTATCCGTCAGACGCGAATACCGCAAGGAAGACGGCGCGGGGCGCGAAGAGATCGTCGCGCGCTTCGCCGAGCGCACGGCGGAGTACGAGGCGGATGTCCGGCGCGTCGGCCACGATGAACTGCCCGGGGCCATAGAAGAGGCACTGAAGCGGCGCGGCGTGGGACGACTCGTCATCCCCCCTTACCTCCCGAGAGAGTGGATCCCGGACGGCGTAGAGACCCTGCGTGACACGTCTCGTTCCCGGCTCTCGAACCAGGAGCTCGACGAGAGCGACGGCGTGCTGACGGGCTGCGCCCTCGGCATCGCCCAGACGGGCACCATCGTGCTCGATACCGGCAGGGCGCAGGGCCGCCGGGCGCTTACGCTACTCCCCGACTACCACCTGTGCGTCGTGCGCGAGCAGCAGATAGTCGGCCTCGTGCCCGAGGCCTTCGCCGGCCTGGAGAAGGTGGTCAAGGGCGAAGGCAGGGCCATCACCTTTATCTCGGGCCCGTCGGCGACCTCGGACATCGAGCTCGACAGGGTCGAGGGCGTGCACGGCCCGCGCACGCTCGAGGTGCTGATCGCCGGCTGACGCGGATCTACATACTTTGGGCCATTTTCATCCGGAAGTACGGATGCGTGGTTATGCTCCGGTCTGGTCCGGGTACGGACCTTGAACAGGTGCGTCGAAGGCTGCGCTGGCATCACATCAAGCCCGAGGTGACCGTGTCACGACTCCTCGCCACGTAGACCTTCGACTGGAATCGAGTCGAGCAGGGATTGTCAGCCGCCAAGCCGCCAAGGGTCGCATGCACACGAGAAGGAGCGACGATGGACCAAGAGATCACCATCAAAGTAGACGGCAAGGAGCATGATCTTACCGTAGATACCCGCACGACGCTCCTGGACGCGTTGCGCGAGCGGCTCGGGGTCACCTCTCCCAAGAAGGGCTGCGACCATGGCCAGTGCGGTGCGTGTACCGTCCTGCTCGACGGACGGCGCGCGAACAGTTGTCTCGCCCTGGCCGTCGCCCACGACGGGGCCGAGATCGTCACGGCCGAGGGACTCGCCGGGGACGGGTACTTGCACCAGATGCAACAGGCGTTCGTCGAGCACGACGCGTTCCAGTGCGGGTACTGCACACCGGGACAGATCGTCTCGGCGGTCGGGATGCTCGAAGAGGCCCAAGCGGGCTGGCCGAGCCACGTCACCGGGAACTTGAACACCGAAGAAATAGTCCTCGACGACGAGGAGATCCGGGAGCGCATGAGCGGTAACCTCTGCCGGTGCGCCGCCTACGCGACCATCGTCCCTGCTATTAGGGAGGTCTCGGGGCGGTGAAACCCTACAGCTACGTGCGCGCCAGGGACGTGGGCGGGGCCGTCGCTGCGCTCGCCGAAGCGCCAGACGCGGCGTTCCTGGCCGGCGGTACGAACCTGATCGACCTGATGAAGCTGGAGTTGATGACGCCAGACGTACTCGTCGACGTGAGGCGGCTGACCTCGGAGAGCATCGAGGAGTCGCCCGATGGCGGTGTGCGCATCGGGGCCGCGATCACCAACAGCGACCTTGCCGCCGACAGGACCATCCGCTCCCGCTACCCGGTGCTCTCGCAAGCTCTGCTCTCTGGCGCGTCGGGCCAGCTCCGGAACCTCGCCACGACCGGAGGGAACCTGCTGCAGCGTACGCGCTGCGTCTACTTCTACGACACGACTACGCCCTGCAACAAGCGCGAGCCGGGATCTGGCTGCTCCGCGATAGAGGGGCACAACAAGAACCACGCCATCCTCGGCGCCTCCGAGCACTGCGTCGCCACCCACCCCTCCGATATGGCCGTCGCGATGGCGGCGCTCGACGCGTTCGTTCTGGTGCGAGGGCATGATGGCGAACGCCGGATCCCCATAGAGGAACTGCACCGCCTGCCCGGCGACGAACCCCAGCGCGACACGACCTTAGAGCACGGTGAGCTCATCACGGCGGCAGACCTGCCACCGCTCCCGTTCGCGTTCAACTCAAAGTACCGCAAGGTACGCGAGCGGGCCTCCTACGCCTTCGCCCTCGTCTCGGTCGCCGCGGTGCTGGACGTGGAAGAAGGAACGGTCCGCGACGTGCGCCTCGCGCTGGGAGGGGTCGCCCACAAGCCCTGGCGCGCCACCAAAGCGGAACAAGCGCTCAGGGACGCGCCGGCCAACGAGGCGAACTTCCGGGCCGCCGCCGACATCGAGCTCGAAGACGCCGAGCCCTTGCGCGAGAACGCCTTCAAAGTACTGCTGGCGCGCAACATCATCACCCGCACGTTGCTCGAGCTTTCGGAGGAACGATGAGTACGATCGTTCGCGCGCCAGGCAGGGCAATCGGCGCACCTCTCGATCGCATCGACGGGCCACAGAAGGTCACGGGAGCGGCCCCCTACGCCTACGAGCATCGTGTCGGGTATCCCCTCTACCTGTATCCGCTGCAGAGCGACATTGCCCGGGGCCGCGTCGCGAGTATAGACGCGAGCGCCGCCGAGGCTCTTCCTGGCGTGGTCATCGTCGTCACCCACGAGAACGCGCCGCGGCTGGCGGACACCAGCGATAAGGAACTCGCGATCTTGCAGTCCGACGAAGTCGCTTTCCGCGGCCAGTACGTAGGCGCCGTAGTCGCGGAGACCTTCGAGGTCGCCAGGCACGCGGCGAACCTGGTCGAGGTCTCATACGCCGAAGAGTCACACGATTCAAAACTTCGACCGGAGGGTGACGACCTTTACACCCCGGACCAGCTCAACGCCGGCTTCCCCACCGATACCGAGGAAGGCGACTTCGATGACGCGTTCGCCTCGGCCACGGTCAAGCTCGACGAGACCTATACGACGCCGATGGAGCACAACAACCCCATGGAGCCGCACACCACGGTCGCCGTCTGGGACGAGGGGGATCTCACACTGTACGAGTCTACGCAGGGGGTTCACACCGTCAGGAGGGCGGTCGCCAGGGTCTTCGGGCTCGACCGGGATCGGGTACGGGTCGTGGCGCCCCACGTCGGCGGCGGGTTCGGGTCGAAGGGGTTACCCCACGCCAACACCGTCCTCACGACGCTGGCCGCGCAGCTGATCGAGGGCCGGCCGGTGAAGTTCGCGCTCACCCGCCAGCAGATGTTCTCCGGCGTCGGGTACCGCACCCCGACCGTGCAGAGGATACGGCTAGGCGCCGACGGAGATGGCCGCCTCACGGCGATCTCCCACGACGTCATCGAGCAGACCTCGAAGATCAAAGAGTTCGCCGAGCAGACCGCGTACGCGACGAGGATGATGTACGCCACGCAGACCCGCCGCACCACGCACCGCCTCGCCGCCCTCGACGTGCCTGTTCCT
>Ga0196962_10000948_pt1 | contig 10211 bp, 7 predicted proteins | sample S3v_20metaG_FD_183186 | JGI IMG/M metagenome (GOLD analysis project Ga0196962, IMG submission 183186) | Soil microbial communities from Anza Borrego desert, Southern California, United States - S3+v_20 | ecosystem: Environmental > Terrestrial > Soil > Desert | place: USA: California | collected... | reverse complement strand
CACGAGGAGGTAGAGATCCGCTACGTGGTTCCAACCTCACCGGAGGAGCCTCACCAACCTTTTTGTTATTTGCGTACAGACTATCTACCACCGGTTCAGGAGATGGCGCATCGAGGGCACCTTCGAGCGGCCCAACGCTCTCTGCATTACCTGAGAGCTCGCGGGTTCGCTCGGGCAGGAATCCGAAGCCCAGCGCGGGCATCGTCGACAGCCGGTCAGCCGAGGCCACCGAGGTTGGCGGCCAGCAGCGTGGATACGACGGGGGCAAGAAGGTCCATGGCAGGAAGCGCCACCTCTTAGTGGACACGCAGGGCTTGGTGCTCCTAAGGCAAAGGTTCACAGCGCTAAGGTCGCCGACCAGGACGGCCTGAGGCTGTTGCCGAAGTCGGCCCGAGAGGAACTTTCGCGCCTAAAGCGCCTCTGGCTGGAGGCCGGCTACGAGGGCGGCAGTGGCAAGCGGTGGGCAGAAGGAGCCTTGAGCCCGAACGTCGAGGTGGTGGTGCGCCGTCCTCGAAAGCCGGTCCCGGAAAGGGTAGCCCGCCTGTGGGCTGAAGAGCGGGCCGAGGAAGGCAAGAAGGTAGATTGGCAAAGGCTCATGCCGCCGCGGGGCTTCCGAGTGCTGCCCCGCAGGTGGGTGGCGGGGAACGCGCCTTCGCGTGGCTGAGCCAAAACCGAAGGATGAGCAAAGATTATGAGAGGCTGGGTGCGAGCGGGGAAGCGTCCGTCTACGCTGCGATGAGAAGGATCATGGTGAGGCGATTGGCGGGTGCTTGAGGAACTATCAGACAGGCTCTAGAAGGGGTCTTCTCGGAAACCCTGGTGCACAACCCCGCATGAACCGACTCCAGAGCAAAGCGAAGCAAAACCGCCAGAAAGGATCAGCTTTTAGTTGACGTAGCAAGTGTCTATTGTACACTTGCTACGTCAACTAAATATCAGAATCGAGTGATGAAGAAATGGTAGAAGAAGAGAGGACAGTAGAGCCGCCGAACCGATCGGTGCAAACAGCACGGGACACTGGTCCGTTGTTGGCCCCGCTCGGCTTTGCTTTCTGGAGGATGAAGGGTGCTTTCGAGCGGGAGATGGGCGTCAGCGCCGGCACCTGGTTCACTCTGGCGTTGCTAGCCCGCGAAGACGGGATGAGCCAGGGAGAGTTGAGCCAGAGGTTCGATGTCGATCCCTCGCGCGTAACGCGTTTGTCCAAGAGGCTTGAGAGGGAGGGTTTGATTCGCAGGGAGCGCGATCGGGGGGACAACCGGGTGATACGGATGTACCTGACCGAGAAGGGGCAGGGCTTGATCAAGGGTCTCTCCGATCGTGGTGAGAGGTTCGATCAGCGTATCGGGGCGGTGCTGAACCCAGAGGAGCTAGGAGAGTTGCGGCGGATGCTCGGTACGCTGGCCGAGGCCGCAGAACAGTGGGGGAAGTGAGGTGGACGAGCGCAGTTCGAACCATAAGACAGTAATCTTCGTGGGGCTGATGCTCGGCATGCTCGTCGCTGCCGTAAGCCAGACCATAGTCTCTCCGGCCATGCCGGTAATCGTGGCCGAATTGGGCGGAATCGATCACTACAGCTGGATCGCCACCTCGACGCTTCTAGTCTCGGCGGTAACCATTCCCATGGTTGGCAAGCTCTCCGACATCTACGGGCGCCGTGGGTTCTACATCGCGGGACTTGTCATCTTCATGCTTGGCTCGGTCCTTGCCGGTGCAGCGCAGGGATTCTGGTGGCTCGTTGGTGCTCGAGCTATCCAGGGTTTGGGTATGGGCACTATCATGCCGCTCTCCCAGACGATAATCGGCGACATCATAAGTCCTCGCGAACGCGGCAGGTACATGGGATATCTGGGCGGCGTCTTCGGCATCGCCTCGATTGCCGGTCCGTTAGCCGGTGGCTGGATCACAGACGCCTTCTCGTGGCGGTGGCTCTTTTTTGTTAACCTACCCATCGGCGTCGCGGCGCTCGCGTTCATCGTCGCGTTCTTCCACCTACCCCACGTCCCTAGGAAGCACTCCCTTGATTACGTTGGCTTCTTAACTCTTGGACTTGGCCTCTCCGCCGTGTTGCTCGCGACCTCGTGGGGGGGTACTGCGTACCCATGGGTGTCGTGGCAGATCATCTCTCTGTACATCGTGGGTGGAGTGACCCTGGCCGGATTCATCATCAACGAGAACTATACCGTCGAGCCGGTGCTTCCCTTGAGGCTCTGGAAGAACTCGATCTTCACCCTCTCGAACATCTCAAACATGGCCGTTGCCATGACCATGTTTGGCGCCATTTTCTTCATCCCCATTTACGCGCAAGGGGTAATCGGCGTGAGCGTAACGAACTCCGGCGCTGTCCTAATTCCTTTAACGGTTTGCATGGTCCTGGTCAGCATTTTTGTCGGGAGGCTCATAACCCGAACCGGGCGCTATAAGGCGTTCTTGCTTGCGGGAACGCTCATAATGGCGCTGGGCTACTATCTGCTCACCCGCTTGGACTACGGGTCGACGCAGACCGAGCTGACGCTTGCTATGGTCGTTATGGGTGTTGGCCTCGGGGCGGTCTTGCAAACTTACACTCTAGTCGTACAGAACGCGACCTCACGCAGCGACCTTGGCGTCGCTACTTCAATGACGCAACTCTCCCGCTCGCTCGGCGCGACAGTCGGCACGGCTATCTTCGGCACCATAATGGTGAACGGGATGAGAACTGAGGTTCCAAAGCACCTTCCTCCCGAGGCCCTGAACGGTCCCCAGGCCGAACAGTTCTCCGGCGCCTCTGGTGTCGGATCGGTACTCGACCCCGCTGCCCTTGCCCAGCTGCCGGAGGCCATCGCCACGGGCATCCGCGAGGGTTTGGCTGCGGCGATGCACCCGGTTTTCGTAATGGGCCTTCCGATCCTCGCCGTGGCCTTTGGGGCGACGCTCTTCATCAAGGAGTTGCCGCTGCGCAACACGGCGTTCGCCGACGAGGACGCCGTCAGTAAGGAGATGTTCAAGAGCACCAACCAGAGCGCTCCAGAAGGCGTTCGCGGGTTAGATCAAGATACCAACGATACCGTCAAAGCAAAGCTGCTGCTAACGGGGCTCTCTCTCGAATACCTGGCGTACAGGATAGAGAACGCCGATGACGAGCTTGCGGACTTTGTTGCTGCGGCCTCTGCGCTCGCTCCTGACGAGCCGCCGGATGCAACAGACCCACCGCACGAACGGGCTCGACTCTACGCCCGCGAGATCGTTCGTCCTCTGGCCGTACAAATGATGCTCGCTGCCAGGCGAGTTGAGGGGGAGTTGACCAGCCGATGAACCTGGACAAGGAAAAGGATGGTGCTATGACTGAGTTTGCACATGCGGACTCCCTAGATCCCGAAGGCAAGGACGGGACTATTTCGCAGTCGACGAGCGAGAACGGTGCCGAAATCAAGGCGGCCAACGAGGAGGAGGTAAACCCGACGGAACCGGTGGAGTTGAACATAGCCGATCCACACTTCATGGCCAATGCTCACGAGCTCTACGCCGATCTGCGGACGAAGGGACCGGTGTCCCGCGTCCGCTTCGCCGGCATGGAGCAGGAGGCGTCGGGCAACGGTACAGAGGAGCAGCCCGAGTTCTTTGGAAGCCGCGAAACCTTCTTCGTGACCCACTACGGCGAGGTGATTCAGACCCTACTTAGCGACCGCTTCGCGGTAGATCCTCGCTCGACACTGTCATCGGACCAGGTGGAGAAGCTGGAGGCCCGGACGCCGGAGGAGTTCCGGCTGTTCTCCCGGAGCATCATCTCGCTCGATCCGCCCGACCACACGCGGCTGCGCAAGCTGGTTCAGCCGAGCTTCACGGGACGGGGCATGGAAGCGTTGCGGGGTAGCATCCAGCAGATCGCGGACGATCTCTTGGACCAGGCCGAGCGCGACGCCGCCGAGCGCGGCGAGGCGGCGCCCGAGAGGCGGATGGACCTGATCGAGGTGTTCGCCTACCCGTTCCCGGTCACCGTCATCAGCGATATGCTCGGTATCCCTCGAGAGGACCGCGAGACTATCAGGGGGTGGACGGAGAATCTCCTTCGCGTTGACCGCCTCCGAGGCGGGGAGGTGGACGAGGAGACCCGGGCTGGGCTACGGGAGTTCATCGACTACCTCAAGGACCTTTTCGAGCATAAGCGCCGGGTTCCGACCGACGACATGATTAGCCGGCTGGTACACGTCGAGGAGGACGGAGATGTCCTCGATGAGGAGGAGATCCTCGCGACAGTCTTTCTCATGTTCCTCGCCGGGCACGTGACCACCGTGAACCTGATCGGCAACGGTGTCATCGCCCTGCTGACCCACCCCGAGCAGCTGGCGAAGCTTAAGGCGAATCCAGAGTTACTGGCCAAGGGGGTGGTAGAGGAGACGCTGCGCTACTGGGGACCGGTTGACTTCATCGGCCGGCGCACCGCTAGAGAGAACGTCGAGGTGGGCGGGACGGTGATCCCAAAGGGGGAGCAGGCGACGGCCAGCCTGGCGTCGGCTAACCGAGACCCCGAGCGGTTCGCGAACCCGGACGTTTTCGACATCACTCGGGCTGATGCCAACAGGCACGTCGCCTTCGGCAGGGGCATCCACGTCTGCCTGGGGGCGCCGCTGGCGCGGGTCGAAGGGCAGGTCGCCTTCGCCACGGTGTTCCGGAGGTACCCGGAGTTACGGTTGGCGGTTCCCGCCGAGGAGGTACGCTGGAGCGGTAGCTTCCTGCGAGGATTCGCGTGCCTGCCGGTCTTGTTCTAAGAGCCGACGGCTAGTCTAGCCTAGAGGAGGTTGTTTAAGGCCCGGTGGGATCGCCGTTGCACTCCCCCTCGCCTTGTACCTGTTGTGAGTTCTCGTAACCTATCTACTCTGCAAGGGTGCATTCTCACCCTTGCGGGGTCGGCTGGAAGTGGCAGACGGTCGACGGGGCGAACTTGGGCAAGGCCCGTATTGGGGAAGCCTCGTCGCTCCCAACCTCACCGACCGGGGGAAAAACGGGGTGAAACGCTCCCTGCTTTGGTCGAGTCCGCCCGCGGTCCGCTTTCGGTGGTGGTAACCGAAGCGAGCGTGCGCGACGAGAGGCTCCTCGCCGCTACCGCCGACGCCGTGGTGTCCGAGCGCCGCGAGCCCACCGAGGAGGCGCCCCAGCATCTGTGCCTGGAGAAGGGCTACGACAACCGGCCGACCGAGGAGCTGGTGGAAGGGCGAAGCTACGCGCCCCATGTCCAACGCAGCGGCGAGGCGAAGCTCGACGAGGCGGGCGAGAAGAGGTTCCCGGCGAGGCAGCGGGTAGTGGGATGAACGCTCGGCTGGCCCTCGGATTGCCGGGCGATCCTGGTGCGCTACGAGAAGAAGGCGGTGAGTGACCTGGGGCTCCGACCCTGCCTGCTCCATTCAAGCCTAGAGGCCCCTGACATTGGTTCCCATTCGTCCCTTACGTCAGTATGCGGCTAACTGTTACCGTGGTGGGCACGTGGTGAAGGGATTTGAGCGATTCTAATCAAAACAGTTCAATAGATTGCAAACTAGCAAGAATGAACAATGATCCTACAGCAGCGACAGCGGCAAATAGCGGAACTCGGCCGAGAGTTATAAAGCAAGGTGACTGTTTGCTGGCTTTAAAGCAGGGAACTAGAATTTACCATGATGCCCTGGAACGCAAGATGGCCCCGCTGCTGGGTACTTTGTCTATTCATACCTACAGCGGCATTCATAAGTACTGAACCTCGACCTCATAGCCGCCGCAATGGGCGAACCACCCGCCCCGTCGACGGGCGTGATGGCCGAGAGTGCTTGCGCTATCGCCTCGAGTAAAGCCTCGCGGGTGCGTGCCCCCGCCTTGCGAAGAATGCCCTTGATCTTGGAGAACGCTTCTTCTATGGGGTTAAAATCCGGCGAGTAGGAGGGCAGAAAGAGCATCTCGGCTCCCCTCGCTTCGATGAGCTCCCTTATCCTCTTAGGCTTGTGCGCTCCGAGGTTGTCCAGGACCACCACTTGCCCTTCCTTGAGCGTCGGAGCCAGGAAGTGCTCTCTACGTAGCCTTCGAAGACCTCCGCATCGGTTGCGCCCTCGACGACCATCGCCTCTGCCGTCCCATGGAGGCTCATCGAAGCGATGAGCGTTAGGTTCTTGCCTGCGTTTCTGGGTACCTTGCCGTGGGCCCTTAGCCCTCTCGGAGCCCGAGCCCTCAGGCGATCCATCGAGGTATGCGTCCCGCTCTCGTTGACGAACACCAACCGCCTAACATCGAAACGGGCCACGAACCATCGCCAAAGACCCCTCGTTCCCTCGTCGCGCTCTTTGGCTACCCGCGACTTTTTTTGGGCGGCCATTCACCAGGAAGGCGAGCGATGTTGCGGCTCATGGTGGCCTCGGATACCTGTATGCCCATCTCCTCCTCGAACGCCTCGCGATGCTCTTTGAAGATCAGGTCGGGGTTGGACCCCAACTGCTTTGGCAGCCATTCCCTCAAGCCAGCCCCCTTCACCGAGGGCCTGCCGGGGATCTTCGGGCGTTGACATCTCCGGTGTTGCACCTTCTGATCAACCAGCGGTTTATGGTCGAGAGGGAGACCCCGAAGAGCTCCACGACTTTTCCTTCCTCGGGATGCCACGATCCACCGCTGCGAGCACCCTCAACCTCAGGTCCTTCGAGTAAGCGTTCACGGCGCCATTCTTGCGCAGGTTCGTTACTTATGCAAGCCGCTGTATCGGTAGTTTGTTGAACACGGCTGCAACCAACTTGTGTACTATAGGAGAGGTGCTCGATGGCACTTCTCGAGGCAATTCTATCGCCCTCTGGGGCTCATCTTCGCGATCATTCTGGCCCATATGACCCAGCATTTCTGCTTACAACAAACTACCGGTAGAACATTAGATCACTCCGTAAGTTCTTTCGATTACGCTATAAGTATTCTTAGAACTTGCACCAAGATCCCACCGAGTCGCTTCGGCCACCGGCGAATTTGACGGTTGCGGAGGCAAACAACAGCGAACAAGGAGAGACACGGAATCTAGGGGTCTGGCTTAGATAAGGGGCTTGCTGAGCAACGGGAGACAAAGGGGAAGGTATGAAAGCTGACTCTGGATCGGTCGCTCCAGGCTCGAGCGCAAGTTCGGCCGCTCCCTGGAACATATGGGCAGAGCAGCCGGTGGTTCTATTCGCCTATCGCTTTTGTACGGCGGGCCCAACTTTGGGATTCTTGTTGTTCACTTGCCAGGGTGGTCAGATAACTAGATACGTCCTTTCTCGCCTCCGTATGCCCCCGCTCGAAGCTCTTCATCAGGGTTCCACCATTGCTGTCGTTCCATCTGTCGATAAAGTACGTGTCTCTGTGTCTTTCGCTAGAGCCAGCCGCGAGTTTTGAAGACGAGGTAGAGCACTAAGGCAACCACCAACATAAGAGCCAAGGCGAAAGGGTAACCGAATACCCAGTTTAGCTCCGGCATGTACTCGAAGTTCATCCCATAGATGCCCGCCACCAGCGTGGGAGCGAATAGTATAGCCGCCCAGCCCGAGATCTTCTTGACCTCGTCGTTCTGGCGTATGCCCACCAGGGTATGATTCACACTCAGGATATTGTTCAAAAGCTCGCGGAAGCCTTCGACCTTTTCGATGATCCGCAGGGCATGATCTTGGACGTCGCGCAGGTATGTCCTCACCTCGGGATCTATTTCGAGCCCCTCGTCCTCGAGCAAACTCCCCAAGACCCCGGCCAGCGGCCCGGTCGCCCTCTGGAACTCGATCACCTCCCGAGAAAGCTTATACGTACGGCGCGAGACGCCGGGGTTGCCGCCAAAGACCTCCGTCTCTATCTCTTGGATATCGTTTTCCAGGCCCTCAACCACGGGGGTGTAATCGTCCACTATTCGGTCCATGATCGTGTACAGCACCGCCGACGGGCCCCGGCGCAGCAGCTCTGGGTCGCCCTCCAGCCGCCGGCGTACCTCGTCCAAGGCCGAGGCCTCGCCGTGGCGCACCGTGACGACGAACCCCGGCCCCACGAACACGTGTATCTCGCCGAACTCCACCGTCTCTGACTCGTCCACGTAGCGAGCTGGCTTTAGCACGACGAAGAGCGTTTCGCCATAGCGTTCAAGCTTAGGTCTTTGGTGAGCCTTGACGGCGTCCTCTACGGCCAGTGGGTGCAGCTCGAACTCGTCGGCGACAGATTCGAACTCCTCCTCGGTCGGCCTGTAAAGCCCAATCCAGGCTATCCCGCCCCACTCGCGCGCGGTCTCGCAGGTCTCCTGCAAAGAGCGAGGCTCCCCGGCGCGCCGGCCGTTGATGTAGATGGCGCTGTCTACGATCATGAGCCAATCATACGATAGGTTCACTGGGGATGGTAGAAAGAAAAGCTTCGGCTGAGAAGCGTTGTTAAAAGTAGCCGGGGGTAGCTCGGGAGGTGCTGGCTTATAAGCTAGCTAAACACCACGCTTATTGTCCCAGACCAGGGCGTGCAACTGCGGCAGCACCGTCGCCTCGTTCCACCCGTCGGCAACGACCTTTCCAACGAGCCACTCGTACCGCTCCAGGAGCTTGGTTACATCTGGCTCTATGCGGTGGTCGGGTTCGGGACCAGGTAGTCGGTTGTTGCCGACCTGCGCGTCCACGAGTATGCTGGCTGGGAAACCAGCTCTACCACGTAATTGTGCCCGTGCAGCCTAGAAGAAGTCAGGTATTCTGACTAACGGGGGCTTGTTGTTAACCCTGCACCTGCAGCACACCACCACTCATCTACTTGTTTCACATGCTGCTGGGAGCGAACGCTTGCTCCTGTATTGCTACTTTCGGCTCCAGCGAGTATAGTAAGAGTAATACTCACTACGAGCGGTAGATAGAGTATTTGGGGAACGTACCCTCGGCGGCACGGCCGTCTTACGCGTGCCTCGGTTCGGGCTTGGCGGCGAAGTGGTACAAAGTGGCATAAGAGGACGTACATGGCGCGCTACACGATGCGGCAGCGGCTCGTCTCGATCGGCGAGGATTTCGACATCGCGGACGAGCACGGCAACCCGGTCTTCAGCGTCTACGGGAAGGTCATGCGCCTGCGCGACACCTTCGTGCTCGAGGACCTGCAAGGCCGCGAGGTGGCGACGATCCGCGAGAAGAAGCTCGCCCTGCGCGAGAGCATGAGCATTCTGCGCGCGGGCACCACCATCGCCACGGTCCGCAAGGCGCGGTTCACGCCGTTCCGCAACAAGTTCACGATCGACGTGGAGGGGGGGCAGGACATCGTCGCCCAGGGGGACATCCTGCACCACGAGTACGAGCTCCGCCGCGGAGACGACACGGTCGCCCGCATATCGAAGCACCGGTTCGCGTTGAGCGATACATACGGCATCGAAATCGCCTCGGGCGAGGACGATGGCCTCATCCTCGCGGTCGCCGTCGCGATCGACGAGATGGCCCACGATGCGAACGGAGGAGACCACTGAGGGGCGGCCGCCGGACGGCCTCCCGAGACATCGCCTCGGTCCCCCAGCCCCTTACTCCCGCACTTCCATCTCCTCAGGCTCCAAACCAGCCTCCTAAAACTCGGCCCCCTGTGAGGAGGAAGAGGAGGGCGTGAAGCCGCCCCGAATAGTCAGCCTCGTTTTGCGGCACTCCTCACGTCCTCGAGGGTGATGAGCCCACCGGAGCCCGTTCCCTTCACCTGGGTGAGGTCTACGCCCAGCTCCTCTGCTTTTTGACTGGCGGCGCTCGTAGCCCCCGGCTGCTGTTGCCCTGCTGCCTCTTGGAGCTCGCCGGCCTGCTGGGCGGTCTGTTGCGCGGCATCTTGTGTTTGCTGAACGGCGCCTGCGGCAGTGTCCTGTGGCTGCTGAGTAGCCTGCTCAGCGGTGCCTTGTGCCCCCTGCGCAGCTTCCCCAACTTGTCCGGATACTCCTCCGGCCACTTCGCCAACTTGGCCGGTTACCTCGCCAGCCACCTCTCCAACCTGGCCGGTCGCTTCCCCAGCCGCTTCTCCGACCTGGCCGGTTACTTCCCCAACCTGGTCGGTCACTCCTTCAGCCACCTCCCCGACTTGCTCCGTAACCCCTCCGGCCACTTCACCGACCTGACCGGTTGCTTCCCCGGCTACTTCACCGACTTGCTCGGTCGCCCCTTCAGCCAATTCGCCAACTTGGCCGGTCGCTTCCCCGGCCACCTCCCCGACTTGCTCCGTAACCCCTCCGGCCACTTCACCGACCTGACCGGTTGCTTCCCCGGCTACTTCACCGACTTGCT
>Ga0196962_10000947_pt1 | contig 10212 bp, 10 predicted proteins | sample S3v_20metaG_FD_183186 | JGI IMG/M metagenome (GOLD analysis project Ga0196962, IMG submission 183186) | Soil microbial communities from Anza Borrego desert, Southern California, United States - S3+v_20 | ecosystem: Environmental > Terrestrial > Soil > Desert | place: USA: California | collected... | reverse complement strand
CCGCCTTCATCTTCGCCGTGGTCAACCTGCTGGGCTCGGTGATCTTCCTGATCGGGATCGCATCGCTCTACAGCGTCACCGGCAGCCTGGACATGCGGACCATCGCCGAAAGGACGGACGTGCTGGAGCCCCGCTCGGTTATCGTTATCGGGGCGGCGATCTTCGCTGCTTTCTCCCTGAAGCTGGGGCTTTTCCCGTTCCACTTCTGGCTGCCGGCGGTCTACGTGGGCTCCCACGCGCCCGTGGCCGCAATACTCTCGGGAGCATTGGCGAACATCGGCAGCTACGGGCTTTTGCGCTTCGGCGGCGGGCTCCTGCCCAGGGAGCTGGAGATCGGGTCGGTCGCGATGCTCGTCCTCGGGACGGTGAGCATAATCTACGGGGCGCTGCAGGCGATCTCACGCCGCGACACCTCAGAGGTCATGGCCTACTCGGCCATAGGGCAAGTCGGCTACATCCTCCTGGCCCTCGGCCTGGGCGGTCCGGTAGGATACACGGCGGCGGTCCTCTACTCGGTCGTGAACTCCCTCAACAAGGGGGTGGTCTTCCTCGCCGCGGGTCTTCGCGGGCCGCTGGTCGGCGGGGCTTTCGCCGTCGGGGCTTTCAGCGTTGCGGGCGTGCCCCCGGCCGCCGGTTTCGTCGGGAAGATAGCGGTATTCAAGGCGGCCATGGCCGAGGGCTCACTCGCCGTGAGCCTGGCCCTCGTCGCACTCGTCTTCCTCGGCGGCGCGCTGTCATTCCTGTACGCTTTCCAGGTCTACCAGCGCCGCTTCATGAAGCCAGCTCCTGGAGATGCCGGCAAGCCCAGCCCGCCGGCGGCGCGCCTCCTCTTGGTCGCCCTGGCGGCCCTCGTGGTGCTCCTGGGTCTCTGGCCCGAGCCGCTGGTCTACCTGAGCGAGCAGTCGGCGGCCGTCCTGACCGGAGGCTCCGGATGATACGTTACGTCGCGGCGATTGCGGCCCTCACCCTTGTCTACGCGCTCGCGCTGGCGAGCTTCCATCCCTGGGACCTCCTCTTCGGCGCTACCCTCTCCGCCGTCCTGGTCTTCGCGTCCCGGCGGTTCGTCTTCGGCACCGGACCGGGACCAGGCCTGCTCCGGCGCGCGGTGGCCTTCGTGCCTTTCGCCGCCGTGGTCTTCCGGGATATAGTGGTGGGCACCTGGGAGGTCGCGCTGGTAACGCTTCACCTGAAGCCCCTCGAGAGGCCCGGCATCGTGGCCGTGCCGGTGGGCGACCGGACGCCGTTCGGGGTGGCGATCTGGACGCTGACCACGGGACTCCCGCCGGGATCCTACTTCGTGGACGTGGACCCGGAGCGGAGAGTCGCCCTGATCCACGTACTTGACGCCAGCGACCCCGAAGCCTTCCGCGAGCAGCAGGAGGTCTTCTACCGCCGGTACCAGAGCAAAGTATTCCCTTGAGGAGGTCCCGATGCACGAGATAGTCTTCTACCTGGCCTTCGTGTGGATGACGGTACTGCTCGTAGTGAGCGCTGCGGCGGTGATTCGTCTGCGCTCGACGGCCGCGCGCATCCTGGCGCTCGACATGCTGACCCTGATCCTGGCTGCCCTGCTCGTCCTCTACGCCGACGCCACCCGCTCCTCGTACTACATGGACGCGGCGCTCATCCTCTCCCCGCTGGCATTTATGGCCACACTCATTCTGGGCCGCTACTACGGGGAAAGGAAGATCTTCTAGTGGACTCTGCGTTCGCATCCGCCATCCCCTATGTGGCCGACGCCCTGGTCATCCTGGGTGTCTTGGTGATGACCGTCGGAGTCTACGGCGCGATCCGGATGCCCGACACCTACACCAAGCTGCACGCGATGAGCAAGGCGGTATTCCTCGGCGTGGTCTCGCTGTGCGCCTCATCGGCCGTGACAGGCGACCCGGCGATCATCTACAGGGCGATCCTCATAGGAGTGTTCCTGCTCGTCACCACCCCCATCTCGTCCTTCGTGATCGCGCGCGCCGCGTTCCTGCGCGGGGAGAGGATGGAGACGGCGGACGCGTGCGACGAGTCCGGACGCGGGCTCACGAGGGGAAAGGAGTGAGCTGGCCGGTCTCCTCCGGCGCCTCCTTCTCGCCGGTCCGTATCGCGTTCACCGTTCCGCTCCGCGGTTTTCGTCACCCGAGTCGCCGTCCTCAGGGTGCTTGGTCGAGCGCCTGATGGCATCGCCGATGGTGTTGCGGCAAGCGCGTTTTATCGCGCGATCCATCTCTTGCCTATCCATCTAGATGCGCTCCAAAATCGTTGCGGTCGACATGCCGTGGCCGATGCACATGACCTGGAGGCCGAACCGGCCGTCGGTGGCTTGGAGGCCGGCGAGCATCTTCGCCATCAGGCCGGCGCCGGTGGCGCCCAGTGGATGGCCGTGGGCTATGGCCCCGCCCCACGGGTTTACCTTATCCATGTCGGGTTCGAGCTCGTCGGCCCAGGAGAGAACGACCGAGGCGAAGGCTTCGTTGATCTCGATCCAGTCCATCTCGTCGATGCTCAAGCCGGCCCTTTCGAGCACCAGGCGTGTGGCCGGGATGACGCCGGTCAGCTGCATCACCGGATCCTCACCGATGGCGACGCGGGCCACGAAGCGCGCCCGCGGGGTGAAGCCGTCTGCCTCCGCCACCTCGCGGTCCCCGACGAGCAAGGCAGAGGCCCCGTCGGTGAGCTGGGAGGAGTTGCCCGCCGTTACGACCCCCTCACCCTCAGGCCTGAAGACGGTCTTCAAACTCGCCATCTTCCCGGCATCTATTTTGTGGCGAATGCCCTCGTCCGTCGTGAGCTCCATCTCGTTACCATCGGGGTCGAGACCGGAAGTGGGTAGGATCTCCTTGTTCTTGCCCTCACGGGCCACCGCGCTCGCGCGCCGATGGCTCTCGGTGGCGAAGGCGTCCAGGTCCTCGCGCGATATCTTCCACTTCTGGGCTATGCGTTCGGCGCTCTCGCCCTGGTGAACGAGGTCCTGCTTCTCCAGGATTTCCGGGTTCACCTCGAAGCCCGTCTCGCCGTTACCGGTGTCGCTGAACATCGGCGCCCGAGTCATGCTCTCCGCGCCCGAGGCGATGGCGTAGGTTATGTCCCCCGCGGCTACGGCCTGCGAAACGAAGTGGGCCGCCTGCTGGCTGGAGCCGCACATGCGGTTGAGGCTTACCGCAGGCACCGTTACCGGGAAGCCCGCGAGCAACACGCCGAGACGGCCGATATTCGCCCCCTGTTCGCCGGCCTGGGTAACGGTCCCGTTCACGACGTCCTCGACCTTCTCTCCGTCTAGCCCTGCGCGCTCCAGGAGCCCGTCGAGGGTATGCGCCAGAAGGGCGTCGGGACGTACCTCGCGGAAAGCGCCGCCGGCCCTGGCGAACGGGGTGCGCACCGCCTCGAGGATAACGGGCTCTCTCATCTGTGTCATGATTTGTCTACTCCTCTCGTAGGAGGTTGCCTTCCCTCCCACACGAACGCGGTCTCGTTCTCTTCGTTCTCTTCATCCGCTCTTCCCGGAGATGACCTTCATGTACAGGTCGATGATGCTCTCGATGCGCTCTGGCTCAGGAGGACGCGGCTCGCCCGAAAGCAGACCATCCAGGAACACGTAGGTGATGAAAGGGCCGATGAGCATACGTCTGGCGGCATCCACATCCTCGATCTCGGCAATCCCCCGCTCGTCAGCCCGCTTCAGCAGTGTGGAGACGAGCTCCATCATCCGCTCCGGTGCCATCTGCTTCAGGAGCTCCCCGAGATAGGGAAAGCGGGGCGTCTCGGCGATAACCACCCTCATCAACGCCAGGTACTCGGGCTGCATCAGCGTGGCGAAGAACCTCTCCACCAGGCTCCTCAGTACGTCCCGCAACTCCTCGCGGGTGGCGGGAGAATCCTCGCCCTTAGCCTCCTCCAACAGCCAGTCGCCGAAGTTCTCGTCGATGTGCCGCCGCAGGACGTCCACGAACAACTCCTCCTTGGCCGGATAATAGTTGTAGACAGTCGGCTTGGAGACCCCGGCCTCCTCCCTGATGGCCTCCATGCTGGTCCCGGCAAACCCTCGTTCCAAAAACAACTCCCTGGCCGCCCCGAGAATCTGGTCCCGCTTGGCGCGCCCCCTCGGTGATAACTCTTTAGCCTCCAAATCCGAGCACCTCCTTTCATTACACTAAACTGTGTGGTATAAACTGTACCGTGTAGTGTAACCTGTTCGAGGCAGGTTGTCAAGGTAGAAACAGGTGTGGGTCAAGAGAGAAGGAACGTCCTGAGTTTGGCGGGGCGTAGGAGGCAGGATCTATCACGAGTAGCCCATCATGCCGCCGCGGTCTACCACCAGACCTTCGAGTTCGAGCCCATGCGGAACGAGGATCGTGGATGGTCCGTCCCAATGATCTTTGATGGATAAATAGTTGATGGATAAAGTATTCTCTGATATCCTGGTCATCGAAGGGTTTGCAGGAGAGGAGTGGGCATGGACGGGATGCGTGAGAAGCGTCTCGAGGAGGTTGCCGGGGAGGTCAACCCGATCTACGCTTCGGTCGGGTCGGCCTTCAAGAGGATGCTCTTTGCCTTCGAGAGCGAGGTCGGGATGAGCCCCCCGAGGTATTTCCTGCTCCACATGGTGGCCAACGAGGGGAACATCAGCCAGGGGCAGGTGGGCCAGCTCTCCGGTGTGGACCCTTCGCGCGTGACGCAGGTGGCCAAGACCTTGGAGGGGGAAGGGTTGATCCAGAGGCACCGCGACCCGGACGACAATCGGGTCGTGCGTATGCGCCTGACGCCGGAGGGCCGGAGGGTTTTCGAGGAGGCTTCCGCCAAGCGCGAGGCCTTGAGGGCCCGGATCCGACGCGTCCTGAGCCAGGAAGAGGAGAACGAGCTCAGGAGGCTCTTGGACAAGGTTGCCGAGGCCTTGGAAGAATAGAGTAGCATCCATTAACACGAGGCAAGACACGACCGCGAAACCGGTGCTTCCCCTCCACGATGAGGAAGAACATCAGGAGCTGCGGCGCTTGTTGGGGAAGCAGCCAGAAGCGATGGAGGACTGACGGAAGGTTCGTGACCAAGAGCGGCACCAACAGCAATCGAAACATCATCTTCGTCGGGCTCATGCTCGGGATGCTCGTCGCGGTTACCAACCAGACTATGGTCTCGCCTGCAATGCCGGTCATGGTGGCCGAGCTCGGCGGGATCGAGCACTACAGCTGGATCGCGACCTCGGCGCTTCTGGCCGTGGCGGTGAGCGTGCCCGTGGTCGGCAAGCTCTCCGACATCTACGGCCGGCGCTCCTTCTACATTTGGGGGCTTATCATCTTCATGCTCGGCTCGATCCTGGCTGGTATGGCTCAGGGGTTCTGGTGGCTGGTCGGCGCACGAGCCGTACAGGGTTTGGGGATGGGCGTCCTCCAGACGCTTTCCCAGACCATAATCGGCGACATCATAAGCCCCCGCGAGCGCGGCAAATACATGGGATATGTGGGCGGCGTCTTCGGTATCGCCTTGATCGCCGGCCCTTTGGCAGGTGGTTGGATCACCGAGGTCTTCTCCTGGAGATGGCTCTTCTTCGTCAACCTGCCGCTTGGCGTCGCGGCGCTCTTGTTTGTAATCGCGTTCCTTCACCTACCTCATGTCCCTATGAGGCACTCCGTAGATTACGTGGGTTTCGTAACTCTAGGGCTTGGGCTCTGTGCCGTGCTGCTCGCGACCTCATGGGGTGGTGCGCAGTATCCGTGGGGCTCGTGGCAGATCATCTCCCTATACATTGCGAGTGCGGTTCTCCTTCTCGGATTCATCATCAACGAGCATTACGCCGAGGAGCCGGTTGTGCCCTTGAGGCTCTGGAAGAACTCCGTCTTCACCCTGTCGAATCTTTCTAACGTGGCCGTTGGCATGGCCATGTTCGGCGCAGTCTTCTTTATCCCCCTCTACGTGCAGGGCGTCATCGGGGCGAGCGTAACGAACTCGGGGGCCCTACTCATCCCGCTGATGTTCTCCGCGATAGTGCTCAGCATTCTCGTGGGGAGGCTCATCACCCGCACCGGTCGCTACAAGGGGTTCGTGATCGCCGGGCTCATCGTCATGGGTGCGGGGTACTATCTGTTGAGTCGTCTCGGATACGACCCAACGCAGACCGACCTCACGGTGGCCATGGTACTCCTCGGAATCGGTCTCGGAGGGGTGATGCAGACCTACGTCCTCATCGTCCAGAACGCGACCTCGCGCCGGGACCTCGGCATCGCCACCTCGATCACGCAGCTCACCCGTTCGATGGGCGCCACGTTCGGTACCGCTATCTTCGGCACCGTCATGGTCGGTAGCATGAAGTCCGAGATCCCCAAACACTTGCCCCCCGAGACCCTGAACAGTTCGCAGGCTGAACGGTACTTCGATGGTAGGGGGGTAGGGTCGTTGCTCGACCCGAGCGCCCTCGGTCAACTATCCCCGGCCATCGCAACCGGCATCCGTGAAGGGCTTTCCGCGGCGTTGCATTCGGTGTTCCTCGTGGGACTCATGATCATCGGCATAGCCCTGGTGGCGAGCGTCTTTATCAAGGAGCTGCCGCTGCGTGATACGGCGTTCGCCGACGAAGTCATCGGAGAACAGGTCGATCCAGACCCGAACGCCGGAGAGGGAGCGTATGCGCGCGACCGTAGAGACGAAAGGTTCGCCGGCCAGCAGGACACCTACCTCAACGTCCTCGGCGAGGAAGCGCTGCTGGGACTCTCTATGGACCGAAAAGCAGCCGGGCTAGAGGGTGCCATGAAAGGAGAGGTCGTGCGTAAACTATCTGCTGCTGTCGGTAGCGCCGTGTTCTTTGTGCTGGTACCAGGCACCGCTGTCGGCCTGGTTCCCTGGTGGATAACGGATTGGGAAATACGCGAGCCTTTATCCTACTGGGCGCCAGCGCGGGTGGTGGGCGCTTCCCTCATCGTCGCGGGCGCGGCCGTGCTGATCCACGCGTTCGCACGATTCGTCGTGGAAGGCCTAGGAACTCCTGCGCCCGTCGCGCCGCCCGAGCATCTGGTCGTCGGCGGCTTCTACCGGTACGTCCGCAATCCGATGTACGTGGCAGTTCTCGCGATCATCGTCGGTCAAGCCTTGGCCCTCGGCCAGCTGATACTGCTGGCCTACGCCGTGGCCGCCTGGATCGCCTTCGCCTCGTTCGTCCACTTCTACGAGGAGCCGGCGCTAAGCCGCCGCTTCGGCGCCCGGTACGAGGCATACCGGCGTGCCGTGCCAGCCTGGTGGCCCCGCCTGCGTCCGTGGAGAACCGGCGAGCGTGACAGCCCGGGCGCACGATGACGAGTCCTCACACCCATCGTGGTGGGAGGAGGCAAACAAGCCCTCTCCGATGATGTCCGTGTGAGGCTCGAACTGCTGGACGAACGCCGTTTTGGCAACGGCATGGTCTACCTCCACTACCGCACCAGGACGTGAGGAGACGGCGACGCTGCCCAGGCATCACCACCTGGCTTCCGAGCAGCGTGTCCCGTTGGCTACCTTGGCGGACGAGTGCCGTAAGCCAACAACTTTCTCCCAGCGCTTCTTGCAGGTCGAAGGAAACCTCGCCAGTAACCGCGCAACGCCCGCGCGGAGCGAGGGCCGGCAGAATCTATGCTCTCCGCACCCCCGCGGCGAGCTGAAGGTGTACGAAGACGCCTCGCACTGGTTGTTGCGAACCTGCCCCTGCGAGCAGCCCGAGCCGGAGGTCGAGATTACCGGAGCGGGATACATCGTCGTGCCGCTGCGCATCTTATGGCCCACTCGAGTGGATCAGGATCGGGCCTCTCGCTGCTCTGAGCACTTTGGTCGAAACGCTGCCTAGCCGCGCACGGCCCACCGCGCCGAGCCCGCGGCTCCCCACGGCGAGCAGAGTCTTGCGCTCCTCACCCTCCTCGGCGACCTGCAGCAGGGCTAGCGTAGCGTCCGCATCGACCAACCGCGTCCCCGAGCGTCTGCCCATGACCACTCCGAGCGACTCGGCCCGCTCGTTCAGGTTCTCTTCTTCCTTCGAGCGGGCTTCTCCGAGCTTGCGACGATCCTCGGCGCTCCAGCCTCCTATCGGACGCGGAGGGGTCCGGTAGGCCGTTACCAGCACGCCTTCGGCCCCACAGACGGCGCCTATGCCCCCCGCAAGCTCCGCCGCAAGTTCGGCGCTCTTCGAGCCGTCATCACCAGCGACGATCCTTGCGGGAGGCCAGGCCTCCTCGCCCCCACGTACGACGAGCACGGGACACCTCGCGTGGTGGACGACACCCTCCGAGACGCTACCGACGAACATGCGTCTGACCGGTCCGAGGCCGCGGCTGCCCACTATCACAAGACCGGGCCGAAGCTCCTCGCAGAGGTCGAGGATGGCGTCTATCGGTGGGCCATGAAGGAGATGTGACCGGGCGACTACGCAATCCGCGGCCTCGATCGCATCCACCTGGGTCTCGAGGATCTTCCTGGCCTCCCGCTCGTACAGATCGGAGTAGTCGGCCCAGACGAGCGTCGGGTAGGTAAGGCCCTTTACGAGGTGATACCAGGCGTGGACCACGTGCAGCCTGGCACCCGTTCTACGGGAGAGGTCGGTAGCGACCCTTGCGGCGAGCACTGCGTCTTCAGAACCATCGGTCGCCAGCAGCAGCCTGTTTGGTCTTATGATGTTGTCGTGCGGCGTGACCATCGAAGCGCGCTCCTTTCCTGCGTGCCGCGTTCCCGGTCTCATCTGGGCGGGAGTGGTTCGTGCAGAAGTTGCGCCTTGTGGATCGGGGCGGGTCCCATCCCTGGATCTCCTCGCCTGGGCTCCTACCACACCAGTATACGAGTGCCAGGTGCGCGAGTCGCCGGGCGCCGTAGCGATAGTCCGAAAAGGTAAGCTTGTTATGACCCGATCTTGGGCACTCTGGCTCTGGTAGTCTCGCAGCAGGTGTGCAACAGTGTGCCTCGTGAGGACCTTTGTGGGCCACAGACACCAGCTTGTAAGCATGTCGAGGTTGCTCGCGGCCCTAGGCTCTCTGGTATGGCTGGGCCTATGCCTGCAGTGGTTGCTTGGCATAAGGAAGATACCCGTGCTCGAAGACGTTCTGGGGACCGATCTCGTCGACCGCAACCCAGCACTCTCCGTGATCCTGGCCGCCCGCGACGAGGAGCGGTCGTTGGGCGAGAGCTTACCCTCCATGTTGGCCCAAGATTATTCGGGCATGATAGAGGTAATCGCCGTCAACGACCGCTCCACCGATCGTACCGGCGAGATCCTGGAAGAGCTGGCGACGAAGCACCCGGACGGACTTCGGATCTTGGATGTGGAGTCATTGCCTGATGGCTGGCTGGGAAAGACCTACGCCCTCTACGCCGGTGCCATCCAGGCCCGAGGAGAATGGCTCCTGTTCACCGACGCCGATGTAATTTTCACTCCCAGCTGCACGGACAATGCGGTCCGCTACGCGACCACCAACGGATTGGATCACCTGACCCTGCCGCCCGAGATCGTGTGCAGGAGCGTTCTGCTCCGGAGCTTTGTCGCCGCCTTCACCCTCGTTTTCGAGATGACCCAGCGGCCCTGGCGGGTGGGCGATCCCCAGGCACAGGAGCACGTGGGGGTTGGGGCCTTCAACCTCATCAGAAAAGATGCCTACGAGAGGAGCGGAACCCACCGCGCCATCCGCATGCGTCCCGACGACGACATGAAGCTGGCCAAGATTCTCAAGAGGCATGGTTTCAGGCAGGGAGTGGCTTACGGGGTAGGACTCATCAGCGTGGAATGGCACCAGGCCCTGCCGGATGCCGTGCGGGGACTGAGCAAAAGTATCTTCTCCGGGCTTGACTACAGGATCGGCGCGACGGTGGCCGGTGTGTTGATGCTCTTGCTGACCAACGTGCTCCCTGTCTTCGGTCTCTTCTCGCGCAAAACGACGGGAACTCTCTGCAGGATGAACATCCTCTCGACCTTTCTCGTCTACGTTTACCGGGCCAGACACTTTGGAGACAAGACGCCGTGGTGGTACGCTGTCCTTCACCCCTTCGGTATCTGCGTCTTTCTCTACGCTGTGCTCAGGTCCGCATCCACCACGATCATTAACAGAGGCATCGAGTGGCGGGGCACACGATATCCGCTGAAGGACTTGAAGGACAATGCGATCTGATCGGAGCGTACAGGACCGCTTCGACCCTCAAACTTTCTACGCCACCTTTCTCTCCACTCGCCGGGGTCCATTCGCCAACCAGTCCAGGGCGACGGCCGCTGTTCACGACTGGTCG
>Ga0196962_10000946_pt1 | contig 10219 bp, 9 predicted proteins | sample S3v_20metaG_FD_183186 | JGI IMG/M metagenome (GOLD analysis project Ga0196962, IMG submission 183186) | Soil microbial communities from Anza Borrego desert, Southern California, United States - S3+v_20 | ecosystem: Environmental > Terrestrial > Soil > Desert | place: USA: California | collected... | reverse complement strand
GTCGAGGATGAGCAGCGCCGGGTCCTTGGCGAGCGCCATGGCGATCACGACGCGCTGCTGCATGCCGCCCGAGAGCTGGTGCGGATAGCGCCGCATCACGCTGCCGGGATCGGCGATTTGGACCTTCGCCAGCATCCCGTGCGCCCGCTCCTGCGCGACCTTCGGGTCCGTGCCGGCGAGCTCGTAGACCTCGGCCACCTGCTCGCCCACGCGCAGCGTCGGGTTCAGCGCCGAGCCGGGGTTCTGGTAGACCATCGACAGCCGCTCGGCGCGCATCCGCCGCACGTCGGCGTCGGCCATGTGCGCGAGGTCCTCTCCCGCCACGGACACCGTGCCGGCGCTGATGCGCCCGTTGCGCGGGAGGTAGCGCAGGACCGCGTAGGCGGCGGTCGACTTCCCGCAGCCCGACTCGCCGACGAGGCCGTAGGACTCGCCCCCGGCGATCGCGAGGCTGACGCCCCGCAGGACCTGCCGCCACACGCCGCGGACGCGGTACTGGACCTCGAGGTCGCGGATGTCGAGCGCCGGGACGGCGCGGGCGGCGGCGGTCGCGCTCATCGCTCGAAGGCCTGCGTCACGCCGTCGGCGAGCAGGTTCACGCCGATGACCAGGGTCGCGATGGCCAGCGCCGGGAAGAACGCCGCCCACCAGAAGCCGCCGCTGATGAGCCCGTAGTGCTCGAAGACCTGCAGACCCCAGTCCGGCGCCGGCGGCTGGATGCCGAAGCCGAGGAACGACAGCGTGGCGACGTAGAAGATCGCGTAGCCGAGCCGGACGGTGAACTCAACCGTCACCGGGCCCATCACGTTGGGCAGGATCTCGCCGAACAGCACGTACGGGGTCCTTTCGTTGCGCAGCCGCGCCGCGGCCACGTAGTCCATCCCGCGCTCGGTCAGCACCGCGGCGCGCACCGTGCGGGCGATGATCGGCGCGAACACCGCGCCGATGACGAGGATGACGGTGCCCCGCGACGGCCCTAGCGCGGTGATGGCGAGCAGCCCGAGGATGAGCACGGGCAGCGCGAGGAACGCGTCGATGATGCGGCTCAGGACGTCGTCGACCGCGCCGCGGAAGTAGCCGGTGACCAGGCCGAGCGCCGTGCCCACCACCGTGCCGAGCAGCGTGGCGAGCGGGGCCACCACGATGATGTCCCGCGCGCCCACGATCACCCGCGAGAACACGTCCCGGCCGAGCCGGTCGGTGCCGAACCAGTGGTCGGCGGACGGCGCCGCGAGGTCGTTCAGAGGGTCGGGCGCCAGCGGGTCCTGCGGCGCGAGCAACTCGCCGAAGCCCGCGCACAGCACCCAGAAGCCGACGATCACCGCGCCGGCGATGAACGTCTTCGAGCGGACGAGCACCCGCAGCTGCTCGCGCCGCGCCGTCCGGCCCTCGTCCGGCCGGCGCGGACCGGCGGCGGGGCTCGCGGCGAGCGCGTCATCGAGCGGCGAGCCGACCGGCTGCTGCGGAACGCTCACTCCGCGCTCCCGAGCCGCACGCGCGGGTTCAGCACGGAGTAGAGGATGTCGGCGACGAGCGTCGCCACGAGGTAGATGAGCCCGATCACGAGCACCGTGCTCTGGAGCATCGGGAAGTCCTTCTGCGACACCGCGCGGAACATCGCCTGGCCGATCCCCTGGTAGTTGAAGATGACCTCGATGGCGACGAGGCCGCCGAAGAGGTAGCCGGTCTGGGTGGCCACGACGGCGATCGTCGGCAGCAGCGCGTTGCGCAGCACGTGCTTGCGCAGGACGACGCGGTCGGGCAGCCCCTTGAGCACGGCCGTGCGCGTGTAGTCGGCGTCGAGGGCCTCGATCGTCCCCGCGCGCGCCATCCGCGCGATGTAGCCGAAGAGCACGAAGACGAGGCACAGCGCCGGCAGGAGCAGGTACTCGATCTGCGTCAGCGGCCCGGACCCGTCCGGGAACTGCGCCGTGGAGGGCAGCAGGCCGAGCGTCAGCGAGAAGATGAGGATGAGGGTGACGGCCCAGACGAACTCGGGAACCGCGGTGGCCGAGAGGCCGCCGACGGAGACGAGCCGGTCGCGCATCCTGCCCTCGCCGCGCGCCGCCACCACACCGCCCAGGATCCCGAGCGGCACGACGATGAAGAACGCGAGCACGGCGAGCTTCGCGGAGCGCACGAGCGCCGGCCCGAGCACCTCGCTCACCGGCCGGCGGAAGGCCAGCGAGTCGCCGAGGTCGCCGGTGAGGAAGCCCGTGATCCAGTCCCAGTACTGCGCCACCAGCGAGCGGTTCGTGCCGAGCTGCTCGTTGAGCGCGTCGACCGCCCGCTGGTCGGCGAAGGGCCCGAGGATCCGGCGGCCGACGTCGCCGGGGAGGACCTGCGCGATGAGGAACACGATCACGCTGAGGATCAGCAGCGTGACGAGGCCCAGCGCGACCCGCCGCGCCACGAACCGTGCGATCGCGATCCCCCCTCGTCCCCCGTCGCCCGGCCGCCCGGCCCGCCCGGCTCAGACCGTCTGGCCCGCCCCGGTGAGCTGGATGTGCGCCATGGCCGTCGTCTCCACGCCCCCGAAGCCCTTCCGCACCCCCGTCAGGAAGTCGTAGAAGTACGGGATCATCATCGGCGTCTCGTCGAGCAGCAGCTCCTGGATCCTGCGCGCCGTCGCCTTCTGCTGGTCGATGTCGGACTGCGCGGTGAACTGCCGCACGAGCCGGTCGTAGCGCTTGTTGCGGAAGTGCGCGGCGTTCCACGTGCCGTCGCTCACCAGCGGCGCGCCGAGGAAGACGTTGACCACGCCGCGGTGGCCGTAGTCCGTGATGCCCATGACGGAGTCCAGCCAGCGCGACTTGCCGAACACCGCGTCGCCGTAGTAGGTGGACGAGGTCCCGATGTTGAGCTTGACGCGGATCCCCGCCGGCTTGACGTCGTTCTGGATGAGCTGCGCGAGGCTCGGCATCTCGAACGCGTCGTAGGTGTCGATGGTGACCTCGAAGCCGTCGGCCATTCCCGCGTCGGCGAGCAGCGCCCGAGCCCGCTCCACGTCCTGCTGGCGCTGCGGCACCGTGGTGTCCGTGTACTTGTAGACCGGCGAGAACGGGCTGTCGTTGCCGAGCTGCGCGCGGCCCTCGAAGAGGCCGTCGACGAGCGCGCGGCGGTCCACCAGCAGCGCCATCGCCTGGCGGACGCGCTTGTCGGTGAACGGCTCGCGGTCCGTCCGCATGTGGACCTGCCGGTGCGTCGAGGCCTTCAGCGCGATGGTCTGGACGTTCGGGTCGGTGAGCAGCGCCTTGCCGCCCGACACGGAGAACTGCGCGATGGCGTCGACCTCGCCGCTCTGCAGCGCCAGGACGCGCGCCTGCTCCTTCTCGTAGAAGCGGATCTCCGTGCGGTCGGGGTTGGGCTTGCGCTGCGCGTCCCAGTAGTCCGGGTTCTTCACGAACGTCGCGCCCTGCCCCTGGTTGAAGCGCTCGAGCTTGAACGGGCCGGTCCCGATGAACGTCTTCTCCCAGTCGCCGTCGTAGTTCTGCGGGAGGACGATCGTGTTGTAGTTGTCGGAGGAGACGAGGTAGGGGAAGTTGCCGTTCGGCGCGTCGAGCTGGAACTCGACGGTCTGCGGGTCGACCGCGCGGATGTTCCCCTTGGACAGCACGCCGCGGAAGGCCGACAGCGCCGCGGACGCGTTGTCCGGGTCGGCGAGGCGGTCGAACGTCGCCACCACGTCGTCCGCGGTGAGGTCCTTGCCGTTGTGGAACTTCACGCCCTGGCGGACCTTGAAGGTCCACGCGGTGTTGTCCTGGTTGGGCTCCCAGCTCTCCGCCAGCCGCGGCTGGAGGGTGAGCTTGGAGTCCGACCACGTGAGGTACTCGCCCGTCTGGCCCAGCATCGCGAGGCCGCCGTCGTCCGCGACCGTCACGGGATCGACCGCGCCGGCCGGGATGTTGATGCCGGCCTTGAACGTCCCGCCCGGCTGCACCTTCGCGGTCTGCTCCGCCGTCGTGGCGGTCCCGCCGCCGTTGCCGCCGCTCGTGTCACCGCTGCCGCACGCGCTCGCCAGGAAGCCCAGCGAGGTCAGGGACATGCCGAGCACGGTGCCGCGGCGTACGAACTCGCGCCGGCTGACCCCTCCGCCGGAGTACGCGTCGATGAGGTGGTTCTCCGCCTCGGTGCTCCGTGCCCGGATCGCGTCGACCCGGCGCTGCGTGTCTCGGTTCACGGTCCCTCCTCAAGGCCGACGCTGAACGCGGCGGGTTTATCCCAACTCGTTCGATCGAAGTCAATCCGGTGGGCTGCGAGCATGTCACGGATGGCGGACGCGGTCACCACGTCGCACCGCACCGGGCGGTGGGCATGACGGCGCCCCTGCGCTGCCGCGGGTGGCCGCAGGAGGCCGCCCTGCGGATGCTCGACAACAACCTGCACCCCGACGTCGCCGAGCGCCCGCAGGACCTCGTGGTCTACGGCGGCATGGGTAAGGCGGCCCGCAACCACGCCTGCCTCGCCGCGATCCGCCGCGAGCTGACGCGGCTGGGCGACGCCGAGACCCTGCTCGTCCAGTCCGGCAAGCCGGTCGCCGTGTTCGAGACGCACCCCGACGCCCCGCGGGTGCTCATCGCCAACTCCAACCTCGTGCCGCGCTGGGCCACGTGGGAGCACTTCCGCGCGCTCGACGCTGCCGGGCTGGCGATGTACGGCCAGATGACCGCCGGCTCGTGGATCTACATCGGCACGCAAGGGATCCTGCAGGGAACCTACGAGACCTTCGCGGCGATCGCCCGGCAGCGGTTCGGCGGCTCGCTCGCCGGGCGCCTCGTGGTCACCGCCGGGCTCGGCGGCATGGGCGGCGCGCAGCCGCTCGCGGTGACCATGAACGGCGGCTGCGCGCTGTGCGTCGAGGTCGACGTGCAGCGGATCGAGCGGCGGATCCGGAGTGGGTACCTCGACGAGCGCGCCGGCTCGCTCGACGACGCGCTCGCCCGGCTGGAGACCGCCCGGGCCGCGCGGCGACCGCTGTCCATCGGCCTGCTCGGCAACGCCGCCGAGGTGCTGCCGGAACTCGCGCGGCGCGCCGCGCCGGTCGACGTCGTGACCGATCAGACGAGTGCCCACGACCCGTTGTACGGATACGTCCCGGCGGGGCTCACGGTCGAGCAGGCCGAGGCGCTGCGCCGGTCCGATCCGGACGACTACCTGCGCCGCGTCGGCGAGTCGGTGCTCGCGCACGTCGGCGCGATCCGCGCGCTCGCCCGCGACGGCGCGGAGGCGTTCGACTACGGCAACGCGCTGCGCGGCGTGGCGGCCGAGCACGGCGACGCCGAGGCCTTCGCCTACCCCGGCTTCGTTCCCGCCTACATCCGCCCGCTCTTCTGCGAGGGCAAGGGCCCGTTCCGCTGGGTCGCGCTGTCGGGCGACCCGGCCGACATCCATGCGACCGACCGGGCGATCCTCGACCTGTTCGGCGAGCAGCAGCACATCCGGCGCTGGATCGAGCTCGCGGGCGAGCGGGTGCGCTTTCAGGGGCTGCCGGCGCGGATCTGCTGGCTGGGCTACGGGGAGCGCGACCGCGCCGGCCTGCGCTTCAACGAGATGGTCGCCTCCGGGGAGGTGAAGGCGCCGATCGTCATCGGCCGCGACCACCTGGACGCCGGGTCGGTCGCCTCCCCGCAGCGGGAGACGGAGGGGATGCGCGACGGCTCGGACGCGGTGGCCGACTGGCCCGTCCTCAACGCGCTGCTGTGCACGGCGACCGGCGCGAGCTGGGTGTCCTTCCACCACGGCGGCGGCGTGGGCATGGGGTTGTCGCTGCACGCCGGGCAGGTGTGCGTGGCCGACGGCACGGACGCCGCCGCGGCGCGGATCGCCCGCACGCTGCGCGCCGATCCCGGTCTCGGGGTCGCCCGGCACGCCGACGCGGGCTACGAGGTCGCGCTGGACGCCGCCGAGCGGCTCGGGGTGCGGATCCCGATGATGGAACGGTGACCGCGCCGCTGCCCTCCGCGTGCCTGCGCGGTGCGGCGCAGGTGCTGCGCCCGCCGCGCGACGGCCTGCCCTACGTGCGCCACGACCACGCGGGGGAGCTCTCGCTCGACGGCGGCGACGTCGTGCTCGCCGGCGGACGGATCGCGGGCTTCGAGCGCGACGCGACGGCCGACGTGCAGGTCGACGCCACGGGCTGCGCCGTGCTGCCGGGGTTCGTCGACTGCCACACCCACCTGCCGTTCGCAGGCTGGCGCGCCGAGGAGTACGAGCGCAAGGTGACCGGCGTCCCGTACGCGGAGATCGCCGCCGCGGGCGGCGGGATCGCCGCCTCGGCGCGGGCGCTGGCCGAGACCGGCGACGAGGCGGTCCTGGCGCAGTCGCAGGTCCTCGCCACCGAGATGCTCGCCCACGGCACGACGGCGTTCGAGGGCAAGACCGGCTACGGGCTGTCGCACGCCGGCGAGGCGCGGTCGGCGCGGCTCGGCCGCGCGCTGGCCGCGCGGGTGGGCCGCCCGATGGCCCTCACGGGGCTGTTCGCCCACGCCGTGCCGCCCGGCACGACGGCCGACGCGTGGATGGACGAGGCGGAGGCGCTCGCGCGCGAGTGCGACGTCGACGCGCTCGACATCTTCGTGGAGTCCGTGGCCTTCAAGAACGACCACCTGGCGCGGATGGGGATGATCGCGCGGGCGACGGGGCGGCCCCTGCGTGCGCACATCGAGCAGTTCGCCCCGCATCGGTCGGTGCCCGTCGCGCTCGACTGGGGCGCGCGGTCGGTGGATCACCTGTCGTGCCTGCATCCGTACGACATCGCCCCGCTCGCGGCGGCCGAGTGCGCCGCCGTCCTTCTGCCGGGCGCCGAGCTCCTGGGCCGTGAGGCCACGGCGCCGGGGCGCGAGCTCGCCGACGCGGGCGCCATCGCCGTGCTCGCCACCGATCTCAACCCGGGGACCTCGCCCGTCGTGTCGATGCCGCTCGTGATCGGCCTCGCGGTGCGCCGCTACCGCTGGACGGTGCGCGAGGCGCTGCTCGCCGCCACCCTGAACGCCGCGTGGGTCCTCGGCTGGTCGGCGGAGCTTGGCTCCCTGGAGGCCGGCAAGCGCGCCGACGTCGTGCTGCTCGACGGCCCGGCCGAGCACGTCCCCTACCGCTTCGGGCACAACCCGGTCGCGGCGGTGTTCGCAGGGGGTGCGCTCGCCCACGTGCGGCCGGACCAGGCCTGGCGCGTGGAGCGGCGGTGATCGCGGCCGCCGAGCTGCGCGACCGGCTCGCGGGCCTCGAGCCGATCGGCCGCGGCCCGGACGGCACCACGCGGCTCGCCTGGACGGAGGAGCTCGCCGCCGCGGAGGCGTGGTTCGCGGAGCAGGCCTCCGCGGCCGGCCTGGCGGTGGAGCGCGACCCCGCGGGCTCGCTGTGGGCGGTGCCGCGCGTCGCCGGCCCGTGGTGGGCGACCGGCTCGCACCTCGACACCGTGCGCCGCGGCGGCCGCTTCGACGGCGCGCTCGGCGTGGCCTCGGGGTTCGCGGTCGCCGAGCGCGCCGCCGCGCCGGTCGCGGTGATCGCCTTCGCCGACGAGGAGGGCGCGCGGTTCAACACGCCGACCTTCGGCTCGCGCGCGCTGGTCGGGCGGCTCGACGTGGACGACGTGCTCGCGCGGACCGACGACGACGGCGTGGTCCTGGCGGACGCGATGCGCGAGGCCGGCGCGGACCCGGCGGGGCTCGCCGGCGCGCCGCACCGGCTCGACCGCCTGCGCGGGTTCCTCGAGCTCCACATCGACCAGACGCGCGACCTCGCCGTGGCCGGCGCGCCGGCGGGCGCGGTGCGGGAACTGGCCTCGCGGATGCGGCTCGCGGTCGCCCTGCACGGCCGAGCCGACCACGCGGGAACCACCCCGCGCGACGAGCGGCGCGACGCGCTCGCGGCCGCCGCGCGGCTGATCGTCGCCGCGGACGACCTCGCCGGAGCGGACCGCGGGTTCCTCGTCACGGCGGCGCGGATCCTCGTCTCCCCCAACGCGTTCACCACCGTGCCGGCCGAGGTCCGGCTGTGGATCGACGGCCGCACGCCCGACGACGTGCGGCTGCGGGCGTGGCGGACGGGGCTGGAGGAGCGGGCGGCCGCGCTCGCCGCGCGGGCCGGCGTGGCGATCGACGTGGCGACCGCGTCGCACGCCGCCGGCGTCGCGTTCGACCCCGGCGTGCTCGACGCCCTCGGCGGCCTGCCGCGGCTCGTGTGCTTCGCGGGCCACGACGCCGGCATCGTCGCGGAGCGCCGGCCCGCGGGCATGGTCCTCGTGCGCAATCCGAGCGGCGTCAGCCACGCGCCCGAGGAGGAGGTCTCGCTCGAGGACGCCGCCGCCGGGGCGAACGCGCTGCTGCGGGCGCTGGAGGCGCTGGCGTGAGGGGGCGCCCCGGCCCGCGCCCACGCTGCGCCGGAGTGCGCGCATGAGGCCTCACGAGATCCCCGCGATGGTCAACGCGCACTCGCACGCGTTCCAGCGCGACCTGCGCGGGGCGGCGGAGCGGCCGTCGCCGGAGGCGCACGCGGCCGACGACTTCTGGTCGTGGCGCGAGGCGATGTACCGGCTCGCCGCCCGCCACGACCCAGCCTCGATGCGCGATGTCGCCCGCCGCGTCTATGGCGAGATGGCGGCCGCTGGGTACGGCGCGGTCGGGGAGTTCCACTACGTCCACCACCGCCCGGACGGCACGCCCTACGGCGACCCGAACGCGATGGCGATCGCCGTGGCGGAGGCCGCGGGGGAGGCCGGCCTGCACATCGTCCTCCTTCCCGCGGCCTACCACCGGAGCGGCTGGGACGGCGGCGACCTGCCGCCCGCGCCGGGCCAGCGCCGCTTCTGCGACCCCGACGTCGGGACGTTCCTCGCCCGCGTCGACGCCCTCCGCGCGTGGGCGGGCGGGCGCACCGGCGTGTCCGTGGGCGTGGCCGCCCACAGCGTCCGCGCCGTGCCGGCGGGCTGGCTCGAAGCGATCGCGGCGTACGCCGACCGCGAGGGCCTCGTCCGCCACGTGCACGCCCACGAGCAGCCGCGGGAGGTCGCCGAGTGCCGCGCCGAGCACGGCATCGGCCCCGTCGCGCTGCTCGCCCGCACCGGCTTCCTCGGGCCGCGGACGAGCGTCGTCCACGGGATCCACGTGACCGCGGAGGACATCGGCCTGCTCGCCGACAGCGGCACGATCGTCGTCTCGTGCCCGACGACGGAGGGCAGCCTCGGCGACGGGGTCCCGCCCGCGCTCGCCTACCGCGACGCCGGCGTGCGGCTCGCGCTGGGCAGCGACTCGCAGGTGCGCGTCGACCCGTTCGAGGAGACGCGGGAGCTCGAGACGCTCGCACGCCGGGCGGGCGGGACGCGCCATGCGCTGCTGGCCGCCGGCGGCGACCTGTGGGCGGAGCTGTGCCGCAACGGATCGGCGAGCCTGGGCATCGCCGGCGCGGGCGTCGTCGCGGTCGACCGGGATCACCCGGACCTGCGCGGGGTCGCCGGCGAGGACCTGCCGCTCGCGATCGCGACGTGCGCCTCCGCGGGCGTCGTCTGCCGGCCCGCGGGCGGCTGACGCGGGTCGCCGGCTCTCAACCCGCGGGCCGATCTGCCGATTCATGGAGCGTGCCTTCCGACGCCGCCGCCCCGCTCGACACCGTTCCCGACCTCGCCGCCGCGTGGGCGGAGCTCGACGCGCTGCGCGCGGAGCGCGACGCCGCCCGCGCCGCCGCCGCCCGTGCGAACGAGGAGCTCGAGCGCCTCGCGCGCATGGCCTCGCACGACCTGCGCGCCCCGCTGCGCACCGTGAAGGGCTTCGCCGCCCTGCTGTCGCGCCGCTACGCCGGCCGCCTGGACGCCGACGCCGACGAGTACCTCGGCTTCCTCACCGCGGCGGTCGAGCAGATGGACGGCCTCATCACCGAGACCGTCGCGCAGGCGCGCGCCGTCGCGAACTCCAGATAGCCTCGTCGGGCGTGACGCCCGACGAGCTCACCGCCCGCGCGCGCGACCTCGTCCGCGACGTACCGCCCGGCGCGGTCGAGACCGCAGAGGGCGGCGACCTCGGCTTCGGCACCGGTCCCGGCCACAAGACCGCCGAGGACGTCGAATCGCCCGCGCTCGAGCGCGCGGTGGCGGCCCGCCCATGACGCTGCCCGGCGACGTCGCCGTCCGCTTGCTGCACCGGGACGCGCAGCTCCCCGCCCGCACGCGGCCGGGCGACGCGGGCTACGACCTGCGCAGCGTGGCCGCGGCCACGCTCGCCCCGGGGGC
>Ga0196962_10000944_pt1 | contig 10223 bp, 1 predicted proteins | sample S3v_20metaG_FD_183186 | JGI IMG/M metagenome (GOLD analysis project Ga0196962, IMG submission 183186) | Soil microbial communities from Anza Borrego desert, Southern California, United States - S3+v_20 | ecosystem: Environmental > Terrestrial > Soil > Desert | place: USA: California | collected... | reverse complement strand
TGGCGGCCCTGCTCGGGGTGCTCAAGGCGGGCGGGGCCTACGTGCCGCTCGACCCCGGGTACCCCTCCGAGCGGCTGGCCGACATGCTCGAAGACTCCGCCGTCCCCGTCCTCCTGACTCAGCGGAAGCTTCGTGAAAGGCTGGACTTCAGGGGGGGCGAGCTAATCTGTCTGGACGAGGACTGGCCGGCCGCCGGCCCTCACGACACCGAGAATCCCGCCCCGCTGGCCGGGCCGGAGAACCTGATGTACGTGATCTACACCTCGGGCTCGACCGGCAAGCCGAAGGGCAGCCTCATCACACACGCCAACGTCGCGAGGCTGTTCGAGGTGACGCAACCCCTCTTCGGCTTCGACGAGCGCGACGTGTGGACGCTCTTCCACTCTTACGCCTTCGACTTCTCGGTCTGGGAGCTGTGGGGCGCGCTGCTCCACGGCGGGCGCTTAGTCGTCGTGCCCGAGTCGGTCAGCCCGTCGCCCGAGGAGCTTTATAACCTTCTGCGCGCCGAGCGGGTCACGGTGCTCAACCTCACGCCGTCCGTGTTTCGCCCGTTCATGCGTGTCGCTGCCTCGCCGCAGGCCGCGGGGCTGGATTTGAGGACGGTGATCTTCGGGGGCGAGGCTCTGACTCTCAACGACTTGGAGCCGTGGTTCGACCGGCACGGCTTCGATTCCCCGCGTCTGGTCAACATGTACGGCATCACCGAAACGACCGTCCACGTCACGTACCGGCCCGTTAGGCCCTCGGATTACCCCGTGCGAACCGCGAGCCCCATCGGCCTGCCGATAGGCGACCTGCGCGGATACGTGCTCGACCCGTACGGGCGGCTGGTTCCGCCGCGCGTCCCCGGCGAGCTGTACGTCGCGGGGGCCGGGCTGGCGCGCGGCTACCTGAACCTGCCCGCGCTGACGGCGGAGCGATTCCTGCCCGACCCTTTCGCCGAGAGCCCCGGCGAGCGCATGTACCGCACGGGAGACCGCGTGCGATTCCTCGACGGCGGCGAGCTCGAATACCTCGGGCGTGTCGACGATCAGGTGAAGATCAGGGGCTACCGCATCGAGGTCGCGGAGATCGAGGTTGCGCTGCGCCGGCACGAGCTGGTGCGCGACGCGGCCGTCGTGCCCTACGAGGAGGCCCCCGGCGACCGGCGGCTGGCGGCCTACGTCGTGCTCGCCGAGCAGGCCGCGGCGACGACCGGCGACCTCAGGGAATACCTCGGCGGGCGGCTGCCCGGCTACATGATCCCCTCCTATTTCGTCTTCATGGAATCGCTGCCGCTGGTGCGCAACGGGAAGGTGGACAGGCGCGCGCTGCCCGACCCGACCGAGGCGCGGGCGGCGACGGGGCAGGAGTACGTCGCGCCGCGCAACGACATCGAAGAGGAGCTGGCGAAAATCTGGAGCGAGGTGCTGGGCGTCGAGCGCGTCGGCGTCTATGACAACTTCTTCGAGCTGGGCGGGCATTCGCTGCTGGCCGCGCAACTGGTCTCGCGCGTGCGCGACGCCTTCGAGGTCGAGCTGCCGCTGCGCGATCTTTTTCAGGTCTTCACGATAGACGGGCTGGCCGTCGCCATCCTCCACTCTCAGACCGGGCAGGCGAGCCGCGACGAAATACTGGAGGCGCTCGCCGAGCTCGAAGACTTCGCCTGACACCGGCGTTGCGAGGCGTGCCGAAACGATGAAGGACAAACTCGAAGAGCGCATTGCGGCCCTCCCTCCCGAGAAGAGGGCGTTGTTCGAGATGTGCATGAAGAAGCTGACCGAGGCGACGCCCGCGCGCGCGCCGGTCGCCGGCGGCGTGGTGCCGCCGCCCGACGACTCCGCCGCGCGGCGCGAGCCCCCCGCGTTTGAAGGCGGCGGGGGCTCGGATAAAGAGCTTGACTTCAGTCTCTTCTTCTTCTCCGACGACGGGGCCACCTCGAAGCCGAACAAGTATCGCCTGCTGCGCGAGTGCGCGAAGTACGCCGACGAGCACGGCTTCGCCGCCATCTGGACGCCCGAAAGACACTTCAAACCCTTCGGCGGCCTCTACCCCAACCCGGCCGTCATTACCGCCGCGCTGGCGAGCATCACGAGCCGGCTCCGGCTCCGCGCCGGCTCCGTCGTGCTGCCTTTGCAGAATCCGCTGCGCGTCGCCGAAGAGTGGGCCACGGTCGACAACCTCTCGGACGGCCGCGTCGGCGTGGCCTTCGCGTCCGGCTGGCTGGCCGACGACTTCGTGCTCGCCCCGGAACGTTACGAGACCCGCAAGGAGATGATGTTTCGCGACATCGAGTTGGTTAAAAGGCTCTGGCGGGGCGAGAGCATCCGCCTGAAGAACGGCAAGGGCGTCGAGGTCGACGTGAGAATTTATCCGAACCCCCTCCAGCCGGAGCTGCCCGTCTGGATCACCGCGACGCATGAGCAGACCTTCGTCGAGGCGGGACGTATCGGCGCGGGGGTGCTCACGGGCCTGATGGAGCAGAGCCTCGAACAGTGCGGCGAACGCATCAGGGCCTACCGGCGGTCGCTCGCCGAAAACGGGCACGACCCGCGCGCCGGCCGCGTGTCCGTCATGCTTCACACCTTCGTCGGGTCTGACTTGCAGGAGGTCAGGGAGCTGACGCGCGGCCCGTTCTGCGAGTACCTGCGCTCCTTCCTGCAAATGACGCGGACGAAGCCGACGCCGGGGGCGCCGGCGGAGGGCGACGGCCTAGACCTCTCCGAGCAGGACGAGGAGACGTTTCTCGACATCGCCTTCGAGCGATACTTCAGGACGAGCGCGCTCTTCGGCACGCCGGAGAGCTGCCGCCAGATGGTCGGGGCTCTGAAGGCCATCGACGCGGACGAGGTCGCCTGCCTGCTCGACTTCGGCCTCGCGCACGACACGATCCTTGACGGACTCGCGCACCTGCGCGAGTTGCAGGAAGCGGCGCGCGGCGCGCGCGTCGGCCATTCCTCGGCGGCCGCCCTCCCCACGGCATGAAAGGCTGACGCGCCGGCCCGCCGCCCGCGGCCTCCGCCGCCGGCCGCGCTTCGTCGTAACCGACGCCCCGGCTTCATCAAGTTCTCTTTTCTCAACCGCACGGGATTAACAATGAGTGACCTGCTCAAACGCATCGCCAACCTCTCGCCGGAAAAGCGCGGCATCCTCGCCCAAAAACTGAAGGGGGCGCAGAAGGCCGCGCCCGCGCCCCAAAGGATTGCGGGCAGGAGCGACACCGCCGCCGCGCCGCTCTCTTACGCGCAGCAGCGCCTCTGGTTCCTCGACCAGCTCCGGCCGGGCGACGCCACCTACAACATCCCCGCGGCCGTGCGCCTGAGAAGAAGCCTCAACGTCACGGCGATGGAGGGCGCTTTCTCGGAGATCATCCGGCGGCACGAAATCCTGCGGACGACCTTCCCAGCCGTGGACGGAAGGCCGCGGCAGGTGGTCGGCCCCGCCCTGCCCGTAAGTCTCCCGGTCACGTGTCTGATGCGCCTGCCCGCCGCCGAGCGGGAGGGTGAAGCGAGGCGACTGGCCGCCGAGGAGGCCGCCTGCCCCTTCGACCTCGCCACCGGGCCGCTGCTGCGACTCGGCCTCATACGGCTCGACACGGACGACCACGTGCTCCTCTTTACGATGCACCACATCATCGGCGACGGCTGGTCGCTCGGCGTCATGGTGCGCGAACTCGGCGCGCTCTACGAGGCCTTCTCCGAAGGGCGGCCCTCGCCGCTGCCGGAGATGACGATTCAATATTCGGACTACGCGCTCTGGCAGCAGGAGCCGTTTCACCAGCAGCTTTTCGCGCAACAACTCGACTACTGGAAGGCGCAACTGGCGGGGCTGGAGTTCGCCATCGACCTGCCCGCGGATCGGCCCCGCCCCCCCGTGCAGTCGTTCCGGGGCTCGGTCGCGGAGGCAGAGCTGGACGAGCGGCTCTCGCGGGCCGTCCTTGAGATGGGTCAGCGCGAAGGCGCGACGCTCTTCATGACGATGCTCGCGGGCTTCTACGCGCTGCTCCAACGCTACACGGGGCAGGACGACCTCGCCGTCGGCACGGACGTGGCCAACCGCAACTGGTCGCAGACCGAAGGGCTCATCGGCTTCTTCATCAACCAGCTCACCCTCCGCGCAGACCTCTCCGGCGACCCGACCTTCCGCGAACTCCTTCGCCGCGTCAGGGAGATTTCGCTCGACGGGTTCGCCAATCAAGACCTGCCCTTCGAGCGGCTGGTCGCCGCGCTCCAGCCGCAGCGCAGCCTGAGCTACACGCCGCTGTTTCAAGTTAAGTTCGTCGTGCAGAACACCCCGGCCGAGGAGATCAGCCTCACCGGGCTCACGCTCGAACCCTTCCCCGTACACAACGGCACGGTCGGTTTCGACCTTATCCTTACCGTCGTGGAGGCCGCGGGGAGGCTGCAAATCTCTCTGGAATACAACACCGACATCTTCGAGGCCGCGACCATCCGGCGGATGCTCGGCCACTACGAGACGCTTCTCAGGTCGGCGGCGGAGAACCCCGCGCGCCGGGTGTCGGAGCTGAACCTGCTCACCCCGCCCGAGCGCCGCGCCCTGCTCCCGCCCCCCGCCGCGCGCCACGCCGCCCCCCCCGACTGCCTCCACCACCTCTTCGAGCGCCGCGCCGCCGCCGACCCGGACCGCCCCGCCCTCGTCTGCGCCGGCCGCACCACCTCCTACCGCGACCTTAACGAGCGCGCCAACCGCCTCGCCCACCGCCTCCGCTCGCTCGGCGTCGGCCCCGAGGTGCGCGTCGGCCTCTGCCTCGAGAGGGGCGAGGGGCTGGTGGCGGCCCTGCTCGGGGTGCTCAAGGCGGGCGGGGCCTACGTGCCGCTCGACCCCGGGTACCCCTCCGAGCGGCTGGCCGACATGCTCGAAGACTCCGCCGTCCCCATCCTCCTGACGCAGGAGCACCTGCTCGACAGGCTGCCGGCCGTCTGGTCGCTGGTCATCTGCCTCGACGCCGAGCGCGACACCATCGAGGGCGAGAGCGCCGAGAACCCCGAGCACGTTGCCACCCCGCGTAACGCCGCCTACGTCATCTACACCTCGGGCTCGACGGGCAAGCCAAAGGGGGTCGTCGTCGAGCACCGGGGGCTTGCGAACCTCGCCGCGTGGCAGGCGAGCAATTTCGGGCTGACGCCCGACAGCCGCATCTCACAGTTCGCATCCTTCAGCTTCGACGCGGCCGTGGGCGAGACGTGCATGGCGCTCCTTAACGGGGCCACGCTCGTCATGCTGGAGCGGGAAGAACTCGACTCGCAGGGACTAATCGAGGCCGTCAACCAACACCGCATCAACGTGATGGTGATGGTTCCTTCCATGCTGAAGGCGCTCGACCCCGACGCCTTGCAGCACCCGGAGGAGCTGACCGTCGTCGCCGTCGGCGAGGCCTGTCCGCCCGAGCTCGCCTCGCGGTGGTCGCGCCGCTGCCGGTTCATGAACGCCTACGGTCCGACCGAATACACGGTCTACTCGCACCTCTGGAAGGTCGAGAGCGGGGACAGTTTCGAGACGGGCGCGGTGCCCATAGGGTTCCCGATCTTCAACACCCGGACGTACATCCTCGACCCGAAGCTTAACCCCGTGTCGGAGGGCGTCACGGGCGAAATCTACATCTCGGGGCCGGGCATGGCGCGCGGCTATCTGAACAAACCCGGCGTCACCGCCTCAAGATTTTTGCCGAACCCCTTCCTCGTCCACGAATACTTCTCCGACCACCGCCCGCTCGAAGACGAGACGGCCTCGGCCGAGATAAGGGAGTTCAAGCGGGAGGGGCAGCCGCGGCGCGGCCGAGCGACGGGCGCGGGCAGACTCGAGTCGGCGCGGCGGCCGTCGCCCCCGGCGGTCTTCAAGCTGATCGAGTCGCTCAGCCCCGACCTGATTAAGAAGACGCACTCCTTCATCGCGCGCCACGGCGAAGACGATGCCGTCTACGGCGCCTTCACGCGTTACCTGATCGAGGGCATCAACGACAGCTACGCCTCCTGCGGGATCAACGCGGAGGTGCTGCGCCGGCTCCTGCCGTTCGAGAGCTTCGCGGGGTTGAGCGGCGTAGACTTCGGCTTCGGCAACGGCGAGGTCTTAAAGACTTTGAGGGGGATGGGCGCGCGCGTGAAGGGGTTGGACTTCAACCCGGTCTTCGTGCAGAAGGCGCGCGACGCCGGCCTCGACGCGGCGATGGCGAGAGTTGACGTGGAGCCCGAGGCGTTCCCCTCCGAGGCGGGCGTCGCGCCCGGCAGTCAGGACTTCGCCGTCTCGACCCTGCTGCTCGACCGTCTGGCGAACCCGCTCAACTCGCTGCGTAACCTCTTCCTCTCGCTGAAGGGCGGCGGGCGTTTCGCGATTCAGACCCTTCTGCCCATCGTCGGCGTAGACGACGGCGAGGTCGAAGACCCTCTGACCTACACGCCCGCGGCGGCCCTGATCGCGCCCGGCAAAGACGCCGAAGAGGATAAGGCGGCGATGGTCGGGCTGCTCCTCGAACTCGGCGCCGGCGACATCGAAGTCTACCCGCTGCCCTACGTCGTCAACAGCCGCGACGGGCTTCAGGACTACACGGTCTGGAGTTTCACGGGCGTCAAAAACCCTTCGGCGGCGCGCGAGGCGTCCGCCGACTTCTCCGTGATGTACAGGACGGGCGACCGCGGCCGCTTCCTCCGGGGCGGGGCCATCGAGTTCCGTGGGCGGGCCGACGCGCAGGTCAAGATTCGCGGCTTCCGCATCGAGGTGGGCGAGATCGAGACGTGCCTCTCGTCGCACCCGGCCGTGAAGGATTGCGCCGTCGTCGCGCTCGACACCGAGCAGGGGGGCAAGCGTCTGGTCGCCTACGTCGCCGCGGGCGGCGGCGCGCAGCAGCCGGGGGCGGCCGACCTGACGGAGTTCCTGCGTCGCAAGCTGCCCGACTTCATGGTTCCGTCCGCCTTCGTGATGCTGGAACGTCTGCCGCTGCTGCCGAACGGCAAACTCGACTCTAAGAAGCTGCCGCCCCCGGTCGAGGCCGCGCTCGAACGCCCTGCCGGCGTCGAGCCGCGCAACCACGTCGAGCAGGCGCTCGCCGACGCGTGGCGTCAGGTTTTGAACCTTGAGCGGGTCGGCGTACACGACAACATCTTCGAGCTGGGCGGCGACTCGATCCTCATCCTGCAAATTCTGGCGAAGCTGAACCAGTCCGGCATCCACCTGACCAGCAAGCAGTTCTTCAAGCACCAGACGATTGCCGAGCTCGCCGAGGCCGCGTCCTCGAACCGCGACGGCGGCGACGAGCAGGCGGCCGTCTCCGGCGAGGTCTGGCTCACGCCCATTCAACGCTGGTTTTTCGCGCAGGAGCTTGACGAGCCGCACCACTACAACCAATCGGTCGCCCTCCGGGCCCGCGGGCCGCTCGACCCGCGCATCCTCGCCGAGACGTTCCGCGCCCTCGTCTCGCACCACGACGCGCTGCGCCTGCGCTTCCGGCGGGGCGCGGGCGGGTGGCAACAGTTCAACGCGGAAGCCGACGCGCACGACATCTTCTCGCGCAGCGAGGTGCGCGGTTCGGACGAGGCGGAGATGTGGCGGGCCGTGGAGGCGGAGGCCGCCGAGTTGCAGGCCGGGCTTAACTTGGGCGAAGGCCCTCTGATGAAGGCCCGCCTCTTCTCGTTCGGCGGACGGATGCCGGACTGCCTTCTGATAGTCGTCCACCACCTCGCCGTGGACGGGGTGTCGTGGCGCATCCTCCTCGAAGACCTCCACGCCGTCTACGGCCAACTGGCCCGCGGCGAGGCGGCGGCGCTCCCGCCGAAGACCTCTTCGTGGAGGACTTGGGCGGCGCGTCTGCGTGAGCTTTCCTCTTCGGCGGAGCTGGACGAGGACGCGGCCTACTGGCTCGGCCTCTCACGAATCGGGGGCGCGAGGCTGCCCGTGGACGGCCCCGGCGGTGAGAACCGGGAAGAGTTTGCCGACGCCGTGCGCGTGGCGCTGACGCGCGAGGAGTCGCAGGAAATAGTCGAGCGCGTGCCGAAAGCCCTCCGCTCGTCGGTCAACGAACTGCTGCTCGCGGCCGTCGGCAGCGCGCTCTCGTCGTGGGCCAGCGGGCCCGTCCCGTTGGAGCTTGAAGGGCACGGGCGCGAAGACCTCTTCGACGGCGTGGACGTGTCGCGGACCGTCGGCTGGTTCACTTCGCTCTACCCCGTACGCCTCGACTTCGGCGGGGCGCGCGGGCCCGCGGACGCCGTGGCGGTCGTCAAGGACACGCTGCGCGCCGTCCCCCGGCGCGGCATCGGTTTCGGCCTGCTGCTCTCTTCGGAGCGCGCCGACCACGCCCCGGAGGCACTGCGCGCGATGCCGCAGGCCGAGGTCAGCTTCAACTACCTCGGCCACCTCGATCAGGTGTTGAGAGAGTCGGCGCTCTTCGACACCGCGCTCGACATCGACGCCCCCGACCACAGCCCCGCACAGCGGAGGAGATACCTGCTGGAAGTTAGCGGCTACGTCGCGGGCAGGCAGTTGCACCTCGACATCAGGTTCAACACTCAGTCGCACCGCCGGGCCACCGTAGAGGCTCTGGCCGAACGCGTGGCCGATTTTCTCAGGTCGGCCGTCGCGCTCAGCCGCGAGCCGCGGGACTTCGACCTCAGGCCGAGCGACTTCCCGCTGGCCGCCGCCGCACTCGGCAGTCTCAGCGCAGGGAAGCTGTCGGAGCTGCTGGGCGGGTCGCAGCCGGAGAACATACACCCGCTGACGCCGATGCAGCAGGGGATGCTTTTCCACAGCCTCGCCGACCCGGCCTCCGGCGTCTACGTCAATCAGATGAGCTGCGCCCTGCGGGGCGAGTTGGATGTCGCCGCGTTCCGCGCCGCGTGGGAAGAGGTGATCCGCCGCCACAGTATCCTGCGCACCTCGTTTACGTGGGGGGCGCTCCCCGAGCCGCTGGCGGTCGTGAGCGAGCACGCGCCCCTGTCGTTCGCGGAGGAGGACTGGCGGGGGTTCTCCGAGGCCGAGCTGGGCGTCAGGCTGCATTCGCTCAAGGAGCGGGATCGGCTGCGCGGGTTCGAGCTGAGTCAGGCCCCTCTGATGCGTCTCACGCTGGTGAGGACGGGCGACGATTCCTACGACCTGATCTGGTCGTTCCACCACCTGCTGCTCGACGGCTGGTCTGTTTATCTGGTTCTCAAAGATGTCTTCGCGCTCTACGAGGGCGCGCGCGCGGGGAGCCCCGTCGAGTTGGGGCCCGCGCTCCCCTATTCCGGCTACATCGAATGGCTGACGCGCCAAGACCTCACGAAGGCCGAAGCTTTCTGGCGCAGGACGCTCCGTGGGTTGACTGCTCCGACCCACATCCCGGCCAACAAGCCCGCCGCCGCCGGTGCCGCGGAGGCGCCGAGCGGATTCGCGGAATACCGCACCAAGCTCGGCGCGGAAGCGTCGGCCGCGCTGCAAAGCCTGTCCCGGCAGCAACGCCTGACGATGAACACCATCGTTCAGGGCGCGTGGGCGCTGCTCCTCAGCCGCTACACCGACAGCGACGACGTGACGTTCGGCACAGTCGTTTCCGGCAGACCCGCTTCGCTCAAGGGGGTCGAGCAGACGGTCGGGCTCTTCATCAACACGCTGCCCGTGCGCGTACGCGTCTCGCGCGACGCTCTCGTGCTCGACTGGCTGCACGAGCTTCAATCAAGGCTCATCGAGATGGGGGAGTACGAGTACAGCCCGCTCTTACAGGTTCAGGCGTGGAGCGAGGTTCCGAGGGGGGCGTCGCTGTTCAACTCGATTCTGGCTTTCGAGAACTACCCGATTGACGATTCGCTCACCAGACGCTCCGCCCGGCTGAGCGTCGAGGACATTCGCTCAATCGAGCAGACGAACTACCCGATCAGCGTCATGGTCGCGCCCGGGGCCGAGCTATCGCTCGGCATCATCTTCGACCAGAGCCGGTTCGACATCGAAGCCGTCCGGCGGATGATGGGGCACTACGAGGTGCTGCTCGAAGCCGTCGCCGCCGACCCCTCCCGCCCCCTCTCCGCCCTCCCCCTGCTGCCCCCCTCCGAGCAGCGCGCCCTGCTGCGCGACTGGAACCGCACCGCCGCCCCCGCGCCACCGCCCCTCACCCTCCACGAACTCTTCGCGCGCCGGGCGGCCCTCTGCCCCACCCGCGCGGCCGTCTCCTCGCCCGACGGCGCCGGCCTCTCCTACGCCGAGCTCGACCGCCTCTCGCGCCTCGTCTGCCGGCGGCTGCGGGCCGAGGGCGTCGGGCGCGGCTC
>Ga0196962_10000943_pt1 | contig 10225 bp, 10 predicted proteins | sample S3v_20metaG_FD_183186 | JGI IMG/M metagenome (GOLD analysis project Ga0196962, IMG submission 183186) | Soil microbial communities from Anza Borrego desert, Southern California, United States - S3+v_20 | ecosystem: Environmental > Terrestrial > Soil > Desert | place: USA: California | collected... | reverse complement strand
CTGGACCCATCGGTACCGCCATGAGGGGCACCGTTAGCGTGGTCGTTCCGGTCTCGATCCGAGGGGTTAACGTTTGCCTCCCCGCCGCTGGCCCCACTATCGGTGTCAAGTATACCGCTCGGTCCTGGTGACGTGTTATCCCAGAGGCCTGCCTACCTTAACCTCACAGTCGGCCTTGAGGCTTTCTATCACCACCTCCCGTTGGGTGTCGTCATCCCAGAGGTCACGGAAGAGCTGTTCCTCCTCGGGATGGTCCTCTCCGATTCGCTCCAGGCATCCCTCTATCCAACCCTCTACGTACCTCTCGTCGAGTGCCAGACCGAGGTAGAAGACCTCCCCGTCGTAGCCGATAGCTGCCCTGCCGGTGAAGGGCTCGTCATCTCCCCCACCGGATGATCCTCTCCCGACCATGGTGTCATGATACCCACACAGCGGGCAAAGAGTCAGACAGTGAGATGCTACTATCAAGGTCTCTGAAGAGCTACTGTAGGAGGCGATCCTTGGTGAAGGTGAAGCTCTACAACACTCAGCAATGACCCTACGCCATGCGCACCAGGATGGTGCTGCACGAGAAGGGAATCGACTTCGAAGTCCACGAGGTTGACCTCAGCAACAAGAGCGAAGAGTTCCTGAGCGTCAGCCCCTACGGTAAGGTTCCGGTGCTAAGGGTGAACGGAACTTCTCTCTACGAATCGAACATAGTCAACGAGTATCTGGAGGAGGTCTACGACTCTCCCAGACTGATGCCGGAGAACCCCGAACAGAGAGCCTCGGTGCGCTCCTGGATGGCATTTGCCGATGACTACTTCTTCCCTTCTGTCTACAGGGTTCGCATGGGGCTGCAGCGAGGGTACTCAGAAGATGAGATTCAAGAGGCCAAGGGGAAGCTTTACGATGCGCTCTCACGTCTAGAGCATCAACTAGGGAGCAGGGAGTATCTGGTAGGGGAGTACACGCTGGCAGACATCGCTCATGCCGGTAACTTTCCTCGTCTAGGAGTACTAGCCAAGAGCGGTGAGGTGAGCTTAGAGAAGTACCCTAGCGTAATGGTCTGGATAGAGCGGGTGGAGAGTAAGGAGAGCTACGGGGCATCCGTGTAGGAAACCATTTGCCTCAGAGGCTTCCGAAGCTGTGAGGCAAGGTTTCTTGGGTTCTGCAACGCTAACTTATGGAGTGCAGAGCCTCAAGGGCTTCCCTTACGTGCCTCTCCACGCCAATCTGAGAAGTGAAAACGTGCCTGACAATCCCCTCCTGGTCTATTACGTAGGTAACCCGACCAGCAAAGAGACCGAAGGTGTTAGGAACACCATAGAGCCTTCTGACCTTACCCCCCTCGTCGCTGAGTAGGGTAAAGGGAAGATTATGCTTCTCTGCGAAGCCCTTGTGTGAGTCCACAGAATCCGAACTTATCCCGATAACCTCGGTATCTAACTCACTGAATTGCTCGTATTCATCCCTGAAAGCGCAAGCTTCCCTGGTACACCCAGGCGTGTCGTCCTTGGGGTAGAAGAAGAGAACAACGGGCTTCTCACCGAGGAAATCTCTGAAACTCACTAGCTCTCCCGATTGAGAGGAGAGTGTAAAGTTAGGAGCCTTCGACCCTACATCTACGTTGTCCTTCGTTCGAGAGCCCATGATCGTACTACCTTCCAAGTGCGATACTGCTGGCCTATCCATAAGGATTGTATGGGAAGTCTGAGTGAAGCAGTGTAAGAGCTTTCAAGGGGATCTTACCGTCTCCGGGCCTCCTTAGGCTTCCTGAACGCACCAAGACATGACACGGAGTCCTGTTCGTAGTGACTTGGAGGAACGGGGGGGTAATACTCTGTACCACTCATCCAATCTATAGAGGGATAGGGAGAGTGGTATGGACTATTACCCCCCTAGAGGTCAGAAGACCCTAATCCTTACCGTCAAGGATCTCCTCCATAGCCTCTACGGCCTTCTCCTGCATGTTGGGGAGGACGTGAGAGTAAGTGTCGAGGGTTATGGTGATGGAAGAGTGCCCGAGCATCTCCTGAACGATCTTCGGATGAACTCCCTTGCTTAGGAGCAGGGTTGCACACGTGTGACGGAGATCGTGGAACCTCCTGTTGTGGGGAAGTGCGGCTCTAACGAGCAGGGGCTTCCAGGAACGGTTGTGCAGGTTATGGACGCTAATGGTCGTTCCGACGTTGGTGCAGAAGACCCACTTGCTAGTCCTCTCGTGCTCCCGTAGTGCCCTTATAGAAGTCCTGGTTAGCTTGATGCTTCTATTGCCCTTTACACTCTTGGGAGCCTCTATATGTCCATTAAAGACACTGCGCCTCACCTGAACTATCCCACCCTCTAGATCTACATCTTTCCACCTAAGCCCCAGAAGCTCACCCGAACGCATGCCAGTTTGGACGGCGAGTACGTAGAGGGCTTCGAGCTTATTTCCCTGTGCAGCCTCAAGGAGCCTCTTGACCTGCTCCTTACTCAAGGGGATTATCTCCTTCCTGGGAACCTTGGGAGGCTCGACGAACTCAGCTATGTTCCTGGGAATCAGGGTCCACTTCACCGCCTGCTTGAGGGCCTTATATAGGGTGACATGGATGATCTGCACCGTCCGTGGTGATAACCCAGAGTCGAGCTTTGAACGGTAGAGGGATTGTACCTGCAGGGGGTTTACCCTATCGAGTTTGATACCCCCGAGATATGGCTTGAGGTGCAACCTCACTATCTCCTCGTGTCGAATCCAAGTACGCCTCCTCAGCGTATCCCTTAGGGAGTCGAGCCATCTGTCCAAGTAATCACCGACTCTCAGGGAACCCGCATCGAAGGTCATGCCAGCGTCCCTATCGGCCATGGCCCTCGTGAGCTTCCCTGCCACCTCCTTGCGAGTCTTGCCGTAGATGTATCTACGCTTCCCACCGACTTCGTATTGCCCTACCCACCGGCCATCCTTACGGCGGTAGATCGAGCCCTCTCCCCAACCTCGCTTTCCGTTGCCCACGAGGTACTCCTCCTATCTTTTAAGCTGTCAATTAGCTGTCAATACAGCTGTCAAAGCCGCAAAGATACGGTGGTGGCCCCCTTGCTCTCCACGTTTGCGCGGGCCTGTAGCTCAGGGGATATAGTGACGGTTTGCAGGGAAATTTGTCAGGAGGGAGCACTAGGTACCCACCTCAAATCGACAAGCGGGCCTGGCAGGATTCGAACCTGCGACACACGGCCCCGGAAACCGTTGCTCTATCCCCTGAGCTACAGGCCCGCGCAAGAGTGGGGACCGCCCGGTGATGTTACCGTAACGCCTGCGGCGCTTCAATGGACGGTAGGGGCGATTGAAATCGCCCATGCAACGTATAAACTACGCCGCACCCGATATGTACGCGGTGATCTCGGACATCCACGGCAACCTCGAGGCCTTAGAAGCCGTCCTTCGCGATGTGCCCAAGGAAGTAGAGACCGTCTACTGTCTTGGCGATGTTATCGGCTACGGGGCGAACCCGGACGAGTGTTGCAACGTGGTGCGTTCTTTAGGGATGCCGACGATCTCCGGCAACCACGACCTCGCCGTAACCGACCTGGAGACGGACCTGAACTGGTTCAACCCTATAGCGGCAGCCGCCGTGCTGTGGACGCGGGATCACTTGAGCGAGGAGAATGCCGAATTCCTGCTAACCAGGCCGCGCATGATGCTTGGCGAGGAGGCGCTCTTCGTCCACGGCTCTGTGCGCGATCCCGACGAGTACATCATCAACGCGACCTCCGCGCTGGAGAACCTCGCTATGTTGAAGAGCGAGTATCCTGACGTCCTGATCTGCTTCTTCGGTCACACGCACGTGAAGGCCGTAGCCCCTTCTCCGAACGGCGCGATGTCGGGGGGACACACCCTGGATCTCCACTCCGGCGGCCCCTACCTGGTGAACCCCGGCTCCGTGGGCCAGCCGCGCGATGGGGATACATTCGCCTCGTACGTGATCGCCGACGGCGAACGCGTGACTTACCGCTTCGTCGAGTACGACATAAGGAAAGCCCAGGCGAAGATAAGAGCCGCTGGCCTCCCCGACATGCTCGCGGACCGCCTGGCCGTGGGCCGTTAGCCCCAAGGCGTGGAACCGGCCTTCCAGAGGCTCTTCACCGTCGAAGAAGCGAACGCCCTTCTACCCAGCTTGCGTGAGATCCTGGACCAGGCAGCGCTCCACCGCGACGCCCTGCGCGAAAAGGCCCCGCACATGGAACCGATCCTGCGGGCCGCAACCGGCAACGGCGGCGGGAAGGTGGGTTCGGAGTACGGCGTAGAGGCGTACAACCTCTACCTGGCGATAGGGCGCATAACGGAGCTCGGCGTCGTCCTCAAGGACCTGGATATGGGTCTGCTCGACTTCCCGCACGAACGCGAAGGCCGAGTGGTCTTCCTCTGCTGGCACCCACCCGAAGAGAGGGTGGAGTTCTGGCACGACCTCGACGCCGGCTATGCCGGCCGCCAACCTCTCTAGAGGCCTTGCGTGTAGTACTCCAACGCGTCAAAGAAGCCTCCGTTACCGTCGCGGGAGAGAAGATCTCCGCCATCGGTCCGGGCCTACTCCTGCTGGTCGGCGTCGCGCATGGAGACGGCGAACCCCAAGCGGTATGGCTGGCCGAGAAGATAGCAGGCCTGAGGATCATGGCCGACGACGAGGGGAAGATGAACCGCAGTGTGAGAGACGTAGGAGGGGCCATCCTGGCCGTGTCTCAATTCACCCTGCTCGCGGACACGCGCAAAGGAAAGCGCCCCAGCTTCGTCGGGGCTGCCCCGCCCGAGGAGGCCACGCGCCTCTTCGACCACTTCTGCGAGCGGCTCCGCGCGGCCGGCGTTCATCCGGTCGAGACAGGCCGCTTCGGCGCCATGATGGACGTATCGCTCGTCAACGACGGCCCCGTCACCATTCTCCTGGAGAGATAGCTAGTCAGCACGCTCCGGCCTCCGCTTGTCAGCACGGCGGCTGCGCCGCCTTGTCAGCATGTCAGCCAGGTCTCGCAAGCGCGATAGCTGACATGCTGAAGTGCTGACAAGTCGCCGACCAGAGGGAGGCGGCGTGCTGAAATGCTGACTAGCTGCCGAAGGCAGCGGGCTGACTAGCTTTCATGCGCCAGTCGCTGTAGCCTCCTGTGTGGCGGTGCACTTCGCCTTCGCTGATCTCGACTATGCCGTCGGCGATACGGTCGAGGAAGTAGCGGTCGTGCGAGACGAAGATCACCGTGCCAGGGAACCGTTCCAGCTCGTCTTCGAGGATCTCCAACGAGTCTATGTCGAGGTGGTTGGTCGGCTCGTCGAGGACGAGGCAGTTCGGTTCTCTCAGCATGAGCAGGAGCAATTGCAGCCGGGTTCGCTCTCCCCCGCTCAGGGATGTCACCGGCTCCCTGACCTGCTCGTAGCGGAACAGGAAGCGCCCCAGCAGCTTTACGGCGTCGCCTTCGTAGATTGGTTTCGCGTCCCGCACCAGCCCGAGTGGAGAAGCGCCCGGTGGCGGTTCGTCGTTCTGCGCCAGGTACCCGATGTCTATGGATGGGCCCGCCCAGCGCTCGCCCTCCGTCGGCGGGAGGATGTCGGCGAGGAGCTTCGCGAGCACGCTCTTGCCGGCGCCGTTGGGTCCGACTATCCCGAGACGCTCGCCGCGCGAGACCGTAAGGTCCACCCCGATGAGTACAGGCTCATCGTCGAAGGCAACGCTCACGTCTTGGAGTTCGATCACCTTCCGTCCGCCCCTCACCCTGCCGCGGAACTCCAGCCCTATCTTGCGCCGCTCCAGCACGGGGCGTTCGACTTTGTCCATGCGGTCGATCTGGCGTTGTTTGTTACGGGCCTGCTTGATGTGACGTTCGTTTACGACCAAGCTGGCCCAGAGCTTGAAGCGCCGGATGGCCTCTTCGAGCCGCGCTATCTCCTTCTGCTGGGCGACGTAGAGCTGCTGCTGTCGTTTGAGCTTGAGCTCGCGCGCCACGGTATATGCCGAGTAGTTGCCGGGCCACGAGGTGATCCTCCCGTCTTCCAGCTCGGCGATCTCCTCGACCGTCTCGTCCAGCAGGTAGCGGTCGTGGGAGACGATGACGACGGCGCCGTCGAACGTGCGGACGATCGCCTCAAGACGCTCCCTGCGCCCGGCGTCGAGGTGAGATTCTGGCTCGTCGAGGAGCAAGACGTCGGGACGCCGCGCGAGGCAGGCGGCCAGGACCGCCAGCTTACGCTGCCCGCCGCTCAGGTCACTCATCGGACGGTAGATGTCGTCATCACCGAGACCCAGCGACCTGAGGTAGCCGCGTGCCTCGCCCACAAAGCCGGGGCCACCGAGCTCCGTGAAGCGGCGCAACAGCCGGTCCTGGCGCTCCAATACCCGCTGCATGCGGCGCAGGTCGGACGCCACCCCGGGCGAGCCGAGCTGCTCCTCGCAAGCCTGCAGTTCCTCCTGGAGATCCGAGATCTCCGGCCGCGCCGCGCGTACGACCTCCATCGGTGTACGTTCGTCGCCCTCGATGTGCTGGGGCAGAGTGGCGACGCTCGAGCCCCGACGCCGGATCACCTCCCCACCGTCGACGTCCTCCGCGCCTGCGAGGATGCGAAGCACCGTGGACTTGCCGGCGCCGTTGCCGCCGACGAGCCCGATCCTCGCGCCCGCGTTCACCCTCATCCCCAGACCTCGCAGCACCGCCCTGCCTCCGTAGAACTTCTCCACGGAGCTCAGCCCAATGATGGTCATAAGGACCTCCTGTCTCTAATAAGACGTAGCACTCTCACCGGACTAATGATGACGCCCGTGCAGTATTGGCGCATCACTCAATTGGATGATCTTCGAGATCTCGAGATTCTCGTACGAGACCTTCGACGTACAGGGTGGCCGGGCGTGTGTAGCCTTCGCCCAGGATCCTACCTCGTAAGGCGTCGCGGCTTTCGCGTAACCGTCTCGCTGTCGCCGGTGGCAACAAGGACAGTTCCGCAGGCTCTTCCTCAGCCAAGACGAGCTTCCCGAGGTGATGGATTCTCCGTGGTGGTGATACCAGCCACCTTACGTTCTCGAGATGTTTCTCGTGCAGGGCGACGAGCCGTTCGGGCGGCCCGATCCCGTAGAGCTCAATTCCATAAGCCTCACGCCTCGACTCTGCTTGCAGCTTCTCTTCCTCGAGTTGCACCGCCGGTTCAGAGTCGACGAAGTCGCTCGTCGCGACCTTGCCACCGGACCGTGCCATGACGTGAAGTGCTGCGAGTGCCTCTTGGGCGCTCCTCCCCTTTACGTCCAACTCGTGGAACAAGCCCGAGGAGTAGACGAGGTCGAAGGTGCTTGGGTCGAAAGGCATCCCGAAGAGGTCTGCCGCGAGGAGGCAGACCGGAGCAGCAAGTCCGGCCTCGCCAAGAGAAGCTCTCGTATCATCGACGCGTACCGCATCCATGTCGAAGGCGGTGACGCTACCATTCTCCCCCACACGTTGGCTGAGGCCTTCGATCCAGAGCGGCGAGGAACCTCCTGCGTAGAGCACGTCTAGACCGCTGATGTCCCCGAGGAGGTCGAGTTCACGGTCGCAGAAGGCGATGAGGTCGTCTTCTAGCTCCTCGCGCTCTTCCGGCGTCAGGTGGTCTCCTTTGTATAATCTCTGTGCCATGAAGGTGATTGTCGCAAGTGATCTCGTAAAGTACCACGGTGGAGATCTGAAGGTCCTCTCCGGCGCGACGCTCTCGGTCGAGGCCGGGGAGAAGATCGGGCTGGTCGGGCGCAACGGCGCCGGCAAGACGACCCTCCTGGACCTTCTGGCAGGACACTCGGAACCCGATTCTGGCTCGGTGGAGCATCCTGGCGGCGCGAAGGTCGGGATGACGGCCCAGAAGCTCTATCTGGGAGAACGGGGCGTCCTCACTTTGGAAGAGGAGATCATCTCCGCTTTCGAGCCTTTGATGGCCCGCGAGAAGGAGCTCGAGGAGCTTGGAACACGCCTCTCCGAAGACCCATCGAACACGCTCATTGAGCGTTACGGCAGGCTTCAGAGCGAGTTCGAGCGGGACGGTGGCTACGAGTACCGCGCCCGGGCGGCCTCGACCATCACTTCTCTGGGCTTCTCGCCCGAAGACTGGAAGCGTCCCGTGGGCTCGTTCTCTGGTGGCGAGCAGAGCCGCATCGCCCTGGCCCGCCTGCTGATGGAGGAGCCGGACCTCATCCTCCTCGACGAGCCGACCAACCACCTCGATTTGCGCGCCATAGAGTGGCTGGAGGCCTTCGTCAAGGGCGCGAGAAGCGCCGTCCTCGTCGTCTCCCACGACCGCTACTTCCTCGACGCCGTCGCCGGTTCGATCCTGGATCTCGAAGATGGCCGTCTCACCCGCTACCCCGGCAACTACAGCAAGTACGTGGCCGAGAAACGGTCCCGCGAGGAGCAACTCGCCCGCAAGGCGAAGGCCAACGCCGAACGCAGGGCGCAACTGGAACGCTTTGTCGAGAAGAACCGGGCCAAGGCGAGCAAGGCCAGCCAGGCCAAGAGCAAGCAGAAGCTACTCGACAGGATGGAGCAGATAGAGGACCCCAGGAGATCCTCCAAGAACGTCAAGGTCTACCTCGGCGGGGAGACCGTGCGGGCCGGGCGAGTCGTGCTGGAGATGGAGGACGTGCGCTACGCCCATGATGACGCTGAGGAGCCGCTCCTGGAAGGTCTCGACCTGGTCATCGAGCGGGGGGAGAGGGTGGCCCTGCTCGGTCCCAACGGGACGGGGAAGAGCACGATCATGCGCCTAGCCACCGGGGAACTCTCCCCCCAGAGGGGCACGGTAAGGCCTGGCAACAACGTTACGCTCGCCTACCAGGACCAGCAGTTGGCCCGCCTCGACGACTCCAAGACCGTCCTTGGGGAGGCGATGGAAGCCACGGGATTCGACGCGCCCGAGGCCCGGGATCTTCTCGGCGCCTTCCTGTTCTCCGGCGAGGATGTCTTCAAGAAGGTGAGGTCCCTCTCCGGCGGCGAGAGGAACCGTCTGAGCCTGGCCGAGATCGTGGTGAGCGGTGCGAATATGCTCCTGCTCGACGAGCCCACCAACAACCTCGACATCCCCGCCCGCGAGGCCCTGGAAGACGCGCTCCTGGAGTACAGGGGCACGATGTTCTTCATCTCCCACGACCGCTACTTCCTCCGCAAGCTGGCTACCAGGGTCGTTGATCTGGAAGGCAGGAGACTCAGGAATTACCTCGGTGGCTACGATTACTACCGCTCCCACCGCAGGCTCGATGAGGGCTCGAAGGGCACCAAGGGCCGCCAGCGCCGGCGCATCAGGCCCGGCCAGAGCAAAGATCAAAGCGTCCTCGCCACCCGCCTCGTCGCCGTGGAGGGCGAGATCGACGCGACCGAGCGCCGCGTGGCCCGCCTCGAAAAGGAACTGGCCACCTCAGAGCTCTACTCCGACGGCAAACGCTCCCGCGAGATCGTCACCGAACACCGCGAATTGAAAGGTGCTCTCGACAGACTATACGCCGACTGGGAGGCGCTACTCGAAGAGACGGAACAAAGCTAGTCAGCACGCTGCCGCTGGCAGCTTGTCAGCACGCTCTGGCTTTTAGCCTTCGCTCGTCAGCATTTCAGCACTTCAGCAAGTCGCGTCGTGGCCTCATCATGAGCGTAGGACCCGACTGCCGCTGGTAGTGGTTCGTTGTGCGCTGCCAGGCGAGGCCGGAACGGGAGAAGCTGACTTGCTGACAAGCGAGGGCCTGCTAAGGCCCGAAGCGTGCTGACAAGGCGCCAAAGGCGCCGGGCTGACCAGCTAAGGAAGTCGGGACGAGAGGATTTGAACCTCCGACCTCCTCGTCCCGAACGAGGCGCGCTACCAGGCTGCGCTACGTCCCGACTGAAGCGAATATTATACCAGCAGGCTACTCGCTGTCAGCGGTTAAGCTTGTCAGCACGCTCCGGCTTCGCCAAGCGACTTGTCAGCATTTCGGCCTGCATGTCCACAGGCCCTAGCTGACTTGCTGACAAGCTAGGGCCTGCTAAGGCCCGAAGCGTGCTGAGCTGCTGACAAGCGCCCGACAGGGCGCGTGCTGAAATGCTGCTACACGGCGATGAATGCTTTGTCGCGGCCGGCGTAGAGTTCGAGGGCGCTGGCTATGGCTTCGGCGACGGTCGCTGGATAGTAGGGATCCGAGGCGAGATCTAGCTCTCCCGGATTGGTGAGGTACAGGGGCTCGAGGATCACGGCCGGGATGTTCGTCTCGCGCAGGATCTCGAAAGACCTGCCGAACTCCCCTATATC
>Ga0196962_10000942_pt1 | contig 10234 bp, 10 predicted proteins | sample S3v_20metaG_FD_183186 | JGI IMG/M metagenome (GOLD analysis project Ga0196962, IMG submission 183186) | Soil microbial communities from Anza Borrego desert, Southern California, United States - S3+v_20 | ecosystem: Environmental > Terrestrial > Soil > Desert | place: USA: California | collected... | reverse complement strand
GCGCCGGACGCGAGCGCTGCCGCCCCCCCGTGCAGGGCCGCTTCGAAGAGTGCACGGCCGGTGGAGCCGGAGGCGACGGCCATGACGTTGCGGGCACGGTCGCGCAGGCGCTGCGCGTATTCGAGCTGCCGAAGCTCGTCGGCAACGCCGATGCGGATGTTGGAGTCGGAGCCGATGCCGAAGCGGCCGCCAGAAGCGACGTAAGCCGGACCGGGAAAAATGCCGTCGCCGAGATTGGCCTCAGTAACCGGGCAAAGCCCGGCGACGGCGCCGCTCTCGGCCAGTCGCCGAGTCTCGTCGCTGGTCATGTGGGTGGCATGGATGAAGCACCAGCGCGCGTCGATGTCCGCGTGGCCGAGCAGCCACTCGACCGGGCGCGCTCCCGACCAGGCGAGGCAATCCTCCACTTCCTTCACCTGCTCGGCCACGTGGATGTGGACAGGACCCGAAGCGGCCAATGCAACGATCGCGGCCAGCTCCTCCGGCGCGACGGCGCGCAGGCTGTGCGGCGCCACGCCGACCGCCGAGCCGGGGAGATCGGCGACGGCCCTGCGGCTCGCGTCCAGCAATCTGGCATACAGGTCCAGATCGCAGATGAACCGGCGCTGGCCGGGACTTGGCGGGGCGCCGCCAAAATTGCCGTGCGCGTAGAAAACGGGCAGCAGCGTCAGTCCTATGCCGGTTTTCCGTGCCGCTGCGGCGATGCGCCCTGCCATCTCGGCGACATCGGCATAGGGACGCCCGTCGCGATCGTGATGGAGGTAATGGAACTCGCCGACGCGCGTGAACCCGGCCTCCAGCATCTCGACATAGAGCTGCGCGGCGATCGCCTCGATGTCCTCCGGATCGGTGGTCAGCGCGAAGCGGTACATCAGCTCGCGCCACGTCCAAAAACTGTCCGGGGCCGAGCCGCGCATCTCGGCCAGACCGGCCATGCCGCGCTGGAACGCGTGGCTGTGCAGATTGGGCATGCCGGGCAGGCCTATAGCGTGCCGCTCGTCGCCCGGCTCCGGCGATGCGCCGGGCGTGACCCGGGCGATCACGGCGCCTGCCGTCTCAATGCGCACGTCGCGCCGCCAGCCTTGTGGCGTCAGCGCTCTCCCGAAGTGCAGCCCCGTCACGAAATTGCCGCCGATCGCATCCCGCTTCCGTTGTGCTCGCTGTCCGCCATCCGCACTAGCAGATTCGTGCGCCGGCTTCGCTTATGCAAAAACGCTGTCCGTGGGGGTGTCCTAGCGAAATCGCGGATGCGGCGCCGCGCTGCTCCCGAAAAGCTGCGGTCCGCGCGTTCCGGTCCCTCGTCGGGCAGAGGTGATGGGAACAGTCGGCAGCTTTTCGGGATGGCGACAAGTTTTTTTGCCGTCCAAGCGGTTCGCCAGCTACTCTCTCCACTCGACCTGCGCGAAATATCCCCATGCTCATGCAAGCTCGCCTGCTCCTGGCTGCGGTTTTGGTCGCCGGCCTCTGCGGCGCTCCGGCGGAGCCGACGCTCGCGCAGGACGCGCCCAAAATCGCCGCGGCCTCCGACCTGCAGTTCGCGCTCGAAGAGGCGGCCGCCGGGTTCAAGGCGGAGACTGGGCAGGAGGTGAAGATTGCCTTCGGCTCGTCCGGCAACTTCGTCCGCCAGATCCGGCAAGGCGCGCCGTTCGAGATGTTCCTTTCCGCCGACGAGTCCTTCGTGCGCGATCTCGCCGCGGCGGGGCTGACGGACGGCGAGGGCGACCTGTATGCCGTCGGGCGCATCGTCATTGTCGCCCCGCACGGCTCGCCGCTGAAGCCTGACGGCACGCTCACCGATCTCAGGGCGGCGCTCGCCGACGGCCGTCTCCAAAAATTCGCCATCGCCAATCCCGAGCACGCGCCCTATGGCCGCCGCGCCGAGGAGGCGCTTCGCCATGCCGGGCTGTGGGATCAGATCCAGGAAAAGCTCGTCCTCGGCGAGAACGTCTCGCAAGCCGCCCAGTTCGCCACGTCCGGCGACGCCGAGGGCGGTATCATAGCCTATTCCCTGGCCCTCTCGCCGAAGATTACGGCCATCGCGGACTACGCGCTCATCCCCGACGAATGGCACCAGCCGCTCCGCCAGCGCATGGTGCTGCTGAAGGGCGCCGGCGACCCGGCGCGCCGCTTCTACGCCTTCGTTGCGTCTCCGGCGGGACGCACCATCCTGAAGCGCTACGGCTTCGTGCTGCCCGGCGAGACGATGTAGTGGATTGGACGGCGCTCTGGCTTTCGCTGAAGCTCGGTGGGTTGACCATGCTCTTCCTGCTGCCCGTCGCCGTCGCGGTCGGCCGCTTTCTGGCGGTAACCCGGATGCGAGGCCGCAGCGTTCTGGAGGCCGCGCTGGCGCTGCCGCTGGTCCTGCCTCCAACCGTGCTCGGCTTCTACCTCCTGTCCGCCTTCGGCCAGAATTCCTGGTTCGGCAAGCTCTGGCGCGAGATGTTCGGCACGCCGCTGGTGTTCACCTTCGAGGGCCTGCTGATCGCCTCGATCATCGTCAACATCCCTTTCGCCGTGCAGCCGGCGCAGCGCGCCTTCGAGGCGATCGGCCCGGATCTGCGCGAGGCGGCGGCGAGCTGCGGGATCCCGCTGCGGCGTGCGCTGTGGCGCATCGAGCTGCCGCTCGCCTGGCCGGGCATCCTGACCGGCATGGTGCTGACCTTCGCCCACACGCTGGGCGAGTTCGGCGTCGTGCTGATGGTTGGCGGCAGCATCCCGGGCGAGACGCGCACGATTGCCATCGCCATCTACGACCGCGTCCAGGCCTTCGACGACCTCGCCGCGGCGCGGATGTCGGCCGTGCTCCTGCTCATTTCGCTCGCCACGATCGCGCTGAGCTACGGACTGTCGCAGCGCATCGGCCGCCGCCATGGCTGAAGCGGCGCCGGCCCGCACGGGCCTCCGCGCACGGATCCGCCAGCAAAGGCCCATTCCGCTCGACGTGGCGCTGGAGGTCGAGCCGGGCGAGATCCTGGCGCTCGTGGGGCCCTCTGGCAGCGGCAAGACCACCACGTTGCGCGTCATTGCCGGGTTGACGGACGCAACCGAGGGGGCGATCGTCTGCAACGGCAGGATTTGGTTCGACGGCGCCGCCGGGCTGGTCGTGCCGGCGCGGCGGCGGCGGGTCGGCCTGGTGTTCCAGTCCTATGCGCTGTTTCCGCACCTGACCGCGATCGAAAACGTCATCGAGGCCCTGACGGACCGGCCGGCGTCGGCGCGACGGGCCGAGGCGCAAACCTATCTGGCCCGCGTTCATCTCGACGGGCTGGAGGAGCGCCGGCCAAAGGAACTCTCCGGTGGACAGCAGCAGCGCGTTGCCGTGGCGCGCGCGCTCGCCCGCCGGCCCGACGCGCTGCTTTTGGACGAGCCGTTCTCGGCGGTCGACCGGATGACGCGCTTCCGCCTGCAGCGCGAGCTTGCCGGGTTGCGCGACCATCTCTCCATGCCGGTGATCCTGGTCACCCACGACCTGGAGGAGGCGGCGCGGCTCGCCGATCGCATCGCCGTGATCCACCGTGGCGAGATCCTGCAGACCGGGAAGGTCAGCGAGGTGATGACGCGCCCGGCGACGCCGCAGGTCGCCCGCCTCGTCGGCATCCGCAATGTCTTCGACGGCACCGTTCTCGTCGAGCGGATCGGCGGCAAATTGTCGATCCTCTGGCGCGGCTACCGGCTCGAGACCACGGTTGCCGGAGGTTTCGCGCCCGGCGAGCGGATCAGCTGGTGCATCCCGGCCGACAACGTCATCGTCCACCGGCGCGACCGTCCGTCGCGCGGCGAGCACGAAAATCCCGTGCAGGGCCAAGTGGGCAGCTTGGTGCGGCTTGGCGAGACGACGGAGCTTGTCGTCGAGGTCGGCGGCTCCGCCGACCAGCCGCTGCACTGCTCCATTCCCACCCATGTCGCGGGCCGCAACGGCCTCGCAGCCGGCATCGCCATCGGCCTGTCTCTGAAGGCCGATGCGATCCAGCTGATGCAAGCGGAGCCGGATACGCCCTGACGCACGCAGCGAGCAGGCGCTTGCGGCTATGGAGCGGCCCTGTAGGCTGCACGCTACCCCGAAGCGGGGACAGTGTGGGGGATTCTCGTGAAGATCGGCTTTTGCATGCTGCTGTGGACGACCTTCGTCACCGACCGGCACCGCGCCATCCTGGAGGACATCAAGTCTACGGGTTATGACGGGGTCGAGGTCCCGATTTTCGAGGGCACGCCGGACGATTACGCCCGGCTTGGAAAGATGCTCGACGGGATCGGACTGGAATGCACCGCTATCACGGTCATCCCCTCGCCCGACAAGAATCCGCTCTCGGACGACGCTTCGGTGCGGCGGGCGGCGGTCGACTACCTCAAATATTGCATCGACTGCAGCGAGGCGCTCGGCTCAAAACAGCTCGCAGGTCCGCTGCACCAGACGCTGGGCCTCTTCTCGGGCATGGGGCCCACCGAGGTGGAGCGCGCCCGCGCCCGCGATTTCCATCGCGAGGTCGGCGATTACGCGGCGGCGCACGGCAACCAAATCGTGCTGGAGGCGATCAACCGCTTCGAATGCTACTTCGCCAATACGATGGACGACCTCGCCGCCTACCTCGACAACCTCGGCCATCCCGCCGTCACCGGCATGTACGACACTTTTCACGCCAATATCGAGGAGCAGGACCCGATCGCCGCGATCGGCCGGAATATTCGCCACATCAGCTACGTGCACGTTTCGGAGAATGACCGCGGCGTGCCGGGCCGCGGCCACGTCCCCTGGGCGGCGACGTTTGGCGCGCTGAAGCAGGCCGGCTTCGACGGCTGGCTGACCATCGAGGCCTTCGGCCGCGGCCTGCCGGAGCTTGCCGCGGCGACGCGCGTCTGGCGCGATTTCGCCGAAAGCCCCGAGGCGGTCTACCGCGAAGGCGTCCGGACTATTCGCGAGGGTTGGGCTACGGCCTGAAACATGCCGCTCAAGTGGTGCCGCCGATTGCCGTCATTGCTTGCAAGAGGAAAGCGGCGGTTAATCCACCCCGGCTGATTTTCTTCGCGATGGTTACGCTCGTTGTCGTGAACGCCTAGCGCCGCGAGCTTCTCCGAGCATTCTATGGTTTCCATACGGCGAAACCCGAGGAAAAACCCATACGGGGGCAGCGATATAGCGCGCTAAGCGTTTTGGTGTGTTTCCTAAATACGGCCGGATTTTTTTCTGAGAGCGGATGGCTCGGAGGTCTGCAGGTGCTATTCTATAGGGCCGGTCCGCCGGCGTGCTGTTACGTTCGCGCTGCCGGTGAGGGGCATTGCCGGTATCACGGGCAGCGATCGAATCGGAAATACCCCAAAAATCCCCAATTCATTCGGATGCAAGAGGACGTCCCTGGACCGCCAGCGGGCTAAGCTACTGAATTTCCAGCATAGTGGGCGTCCACTGGACGGTATCGGACGTGTCGGAAAGGTGAGTTGGTGCCCAGGGGCGGAATCGAACCACCGACACGCGGATTTTCAGTCCGCTGCTCTACCAACTGAGCTACCTGGGCTGAGCTCCGGCCGCCCGTCTCAGCGCGGCCTAAGCGAAGGCGAGGCGTATATATCGGCTCGCTCCCGGCCTGTCCACTCCGCCGCGCCTCCCCAATGGTCGATCGCGCGCCGGCAAGCAGGGCATCCTGCGGGGCATCACTCCTCGTCGGGTTCCCGGCCGCCCGGCGCCTCGGCAGTCGGAATGGCATAGGTGCCTTTGAGCCAGCGATTGAGATCGACGTCGGCGCAGCGCTTGCTACAGAACGGAAAGGCTTCGGCGGTGGCCGGTCTGCCGCATATCGGGCAGTTGCGCCGCCGGTGAGCCGCCGCATCCGATGCGCGTTCCGTCATGCCGGAATCATCCAGCGATCATAGACGGGATAGCCCTCGCCCATCAGCAGGCTCATCGCTTCGTAGAGCGGCAGACCGACCACGTTGCTGTAGGAACCGACCAGGCGCGTCACGAACGCGCCGGCCCGGCCCTGGATAGCGTAACCGCCGGCCTTGCCTTCCCATTCCGCCGAGGCGAGATACATTTCGATCTCCTCGCGTGACAGCCGCTTGAAGCGCACGCGTGTTTCCACAAGCCGGTTGCGCTCCTTGCCTTTAGCCGTGATCAGGCAGAGCGCGGTATAGACGCGATGCGCGCGGCCGGAGAGCAGGCGAAGACAGGCGGCCGCCTCGTCCGTGAGTTCGGGCTTCGGGAGGATACGGCGGCCGACCGCCACCACGGTGTCGGCGGCGAGGATCAGGGCGCCTCGCATTTCCGGATCGCGGTCGAGATTGTGGCGCGCCACCTCGGCCTTCGTCTGCGCCAGCCGCGCGGCGAGCGCACGCGGCTGCTCCTTGCGCTGCGGCGTCTCGTCGACCAGGGTGGGCAGCAGCTTGTCCGGTTCGATCCCGATCTGCCCGAGCAGCTGCAGGCGGCGGGCCGACGCCGAGGCGAGGACGAGACGCGGACGATCCGAAGCTTTCTTGAGCATGGGCACGGCCGATGGGCCGGAACTCCTCTGTTGATTTGCGGACGCGGCTATGGCGGCTTCCGCGGACCGCTACCGAGCGATGTCGTCTCGTATCCGAAAGCGGCGGAAGAGTGAACCGGCCCCGCCTAGCGGAAACGGGCGCGGATGCGGGCGGCAAGCCGCTCGCGGAGATCGCGATACGCGGCGAGGATCTGCTCGCGCGAGCCGGCTGCGAGAGTCGGATCCGGGGTCGGCCAGTATTCGACGACCATCGCTGCCGTGCGCGTCAGTTCAAGGGTGCGATGATGCGCCTCCGGCGACAGCGTGACGGCGAGGTCGAACGCGAGGTCGTCGAGGTCGTCCAGCGCACGCGGCTCATGATTGCCGAGATCCAGGCCGATCTCCGCCAGCACTGCATCCACGAAAGGATCGCGCTCGCCAGTGGCAACGCCCGCCGACGCCGTATAGAATCGACGGGGGTAAAGCTTCTCGGTCAAGATCTTCGCCATTGGCGAGCGGACGGCATTGCGGCCGCACACGAAGAGGATCGCCGAGGGGCTCGCCTCCGGCACTGCGCGCCTAGCCGCGCCAATGCAGGACGCACACCAGCGTGAACAGCCGGCGCGCCGTATCGAGGTCCATCTCGACCTTCCCCTTGAGCCTTTCTTTCAGGATCTCCGAGCCTTCGTTGTGGAGGGCGCGGCGGCCCATGTCGATCGCTTCGATGCGGCTTGGGGAGCCCGACCGGATGGCCTGGTAATAACTCTCGCAGATCAGAAAATAGTCTTTCACCACACGGCGGAAGGGGGTCAGAGACAAACCATGGCTGATGAGCGGCTCGCCGCCGTCGGCGCATATGTTGAGCAGGAGCCGCCTGTCGGCCAGCGACAGGATGAGTCGGTACGGTCCGGGGCGATCGGCGAGGGCGAAGTAATTGTCCTCCAGGAGATCATAGATCGCCACCGCCCGCTCGTGCTCCACGTCGGGCGTTGCTCTGCCGATCGAGGCGGCATCGAGTTCGATCGCGACGAGGCGGGAGCGTCTGTCGGCCACCCAAATTGGCCTCTAAAGGTTCAGCCGGACGGCAATCGACCGGGCGTGGGCATTAAAGCCTTCTGCCTCGGCAAGTATCATGGCGGCGGGCCCGAGGGCGCGCAGGCTGTCGGCGTCGAGCTTGAGCAGAGAGCTGCGCTTCATGAAATCCGGAGTGGACAGGCCAGAGGAGAAGCGGGCCCAGCGGGCGGTCGGCAGGACGTGGTTCGATCCGGCGACATAGTCGCCGATCACCTCGGGCGTATGCCGGCCGAGGAAGATCGCGCCGGCGTTATGAACCAACTGCAAGAGGGCCTCGGGGTCGGCGGTCGCTAGCTCCAGATGCTCCGGCGCGAGACGGTCGACTAGCGGGCCGGCCTCGGCCAGGCTGCCGACCTCGATGATTGCGCCGAAATCACGCCAGCTCGCTGCGGCGGTGTCGGCCCGGGACAGCGTCTTGAGCTGTCTGGCGACCGCCTCCTCGACGGCGTCGGCGAGAGCGCGGTCGTCGGTGATCAAGATCGCCTGGGCAGCGCTGTCGTGCTCGGCCTGGGCCAGGAGGTCCGCGGCGACCCAGTCAGGGTGGTTCTCGGAATCGGCCACGACGAGGACTTCCGAGGGGCCGGCGAGCATATCGATGCCGACCGCCCCGAACACCTGGCGCTTGGCAGCCGCGACATAAGCGTTGCCCGGCCCTACGATCTTTGCCACGGGCGCGATGGTCTCGGTTCCGAAAGCAAGAGCGGCCACGGCCTGCGCTCCGCCCACGCAATAGATTTCGTCGACGCCGGCCAGACGCGCAGCGGCGAGCACGAGCGGATTGAGCATCCCCTGCGGGGTGGGGACCACCATCACCAGCCGCCCGACGCCGGCCACCTTCGCCGGTATCGCGTTCATCAGCACGGAAGAGGGATAGCTGGCCGTGCCGCCAGGCACGTAGATCCCGACCGACTCAATCGGCGTCCAGCGCCAGCCGAGCGTTACGCCAAGCTCGTCGACATGCGACTCGTCCGCGGGCAATTGCCGGCGGTGGTAGGCGTCGATGCGGTCGCGGGCGAGCCTCAGCGCCTCGAGCACCTCGGCGCGAGCGCCGGCATAGGCCGCTTCGATTGTTTTGGCCGGCACCCGCAGCGTGGCAGGCTGATGTCCGTCGAAGCGCGCCGTGTAGTCCCTCAGCGCCTCGTCCCCGCGCGCCCGCACGTCGGCGATGATGGCGCGCACCGCTCGATCCACGTCGGGTGCGTTCTCACGCTTGGCGGCGAGCAGCGCCGTGAAGCGCGCCTCGAAATCCGGGTCCGTCGTGGCGAGCCGTGCGGCCACCGGCTCAGGCCACAGCGTGGCGCGGCAGGAGCGGCGTCGACCAGGCGGGCCCGAGGTCGGTGAGCTGCGCCTCCAGGCATTCCACCGAGAGCCGGATGCCGGCGCCGCCGGCGAAGTCGAGAAGCACGTCGCCCGACGGGCTTTCGCGCGGCTCGAAGCGTATGGCCAGGAGCTCCACTACCTTCTCCCTGGCGTCGCGGTCGAAACCGGAGAATTTGACCGCCTCGACCCGCTCGAAATGCAGCGCCGCGCGGCGCCGCTGGTAATCGCGCCGCCGCCGCGAACCCTTCACCGCGTGCTCCCAGGCGAAGCGGTTCATGGCCAGGACGAAGCGCTTCTCTTCGGCAAGCCAGCTCATCTCGCCGACTTTCAACACGGCGTCCTGCACATGCGCGGAAAGCACGGCAAGATCTTCGCTATCGAGCGCAATCAGGCGGAGGCGGTCGTCATCCGTCATCTTAGGTCCAGCGGCAAAGTTGGGTTCCGCTGTGGTAGGGCGTCATCGCCGCCGCGGCAAGGCGGCCGGTTAGGCGCGCAGGCGCTCGATCTCGGCTCCACAGGCGGAAAGCTTTTCCTCCAGGCGCTCGAAGCCGCGGTCGAGATGATAGACCCGGTTGACCATGGTCTCGCCGTCCGCAGCCAGGCCGGCGATGACAAGCGATACGGAGGCGCGCAGGTCTGTCGCCATCACCGGCGCGCCCTTCAGACGCTCCACCCCGCGCACAATCGCCTTCTGCCCGTCCAGGCGGATGTCGGCGCCGAGCCGGGCAAGCTCCTGCACATGCATGAAGCGGTTTTCGAAAATGGTCTCGCGGATCTCCGACGTGCCCCGCGCGCGCGTCATTAGCGCCATGAACTGCGCCTGCAAGTCGGTCGGGAAACCCGGAAACGGCTCGGTCGTGACGTCGACGGGGTCAAGGCCTGCGCCGTTGCGGCGGACGCGGATGCCGGCGTTGCTCTCGGTAACCTCCGCGCCGGTGCGGGTGAGGATGTCGAGAACGCTGTCGAGGAGGCCGGCCTGACTGCCCTGGAGAAGAACGTCGCCGCCCGTGGCCGCCACCGCCATCGCATAGGTGCCAGTCTCTATGCGGTCCGGCAGCACGCGGTGCACCGCCCCGTCCAGCCGGTCGACGCCGGAAATCGTGATCGTGTCCGTGCCGGCGCCGGAAATACGAGCGCCCATCTTGACGAGGCAATCGGCGAGGTCGCGCACCTCCGGCTCGCGCGCCGCGTTCTCGATGACCGTCTCGCCGCGCGCCAGCGTCGCCGCCATCATGATGGTGTGGGTGGCGCCGACCGAGACATGCGGGAAGCGCACGCGGCCGCCGACGAGGCCGCCCGGCGCCTTGGCGACGACATAGCCGCTGTCGATGTCGATCTCGGCGCCGAGCGCCGCGAGCCCGGAGAGAAAGAAGTCGACCGGCCGCGTG
>Ga0196962_10000939_pt1 | contig 10259 bp, 9 predicted proteins | sample S3v_20metaG_FD_183186 | JGI IMG/M metagenome (GOLD analysis project Ga0196962, IMG submission 183186) | Soil microbial communities from Anza Borrego desert, Southern California, United States - S3+v_20 | ecosystem: Environmental > Terrestrial > Soil > Desert | place: USA: California | collected... | reverse complement strand
CACGGCGGCGAGCTCGGCGGCGTCGCCGGGCGGGACGAGGCGGGCCGCGCCCGCTTCCGCAACCTCGGGGAATCCGCCGACCGCGCTGAGGACCAGCGGCTTGCCGAAGGCGAGGCCCGTGTAGAGGACGCCGGAGTGCTCGGCGTCGAGGTAGGGAAGCGCGACGACGTCGGCGCGGCGGAAGATCGCCGGGATCTCGGCGTCCTCGACGAAGCGGGTGACGAGGCGGACGCGGCCGCCGGCGGACGCGGCGAGCTCCTGCAGCGGGCCGACGTCCATGCGCGGGTTGCCGACGATCCACAGCTCCGCTCCCTCGACCCCGCGGAACGCCTCGAGCAGGCTCTCGATTCCCTTATATGGACGCAGCAGCCCGAAGGCGAGGATCACCGGCCCCTCCGCTCCCGCCAGCTCGGCCGGCAGCGGCTTCTCCTCCGGCAGCTCGGTCAAATAGTCGAAGGCGCCGTGCGGGATCGTCCGGACCTTGGCCGGGTCGAGCCCGACCTCGTCGCGCAGCCGGGCGGCGCTGTGCTCGGAGTGGGCGACGACCGCGTCCATCGCGTCGAAGACCCGGCGGGCGGAGGCGACCTGGCGCCGGCTCGCGCCCGGAGGAAGGATGTAGTGGGCGGTCATCACCCGCGGCCGCAGGGCCGGCAGCAGATGACGGTCGAGGGCGGGGACGGTCAGCCACTGGTAGTGGACGAGGTCGGCCCTGGCCTCGCGGCGGAAGCGCAGCATGTCGGGGAAGTGCTCGATCGCCTTGAAGGGAAGCCGGGCGCGCGCTTCCAGACCGCGAGCGGCGCTGCGCCGGTAGAAGCGCTCCTCCACCCGGTACCCGTCGGCGGACGGCACCGGCCCGTAGAGGAAGCGGGACGTCGCCAGCTCGACCTCGGCGCCGGCACGGGCTAGCGCCGCAGCCAGAGCGCGGTCATAGGGCGGCGTGAACGCCGAGGGGTCGACGAGCTGAACCTTCAGACGGGCGATTATCGTCACCTCCTTGGCGCCCACGCTCTCCTACTGCGTTGTGAACACGAACGGCCGCGAGTTGCTGCTCGAGTGCCTGGCGGCGATCGAGCGCACCCGGCCGGCCGGGCTTGAGCACGAGATCCTCGTCCTCGACAACGCCTCCGACGACGGCTCGGCCGAGGCGGTGCGGGGGCTGGGCGGCGACATCCGCCTGATCGAGCTGCAGCGCCGCAGCGGCAAGGCGGAGAACGACTCGACCCTGATGCGGGAGGCGCGCGGCCGCTACTGCCTCCTCCTCAACGAGGATTCGGAGCTGCAGCCTGGAGCTGTGGAGGCGCTGATCGCGGCCCTCGACGCCGACCCGAGAGCAGCGGCCGCCGGAGCGCAGCTGCTCGACGCCGATGGCAAACCGGTGCCCTCCGCCTGGCGCTTCCCCGGGGTCGGCACCGCGGCGATCGGCGCCCTCTTCCTGCACCGCTGGCTCACGGTTCAGAGCAAGGGGAGGGAGGCGCGGCGGGTCGACTGGGCGCAGTCGAGCGCCCTCATGGTCCGGCGTGAGGCCGCCGCCGAGGTCGACTACATGGACCCGGCCTTCTTCGTCTACTACGACGAGTCCGACTTCGCCAAGCGCCTCGCCGATGCCGGCTGGCACTCGCTCTTCGTCCCCGCCGCCGCGGCGATCCACCACGACCAGCTCTCGACCGACCTCGGCGCCGGACTGCCGCGGCTGGTCGAATTTCACCGCAACCGCGACCTCTACGTGCGTAAGCACCAGGGGCGGGGGGCCGCTCTCCTCGTCCGCCTGCTCACCGCCTGGGCCTACGGGCTGCGGGCGCTGGCCTCCCTGGCCATCCCCGGGCAACCGGCGCGCGTCTACCTCCGCCACGCCCGCCAGGCGCTCCTCCCCGACCAGGGGGAGTCGATCCGGGACCGCGCTCAGCGCCGCTGAGCGGGATCGACCGCGCAGGCCGGCGTACTGCCGGGGAGGCGATACCGGTTGTTCGCGACCCAGCGGTAAGCCTTCGCCGCGACCGTGGAGATCCCGGGCAGCACCAGCGCCCGGCCGGCGACCCGCCAGAACCACCCGGCCCCGCCCAGCGCTGCGGCGATCGCCTCGTGCCCGGAGCGGACCGCGCCGTCGGGCGCCACCCACTGCACGGCTTCGCTCGCCTGCTCTTCGGTGACCCCGAGCTCAGCCAAGTCGCAGAACTGCCACGGGACGATCTCGGCGTCCGGCCCGATCCGCTCCAACAGGCCCGCGCAACGGGTGCAGAAGGCGCAGTCGCCGTCATAGAGGAGGACAGGGCGCTCTCGCGAGCTCATATGCGACATCGTATGGAGAGCGGACCATGAGGCTTCCCAACTCAGTCCACGAATCCGGTCCCTGGCGCATCCGCGAGATCGCCTCGGACATCCCCCTGGAAGACGCCTGGGCGCTCCCTGCGTACGGCGGGGCGGAGGACTTCGGAGCTCTCCTCGAGCTGATGGTCGCCAGCGACCCGGGCGAAGCCGAATCTGGGCCGGCCCGCTTCCTCTGGCGCCTGCGCGACCGCCTCGGCAGCTGGCTCGACCTCGGCCGCATCGCTGCGCCCGGCGACGGGGGTTCGGGCGCGCTCCCGATCCCTGGCGCGGCGGAGGCCTCTCTCGCCGGTCGGCTGCCCGAAGACCTGCGCGGCACCGCGGCGGGCCTGGAGTTCGCCTCGCTGCCGTTCGAGCCGCTCTACCGGACCGAGAACGAGTTCGCCGCCGAGGTCTCGAACCGGACCGTCTACGGCGTCATGCACCTGGCCTGGGCGGAACAGGGCAACGGCCGCTACCAAGCGCAGATGGCCGTCTACGTGAAGCCGCGCGGCGCCTTCGGCAGGGCCTACATGGCCGCGATCAAGCCCTTCCGCTACCTGATCGTCTATCCGGCGCTGATGCGCCAGATCGAACGAACCTGGAACTCGCGCGGCCCCCGGCAGGCCTCTGCCTAGAGCCGCGCGTCCTCGTCCATACGCTCGGCCTCGTAGACCTCGGGGATGCGCCCGTCGACGGCCGCCGGCTCGCTCCGCACGCGGCGGAGCTCGGCAGCCAGCTCCCCGGGGCGGCGGAGACGGCCGAGCCAAGCGCGCTCGCCCGGCGTGAAGAACCCACTCGCGAACAGCGCCAGGGGGTAGGCGGCGAACAGGGCCGCGCGCCCAAGCAGGCCGGCCGCTCCCTCGGTCGGCATCAGCAGCTCCCCGGCCGCGACCAGGGCCGCGGCGACGAGGACGACGCGGGCGAGGCGGCCCCATTGGTACGGAACCGGGAAGAGCCGCTGGCTGAACCCGTACATCAACGCCAGCACGACGAGGTAGGAGGCGACGAGGGCGATGCCGGCGCCGACGATCTCCAGCGTGGGCACCAGGATCAGGTTGAGCACGACGTTGACGGCGAGGGCGGCGATCGTCGCCGGCAGGTTGAACTCGGTGCGGCCGGTGCGGCCGAGGATCACGACCAGGACCATGTAGAGGGCGTAGAGAGTGACCGCGGTGGAGATCAGGCCGACCGCTTCCCAGGACTCGAAGAACTTCGGCGCGGCGAGGGCGCGGGCGATCCAGCGTGCGAACAGCCACATCCCGGTGACCACGAAGGCGCAGCCGGCGACGAACAGGGTGACGACGGCCGCATAGGCCCGGCGCGCCTCCTCGTCGTCGCGGATCGAGTAGGCGAGCGGCGGCCAGGCGAGCTGGAAGCCGCGGACCAGCACGTTGATCCCCTGCGCGAACTTGACCGCCAGCGAGTAGAGGCCGGCCTCGGCGAGGCCGACGGTGCGGACGATGATGATCCGGTCGATGAAGTTGAGCGCGTAGAGCGAGACCTCGGCCGGCATCGTCGGCAGACCGAAGCGCAGCAGCCGCCGCAGCAGCCCGGTGTCGAAGCGCAGCGAGAGACGGCGGCGCTGGACGACGATCAGCCCGACCACGAAGGCGGCGCCGCTTGCGTAGCTGCCGATCAGCAGGCCGCGGGCGCCCTCGTCGAGGCCGACCACCAGGACGATCGTCAGCCCGATCGTGAGCAGGACGTTGACGATCGTCGTCAAGAAGTAGGCCCGGGCCCGCTCCTCGAGCCGGAAGAGGGTGAGCAGGAACTCGAACAGCGTCAGCACCCAGAGGCCGCCGATCGAGATCCGCGCCAGTTCCGGGGCGACGGCGAGCTCCGCGGGAGTCTGGGGGTCGAGCAGCGCTTCGCCAAGCGGCGTCGCGAAGGGGAGCGCGACCAGGGCGCCGAGCGTCGAGAACCAGAAGAGGCCGGCGAAGCTGGAGGCGACGACGCGATCCGGGTCCTCGCCTTCCTTGTAGTAGAAGCGCAGAACCGCCTCGATCAGGCCGAAGCGGACGACGATGCTGGCCGCTACGACCGAGGCGAACATCACCTCGGCGGCGCCGTAGTCGGCAAGGGTCAGGTGCCGCGTGTAGAGCGGCAGCAGCGCGACCGCGATGACCTTGGAGAGGATGCTCGCCGCCGTGTAGGCGGCGCCGGTGGTCGCCAGGCGGCGCAGGTATCCCGACACGTCAGGTGGTTGGCCCTGGGGCCGCGTGCGACTGGGGACGGACGTGGCCAAGCAGGTCGAGGAGCCGGGATGCAGCCTTGGGTGAAGCCAAAGGCAAGCCCGAGGACGACGAGATGCGCCGTGCCAGGTGCGTCATCCAGGCGTGCGGGGTCGCGAGGCCAACCACCTCAAGAGCCTACGCCGGGTCGCGGACCGCGGCGGGGTGCGCCAGCGAGACACCGATCGCCAGCAGCACCCACGTGATGGGGTCGTCGAAAAATCCCGCATACGACAACGTGTGGACCAGCAGGGCGACGAAAGCTGCGAGGACGGCGGCCCGGCTGGTGAGCAGCGTCGAGGGGGAGTCCGAGAACGGAGCCTGCCTGCCCCGCCCGCAGGACTCGCTGCCCGCAGGAGGCCCGCGGATACCGGAAGCCATCGTCCAGAGCGCCACGGCGATGAGCGCGATGTAGATGGCCAGGCCCAAGAGCCCCTGCTCGGCCGCGACGGTCACCGGCTCGGTGTGGGACTCGGAGACCGGGACGTCCTTGTTGTCGCGATGGTCTCGGTAGGCGCTCTGGAACGAGCCGGAGCCGTAGCCCCAGAGCGGGCGTTCGGAGAAGAGGTCGACGCCGCCGCTGACCAGGTTGGCGCGGCCGCTGGTGTCGATGTTGATCCGCCCGAGGTCGGGTCTGCCGCCGGCGAAGACGACCGCCACGAAGGCGGCTACCACGCCGACCGCGACAGCGGCGAGCGTCCACTTCGGGCTCCACCGGATCGCGGCGAGCACCGCGAGGCCCGCCAGCAGGGCGACGTAGCTCGACTGCGAGAAGGTCTGGGCGAGCCCGATCCAGAGGAACCCGACGAGGATCGCCAGCAGGGCGAAGTCGCGCCGGTCGCGCGCCCAGAGCAGCGCCGCCGTCGCCACCGTGATCACCAGCGCCAGGTAGCGCCCGTACACGTTCGGGTCCCAGAAGACCGAGTTGACCCGGAAGTAGGTGTGGAACTCGTTCGAACGGATCACCTGGTCGTTCCAGAACAGGCTCCGGCTCAGGTACTCGACGCTGCCGATCGCGACGAAGATCGCCGCCTCGACCCCGAGCACCCAGAGCAGCAGCGTCAGCAGGCGGCGGTCCCACTCGACCTCGCGCAGCAGCCGGTAGGCGATCGTGAACGGGACGAGGAAGAAGCAGACGTTCTGCAGCCCCTTCGAGAAGTCCTCCGAGTAGAGCGTCTGCAGCGCGTAGAGGACGACGGCGCCGGCGAGCAGCCAGGCGAGCGCCCGGGGAGACCAGGTGACCCGTGGCGCGGACCAGTCGCGCAGCACGGTCGCGAGGACCGCGGCGGCGATCACCAGGTACAGCGGCACCAGCAGGTTCGCGGTGTCGCCGCCGGCGTGGAGCGGCACCCGGAACGGCAGCGCCGCGACGATCGCCAGCGGCATCAGGAACTCCCAGCGCCGGAAGAGGGAGGCGAGCGCTCCGATCGCGACCAGGGCGATCGCGACCAGGGCGACGATCCGCGCCTCGTCGTTGCGCAGGGCGACGATCTGCGCGGTATGCCACTGGTCGCCGAGGATCAGGGCCGGGAAGAGTCCGATCGCCGCCACCATCGCCAGCGAGCGCAGGCGCCCCGGCGGCAGCAGGATCGACGCGGCGCAGGCGCCGGCCGCGACGAGCAGGCCGGCGCCGGCCAGGAGGTCGCTCAAGGCCCGCGCTCCCCCGGCGGCGGGGCGCAGGCCGGCGCCTTCCCGGTCGTCGCCCGGTGCAGCTTGATCACCCCGGGCGGGACGAGGGTGCGGTCCTCGTTGAGCAGCTTCACTCGCAGCTTGTACCGGCCCGGGGCCGCGATGCCCCCGCCGCGCTGGCGGCCGTCCCAGTAGAAGGTGTGGAACGTGTAGCGCTTGAGAAACTCGTCGCGGGCGAGCGTGATCACGACCCGTCCGCCGGGCTTCACCACCTGCACGGTGCCGTCGTCGGACTCGGTCGTGCGGAAGCGGATGCGGATGCGGTCGAAGCGGCAGTCGCCGTTCGGCGTGAAGCTGTGCACCGGGTCCCGCGGGTCGAGCGCCGGGACCGCGACGAACCTCGCTTTGTCGAGGACCAGCGGGTCGCGCTTCAGTCGCTGCGCCCAGCCGAAGGCGGCAACCGTTGCGAGGACGAGGATCGCGAAGACGACGGCAGCTGGGCTAACCCGCCGCCGCGGCATTGTCCTCGCCGACCACCACCGCCACGTCCGCGCCTTCGGCGGCCGATTTGACTTCGGAGCTCATCAGCTCCAGCTCGGAGATCTGCAGCTGCTTGGCGACCTTCCTCGCTTCCGGCTTGTGGCCGCGTTCGAACATCACGACGCTGGCTTCGAACGGCTGCTCGGTGTTGGAGACGGCGCCGAGCCCGAAGCCCTTGCCCTCGACCTTGTCGCCGTAGGTCGCCGCCAGACCGGCCACCGAGGTCCCGTTGAGAACCGTCACTTCGATTTCGCCAGGCTTGATCTGCGCCGCGGCCTGTTTGCCCTGTTTGCCGCCTCCGCCTTCGTCGTCGCCGCTGAGCAGCAGATAGGCGCCGCCGCCGAGCACGACGACGATGACGACGAAGAGCAGCGCCAGCCAGCGCGGCTCCGCCAGCCGCTCGCCGAAGCGGGAGGTGCCCTGGCGCAAGCGCTCGCCGCGGGTCAGTTCCGGCAGCCCGGCCTCGCGCCGCTTGCGTCGCTCCTCGCGTTGGTCGATCGCCTCGCGCTCAGCCGTCCGTGCTTCCTCCAGCTCGCGCAGCTCCTCGGCCCGCTGGGCGGCGACCGCCGAGGTCGAGTCCTTGCGCTCCGCGTCGCGCTCCGGCGCCGAGCCCGCCCACTCGCGCAAGCGGCGGATGTCGCGGCCGTGGGTGAAGGAGAGCAGCGCTAGGACTCCCAAGCCCAGAAACGCAGCGAGGCCGGCGAAAGCGCCGATCTGTTCGATCACCTCTAGCAAGCCGCGGAAGGTTATTCGCCGGGGACGACTGCCGCCGCGTCCCCACCCGGGGCGGCGATCATCTCGACCACCCGCTCGGCCAGATTCGCCTCGTCGCCGGCCATCACCAGGTGTTCGAGCGAGTTCAGAGTCGAGTCGACCCACTCGGAGGAGATCGGCGCCTCGCGGACCGCGCGGTTGATCCGCCGCGCCGCCGTCGGCTGCACCTCCTCGCTCGCCCCGAAGAGCTCCTCGTGCAGCTTCTCGCCGGGGCGGGGCTGGGTGAACTCGACCGCGATGTCCTGCTCGGGCTCGTAGCCGGCGAGGCGGATCATGTTGTGGGCGAGGTCGACGATCTTCACCGGCTCGCCCATGTCGAGGACGAAGACCTCGCCTTTGCCGGCGCCGATGTCGCCGGCGCGGATCACCAGCTGCACCGCCTCGGGGATCGTCATGAAGTATCGGGTCATCTCCGGGTGGGTGACGGTGACCGGCCCGCCGCGCTCGATCTGGTTGCGGAAGATCGGGACCACGCTGCCTGAGGAGGCGAGCACGTTGCCGAAGCGGACCGAGGCGAAGCGGGTGCCGGGGTGCTTGTGCCCGGCTGCCTCGACGATCCACTCGGCCATCGCCTTCGAGGCGCCCATCACCGTCTTCGGGTTGACCGCCTTGTCGGTCGAGATCAGGACGAAGCGCTCGGCCCCCGAGGCGGCGGCGGTTTCGGCCGTGACCCGGGTCGCGAGGGCGTTGTTGCGCACCGCCTCGAGCGGGTTGGCCTCCATCAGCGGCACGTGCTTGTAGGCGGCGGCGTGGAAGACGACGCTCGGCTTGAACCGCTGCATCACCTCCAGCATCCGGTGCGGCTCCTTGCAGTCGGCGAGCACCGACTCGGCGTTGGTGAAGTGGCGCAGCTCGACCATCTCGCGGTCGATCTCGAAGAGGTTGTCCTCGGCGTGGTCGAGCATCACCAACAGGCGCGGCTTGACCTGCGCGATCTGGCGGCAGAGCTCGGAGCCGATCGAGCCGCCGGCTCCGGTGACGAGGACGATGCGGTCGCGGAGGTAGGCGCCGACCCGGTCGAGCTCGCGCACGATCGGCTCGCGGCCGAGCACGTCCTCGACCCGCACCTCGCGCAGCTGCTTGTTGAGCTGCACGCCGCCGCGCAGCAGCTCGAACACGGTCGGCAGGGTGCGGACCCGGATCTCGCGCTCGCGGCAGGCGGCGACGACCTTGGCGCGCACGGTCCCCGGCGCCGAGGGGATCGCGATCACGACCTCGGCCGGCTCGGTCTCGTCGAGGATCTTCGCGATCTCCTTGGTCGAGCCGAGCACCTTCAAGCCCAGCATCCGCATTCCCCGCTTGCGCGCGTCGTCGTCGACGAAGCCGATCGCGGTCGCGCCGAGGTTGGGGTTGAGCTGCAGCTCGCGCACGACCATCTGGCCGCCGGAGCCGGCCCCGACCACCAGCACCTCGTGCTTGGGCACCCGGGCCCCGCGCTGGGGTCGCTCGACGATCAGCCGCACGGCAAGGCGAGCGCCGGCGATCAGCAGCATCGTGAGGACGAAGTCGATCACCTCGACCGAGCGGGGCGGCGACTGGTCGAAGGGCTTGACCACGGCGAAGATGACGACGAGAAGGGCGCTGGCCACGGCGACGGCGCGGACGATCAGAAAGAAGTCGCCGCCGCTCACGTAGCGCCACCACTTCTGGTAGAGCCCGAAGGCGTAGAAGACGATCAGCTTGCCGACGACGACGAAGCCGAGCGACTGCCAGAAGAGCTCCTCGTAACGGTGCGGCAGCCCGTTCGGTTCGTCGAGGAAGCGCAGCTGGAACGCGAGGAAGTAGGCCAGGGCGACGAGGGCGCCGTCGGCCGCTACCTGCAGAATCCGGTTGCGATAGACAGGATGGTTCAACCGGCCCATAGGACCCGCCGAGTTTAGTCCCTCCTTAGACGCGCCCCTAGAATCCCGCCTTCACTGATGCCGCTCATCCCGCTTGCCAGCGTCACCGATTTCTTTCTCGACCCGATCGTCAACTGGGGAACGGACTTCATCAGCGCCACCGGCCTGCCGGCCGTTTTCGTGCTGATGGCGCTCGAGTCCGCCTGTTTGCCGGTCCCGAGCGAGGCGATCATGCTGTTCGCCGGCTCCAGCGTCGCCGCGGGCGACCTGACCCTGTTCGGGGTCGTCGCCGCCGGCGTGCTCGGCAACCTGGTCGGCTCCTGGGCGGCCTACGCGGTCGGCTACTACGGCCGCATCGACCTGCTGGAGAAAAACCGCCTCATCCACCTTCCGCCCAAGTACCTGAAATGGGCCGACGACTGGTTCGACCGCTACGGCGACGCGACGATCTTCTTCTCGCGGATGCTGCCGATCATCCGCACCTTCATCTCGCTGCCCGCCGGCGTCGCCAAGATGCCGTTCTGGCGCTTCACCATCCTGACCACCCTCGGCTGCGTTCCCTGGGTGCTGATGCTGGCCCTGATCGGCAAGAGCGTCGGCGACAACTGGGAAGAGTGGCGCGACCACCTGCACTACCTCGACTACCTGGTCGTGCTGGCCGTGATCGTCCTCGGCGCCTACCTGTTGTTCAGGCGCATGCGCGGCGGCCCTCCCGCCGAGGGCGAGGGCGAGGCGGCCAGCGCGCCCGAGCCGAGCAGCGCGGGCGGCACTTGAGCAAGGGCCCCGTGGCAGGGCTGCCGACGCGCCGGGCGGTCGCGCTCGGGGTCGTCCAGGGCCCGGCCGAGCTGCTGCCGGTCTCCAGCTCCGCCCATATCGTCCTCATCCCCTGGCTCGCCGGCTGGGACTGGGACGGGATCGACCCGGAGCTGCGCAAGAGCTT
>Ga0196962_10000937_pt1 | contig 10275 bp, 13 predicted proteins | sample S3v_20metaG_FD_183186 | JGI IMG/M metagenome (GOLD analysis project Ga0196962, IMG submission 183186) | Soil microbial communities from Anza Borrego desert, Southern California, United States - S3+v_20 | ecosystem: Environmental > Terrestrial > Soil > Desert | place: USA: California | collected... | reverse complement strand
CCCACTCGGCGTCGGAAAGATCGGTCGAATAGTACTTTTCCATGCTCGGGAGCGTACGTCATCGACCTACCCCGCTCGCTTTTCCAAACAGTTTCTCCAGGCACTTGGGTGAATAAGAATGCTACTGCGCAGCCCCGATCCATTCGGAGGCCGACTATCCCCCGAGGCGCGACTCCTGCAGATCAAGGTCCCTCTCGATGCGACGCATCACTACCGGGCTGATCTTGCCTTCATCGCGCAAGGACAAGACTACTTCCCGCTCAGCCGCGAGCAGCTCGCGCCGCCAGTCACGCCAGGCCGCAGAGCTATCCGCATATTCCTCGGTGGTGCCGCCAGCTTCGAGACCCGCCGTGTAGCGCTGGATGTTCCCCTCGTAGTACTCACGCATCCTCTCCTGACTCTCCGGTGAAACTCGGCCGTCGTCGCCGAGGCGCTCCAGCTTATCGAGGGCCACGCGGGCGGCCTCCAGGCGGACCCTGAGCTCCGCGAGCTTATCGGCTTCGCCTTCGTCCCTCAGGCGCAGCGCCGCTATCAGCGGACCCAAGGTGAGTCCCTGCAGGACGAGAGTAGCGAGGATCACTGAGAAGGTGAGGAACACGATCAGGTCGCGTTCGGGGAACGGATCCCCGACGTCGGTACTCAGGGGCACGGCGAGGGCCGCAGCCAAAGAGACCGCCCCGCGCATGCCGCTCCAGCTCATCACCAGGCGCTCCTGCCAGGGGGCTCTCAGGTACCTGCTGTGCAGGAGCCTGCCGAAGACCGGGTGAAAGTAGGGCGTCGTGAAAAACCAGGCGAAACGCACCACAACGACCGCCGCGTAGACCAGAGCGGCGTAGAGGAGGACCACCCACACAGGGTACTCCTCGATGTCAGCTAGGATCGAGGGGAGCTGCTGGCCGAGCAGAACGAAGAGCAGCGCCTCGAGCAAGAAGACCAGCACGCCCCAGAACGCGATGGTCTGTAACCTCGTCGAGGCACTCGGAAAGAGCCTCGACGCCTTCCAACCCTGGTAGAGGCCGTAGGTGACCACGGCCAGGATGCCCGAGACGTCCAAGACCTCCTCGGCGAGGATGTAGACGGCGTAGGGGATCAGCACGGAGAACGTGATCACGACCGTGGGTTCCCTCAGCCGGGCCCACAGGGGGAGGACGATCCGAGCGAAGATGAGACCCACGAGCAACCCTCCCCCGCCGACCAGCAGAAAGTTCAGGCCCGCCTCCCACACAGAGAAAGCGCCGCTGACCACCACGGCGACGGCGACCTTGAAGGCAGCGAGACCAGTGCCATCGTTGATGAGGCTCTCGCCGCCCACGACCGTGCCCACGCGCTCCGGAACACCCAACCTGCCGAAGATGGCCTCCGCCGCAACAGGATCGGTGGGGGCGAGTATCGCCCCGAGGACGAAGGCCGCAGCCCACGGCAGGCCGATTAAGGCGTGCGCGATCACGGCGACGGCTCCCATCGTGGCGAGCACGAGTCCCACGGCGAGCATCACAATCGGTCTGAGTTGGGCGCGCAGGTCTAGCGGCGAGGAAGAGAAGGCTGCCGCGTTCAAAAGGGGCGGGAGAAAGGCGACGAAGATCACCTCAGGTGGGATCTCGATGTCCGGCAGGCCCGGCACGAAGCCCATCACGAGGCCCCCGAGGACCAGCAAGATCGGGTAGGGCACCTTCAGAAGGCGGGCGAGTTGGGCGAGCAGTGCTGCGGCAGCGAGCAGGAAAATGAGGGACTCGACCTCGTGCACCTAAGCGCTCACCCTCCGAGACTACTCGCGTTGCCCATAAGAGCATGTCAAGAACCGCCTCATCCCACCAGTCTAATACGTTCAACATCTCTAACAGGAGGAACTGATGAGAGGAACGAAACACACCACTGCAGGGGAGGTACCAGCGGTGAGCCACACAGATGTTCTCCTGCTCGCCAGTAGGATACCCTTGCCGACAAACGTAGCAAATCAGTGGACCAGCGATACGGATTGCCTAGAAGAAGAACGAAGAAGAGACTGCGCGAACCAGTAAACGGGCTCACTCACTTGGCGGGAGGTCTGCTCGCCTGTGTGGGACTGCTCGTGCTGCTGGCGAGAGCGACGAGTGCAGGGAGGACAGATCAGATCGTGGCCTTCGGCATCTTCGGCTTGAGCTTAGTGACCTTGTACTCCGCGAGCACACTCTACCACCTCTTGCCGCTCTCTCCGGCCAGCGTAGCAAGGCTGCGCCAGGTGGATCACATGATGATCTTCGTGCTCATAGCGGGCACCTACACCCCCTTCTGCTTGCTCGCGCTGGAGGGGGCTTGGCGGGTGGGGTTGCTTAGCATGATCTGGGGCCTTGCTGTGTGCGGCATCCTGCTCAAGCTCTTCTGGATGGAGGCCCCGCGCTGGCTGTCTGTGGCACTCTACCTGGGAATGGGTTGGGTCGCCGTGATCGCGGCTCCCGCCCTCTTCCTGGCGGTGCCGACCGGCGGGATGACCTGGGTCTTGGGTGGAGGCCTGCTCTACACTGCGGGAGCGCTTATCTACGGCCTGAAGCGCCCCAACCTGGTGCCCGGAGTGTTCGGGTTCCACGAACTGTGGCACCTCTTCGTCGTGGCCGGAAGCTCCTGCCATTTCTGGGCAGTGCTGCACTACCTGGCGCCGCTTGCCTAAAAGCTCAGGCTGATTGCCAGGCACCTTGACACCCGGCACATTGAATACGTGCGTAGGACTCGCCAGCGGAGGTTGCTACAGGCCACCTTCCCCTTGGGATCCTCCCCCGTAATCGAGCCACCCATCCCGCCGCTCCTTGAGCCACGCCTCCCGCAACCTATCTGACGCAATCCTTGCGGCCATGTCGCCTTCTGTGAGCTCTTCGACCAGCTTGTAGTACGTTTTGCCGTTGCTCGTTAGCGCCACCAGTCCCTCTTCGGCCTGTCTTTGGTCTTCTCGGGCAAGCAGCCGCAACGCGGCCGACGACTCGCCAGCCAAGGCTTCGCCAAGCAACTCGGCGAGCTGGCCTTCCTTGCGCAGCTCTACCTCCCGCCGCTCCTTACGCATGAACGACTCCCAGGCAGCCTTGCGGGCTCGGCTACGTTCTTCTTCTCGGAGTCGGTGACGCTCCTCTAGTTGGGCTTGCCTGCGCTCCTCGGCCCGCTCCCGCGATAGGCTCGGCTGCCACTCATCCGCCCTCTCGTCGCGATGCATTCCATTACGCAGCTGCCCGAGGCGCCTTCCGGCTTCGGTTTGAAGTACAGCTCTTAAAGCTTCCTCCAATGATTCCCCGGTCTGTCTGGCGCGGGCGCCCGCCTGGCGCGCCAGGACCTCGGTTGCCATCTCGGAGACGCTTTGATTCTGTTGCATAAGCTAGCCTTCCCATAAATATTCGGGCCGACGAAGCCGCTCCTGCAAAGAGTCGGCGATCGCCAGCCCGTGCGACAAACGCTGATCGTGCCACAACGGCAGCGTTTGGGGCTAGTTATAGACCTTCCTCTTCATCGCTACCTTACCTCCTAGACGAGGTACAACGACACACTTAGTATTGTAGCACACATTACTAAAACCGGGCAGCGCCCCTGCTGGTGGCGACGCGCACCTTAATTTTGTTCTACCCTTACAGATGGAGGGGACCGAAAAGAAGAGGGAGCTATGATGGATAGGGAGAGGCCAAGCGCCTGGGGCTCGGAAGAGAAGATCCCCGAGGCGTGGATCGGCCAGGAGGTGATGCTCGAGACCACGGAGACCCTCTCGAGCGATCTGCGAGCCGCAGCCCCAGTCTACCTGGAGGACGTAAACGATAGGGGCATAGTCATGCTGGTTACGCGCCACCGCGATCAAAACCAGTTCTCCCGGTATTTCTACCCCTGGAGCGTGGTAGGCTGGATACGCCTTGCCGAGGAAGACGAACGCTCGGAGTAGCAAGCCAGGGGCTACTAATGTGCTAGGAATGCCCCGTCCTCCCCGGCACCGGGCCGAAGTCGGCAGGGAACTCTTCTGCGCGCACCCTTAGGTTGTACCTTCCCGTCAGAATGGATGCTGGCAGCCGCCAGAGTACAATGAGGCCGTGGGTTACCTGATCTCAGCGGCAGAGGCAAAGACAAGCGTAAACCTCACGGACCCCGAATGGCGAGCCCTCATCTACGTCGCCAGCCAGCACCACTTCTCCGCTCCGCACCTCAGACTCGAGCGAGACGACGAAGCCGTGGGCATCGAGGCGGCCGATGCCAAAGAATTGCGTAGCGCTCTAGGTAAGGCCCTCGAAGTCCGCGAAATCGAACAGATAAGGACACCAGACGGTGAGCTGGCCTTCGATACCATCCAGCGCGTGCGTCACGTTCTACTCTCGGAGGGTGTACGTCTAGCCCGCACGACCGCGTAGTAGGCTGGCGAATAAGCCCATGGGACTGGCCCCAGGGGCTCATTCATTCGAGTGCGTGGAGAAGCTTTCCGAACAGTCTCTGACGCACCTGCGATCTAGTCTCACTGTCAGTCGAACATGTCCTTTTCGGTCCTTCTGCGGCCCCTGTCGAGCATCCAATCAGCGGTCAGAGGGTTGCTTATACTCGTTATCGGACAGTTTCAGAAAGTGCATTTTGCGCTATTCGTATACGGCATTATGGTCAGCGCCGATGCTAAAGGGCCAGAATCGCCCTATAGCCCCACACCTAAGCCTTGAAGTCGACACTCGATGGTGTGGTGCTGCATATATATGCGCTTAGCTGATGATCGCCAGGAGCACCCCCTATGATTAACAGGTGCGCTTAGCGACTTCTCAAAGTCGCTACTGCGTTGGGTTGTGATCCCTACCTCGTTGGCGCGAGTTCCGGGTAAGCCCCAGAAACCTCTCGTCGGCGAATTCCGGGTAAGCCCGAAATACCTCTCCTGCGGCGTATCCCTTCCTGGGGGTGACAGCGCCAGAGTGGGTGTTGATGAACGGGTAGAGGGTGCTTCGGGGAGGCCTACCTGGTTTGTCCTCCTCGACGTGGACCAGGTAGAGCAAGCGGCCCAGTTCTGCCCACTCGTAGAGACTCATCGTAGTGTGGCCAGCTTCGACGATCCGGATCAGGCGCCCGACGAAGTTGATGCTGTACGAACGGTAATCCCCCTCGCCGTAAGCTCTGTCGACTTCCACGGTGATCGGCTCGTACACGCGTTTTCTCCTCGGCCCGAGGGTCCGGCCGGAACGGAGGGGAAGCCCCGGCCGAATCCCGCGGTTACCGAGACCCTAACACCCCGGGTGTCAGAGGCGGTTAATCGTAGGCGAAAGTTACGTTAAGGCTCGTAGAGTCGAGGGTAGCCGTCCTGCCGGACGTGAACTCCTGAATACTCTATAAAGGCAAAGTTCGCAGAAGGGCGATTAGCAGAACTTCAGTAGATGAAGTCCGCATTCTTTACCCTTCCACGCACTAAGGTGAATAGAGGTAAGGAAAAGGGGCCGCGCGATGGCTTAGGCAAATACCGCGGACCCCGCTCCTATGTGCCAGGCTATACAGCAGCAGGAGGGTGCCCAGCCTGCTCACTCACGCGCTCAAACAAGAGATTGGCCTGCCAGTAGCGCATCTCCTCGTCTTGGTGCGGGCCGCACCTCAACTCTTCGAGCTGCCTACCCGCCGGAGTCTCTACGACGGCCTCAAGCGCCTCGACGAACGGTACTCCGGTTCGCTGGGACCGGGCCCTCGCCTGCCTCCAGAGAACCTCCTGCGCCATCTCGCTGACGGTTTGTTCTGCTCGCATGAGAGATTTCTTCTCCTTCGGCTCACTCCTCGTTGGTTCCCACCGTAATATCGTTGTAACGCCAGCGCGAGCCTTCGGGATAAGCGGCCTCATCATGCTCGTGTTGTTGTGCGCGCTCTCTGGCATCATAGAACCAGGGGTGGGTGAGATTGTCCGGCAGACGGCCTTCGCGCTCTCTGATCTCGGAAACGAAGGTTGCAAGGTCGGCGCCGCACCGACTACAGGTGATCGTGGTGCTGCTGGTAGCGCTAAGGGTCACCTTCTGGCCGCAGTCGCACTCGAGAGCGACGTAGGCCGGATGCCACTCGTAGACCTTGCCAAAGGGCATTTCGCGGTTCTCGTAGTGGGCTTGGACGTGCTCGAGGATCTGCACCATAGGCTTTTACCCCTTCCTCCCACCGTTTGTTCGGCAGGTTAGTAGGGTGGGGAGCTGCCCCAAGTCTAGTGGGAAGGCAGGTAGCGGTCCTACGCCTTCAACGCGCTGTCAGGTATCTCGCGTTGTTCTCACACCTTACACCGTGACGGGCTGATTACAAGGGCGGCAGGGCCACTAGAGTTTGGCTCGCAGCTTGACGCGAGATCCCTAACTTCTGAGAATTCACCTTCTACGACCTTGGGTGAATAAGGACAAGAGGATGCGCCTACGCTACATCCTTTCTACCCAGCTCCTGCCCAAGGACATCCAGAGGCAGGAGCTTGCGGGGTGCATATTACTGTGATATCGAGTGAAAGACCGAAACCGTAGCGAAGGAGGCGAGGGTATGTCGAGCAGACCGCACTCCGGGTCGGAGCGCCCTTTACACGGACCTGTGCAGAGGTTCGACTTGGAGGCTGAGGTAGGGCGTCTGCGAGAGGAGGGGGCTTGGCACCGAGGGCAGCGCAACTCCATCACACTGCGCAAGGGAGAGGGCATGAACGTGGTGCTCGTGGTTATGAAGGCCGGCGATAGGCTCGAGGAGCACACCGCGCCGGGTCCCTTCAGCCTAAGCATCCGTGAGGGGCGCATCCGCTTTGAGACGGCAAATGCGGTGGTCGAGGTGGGACCTGAGGCTCTGCTCACTTGCGACACCGGGGTGCGCCACACAGTGGTGGCCTTGAGCGACGCGGCGTACCTGCTCACCATCGTGGGAGGTCGTCTCAGAGCCGAGACTTCTGAGCATCCAAGCTCAACGTCGTAGAACTGTACAGACGAACTTCCGGTAACGCTCCTTCTAGGACGTTCGTGAATAAGGGCAAGAAAAAGGATCGGAGCCAAGTAGGCTGAAAGCTCCGACCCCATGATAGAAGCCTGTGCGCCGAGCACGGAGGAAGTTGCAACAGTGCTGTCCAAAGCGCTGTGGCCACCCCACCGGGATAGTTATATTCGCACCACCCAGGGGCCCGCGCAACGCGGAGAGGGCGCAACGCAAGAGCCGCGCCACAGAGGTTAGGGAATGCGCGGCTAAGGGCATTAAAGAGGACGGAGCCCGAAGCCCCGGCCTGATGTCTTAACGTAGGAACTGCAGTAGCACAATGACCACCACGAGGAACACCACTACGACTATCACCGTGGTAAGCGTTTTCCTGCTCACTACACACCCCCTCACTCGTAGTTGGCTATCTGGACAACCAGCTTAAAGGCCGGAGCCCAGCGAAGCTAGGCCTCCGTCCCGATTGTCTCACTCTGGACTTCCTATAGCCTCGCAGCCCCAAACTACTCAGAACTCCGTCAAGGCGAAGTTTGGTTGAGCCTCGGTCCGATGGTCCAGGAAGCTCCGAAGGGTGTAAGGGCTCTAGTCTTCGTCTAGGAGGCTCTGACCCAGGTTGAGGATGGTAGGAGCCCACAGCCCTACAAAGATCGCCGTCTCACGCCTGCCTGAGAAGTACAGCGCTAGCGAGATGAGGATCGAGATCAAGGTTCCACCCACGTAGATTCCCTTGCCACCGTTCATGTTGTCTACCTCCTCGAGAGTGTGTTGGATGTTCTTTACCCGGCGGCTATGTTTGCTAATCGGGAGAGAAGTGCTTCGCTCCATCTTAGTGCTTCCGTCAATAGGGTTCATGGTCGTCGAGATGGTCGCCCCTCCCAGCGGTAGCGCGTCCAGCCTTCTCGGATGAGCCGCCTTACGATGATCACCACCTCGGAGAAGGCCACCCAGAAGTCGATCACCCTTCCCACCCGCTCCGTGCACCACACCAGCTTCTTGTGGGCGTTGTGCCACGAACTCGTCCTTTCTACCACCCACCGAAACGTGGCCCAATAAGGCGCCGGTTTGCCCTTCCCCGAGATCTCCCATCCTAGCCCCAACTCCTCAAGGCGCTCGCGGGTCGCAAGCGAGTCGTAGCCGCGGTCGAGATGGACGCTCGCCCGATCCGGAAGCGCACCCAGCGCCCCCGAGGTCGCTTCCAGGGTGGGGACCAACAGCGGAGAATCGTGGCGGTTGGCAGGAGCACTCACGGAGCCCAGCGGGATGCCCTTGGCGTCTACCGCCATCGAGCGCTTGAGACCCCGTTTGCCCCTATCCACCGGGCTCCTTCCTGCCTTCTCCCCTCCGCAAGGGGCCTTGGTGATGCAACAATCTACCGCCACCTCCGAGAGCTCGAGGCCGATGAGACGGTCGTAGGCCTCTAGGCAGATCTGCCTGAGGCGATCCATCAGCCCGAGCTCGATCCACTCGTCGCGCCTGCGACGCAGCGTGCTCTCCGAGCAGGATTCGTCGGCGATCCTGTGGTAGGCGCAGCCGAAGACGAGCACCTGCACCAGCTTCTCGAAGAGGACCCTCTCGGGGACGCGCGAGCGGTGGCATCCTAGCGGGTGGTCGGGCTCGTGCTCGGGAAGGAGGGCTTCTAACTGTTGCCAGATGGGCTCGATGAGGTAAGGTGGGAGTGCGGGCACGGGGCGAACTCCTTCCGTTCGGGAAGCGTAGAGAACTCCCCGCATGATGGAACATCCCGTGCCCGTTTTTCATGCGACTTCGATCCCTATTGACGGAAGCTCTTAGCTTGCGTTTTAACCAGGAGGAGTTTTGCGATGACCTGTATATCCATCGCAAAACCCCTCGCTTGCTGTCTTCACGGATTCAAGCAGCCGTTTTGGTCGCCGGGTAGCGTTTGGCTCGGCCAGAAAGGCTGCCTTTGGGCCTCCCGGGCGACCTACCGCAGGGTTTCGGCGCTTTCGCTGGCGTGCCCAGCTCCGCCAAAAGCGACGAAACTACCCGATGGACCCGCACCGGTGTCAGTCGACCGGCGTCGTAGCGTCTCTCCCACGGCAGCCTTAGGTCCGCAACACAGGCGCGCGCCAACCTTAGCTGTGTGTAGGCGGCCACCACCAGCCAGCTCCACCGGTCGGCCTGTTCGGGGTGCCGAACCCGAGGGGAGGTCCATCCCATGCTCTGCTTGAGGAAGCGCAACGTGTGCTCCAGATCGAAACGCCGGACGTAGGAGCGCCAGAGCACATCGAGGTCCGGCACCGTCCCCTGCGGCCCGTGCCACCACAGCCACAAGACCCGAGGCTCGCGCCGCCTTTCGCCCCGGGGCAGACGCTCGACCTCGACTAGGATGAGCGTGCCGACCACGATGGGCAGGGGTCCCCGAGTGCCCTTTCGTGCGTGGTTGTGGACCTTCGGGTGCATCTTCGCCCACGCCCTAACGCGCACGGAACCGTAACCGGCGTCCTCACAGCGATGCTCGGCTGAGGGCTCTGGCCAGGTGCTCGGGTCAGCGCACTTCATCTTGGGCCCGTGACGACGGGGGCGTCCGATGTGTTTCGGCGGGTCGCACAGGCTCGGGTCGCCGTAGAAGCGCCGCCCGGCGCGCAAGCGGACGAGGATCTGGCACGGGTTCCCCTCCAGTCCCTGCTGCACCTTGACTGGGTCGTAGCCCGCATCGAAGACGAACAGAGGGGCAGCGTCGGTCCTACGAGAAGGAAGGGAGCGCCGCAGCAAAGACCTCACCTGCTCGGCGGCGACCGCGTTGGCGTCTTGGGCAGGTCGGAGTCGCCGCACGTCCACCGGAGCGGTCCAGCTCTCACGCACGAAGCCCAGTTGTGCGACGAACTGGTAGGCCCAGCCCGCCACGATGGGCTGGCCGGCGGAGTGCCTCGACGGATGGTAGTAGTAGCCGCGCTGGGGGCTGCACTCCGCATCGCAGCGGTCCCACACGCTCGTGTCCACGGCGTAGACGAAGGGCTCCCCTTCGGTGCCGGCGAGCGGGAGGCGGGCCAGGAGCTTGCGTAGGGCTTCCTCGTCGATGCGTCCGCGATCCAGTGCGGCGTAGAGACTGCCCCAGCCGCGACGGTGCGACGCCTGGAGGCTCAGGTGGGCCGGAGAAGGGGCGGCGCCGTCCGCGGTGAGGATGGCGTCTGCGAGTTCGAAGAGGGCGTCCGCTCTGCGGTGGAAGCATCTGTAGAACGAGCGGCGGAAGGTTTGGAGAGCATCGGGAGATTCCATGGTGTGCCCATCATGCACCCATCGAGAGACTTCCGCATCCTTTGTCGCCAGTGCGGTTAAAACGCAAGCTTAGTGGGTAGCACAAAGACTAACTATCAAAGAGCTGTTGGTGAACTTCTGAGAACTCCGTTTGGGCGAAGTTCG
>Ga0196962_10000936_pt1 | contig 10297 bp, 10 predicted proteins | sample S3v_20metaG_FD_183186 | JGI IMG/M metagenome (GOLD analysis project Ga0196962, IMG submission 183186) | Soil microbial communities from Anza Borrego desert, Southern California, United States - S3+v_20 | ecosystem: Environmental > Terrestrial > Soil > Desert | place: USA: California | collected... | reverse complement strand
GGGAACGGCAGCGCGAAAAGGAACGCCGCGAACGGGAACGCGACCGGCGCCGGTAGCGGCGCGCGGTGGTGCCCAACTGCGGGCGGCGGCGCCTACTCGATTACCGCAAGGACGTCGCCGCTGTTGACAGCGTCGCCCTCTTTGATGTTCAGAGACGTGACTTTGCCAGAGCGGTGGGCGGCGATCTCGTTCTCCATCTTCATCGCCTCGATCACGCAGATCAGGTCGCCCTCGGCCACCTCGGCGCCCGGCTCGACGTTGACCTTGAAGACGGTGCCCTGGAGCGGCGCGACGAGCGCCGTGCTGGAGGCGCCGCCGCTGCCGCCGGCCTTGCGCTCGCGCTTCGGCGGCTTCTTGCCGGCGGCGGCGGGAGCGGCGGCGCCGGCGCCGGCCTCGCCGATCACCTTGACGTCGAAGAGCTTGCCGGAGACCTCGACCTTGTAGTCGCGGCTGACGACCTCGCCGCCGTCCGCGGAGGGCTCGGGCGCGGCGACCACCTCGGGCGCGGTGGTCTTCAGCCACTTCTTGTCCTCCATCAGGTCGCGGCAGGTCTCCCCCCTGGCCCACTGCTCGGTGGCGAGGATCGCCTTGTGGAAGGGGATCAAGGTGGTGAGGCCGCCGACCTCGTACTCGTCCAGCGCCCGCAGCATGCGCCGCGTCGCGTGCTCGCGGTCGACGTCCCAGACGATCAGCTTGGCCACCATCGGGTCGTACATCGGGGTCACCTCGCCGCCCGCCTCGACGCCCGAGTCGACGCGGACGCCGGGACCGGCGGGCTCGCGGTAGGTCGTGATCGCGCCCGGCGCGGGGGCGAAGTTCTTGTGCGCGGCCTCGGCGTTGATCCGGCACTCGATCGACCAGCCGCGCAGCTCGACGTCCTCCTGGGCGATCGAGAGCTGCTCGCCGGCGGCGACGAGGATCTGCTCGCGCACGATGTCGACGCCGGTGACCATCTCGGTCACGCAGTGCTCGACCTGCACGCGGGTGTTCATCTCGAGGAAGAAGTACTCCTCGCCGACCTGCATGCCCTCGATCGTGCCGGCGCCGCGGTAGCCGACCGCGGCGGCCGCGTCGGTGGCGATCTTGCCGATCCGCTCGCGCATCTCCTCGTCGACGTGCGGGCCCGGCGCCTCCTCGATCACCTTCTGATGACGGCGCTGCAGCGAGCAGTCGCGCTCGCCGAGGTGGATCACGTTGCCCTGCGAGTCGGCCAGCACCTGGACCTCGACGTGGCGCGGGTCCTCCAGGTAGCGCTCGACGTAGACGCGCGGGTCGGAGAAGAACTTCTCGCCTTCGCGGGAGGCGCCCTCGTAGGCCTCCTCGAGGTCGTCCGCGGTCATCGCGACGCGGAAGCCCTTGCCGCCGCCGCCGCCCGCCGCCTTGCAGGCGACCGGGTAGCCGGCCTCCTCGGCCTGGCGCCTCGCGTCCTCGACGTCGGCCGCAACCTCGGTCGAGCCCGGGACGATCGGCACCCCGGCCTCTTTCATGATCTCCCGCGCCCGGGTCTTCGAGCCCATCGCTTCGATCGCCTCCGGCGGCGGGCCGATGAAGACGATCCCGGCCTCGTCGCAGGCGCGGGCGAACTCGGCGTTCTCGGCGAGGAAGCCGTAGCCGGGATGGATCGCCTCGGCGCCCGCCTCCTTCGCGGTCTCGATGATCTTCGGGATGTTCAGGTAGCTCTCGGCCGGGACCGGCGGGCCGATCAGGAACGCCTCGTCGGCCTCGCGCACGTGCGGCGCGTCGCGGTCGATCTCCGAGTAGACGGCGACCGACCGGATCCCCATCTCCTTCAGGGTGCGGGCGACCCGGATCGAGATCTCGCCGCGGTTGGCAATGAGCACCTTCTGGAACACGGCGGCGCAGTCTATTCAGACGCGGGGAGGGGTGATGGGGATACCCCTGCCCCGACAAGCAGCCCTGCGGGCTGCTTTGAGTATCCGCCGGTTCAGGGGTATCCCCATCACCCCTCCAAGCCCAATAGGGTGCGCCGTCGTGTTGATCGAGTTGCAGTCCCATTCGACCGTCTCCGACGGCCAGCTGCCGCCCGCCGAGGTGGTCGCGAAAGCCGCGGAGGCGGGGGTCACGACCCTTGCCCTGACCGACCACGACGCGATCGCGGGCGTCGCCGAGGCGGGGGCGGCCGCGGAGCGGCTGGGGATCGAGCTGGTGCCGGCGATCGAGATGTCGTGCGTGCACGAGTACGCCGAAGACCTCCACGTCTGCGGCTACTGGATCGACCTCGGGAAGATCGCCCCAGCCTGCGAGCGGGCCCAGCACGAACGCGTCTCCCGGGCCGGCGAGATCGTCGCCAAGCTGCGCCAGGAGGGGTTCGACCTCCACCTCGAGGACGCCGTCCGCGAAGCCGGCGACGCGCTCTCGATCGGCCGTCCCCACATCGCCCGGGCGGCCGGCGCGACCGGCGATCTCGGCCCCTTCTTCGAGGAGTACCTGGTGCCGGGCGCGAAGGCATTCGTGCCGAGGCGCTGGCCGACCGCCGCGCAGGCGATCGAGCTGATCCACGACGCCGGCGGCGTCGCCGTGATCGCCCATCCCTACTGGGACATCGACGCCCCGGACGACGTCGACGACCTGATCCGTTCGCTTGGCGCCGACGGGGTCGAGACCTTCTACCCGACGCACTCCGAGGAGCAGACCGCGCACCTGCTCGAGCTCTGCGAGGAGCTCGGCCTCATCCCCACCGCGTCCTCGGACTACCACGGCCCGACCCACAAGACCTTCAGCGAGTTCGGCGCCTACGAGACCTACGGGCTCGCCGAGCCCCAGGTCCCGGCGCGGCCCTAGTTCGGCTACGCTAATTAGGTCAACCTAATTAGGGCGCCCTAAAGCATCTGTAGCCCCGGCGCCCTTCCGAAAGGAGCGCACAGCTTGTACACGGTGATGAACGTAGTCCACGTCCAAGATGGGAACGCGGATGCGTTCGAGCAGCAGTTCCTCCAGCGCGAGAGCCACGTCCACAAGGCCGAGGGCTATGCCGGCTTCGAACTCCTGCGCCGCGACAGCGAGGGCGAGTACATCGTCCTCAGCCGCTGGGAGACCAAGGAGAGCTACGAGGCCTGGCGCGACGGCGAGCTGTTCAAACTTAGCCACCGCCACGCCGACGGCCAGCTCGCCGACTTCAGCGAAGTCCGCAACTACGACGTGATCGAGACCCGGGTCCCGGCGTGATCGGTCGCCTTTCCGTCCCGATGGGACGCAAGCTCGCCGCGCTTTTCGCCGCGACGCTCGTCCTGGTCGCCCTGACGCTGCCGGCCGTCGCGCAGGCCGCCCCCCCGAAGCGGATCGTCGCCCTCACCCCTTTCGCCGCCAATACCCTCGCCAAGCTCGGCGTCAAGCCGGTCGCGATCGGCGAAACCCTGGGCGGCAGCGAGCGTTTCTCGCCGAAGCTGAAGGGCGTCCCCGTCCTGCCGCTCGCCCACCCGAACGGGCCCAACCTCGAGCAGCTCGCGGCGCTCGACCCCGACCTCGTCTTCTCCTCGCGCACCTGGGCGAAGGGCAACCAGGCGATGGGGAGCCTCGGGATCGACGTCGTGCTCAACGACCCGCAGTCGATCAACGGCGCCCTCGCCGACACCTTCAAGATCGGCACGATCGTCGGCCGCAAGCACTACGCGCGCGACCTATTGCAAGGGATGCGGGTGCAGATCGAAGCGGCCAGCAAGGGGATCGAGTCGCGGCCCAAGGTGATGCTGATCCTCGGCGTCGGCCGCACCCCTTTCACCTTCCTCCCCAACAGCTGGGGCGGCAGCGTCGTCAGCAAAGCCGGCGGCCGGCTGCTGACCGGCGGGGTCAGCTCCAGCTCGGGCTTCGAGCGGATCTCCGACGAAGTCGTGGTCGCGGAAAACCCGGACGTGATCATCGCCGTGCCGCACGCCAACGAGGACGACATCCCCTCGCTGACCGAGTACCTGCGCGCCAACCCGGCCTGGTCCAGCACGAGTGCCGCCCGCAACGGGCGCGTCTACGTCTCGGTCGACAACTCGCTCCTGCAGGCCGGGACCGACATCGCCCGCACGATCCGCAAGGTCCGCCGCAGCTACTTGAAGAACTGAGCGCAGTGGCGCGCCGGACCGCTGTCTACGCGACGCTGCTCGCCGCGCTCGCCGCCGCGACCGTGGCCTCGCTCGCCTTCGGCGCGGTGCAGGTGCCGATCGGCGACGTCATCGACATCCTCTTCGGGGGCGGCGGGACCGCGACCCAGCAGCAGATCGTCGAGACGCTGCGGCTGCCGCGCACGGTCGAGGCGCTGGTGGTCGGCGCGGCGCTGGGGATCGCGGGGGCGATCCTGCAGGGGGCGCTCGGCAACCCGCTCGCCTCGCCGGACGTGATCGGGGTCACCGGCGGCGCCGGCTTCGGGGCGATCCTGATCATCATCCTCTTCCCCGGCTCGATCGCCCTGCTGCCAGTCGGGGCGCTCTTCTTCGGGCTGCTGGCCGCCGCCATGGTCTTCGTCTTCGCCTGGTCGGGACGCAACCGCGGCAGCACCGGCAAGGTGATCCTGGCCGGGATCGCGATGCTCTCGCTGTTCACGGCAGGGACGACCGGCCTGCTCGCCGCCTACCCCGAACGCGCCCCCTCGGCGATCTTCTTCATCGCCGGCGGCCTCACCTCGAGCGGCTGGGAGGAGATCAAGACGATCTGGCCCTACTTCGCCGTCGGCTTCCTCATCGCGCTGATGCTGATCCGACCGCTCGACCGGCTCGCCCTCGGCGACGACGTCGCCGCCTCGCTCGGGTCCCGGCCGCAGCTGATCCGGCTCGGCGCCGGGGTCGCGGCGGCGCTGCTGGCCGCAGCGTCGGCGGCGATCGCCGGGCTGCTCGGGTTCCTCGGCCTGGTCGTCCCTCACGTCGTCCGCATGGCTGGCGGCACCTCGAGCCACACCTTCGTCGTCCCCGCCTCGGCCCTCGGTGGCGCCGCCCTGCTGGTCGCCGGCGACACCCTGGCGCGGACCCTGCGAGCGCCGATCGAGATGCCGGTCGGCCCCTTCATGGTCCTGCTCGGAGTCCCCCTCTTCCTCTGGCTCTTGCGGAAGGCCGTGTGATGGGGCCCGGCGGAGAACAGAGCCGTGGGGGGCGCCCCCCCAAGGGCCTGTTGGAAGCTCGGGGGGTCGAGGTTGAGATAGCTGGGACGCAGATCCTGCGCGGGGCCGATCTCGACCTCGGCGACGGCGAGCTGGTCGCGATCGTCGGGCCGAACGGCGCCGGCAAGTCGACCCTGGTCCGCGCCGTCTCGGGCCTGCAGCGCCCCAACGCTGGCAACGTCCGCTGGTCAGGCCGCGAGTTGAGCGACATGCGCGGCCGCGACCTCGCCCGGGTGCGCGCCTTCGTCCCGCAGCGGATGCCGGTCCCAGCCGGCGTCACCGTGCGCGAAGCGGTGACGATCGGCCGCTCCTCGCACCTGAAGCCGCTGAGCCGCCTCACCGGCGCCGACCGTGAGGGCGTCGAGCGGGCGATGGAGCGCGCCGGCGTCGCGCGCTTCGCCGAGCGGTCCCTGACCACCCTCTCCGGCGGCGAGCTGCAGCGGGTGCAGATCGGGATCGGGCTGGCCCAGGAGGCGCCGGTCCTGATCGCCGACGAGCCGACCTCCCAGCTCGACCTCGGCGCCACGGTCGGCGTCGCCGGCCTCCTGCGCAGTCTGGTCGGCGAAGGGCTGGCGGTGCTCCTGGTCGTCCACGATCTCTCCCTCGCCGCGGCGATCGCCGACCGGGTCGTGGTCGTCTCGGAGGGGCGCACGGTTGCGAGCGGCGAGGCGACCGCGGTGCTGAGTCACGAGCGCCTCGCCGAGGTCTGGGGCGCGGACGCCCGCCTCACCGAGCACGAGGGGCGCACCGCGCTGCACGTCGCCTGGGTCGGGCCCTAACCTGCCTGGGACGACGGTCTTAGGGCGCCCTAATTCCTAGTTTGTTAGTGTGGATTTATTAGGGTGGCCTAAGCCGCCGTCAGACGGCGCACCGAGTGCGCAGACAAGGAGACCTTTCGAGAATGAGTTCGACCGAATCGAGCAGGAGCCGACTCGCCGTCGCCCTGCTCGCGCTGAGCGCGATCGTCGCTCTGATCGCCGCCACCGCCCTCCCCGCCGAGGCCTACAAAGGCCAAGGCGACGCCGTGATCGTCGCCGCCAAGCACGCCAAAGGCCGCACCCTCAGCGGCCAGGGCGTGAAGCTGCTTGCCGGCGCGGGCGCCGGCTCCCAGGGCGGCAAGCTGACCCTGCCGATCGGCGAACTCAACCCGATCTCGCAGCCCTCCGCGCACACCTTCGCCGCCCTCGCCTTCAAGCGCGGCAAACGTTCGGTCTCCCTGACCGGGATCAACTTCAACGTCGCGAAAGGGGTCCTCTCCGGTCAGCTCGGAGGCGACCCGACCGAGGTCTTCTGGCTCGGCGCGGCCCCCCAGGTCAACGCCGCCAACGGCACCATCGCGCTCGGAGGCGGCAAGCTGCAGCTGACCGCCGCGGCGGCTGACGCGCTCGAGGACGAGCTCGGGCTCAAACGAGCCCTCGTCCGCAAGAACGTCGGCATGGTCTGGCTCGCCGCGCAGGCAACCCCGACCCACGGCCCGGTCCAGAAAGTCACCGCGGGCTCGCTCGACTGGGGCTTCTTGACCTCCTGGCGCGAATACATCTACAAAAACCTCGGACCGGGCTCGGTCGGCTCGATCACGACCGAAGGCGGCGCCACCACGGTCGGCGAACCGTCAAAACCCGGCTCGTACTTCAGCTTCCCCGCCAGCGGAGGCAGCTACCAGCAGGGGCTCTTCGGGGCCAGCGACAAGCTCTCGCTGAACACGCAGGGCAGCGTCAAATTCGCCAAGCCGGGCCACTGCATCGTCGAAATCCGGTTCAGCAACGTCGTCGTCACGCTCGGCAGCGCCTCCTCGATCGTCGGCAACCTCGACTACGACATCGACAAATTCAACGGCAGCGGCTGTGACCCGGTCCCGCCGGTCTCCCTCCCCAACACGGAGATCGCGGCGCTCGGCAGCGTCGCTCCGACCGTCAGCGGCAACACGATCGCCTGGAGCAACGTTCCGGCGACCTTGGCGGCGGCGGCCGCGACGCCGTTCGCGCCCACCTACAAAGCCGGCCACCCGCTCGACCCGGCGACGATCTCCGTGCAGGTCGAGCCGGTCCCCGTGGCGGTGCCGTAGCGGCTTGATCCGATCCGGCGACATCCGGCGGCTTGGGATCGCGACGGCGGCACTTGCCGCCGTCGCGATCGCCCTGCCCGCGGGCGCGCTCGGGGCCAGCGGCCAGACCAAGCTGAAGCTGGACGGCCCGGCGGCGAACTCCCTGCGCGAGCAGGGAGTTCGCATCGCCCCGATCAAGCCGGCGAGCGGCGGCAACCGCGCGATCTCGCTGCCGGTCGCAGCCGGCCTTGCCGGCTCGAAGACGACCCTGCTGCGCCAGCGCGGCGGGCTGGCGCTCACCGCCCCGGGCGGCGACACGGCGCGGCTGACCTCGCTGCGCCTCCTGCTCGGGAAGCGGAGCCTGGTCGAGGCGAAGCTCGGTGGCGAGGAGGTCGACCTGTTCACGGTGATGCGCGGCGGGCGCCGCGACATCGACCCCGCCAGCGGCAAGATCCAGCTCGAGGGACTGCGCGTCAAGCTGACCCGGGGCGCGGCAAACGCGCTCGCGCGCCAGCTCGGCCTGAAGCCGGTTCCGGCCAAGCGCTTCGGCTCGCTCGCGACCAGGCTCTCCGGCCTGGCCCGCGGAGACGGCGGCAACGGCGGAGGTCCGTCGGGCGGCGGAGCCGCGACCAGGTCGAACGCCTGTCCCGTCCCCGGCACTGCCGGCCCGCCAGCCGAAAGCACGCCGCCCGTGCTGGCCCGGCCGGCCGGTGCGGTCGACGTCACCGCGGCCTCGATCCGGTGGCGCGTGCGCGAGTCCTTCATCCGCTATATCGCGACCGGCGAGGGCACCAGCGTCTCCGGCGGCGCCAGCGCTGACGCGCCGGTGCTGCTGCCAGGGGCGTCGACCCCGCTCAGCTACGACTTCCGCTTTCCCTTCGCCAACGGCTGGGTCGACGCCGGCGCCAACCCGGCGAGCCCGGCCGACGACACCGCCGCCCTCTACTTCGGCGGCGCGGTCCGCTTCCAGTACAGCGGCCACGGGATCGACCTGCTCACCAGCAACCCGGAGATCGAGCTCAACGGCCCGAGTTCGCGGGCGATCTTCGCGATCTCCGACAACGGCGGCGCGGCGGAGCGCCAGGTCCTCGTCAACCTCGACCTCGGAGCCGCCGGCGCGATCTCCCAGAACGGCGCCTCCTACACCTACGAGCGCGTGCCCGGCGCGATCCCCTCCGGCACCGCCTCCTCGGTCTTCGCCGGCTTCTACGCACCAGGAACCGACTTCGGATGCTTCGACGTCTCCTTCTCCACGCCCTGATCGCGATGGCCGCCGCGAGCTCGCTCGGCCTCGCCTCGCCGTGGGCCGCAGGCGCGCAGGCCGACGCCGCCCAGGTGACGGTCGTCTCGCCCGGCGGGGCCACGCAGACGCTGGCGCTCGACGCGCTGGCCGGCTCCGAGGACGTCGTCGGACGGCCCTACGCGCTGCGGGCCAGCACGGGCGAGAGCAGCCAGACCGTGACCGGCTTCTCGCTCGCGGCAATCGTCGAGGCGGCCGGCGCCGACCCCTACAGCTTCTCCTACCTCGAGGTGCAGCGGCCGGCCGGCGGCGCCGTCCTGCTCGGCCGCGACCAGGCGCTCGACCAGGGCGCCTTCGCCGACGGTCCGCCGCTGGTCTACGCGACCCCGGAAGGGACCGGCTTCCTGCGGCCGAGCGCCGGCGCGGAGGACCTCAACGCGACCGACTCCTTCGTCGCCCCCCAGGGCATCTCGGTGATCCTGCGCAAAGGCAGGGCGCTGCAGGTGAAGGCGCTGGCGTCGAAGCCGTGGACCCGGCCCGGCCAGCCGGTCCGCTTCAACGCGATCGTCGAACGCGCGGGCGCCGGCCAGGACCTCTCCTACTCGTGGCATTTCGACGACGGCAACTCGGCCGCTGGCCCCGAGGTCACCCACAGCTTCGCCAAACGCGGCAGCTACGACGTCGTCGTCGGCGTCACCAGCAGCGACGACGAGGCCGGCGCCTCGGCGGTGGTGACGGTTCAGGTCGGCGCGCCGGTCGGCGGCGCCGACCGCAAGGGCGGCGGCCGCAACCAGAAGGCCGACGCGCCCGACCACGGCAGCGCCGACGGGCCTTGGACCGGTGCCGGGACCGGCGGCGACGTGGGGGGCTCGGCCGGTGACTCGGTCACGCAGCCGTCCTCGGTCGCCGCCCAGTCCCGGCCCCCTAAGGATCGTGCAGATGAGCCGCCGGCGCCAGTCGGCACGCCGGTCTCCGGCGAACTGCTGAGCGCGAGCACGGAGGCGCCGCGGCGGCCGGAGAAGCAACAGGCCGCCGCCCGGCGTGGCCAGCTCGAGGGCGACGGGGGCGCCAGCGGCATCCCGGACGCCGCCTGGGGCCTGCTCGCCACGCTCGGCCTGCTGGGCACGGGAGCGCTGCTGGAGACGCGTAGGCTGTTCGCGTGATCGAGGAGCTGCTCTTCGACGTCTCCGAGGCGCTGCTCGTTCCGGTGCTCGTCCTCACCGTGGGGGCGCTGGCCCTCGTCTTGGTCGAAGCCGGCGCGCTGCTGGTCGAGGTGCGGCGCCGGCGGCGGCGCAACCTCTGGGCGCTGGAGCGGGCGGTCGAAGAGTGCCGCGGCCGCCTCGCCGCCGGAATGCCGCCCGAGGCCCTGGCGGCGCTGCTGCCCTTCGCCTGGAACCGGCAGATGGAGGACGCCTTCGCCGCGATCGTCGAGCAGTGCGGGAGGCCCGGGGCCGAGGCGCGGATCGCCAAGCGCCTCGCCGAGTACGACTATCTCTCGCTGCGCCGCCTCGAGCGCACCCGGATCCTCGTCCGCATGGGCCCTGCCCTCGGGCTGATGGGGACCCTGATCCCGCTTTCGCCCGCCCTGGCCGGCCTCGCCGACGGCGACGTCGCCACCCTGACCGAGAACCTGCGCGTCGCCTTCAGCGTCACCGTCGCCGGCCTCATGGTCGGCGCCTTCGCCTTCGGCATCTCGCTGGTCCGCGACCGCCTCTACGCCCAGGACTACTCCGACGTCGAGTACGTCGCGGCGATGCTCACCGCGCCCACCGGCAACGGCATGCCCGCTCGCCCGGTCGCCGCGACCATGGAGGCGGCCCGGTGAAGGTCACCGCTCGCGCCCGCCGCTACGAGGACCGCGCCGGCGACCCGCTCGACGGGCTGGTCAACCTCTTCGACCTCGGGATCGTGCTCT
>Ga0196962_10000935_pt1 | contig 10301 bp, 10 predicted proteins | sample S3v_20metaG_FD_183186 | JGI IMG/M metagenome (GOLD analysis project Ga0196962, IMG submission 183186) | Soil microbial communities from Anza Borrego desert, Southern California, United States - S3+v_20 | ecosystem: Environmental > Terrestrial > Soil > Desert | place: USA: California | collected... | reverse complement strand
ATTGCCCGCCTTCATGAAGGCGGGCAATCTCACACCGTTCCTCGATCGATAGCTGGCGGTAGCTGGGCATGGCGACACCTGTCTTAGGTGTTGCACTTCGTTTGTGAACTCAGAGGGGTCCATCTTCTTCAAGCCACTGGCCGGTGAAAGGAAAGTGGATGCCGGATCAAGTCCGGCATGACGGAGAGGGGAGATCGGAAATCGCCTTAGGCGGCGGGCTCGGTCTTCTCGGCGCCGTCGATCAGCTCCATGACCTCGCCGATGATCGCGGCCATGGCGGCGTGGGCCCGCTCGGGGTCCCTGGCCTCGATCGCGGTCAGCACGGCGTGGTGGGCGGGGAGGCTCGCGGTGCGGCCCTTGAAGCGGTTGGTGAAGCGGATTGAGGTGTGGAGGGCGGTCGCGACGACGTCGCGGAACTGCATGTAGAAAGGATTGGCGGAGGCGTTGAGGACCGCGATGTGGAAGGCGATGTCGGAGTCGAGCGGGTCGTCGTCGCCGGCCTCGGCCGCCTCCATCCGCGCATATCCGGCGGCGATCGCCCCGAGCCCGGCCTCGTCGGCGGCGTGGGCGGCGAGCGCGGCGGCCGCCGGCTCGATCGCGATCCGAAGCTCGTTGAACTGGCGCAGCAGCCGAACCGAGAATTTGCGCTCGAGCAGCCAGCGCAGCACGTCCGGATCGAACAGGTTCCACGACGATGCCGGCTGGACGGTCGTGCCCTTGCGCGGCCGGGCGGTGAGCAGGCCCTTGGCGGTCAGCATCTTGACCGCCTCGCGGGTGACCGACCGGCTGACCGCATGCTCTTTCGCAAGCTCGGCCTCGGTCGGGAAGCTTCGGCCGTCATAGCCGCCGGTGACGATCGCCCGGCCGACCTCGTCGAGCATGGCGTAAGTGAGGTTGCGGCCGGGCACGGCCTGGCCCTGACGCAAGAGTCGTTCGCTGTTCACTTCCACCCCACTCGACGCCCCTTAGTCCGATTGTTGACCGCTGGACATGTCGGATCAATCCTATAATTCCTCGAAAGTGGCGGCAACGGCCGCAACTCTGCGACCCAGCACTGAATGGGCGGAGCGGCGGGAGGATCGAGCGTGCAGCTGGCAACCCTGGATATCGTCGTCCTCGTCATCTACGCGATCGCCATCTTCGCGCTCGCCCAATGGGTGTCGCGCGGCAAGCGCGGCGAGGAAAAGGACACCGAGGATTATTTCCTCGCCTCGCGATCCTTGCCCTGGTGGGCGATCGGGGCCTCGCTCATCGCCGCCAACATCTCGGCCGAGCAGATCGTCGGCATGTCCGGATCGGGCTACGCGATCGGTCTCGCCATCGCCTCCTACGAGTGGATGGCCGCGCTGACGCTGCTCATCGTCGGCAAATACTTCCTGCCCATCTTCCTTCGCAACGGCATCTACACCATGCCGCAATTCCTCGAGCAGAGGTTCGGGCCGAGCATCCGCACCCTGATGGCGATCTTCTGGCTCGCCCTCTACATCTTCGTCAACCTGACCTCGATCCTGTGGCTGGGCTCGATCGCGGTCAACCGGGTCGCCGGCATCGACCAGGATCTCGCCATCTTCCTGCTCGGCGGCTTCGCCTTGTTCTACCAGCTCTACGGCGGCCTGAAGGCGGTGGCGATGACCGACATCGTCCAGGTGACCCTGCTCGTGATGGGCGGCCTGATGGTGACCGGCATCACCCTCAACGAGCTTGGCGGCGACTCCGGCATCCTCGGCGGCTTCCACCGGCTCGCCACCGAGCTGCCGTCGCATTTCGACATGATCCTGTCCCCCGACAATCCCTTCTACAAGGACCTGCCCGGGCTGTCGGTGCTGATCGGCGGAATGTGGATCGCCAACCTCAGCTACTGGGGCTTCAACCAATATATCATCCAGCGCGCGCTCGCGGCGAAGAACATCGCCGAAGCGCAGAAGGGCGTCGTCTTCGCCGCCTATCTCAAGCTGCTCATGCCGGTCATCGTGGTCCTGCCGGGGATCGCCGCGGTGATGCTGGCGCCGGGCCTGGAGCGGCCGGACGAGGCCTATCCGACGATGATGCGCTACCTGCCGACGGGCATCCTCGGCCTCGTCTTCTCGGCCCTCGTCGCCGCGATCATCGCCTCGACGGCGTCGAAGATCAACTCGGTGGCGACCATCTTCACGCTCGACATCTACGCCAAGTTCCGCCGCTCGCCGGACGCGCCGGTCCAGGAGGGGGATATCGCGGCGCCGGGAGTCGATCCGGACAGGAATCCGGCGCAGAAGTCGCGCGAGCGGCACCTGGTGCTGGTCGGAAGGATCACCGCCGTCGCCGCGACCGCCATCGCGGTGCTCGCCGCGCGGCCCTTCCTCGGCAGCTTCGAGCAGGGCTTCCAGTATATCCAGGAGTTCACCGGCTTCTTCACGCCGGGGATCGTCGCCATGTTCATCATCGGCCTGTTCTGGAAGCGCGGCACCGAAGCCGGGGCGATCGTCGCCGCCGTCTCGTCGGTCCTGCTGTCGTGGCTCGCCTACATGTTCTGGCCGAGCCTGCCGTTCATGGACCGGATGGGCCTGGTCTTCCTCGCCGCGCTCGGCCTGGCGGTGGTCACCTCGCTGCTGACGACGGCCAAGGTGGACGCCAACCGGATCGTCACCCGCGACGTCAGCTTCGCCACTCCGGCCTCGTTCAACATCGCCGGCCTCGGCGTGATCCTGATCCTGGCCGCGCTCTACGCGACCTGGTGGTGAGGCTCAGGCCGAAGCCGAGTCCTTGAGCGGGCGGGAAGGGTCGGCGAGCCTGGCCCGGTCGATGGCGGCGCCGTCGAGGATGAGCTTGCGCGCCTGGACATAGTCCTTGACCGCGTTGACCGCGTCGAGGGCGATCAGGCGCCCCTGCCGAAGATAGGCCATCGAGAAGCTGCGCTGGCCGGGATCGCCGCGGACGACGAGGTCGTCGAAGCCGCGCCCGAGCCCGGCCGTCTGCAGCCTGAGGTCGTACTGGTTCGACCAGAACCAGGGCAAGGCGCGATAAGGCTCGGGGCTCCCCATGATCGCCCGCGCGACGACATTGGCCTGGTCGTGGGCGTTCTGGACCGACTCCAGCCTGATCCGGTGCCCGCCCGCGAAGCGGTTGCGGTGGGCGGCGCAGTCGCCGGCCGCATAGATTCCGGCAAGGCTGGTGCGGCCATATTCGTCGACGTCGACGCCGTCGCCCCCGGCCGCGCCGGCCTCGAGCAACGGAGTCGCGGCGGCGGCGATACCGATCCCGACCACGACCAGGTCGGCCGCGACGACCTCGCCGCCCGCCAGCCTCACTCCGGCGGCGGCCCCGTCCTCGCCGAGCAGCGCCTCGACGGCGACCCCGGTCCGGACCTCGACGCCCCGGCGGCGGTGCTCGGCCGCGTAGAAGTCGGCGAGCGGCGGGGCGGCGACCCGGGCGAGCAGCCGGTCGGCGGCCTCGATCAGGGTGACCGCCTTGCCGAGCCCGGTCAGGACGGCGGCCGCCTCGAGGCCGATATAGCCGCCGCCGATCACGGCGACCCGAGCTGCCCCGGGCAGCCGCGCCCTGAGGGCGTCGACGTCGGCTCGAGTGCGGATCGAATGAACGCCGGCCAGGTCGGCGCCCTCGCAGCGCAGCCGGCGAGGATTTCCCCCCGCGGCCCAGACCAGCGCGCCGTAAGCGAGCCCGTCCCCGTCCGCGAGGATCACCCGGCGCTCGTCGGGACGGACGGCCGCGACCGACCGGCCGAGCCTCAGCTCGACCTGGCGCTCCGCCCAGAATTCGAGCGGCCGGATCAGCATCCGCTCGAAGGGCTTCTCGCCCGCGAGATATTCCTTGGACAAAGGCGGGCGCTCATAGGGAGGGTCGGGCTCCTTCGAGAGCATCGCGATGCTCCCCGCAAAGCCGTGCTGGCGAAGCGCGACGGCGGTCTGGGCGCCGGCATGGCCGGTCCCGACGATGATCACGTCGAAGGCTTGCATCGGTGGCAGGACCGTCGATCCCCAGCGGCGTCGGCCCTGCTTTGCCCGATTGCGCCCCGCCGGGAAACGGGCTTTCCGACCGGGGTTAGATATGTTATACCATTGATGATAGATGAAAGGAGGCGGCGATGGCTCGAAAACCCGGTCCTCGGCCGAACGGGATCGGCCCTGATCCCGTCCCGGTGATCAACACGACGCCGCTCATCGACCTCATGCTGGTGCTGATCGTGATGTTCATCGTCGCGGTCCCGGTCGCCACCCACAAGGTCCCGCTCGACCTTCCGCAGGGAAGCCCGAGGCCGGCCGACAGGGCCGTCCATCGAATCGACCTCGACGCCGCCGGAGCTTTGTTCTGGGACGGCCGGCCGATCCCGCCCTCGGCGCTCGCCCCGCTCCTGGCGCGGATGGCGGCCGACCCGGCGGCGCCGGAGCTGCACATCGCGGCCCATGCCGAGACCCGCTACGAGCGGGTCGACGAGACGCTGGCCGCAATCCGCCGTTCGGGGATCACCCGAATGGGTTTCGTCGGCAACGAGCGCTTCGCCGCGGCCCTCGACCGCTAGGTGCTGCGCACGAGGCGGCCGGAGGGAGCGGCCTTCGCGCCTACCAGCGGTTGCGCCAGCGCCAACCGTCCCAGTAGCGGCGATTGTGGTGGCGGCCGTACCAGCGGCGGTCGTGGCGGAAATCGCGGCGATAATCGCGGCGCGCTTCGGCAATCTCGCGGCGGCACTCGCGCAATTCGCGCCGATATTCCCGGCGGGTGTCGGCGCGCCTCAGCTCGCGCCGGCATTCGCGGCGCTCCTGGCGCACTTCCTGGTCGCGGTAGCCTCGCCAGCTCTGGGCGTCGGCCGAACTTTGCGGAAGGGCGGGAAGGGCTGCGATGCCGAGAGCCACGGCAGCAAGGATGATACGCATGACAAAAGCTCCTCGTCCGTTGGACGAAAGCCAAACGAGCGGCGCCGCGACGCCGTTGCATGAACGCAAAACTACGTCGCGTTCAGCCGGCGTTTAGGCGGGGCCCTCCGCCGGCTCGCGGGACTCGGTGAAGCGGTAGCGGCCGCGGATCCGGGTGTTGAAATGGCGTCCGTTGGCGAAGGCGGCGCGAAAGGCCTGAGCGGCCGCCGGCGGAACGTCGTGATAGATGTAGCGGCGCCCGGTCGTGAACAGGATGTCGAGCTCCCGTTCCGTCGGCCGGTAGTCGAAGCTGCGGATGACCGTCGACGGCGCCGCGACCGCTCTTCGCCGTCAGATGCGGCCCATCAGCAGAAGCACGATGAGGACGATCAGGACGATTCCGAGCAGGCCCGACGGCCCGTAGCCCCAGCCGCGGCTATAGCCCCAGGAGGGGAGCGCGCCGATCAGAAGGAGAATGAGGATGATTAGCAGGATCGTGCCGAGCGTCATCGAAAGCCTCCACCAATATTGGATGCAGGCGCGTAACGATCCGGGCCGCAGAGGGTTGCAAGCGCCGCTCCGGGCGGCGGACGAAAAAAAGGGAGCCCGAAGGCTCCCCTCAAGTCGCGCTGGTCGTCCGGTCAGAACTCGACCGACACGCGCCCGTAGACGAAGCGGCCGTTGAAGCCGAAGGGCGAGAAGCTCGAATAAGGCAGGAAGAAATTGTTGAGGCCGAAGATTCCGCCCGCCGGAAGCCGGTCAGGATAGACGTCGAACAGGTTGTTGGCGCCGACCGCCACTTCGAGCGCGCCCTCGCGGCCGAGCGGCCGGATGCGAAGCTCGGCGTCGGTGATCCACTTGGGCGACAGAGTGATGTCGGTGGCCGATCCGCCGATCGGGATCGCGATGTTGGTGTCGGTGCCGGGGATGAGCACCCGGCCGTAGCGGTTGGTGCGGCCGGTGAAGCCGAACATCCCCATCGACCAGTCGATGCCCAGGTTGATCTTGCTTCGCGGCTGGCCGTGGGTGAGGCGCAGCGATTCCGGGCGGGCGAACAGGGTCAGGCCGGGCAGGCTGGGAAGCGCGGCGCGGTCCGTGATCCGGGTCTTGTTGTAATTGTAGCCCGCGGTCAGGCTGAGCCGGCCGATCCCCATGTCGGGCAGGCGGTAGCTGCCGACGATGTCGAGGCCGCGGGTTCGGGTGTCGATGCCGTTCACGAAGAAGCGGGCCGAGGTGATGTTGTTGATCCCGGCCGCCTGGAGCAGGGCGACGACCGCCGCCCCCTGCAGGTTCTCGGTGAGGACGATTCGGTCGTTGATCTCGATCTGGTAGACGTCGGCGGTGACGCTGAGGCCCTGGACCGGGGTCAGCGTCAGGCCGGCGCCGAGGTTGAGCGACTTTTCGGGATCGAGCGCCTGGGCGCCGAGCGCGATCGAGACCGGATCGGAGACCGGGAAGGTGCCGACCTCGATCAGGACGCCGCCGACATTGTTGGTCGAGGTGGCGGTGAAGAATTGCTGGTGAAGGGAAGGGGCACGGAAGCCGGTCGAGACCGAGCCGCGAACGGCGACTCCGTCGACCGGCTCGAACCTGCCGGCGATCTTGCCGTTCACCGTGTTGCCGAAATCGGAATAATGCTCGAAGCGGCCGGCGATCTGGAAGGTCAGCCGCTCGCTGACGTCGGCGTCGAGCTCGATATAGGCGGCGACGCTGTTGCGCGATTCGTCGACCTCGTTGTTGGGGCGGAAGCCGGGGAAGACCTGCGAGCCGCCGGCGGCGTTGAACGGCGCGGCGGAGAAGGGCCCGTTGACGTAGCTTTGCTCCTCGCCGCGGACGATCCTGAAATTCTCGTTGCGATATTCGGCGCCGACGGCGAGCGAGAGCTCGTCAAGGAAGCCGACCGCGAGCGTGCGCTGAGCGTCGAAATTGACGACGGTCTGGCCGAAGCGCAGTCCGCCGGCGTCGAAGCGGCGGTTGCTGACCAGGCCGCCGAGCGACGTGTTGACGCTGTTCTCGACGCTGTAGTCGAGGCGGTTGCGGCCGTAGATGGCGGACAGGTCGAGGTTCCAGCCGGCGGTCTCCCCGCGCACCCCGAGCGCGGCCGACACGTCCTCGATCTCGCTGACGATCAGCGGCAGGAAGCCGTTCGGGTAGATCGGGATGAAGGTCGTGGTGGAAGCGGCCCAGTCGCGGTTGCGGGCGTCGTTGGCGCGCCGGTAGAAGCCGGCGCCGTTGCCGTCGCGGATGCCGTAGCTGCCGAAGCTGTACAGCTCGAACCCGCCGCCGCCCAGATCCATGCCGGCATTGTAGAAGAAGTTCATGTCGTTGGATTCGCCGTCGCCGTAGCGATGGGTGTAGCGGTCGATGGTGAGCTCGCGCGGGTCGCCGACGGTGACATACTGGCGGCGCGGGTCGGCGGCGGTGCGGTTGGTGGCGTTGCGGTCCTTCACCTCGGCGGTGAAGTTGAGATAGGCATTGTCGCCGACCGGAAGGCCGATATTGGTCGCCAGGGTCCAGGTCTCGCCGTCCTCGACGTGGCGGTCGCGGCCGTTGGTGGCCAGCTGCAGAACGTCGTTGGTCGTCCCGCCCGCCGTGAGGACGACCGGAAGCCCGTCCGGGCCGGTGACGACGCCGGTCACCTGCGGCACGTCCTCGAGGCTGGTGATGTAACGGCCGTAGGTCACCTGGGCGCGCCCGCCGGCGGCCCGGCGAAGCCGGATGTTGATCACCCCGGCGATGGCGTCCGAGCCGTAGAGCGAGGAGGCGCCGTCGCGAAGCACCTCGATCCGCTCGATCGCGAGCGGCGGGATGGTGTTGAGGTCGACCGACACCGACCCTCGGCCGACCGAGCCGTTGAGGTTGATCAGCGAGGAGCTGTGGCGGCGCTTGCCGTTGACCAGCACCAGCACCTGGTCCGGCGCGAGGCCGCGCAAGGTGGCGGGGCGAAGCGAGTCGGTGCCGTCGGTCAGCGACGGCTGCGGGAAGTTGAACGACGGAACGAGCTGGTTGAGGATCCGGTTGGTCTCGGTGTAGCCGGTGTCGGTCAGCGCCTCGTTGCCGATCACGTCGACGGGGACCGGGCTGTCGGCGAGCGTGCGGTCGGTGCGGCGGGTTCCGGTGACGATGATCGCCTCGTCGCTTCGCGCCTCCGGCTGCGCCGGGCCGACTTCGACCTGGGCCTGGGCCTGGGCCGGCGTGGCGGCGACCGCCGTCGCCGACAAGGATGAGAGCAGCCAGGCCGCGCGTGACATGGTCGACATATCGTTCCCCCCTGCCGCCCAAGCGGCGGCTCAACCTCATGCAAGCTATAGAGAAACTCGCCGCGCGAAAGCCTTTCATGCTGCATCGCAAAAAAGAGACTCGGCTTGTGACACCAAAAGCACAGCAAGCCGCGCGGCGGCACATTCCCTTCGACATCGGAACGGCTTTTCCTTAGGCTCCGGCGGGTGAGCGAAGCCGACGATCTCTTCGAATTCGAGGCGCCCGTCCGCGACTCGGACCGGCTGACCCTCGACCTCGACGGCTGGGAGGGGCCGCTCGATCTGCTTCTGACGCTGGCGCGCGCGCAGAAGGTCGATCTCGCCAGGATATCGATCCTCGCGCTCGTCGAGCAGTATCTCGCCTTCATCGCCGACGCGCGCAAGCTGCGGCTCGAGATCGCCGCGGACTATCTCGTCATGGCGGCCTGGCTCGCCTACCTGAAATCCTGCCTGCTGCTGCCGAAGGACCCCGCCGTCGAACCGGGGCCGGAGGAGCTGGCGATGCGGCTGCAGCTCAGGCTGCAGCGGCTGCAGGCGATGCGAGAGGCCGGCGCCCGGCTGGTCGCCCGCGATCGGGTCGGCCGGGACGTTTTCCTCCGCGGCGCTCCCGAAGGCCTCAAGGTGGTGCGCCGCTCCGCCTGGACGACCGACCTCTACGATCTCATCGCCGCCTACGGCATCGTGCGGGCGCGCAGCGAGCCGGCGGTCCACATCGTCGCGAGGCGACCGGTGATGACGCTCGACGAGGCGATCCACCGGCTCGAGCGGATGATCGGAATGCGCATGGAATGGACCGCGCTCGAATCCTTCCTGCCGGAAACCCAGGACCCGGAATATCGCCGCTCGGCGCTCGCCTCGAGCTTCGTGGCGACGCTCGAGCTGGCTCGCCTCGGCAAGGTCGAGATCGAGCAGGACGGGACTTTCTCGACCCTTTTCGTGAGGGCCGCGTGAGGGAGGTCGGCGACGGCGTGCGGGCGGTCGAGGCGACCCTGTTCGCGGCGGAGGACCCGCTCGGAGTCGAGGACATCGCCGCCTATGTCGGCCAGGGCGTCGACGTGAGGGCGGCGCTGGCGGAGCTCCAGGCCGCTTATGCGGGGCGCGGGATCGAGCTGGTCGAGCGCGGCCGCCGCTGGCACTTCCAGACCGCCGCCGATCTCGCTTATATCCTGCGCCGGGAGCGCGAGGAGAGCCGCAAGCTCAGCCGCGCCGCCGTCGAGACCCTCGCCATCATCGCCTATCACGAGCCGGTGAGCCGCGCCGAGATCGAGGCGATCCGGGGCGTCCAGATCTCCCGGGGCACGCTCGACGTTCTGATGGAGGCGGGCTGGGTTCGCCCGGCCGGCCGCCGCGAGGCGCCGGGCAGGCCGCTGACCTTCGCGACGACTCAGGAATTCCTTACCCATTTCGGGCTACAGAGCCGCCGCGACCTTCCGGGGATCGACGATCTCAAGGCGGCGGGCCTGCTCGATCCGATCGATGTCGCGCTCGAGCGTCTCGGCCTGGAAGGCGGCATGGACGAGGTGGAACTGGAAACCGACAGCGAAGACGCCTAGGTTCGGCCGGATACTGGGAGAATTCAAATGGGTGGTTTCAGCCTTTGGCATTGGCTCATCGTCGGCCTCGTCATCCTGCTGCTGTTCGGGAAAGGGCGCTTTTCCGACATGATGGGCGACGTGGCCAAGGGCCTCAAGAGCTTCAAGAAGGGCATGACCGAGGACGAGGAAGCCGAGCAGCGGCGCCTGACCGGCGAGCGGACGATCGAGCAGGCGCCGGTCGCTCCGGCGGCGCCGGTCGAAGCGGCGCCGGCCGAGCGCGGCTCGGCGTCCGAAGCCGATCGGCACTAGAAGCCGCCCCGGCGCCGTGGGGGCAAGATGTTCGGGATCGATTCCGGCGAGCTTCTGATCATCGCAGTGGTCGCCCTCGTGGTGATCGGACCCAAGGACCTGCCGCGGGTGATGCGGACGATCGGCAATTTCGTCGGGCGCGCGCGCGGCATGGCGCGCCACTTCCGAGCCGGCATCGACACCATGATCCGCGAGACCGAATTCGAGGACATGGAGAAAAAGTGGAAGGCCGATAACGAGCGGATCATGCGCGAGCATCCGCTCGCTTCCGGCGAGAGCGACTGGGGCAAGCCCAGTCCCGACGCTCCGGCGTCGGACAAGCCGCGGCCGCCGCCGGCGCCGAGGGCGCT
>Ga0196962_10000934_pt1 | contig 10322 bp, 13 predicted proteins | sample S3v_20metaG_FD_183186 | JGI IMG/M metagenome (GOLD analysis project Ga0196962, IMG submission 183186) | Soil microbial communities from Anza Borrego desert, Southern California, United States - S3+v_20 | ecosystem: Environmental > Terrestrial > Soil > Desert | place: USA: California | collected... | reverse complement strand
GCGGCAACGAGGGCGGTGGCCAGGGGGGTGGCGGCACCTGATCGCTCGCCCACGGCGGCGCTCGGATGATGATTCGCATCAGCCGGTCTCCTTTTAGGGAGACCGGAGTTCGGGCAACCTTTCCTGCCGCCGGGTGGGATCAATGAAAAGGGGCGCCGGCCAGCGGCGCCCCTTCACGATTCCCGGACCGCGCAGGTCAGCGGCAGCGGCGGCTGCTGCTGCCGCGCTGGACCTCGCGGCCCAGCAGGGCGCCCGCAGCGGCGCCGATGATCGTGCCGGCGGTGCGGCTCCGGCCGCCGTCGATCTCGCGGCCGATCAGGGCGCCGGCGGCGCCGCCGACGATGAGCCCGGTCGTGCCGTTCGAGCGGCGGCAATAGATGCGGCCGTCGCGACCGCGCCAGGTCGGGCCGACATAATTGCCGTGGCGGTCGTAATGGCGCCGCGCTTCGGCCTGATCGGTCGGGACCGTGAGGGCGACCGGAACCGCCATGGTGGCGGCGGCGACGGCAAGGGTGAGATGACGCATGACTGTACCTCCCGTGGGAAAAACTCGAGAAACTGAACGCCGCCGGCGTGCCGCCGGTTTCATTAACCTGAAACAACGATCCGCTCATGCCGGGGCAAGGTTGCTGGACGCAGCACGCCCCGCATCCTAGAGGCGGCGCTTCATCGGCGGGGAAGCAGCTTGGCAAATGTGACGGTCATCGGAGGCCAGTGGGGCGACGAGGGCAAGGGCAAGATCGTCGACTGGCTGTCGAGCCGAGCCGACATCGTGGCGCGCTTCCAGGGGGGCCACAATGCCGGCCATACCCTCGTCATCGGCGACCAGACCTACAAGCTGTCGCTGCTTCCCTCGGGCATCGTGCGCGGCAAGCTGTCGGTGATCGGCAACGGCGTCGTGCTCGATCCCTGGGCGCTCAGGGACGAGGTCGCCAGGCTCGAGCAGCAGGGCGTCGCCGTCACCCCCGACCGGCTCCGGATCGCCGACACCTGCCCGCTCATCCTCCCCTTCCACCGCGACCTCGACGCCTTGCGCGAGGACGCCAGCGGCGCCGGCAAGATCGGCACCACCCGGCGCGGCATCGGCCCCGCCTACGAGGACAAGGTCGGGCGGCGCGCGATCCGGGTGTGCGACCTCGGCCATCTCGGCGAGCTCGGGCCGCTGCTCGATCGTCTCTGCGCCCATCACGACGCCCTGCGCGCCGGCTTTGCCGAGCCGCCGATCGACCGGGGGCGGCTGGAGCGGGATCTGGGCGAGATCGCCGAATTCGTGCTCCGTTTCGCGGCGCCGGTGTGGAAGACGCTGAACCAGGCCAGGCTGGACGGCCATCGCATCCTGTTCGAGGGCGCCCAGGGCGTCCTGCTCGACGTCGACCACGGCACCTATCCGTTCGTCACTTCGTCGAACACGGTGGCCGGCACCGCGGCGGCCGGCAGCGGGCTCGGGCCGTCGGCCGCGGGCTTCGTCCTCGGTATCGTCAAGGCCTATACGACCCGGGTCGGGTCGGGACCGTTCCCCACCGAGCTCGACGACCCGATCGGACAGAGGCTCGGCGAGCGCGGCCGGGAATTCGGCACCGTCACCGGCCGCAAGCGCCGCTGCGGCTGGTTCGACGCCGTTCTCGTCCGTCAATCGATGGCGGTGTCGGGGGTGATCGGAATCGCGCTCACCAAGCTCGACGTGCTCGACGGCATGGACGAGATCCGGATCTGCACCGGCTATCGGCTCGGCGACGCTCTGCTCGATCACCTGCCTGCCCACGCCGCCGACCAGGCGGCGGTCGAGCCGGTCTACGAGAGGATCGACGGGTGGGCCGAATCGACCGCCGGGGCCCGCAGCTGGGCGCAATTGCCGGCCCAGGCGATCAAGTACATCAGGCGGATAGAGGAACTGATCGCCTGCCCCGTCGCTTTGGTTTCGACCAGTCCCGAACGGGAAGACACGATTCTCGTGCGCGACCCGTTTGCCGACTGAGCCCCTGTTGGCGTATCGATGGGACGATGACGACACGCGAAGCCACCAGCCTGCTGACTCGTTCGGGCGAATCCGGTCCGCTCGGCGATTATGCCCGCTCGACCTCCGACTGGGCGGCGGTTCTCGCCTTCGGCGCGATCCAGTGGCCGTGGCTGCTGCGCAGCCTCTATGGCGGCCGGCTCGCCGACAAGCATGCGCTGCTCGATCGGCTCGACCTGCCCTATGACGCCTTGCCCTATCTCGGCAGCTGGAAGGCCGATACCGGCCTCCTGAAGCTGCTGGTCGATCATATTTTCGAGCACAAGCCGCGCCTGGTGGTCGAGTTCGGCACCGGCGCCTCGACGCTCGTCATCGCCCGGGCGATGCAGAAGGCCGGCGGCGGCACCCTGATCAGCTGCGAGCAGCATGCCGACTTCGTCGAGGCGACCCGGCAATGGCTGGCCGATTACGGCCTCCACGCCGACCTTCGGACGGCTCCGCTCGCCCCCTCGCCGGGCGGCTGGCCCGGTCTCTGGTACGATCACGGCCCGCTGCCCGCCGGAATCGAGCTGATGCTGATCGACGGGCCGCCCTGGTCGGTTCATCCCTTTACGCGGGGTGCGGCCGAGACGCTCTTCGAGAAGGTCGCGCCAGGGGGCACGGTGATGCTCGACGACGCCGCCCGGCCCGGCGAACGGTTCGTCGCCCGCCGCTGGCGCAAGCTCCACCCCGATTTCAGCTTCAGGCTCGACAAGAGCGGCACCAAGGGCACCCTGATCGGCCGCAAGCGGCGCTAGACGGTCGGCCGCTTCTCGAAACGGTCGGGGACCTGTTCCCGCGCATCCTCGATATCGATCCGTTCGACCCGTGCCGAGGGCGGTCCGGACCGGCACTGCTCGATCAGCCGGCCCACCGCTTCGCGCTCGCCGCGGACGAGCATCTCGACGCTGCCGTCACGCCGGTTGCGCACCCAACCGCGCAAGCCGAGCGCCCGCGCCGCCTCGCAGCTCCAGGCGCGGTAGAAGACGCCCTGGACCCGGCCGTGGATGCGCAGCCGCTTGGTCGCCTCGCTCATCTCAGCCGCATTGCGCCCGGTGAAGGAGCTTGTGGTCGGCGAGGACGAGCGCGACCATCGCTTCGACCACGGCCGCGCCGCGCAGGCCGACGCACGGATCGTGGCGGCCCGTCACGCTGCTCTCGGCGGCCTTTCCCTCGGCATCGACGCTGGCGATCGCTTTGGCCACCGACGAGGTCGGCTTGAAGGCGGCGCGCAGAACGATCGGCTGCCCGGTCGAGATTCCGCCGAGGATGCCGCCGGCATGGTTGGACAGGAAGGCGGGACCGTCCGCCCCGGGCCGGATCGGATCGGCATTCTCCTCGCCCCGGAGCAGCGCCGCGGCGAAACCGGCGCCGATCTCCACGCCCTTGACCGCGTTGATCGACATGACCGCCCCGGCGAGTTGGGCGTCGAGCTTGGCGTAGATCGGAGCCCCCCAGCCAGCCGGCACCCCGGTGGCGACGCATTCGACGACCGCGCCCAGCGAGCTGCCCTCCTCCCGCGCCTGCCGGATCATCGCGGCCCAGCCGGCCTCGTCGGCGCAGCCGCCGATTTCCGTGACGCGGGCGTCGATCGCGACCTCCGGGATGACGAGCCTCGCCACCGCTCCGGCGGCGACGCGCGCCGCCGTCTCTCGGGCCGATGCCCGGCCGCCGCCGCGCCAGTCGCGATGGCCGTATTTCGCCTGATAGGAATAATCGGCATGGCCGGGCCGATAGACGGCGGCGACATCGGCATAGTCGGCAGGCCGGGCATCGATATTGTCGATGACCAGGCTGATCGGCGTTCCGGTGGTCCGGCCTTCGAACACGCCGGACAGGATGCGGACCTGATCGGCCTCGCTCCGCGGCGAGGTCAGCCCGCCGTCGCCGGGCCGCCGCCGGTCGAGCCAGGGCTGGATATCCGCCACGCCGAGCGCCAGGCCCGGCGGGCATCCGTCCACAACCGCGCCGATCGCCGGTCCGTGGCTCTCGCCCCAGGTGGTGAACCGGAAGAGATGGCCGAAGCTGTTGAAGCTCACGGTTATTCCAGCGATGCGAAGGCGGGCGCATAGTCGGCGCGTCCGGCTGAAGGCAGGGCTCTGCCGGTCAGCGGCAGGGCCATCAGATAGGGCCCCGCATAAGGCGATTCGAAGGGCGCCGCGGCCTCGGCCGAGAAGCCGAAACGGCGATAAAAAGCAGGCTCGCCAAGGACGAAGATCAGCTCTTCTCCGCCGGCCCGGGCCATCGCCAGCGCCTCCACGATGAGCGCCGAGCCGAGGCCGCTCCGCTGGCGATCGGGAAGGACCCCGATCGGTCCGAGCCCGAGAGCGCGGAAGAGGCCGAAATTCCCGGTCACCCGCATCCGGCTCAGCATAAGATGGCCGAGGATTTCTTTCCTTGCTCGCGCTTCCTCGGCGACGAGCGAGAGGACGGCGTCCCCATCCGCCTCCAGCCGCTCCACGAGGTCGGCCTCCTGCGCGGTCGGGAAGGCGGCAAGGTGAACCGCCCTGATCGCCGGAGCGTCGGCGGCGCCGGCCGGTCTGACGTGGAGGGTCACACCACCGAAATGTCCGGCGCGTCCTCGGCCTTCATGCCGATGACGTTGTAGCCGGCGTCGACATGGTGGATCTCGCCGGTGACTCCGGAAGCGAGGTCGGAGAGCAGATAGAGGGCGCCGCCGCCGACGTCCTCGATCGTCACGTTGCGCCGCATCGGGCTGTTATATTCGTTCCACTTCATGATGTAGCGGAAGTCGCCGATGCCGCTTGCCGCCAGCGTCTTGATCGGGCCGGCCGAGATGGCGTTGACTCGGATCTTCTCCGGGCCGAGGTCCATGGCGAGATATTTGACGCTGGTCTCCAGCGCCGCCTTGGCGACCCCCATCACATTGTAATGGGGGATCACCTTCTCGGCGCCGTAATAGGAAAGCGTCAGCAGGCTGCCGCCCTCCGGCATCATGGCGCGCGCGCGCCTCGCGACGGCGACGAAGCTGTAGGCCGAAATGTTCATCGTCATCAGGAAATTGTCGAGGCTGGTGTCGACGAACTTTCCCCGCAGCTCGTTCTTGTCGGAAAAGCCGATGGCATGAACGACGAAATCGAGCGTCGGCCAGCGTGACGCCAGGGTTTCGAAAGTCCGGTCGAGATTGGCCATGTCGGAGACGTCGCACTCGACCAGAAAGTCGGCTCCGAGCTCGGCGGCGAGCGGTCGCACCCGCTTCTCGAGCGCCTCGCCCTGATAGGAAAAGGCGAGCTCGGCGCCGTTCGACGCCAGTGCCCTGGAGATGCCCCAGGCGAGGGAGCGGTCGTTAGCGAGGCCCATGATCAGCCCACGCTTCCCTTCCATCAAGCCGCTCATTGTTCCTCCTGTTCGGCCTCCTGCTCAGCCTGCCGGACCGCCTTTTCAACCGCGCGTTGCTCCGCCTCCTCGGCGGCCTCCTCCTTCACCACCGCCTCGACATCCTCATGCGTGGGCGTGGGCGTCTCGGCAAGCGCCGCGTTGAGCTCGGCCCCGATAACGAGGCCGAGGCCGATAACGAAGAAGAACATCAAGGCGATGATCACTCCGGCGAGGCTGCCGTAGGTGAGATCGTAGCCGCCGAGGCTCGACAGAGCGACCGGAAGCAGCGCGGTGGTGAGCACCCACCAGGCAGCGACGAAGGCGGCGCCCGGCCATTTCGGGCAGCCCGAGACCCGGTACCTCTTGGGGGTCAGCGAATAGAAAAGGAGATAGAGCGAGCCGAACAGGACCAGCGCCGGCGCCGCTCGAAGCAGAGTCAGCAGGCCGACCACGTCGTCCGCTCCGGGAACGAGGTCGACGATGAATTGCTGGACGCTCGACAGCAGGATCGACGACGCGAAGGCGATCATGGCGAGGATCACGGCGACGATGATCATCCCGGCCGAGCCGAGCCGGTATTCCCAGAAGGGCCGGCTGAAGGTCACGCCATAGGCGCGGCGGATGATGTCGCGAATGGTCTCGATGAAGCTGCCGGTGGTCCACAAGCCGACGATCGCGCCGAGCCAGAGCAGGCCGCCGGCGCGCGCTTCGAGGACGTCGCGGATCGGGCGCTGAAGCACCTCGGCGACGTCCTTGGGCATCGTCGTGAGCAGCGCGTTGACGGCGTTCATCCCTTCCTCGGTCTGCCCGAACAGCCGCGCCACTGCGGCGGCGACGATCACGAAGGGGAAGATCGAGAGCAGCGCCAGGTAAGCGAGGTTGCCGGCGTGGATGAAGCCGTCGGAATAGACTCCGATCGCCACTCGCTTGACGATCTCCCAGGCCCGCTCGCCGGGACGGAAGCTCTGCCTGATCGTGCCGAGGCGCGCCTTCGCCTTGGCGAGCCGCTTGCGCCGGGCTTCCGGGGATTCAGGTGAGATGTCGCGCACGGGGGATTAGACGCCCAGCCCCGCCCGCGGGTTTCCTTTCCCCTTGCCGCTCCATTTCTCGAGGAAGCGCGCCAGCTCCGGATCGTCCGGCACCTCGACCATGACGGTGACCAGCTGATCGCCCCGGTCGCCGTTCTTGCCGGCAAAGCCTCGCCCCTTGAGCCGAAGCACCTTGCCCGAGCTCGTCCCCGGGGGAATGCTCAGCATGACCGGTCCCTCGACGGTGGGAACGCGCACCTTCGCGCCGAGCACCGCTTCGTCGAGGGAGACCGGCAAATCGAGCCGGATATTGTCCCCGTCGCGGCGGAAGAAGCGATGGGGACGGATGGCGATGGTGACGATGGCGTCGCCGGCGCCGCCGGGGCCGGCCTGGCCCTGGCCGGCGAGCCTGATTCGGGTGCCGTCCTCGACGCCGGGCGGAAGCTTGATGTTGAGCGTCTTGCCGCCTGACATCGTCACCCGCTGCCCCTTGAGCGAGGCGGCGTCCTCGAAGCTCACCTCAAGCCGATAGGCCAGGTCCGCGCCGCGTTGAGGCGGGGCGCTTCGACGGCCGAAGCCGCCGAAGCCGCGGCCGCCGCGGCGGCCGCTGCCGCCGAACAGGCCCTCGAACAGGTCGGACAGATCGGCCGCCTCGCCGCCGAACTCGAATTCGGAGCCGTTCGCGCCTCTGCGGAAGCCGCCGCCGGCCCCGGGATGGGCGCCGCCGCCGCCGAATCCGAACGGCGCGCGCGGATTGCCGTCCTCGTCGATGTCGCCGCGGTCATATTGGGCGCGCTTATCCTTGTCGGTCAGTATGTCGTAGGCCTGGGTGACCTTCGAAAAGCGCTCCGAAGCCTTGGGATTGTCCTTGTTGCGGTCCGGATGCAGCTCCTTGGCGAGCTTGCGATACGCTTTCTTGATGTCCGCTTCGCTCGCGCCGCGCGCCACGCCGAGGGTGGAATAGAGGTCGGCCATGGGCTTTCCTTCTCCAGAAGGGCGCAAAAGTCCACATGCTTGTGCGCGTCGCGGCGGCGGGAGTAGACGCGGCCCATGGCCGCCGATCCCCACGCCCTGTTCGCGGAATGGCTGGCGGAGGCGCGCCTCGCCGAACCCAATGATCCCGAGGCCATGGCGATGGCCAGCGCCGACGCCGAAGGAAGGCCGTCGGCGCGGATGGTGCTGCTCAAGGGGTTCGATGAGAGGGGGTTCGTCTTCTATTCCAACCGCGAAAGCCGGAAAGGCGGCGAGCTGGCGGCAAATCCTCGAGCGGCGCTGCTCTTCCACTGGAAGTCGCTGCGCCGGCAGGTCCGGATCGAAGGCAGGGTCGAGCCGGTCGCCGACGCCGAGGCCGACGCCTATTTCGCCACCCGCAGCCGTGAATCGCAGCTCGGCGCCTGGGCGTCCGACCAGTCGCGACCGATGGCCGACCGCGCCGGCTTCGAGGCACGCTATCAGGCGCTGGTCACCGATTATGAGGGCCGCGACGTGCCGCGCCCGCCGCACTGGTGCGGTTACCGGGTGGTGCCCGAACGGATCGAGTTCTGGAACGACCGAGCGCACCGCCTTCACGAGCGGCGGCTGTTCAGCCGAGTGTCCGACGGGTGGACCGAAAGCCTGCTCTATCCATGACCGCCGCCGATCCGGAGAGGCGCGCCTTGCTGACGACCCGCGCCGCGCTGGCCGGCCTCGCCACCGCCTTGTTCCTGCTCGGCCTCAAATCCTATGCCGCTTTGACCACCGGGTCGGTCGCGATGCTCGGCTCGCTGGCCGATACCGCCCTCGATGTGATCGCGTCGCTGGTCACCCTGTTCGGAGTGCGAGTCGCGGCGATTCCGGCCGATCGCGACCATCGCTTCGGCCACGGCAAGGCGGAATCGCTGGCGGCGCTGGTGCAGGTCGGAATCATCACCGTCTCGGCGCTCGGCATTGGCTGGCGAGCGATCGCCAGGCTGGTCGACGGCGAGCAGACCGACCATGCCCAATACGGAATCGCCGTTTCCCTTGTCGCGATCGCCGCGACGCTGGCGCTGATCGCCTATCAGCGATCGGTGATACGCCGCACGGGATCGGTTGCGATCGGCGCGGACCGGCTCCATTATCAGAGCGACCTGCTGCTCAACCTCGCGGTGATCGCAGCGCTCGCCCTCGATCAATATGCCGGCCTTACCGGCGCCGACCCGGCGTTCGGAATCGCCATCGCCGCCTGGCTGATGTTCGGCGCCTGGCGGGCCTCCACCCGGGCGGTCGACCAGCTGATGGACAAGGAATGGCCGGAGGAGCGCCGCCGCGCCTTCGTCGCCGTCGCCGCGCGCCACCCGCAGGGTCGCGGAATCCACGATCTGCGGACCCGAAGCAGCGGGACCCGGGAGTTCGCCCAGTTCCACATGTGGGTGGACCCGACGATGACGATCGCCAGCGCGCACGAGGTGATGGACGAGATCGAGGCGGATCTGGCGCGGGAGTTTCCCGGCGTCGAGGTCCTGATCCACCTCGATCCCGAGGGCCAGGTCGATCAGCCCGGCAACGTCCTCGCCGAAGCCGACGAAACGGAAGGACTGCCGTCATGACGGAGCTTGCCATTTTCCAGGTCGACGCTTTCGCCGACCGGCCGTTCACCGGCAATCCGGCCGCGGTGATGCCGCTCGAGCAATGGCTTCCGGACGAGGTCCTGCAGGCGATCGCGATGGAGAATAATCTCAGCGAGACCGCCTTCACCGTCCCGGTCGGCGGCAACGGAGCGGCGGCCGCGGACGGCGAGGCCGATTTCGAGCTTCGCTGGTTCACTCCGGGCACCGAGGTGGTGCTGTGCGGCCATGCCACGCTGGCGAGCGGCCACGTCCTGATGAAGGGCGACCGCATCCGCTTCCGCACCCGCCGGGCCGGCCTGCTCGAAGTGGCGCGCGACGGCGAGCGCTACGCGATGTCGCTGCCGGCCTGGAAGCCGGCTCCGAAGCCGCTGCCGAGGATCGTCGGCGCATTGGGCTGCAAGGCGGTCGAGACGCTCTGGCATCCCCACCGCTACGGCCTGGTGGTGGTCGAGACCGAGGAGGAGATCCACGCCTTGAGTCCCGATTTCCGAAGGCTCGCCGAAGAGGGCGACGTCCTCACCATCGTCACCGCCCCCGGCAAGGAGGCCGACATGGTCAGCCGGGTCTTCGCCACCGGCGCGGGCATAGACGAGGATCCGGTCACCGGCTCGGCCCATTGCGTGCTCGTTCCCTACTGGGCCGACCGTCTGGGCCGCGACCGGCTCACCGCTTATCAGGCGAGCGCCCGCGGCGGCCGCCTGACCGGACAATTGGCCGGCGACCGGGTCATCCTCGGCGGAAGCTGCGTCACCGTCATGGAAGGCGTGATGCGGCTCTGAGCGCGGCCGACTCGGCGGCCGGGCCTCGGCGCTCCCGAGTGGATCGCGGCGGCCTTTTCTGGCAGCGTCGGGTCATGGCGAGGACGGTCTTTCTCTACGCGCTCGCGCTGGCGCTGGCGGTGGCCGCTCTGCAATGGCTCGAATATCGCTACGTGACCCGCGTCTTCTCGACGGAGATCTACGTCGCCCTGCTCGCGGCGGGGTTCGTGGGACTGGGCATCTGGGCGGGGCGCCGGCTCACTCCGCCCGCGGCGGCCGGCCCGTTCCGGCGCAACGAGGCGGCGATCCGATCGCTCGGGATCACCGGGCGCGAATGCGAGATCCTCGCGCTGCTCGCCTCCGGCCAGTCGGTCAAGGAGATGGCGCGCGAGCTCGGGATCTCGCCGAACACCGTCAAATCCCATGTCGCCCGGCTCTACGAGAAGCTCGAGGTCGGCCGGCGAATCCAGGCGGTCGAGAAAGCGCGCTGGCTTGGGCTCATTCCCTAGGGCGGATCGACATTCAGGATTCCCAAGCGGTGTGATGTCTGATTCATAGGGCTCCATGTTTTTCGGCATGGAGTGTCGGTGATGGGGATCAGCCGTACCGAGTTGAG
>Ga0196962_10000932_pt1 | contig 10344 bp, 10 predicted proteins | sample S3v_20metaG_FD_183186 | JGI IMG/M metagenome (GOLD analysis project Ga0196962, IMG submission 183186) | Soil microbial communities from Anza Borrego desert, Southern California, United States - S3+v_20 | ecosystem: Environmental > Terrestrial > Soil > Desert | place: USA: California | collected... | reverse complement strand
CGTGGCCGCGCTCCGCCAGCGCCGCGGCGAGCGCCGCGGCGAGGTCCGCGGCGCGCTCGTGCACCGCCGCCCAGCCCGCGTCCTCCAGGATCCCGGCGGCGGCGCGCGACAGGGCGAGCGCCTCGCGGGCGAGCGCCGGCGTGTCGTAGCGGCCGGCCGTGCGCTTGAGCTCGCCCTCGAGCCCGCGCGACGCGTCCTCGAAGCAGACGTAGGCAGGGGAGACGGCGTGGACGCGCTCGGCGAACGCCGGGTCGATCCACAGGAAGCCCGTCCCGTCGGCGCCGCACAGCCACTTCTGTCCCGCCGCGGCGTACGCCGCGCAGCCGAGCGCCCGGACGTCGACGGGCACCGCGCCCGCGCCCTGCGCGCCGTCCAGGACCACGGGCACGCCCGTCTCCGCGAGCGCCGCGGGCGCGACCTCGCCGCCGACCCAGCTCACGTGCGAGACCGCCACGACCTTCGTGCGCGGGCCGACGGCGTCGGCGACGTCCCGGAACGGGACCGCGCGCACGCTCGCGCCGCGCTGCCGCGCGTGCAGGAGCGGACCCAGCAGGCCCGGGTGCTCCTGGTCCGACGTGATCACCTCGTCGCCCGGCCCGAGCGCCATGCCGGCGAGGACGCGGCCGAGGCCGTCGGACGCCGACGTCGTCAGCGCGATCTCCTCGACGGGCGCGCCCGCGACGCGGGCATACGCGGCGCGCAGGTCGTCCAGCAGCCCCATGCGCGCCTGGAAGTGCTCCGTGAACCGCCCCGCGGCCTCCTGCGCCGTGAGCGCCTCGCGCGCCGCCCGCACCGCGGCGGCGGGCAGCGGCCCGTCCGTCCCGCTGTTGAGGTACGCGACGCGCTCGAGCACGGGGAACTCCGCCCGCAGGGCTGCCGGATCCATCGCCCGCAGGCTAGACGGCGCGCGAGGATTGCAGTACGACGGTGCGGCGCGCAATGACGGAGACCGTCGGTGTCCGCGGGTTGCGCCAGAACCTGAGCAAGTACCTGGATCGCGTCAAGGCGGGCGAGGACCTCGTCGTCACCGAGCGGGGAAAGCCGGTCGCGCGCCTCATCCGGTCCACGACCGACGCCTACGCCGAGCTCGCGTCGGAGTTCGGTGCGACCGTCCCGGCGGAGCCGCTCGAGGTCATCGCGGCCCGTCTGTCCCCGCCTCGCGCCCCGGCGGGCACGACCGACGCGCTCCTCGCGGAGGGTCGCCGGGGCCGGTTCGGCTGACCGGTGGCCACGGTCACCTCGACACGAGCGCGCTCGGCAGGGTGCTGCTCGGCGAGGGCGATGCGCCCGCGATCCTTCGTGCGCTCGGAGCCTACGAGCAGCGGGTGGCGAGCCGCCTCGCGCGCGTGAAGCTGCGTCGGGTCGCCTTGCGGCACGCACGGCTCGGCGACGCGACGGCGCTGCGGCTGGCCGGCGCCGGCCGGCTGGACGCGCTCATGACCTACGACGCGCGCCTGGCGGAGGGGACGCGACGCCATGGCCTGCCCGTGGTGGCGCGGCGTGAGGTTCGAAGCCGCGGCGAGTGACTCCCGAGGCCCGCGCGGCCCGGCGCGCCGCGGATAGCATCACGGCGCCATGCACGTGCTGCTCCCCGACGGCTCCCGCCGCGACCTCGACGACGGCGCGAGCGGCGCCGACCTCGCCGCCGCGATCGGGCCCGGCCTCGCGCGCGCCGCGCTCGCGGTGAAGGTCGACGGGGACCTGCGCGACCTGTCCGCGCCGTTGCCCGAGGGCGCGCGCGTGGAGATCGTCACGGACCGCTCGCCGGACGCGCTCGAGCTGATCCGCCACGACACGGCGCACGTCCTCGCCGCCGCCGTGCTCGACCTCTATCCCGGCACGCGCATCTCCATCGGCCCGCCGATCGAGGACGGCTTCTACTACGACTTCGAGTTCCCGGCAGGCGTCACCGTCTCCGAGCACGACCTCGGCGCGCTGGAGGACCGCATGCGCGCGCACGTGAAGGCGGACGAGCGGTTCGAGCGCGAGGACGTCGGGGTGGACGCCGCGCTCGCGCGCTTCCGCGCCGAGGACCAGCCCTACAAGGTCGAGCTGATCGAGGACCTCGTGCAGCACGAGGGCGTCGACACCGTCTCGCTCTACACGAACGGCCCGTTCACCGACCTCTGCCGCGGGCCGCACGCGCCGTCCACCGGCCGCATCAAGGCGTTCAAGCTCCTCTCGGTGGCGGGCGCGTACTGGCGCGGCGACGCGAGCCGCCAGATGCTCACCCGCATCTACGGCACCGCGTTCCACTCCGCCAAGGACCTTGACGCGCACCTCGAGCGGCTCGAGCAGGCGCGCGCGCGCGACCACCGCAAGCTCGGCCGCGAGCTCGACCTCTTCCTGTTCAGCGAGCTCTCCCCGGGCTCGCCCTTCTGGCAGCCGAACGGCATGGTGGTGTGGAACGGCCTCACGGAGCTGTGGCGCGCGGAGAACGCCGCGCGCGGCTACCGCGAGGTCAAGACGCCGATCGTCTACGACGCCGACCTCTTCAAGGCCTCCGGGCACTGGGACGTGTACCGGGAGAACATGTACTTCACGGAGGTCGAGGACCGGCTCATGGGCCTCAAGCCCATGAACTGCCCGGCGCACATCCAGCTCTTCAAGAGCGCCCGCCGCTCCTACCGCGACCTGCCCGTGCGCTACTCCGAGGCGGGCCTGGTCCACCGCCACGAGCCGAGCGGCACGCTGCACGGGCTGCTGCGGGTGCGCCACATCACGCAGGACGACGCCCACATCTTCTGCACGGAGGAGCAGATCCCCGACGAGGTCAACCGCTGCCTCGACTTCGGCTACGCGATCTACGACGCCTTCGGGTTCGAGCCGCGGCTCGAGCTCTCCACGCGGCCGGAGAAGCGGATCGGGTCCGAGGAGATGTGGGACCGGGCGGAGGCGGCGCTCGAGGACGCGCTGCGCCGGCGCGGCGTGGAGTTCGAGCTCAACCCGGGGGACGGCGCGTTCTACGGCCCGAAGATCGACCTGCACATGACCGACTCGATCGGCCGCTCCTGGCAGCTCGGCACCGTCCAGCTCGACTACGTGATGCCCGAGCGCTTCGAGCTCACATACACCGGCGCCGACAACGCGGAGCACCGCCCGGTGATGATCCACCGCGCGCTCATGGGCTCGTTCGAGCGCTTCATCGGGATCCTCGTCGAGCACTACGCGGGCGAGTTCCCGCTCTGGCTCGCGCCGCTGCAGGCGATCGTCCTCCCGGTCGCCGACCGCCACAACGACTACGCCGGGCAGGTGGCGGCGCGGCTCCGGGACGCCGGCCTCCGCGCACGCGTCGACGACCGCGGCGAGTCCGTCGGCCGCAAGATCCGCGAGGCCGAGCTCGCGAAGGTGCCGTACATGCTCGTGGTCGGCGACCGCGAGGCCGAGGCCGGCGCGGCCGCGCTGCGCCGCCACAAGGAGGGCGCTCTGGGCACGCTCGCGGTGGACGAGATCGCCGAGCGGCTGCGCGGGGAGGCCGCCGATCGGCAGGCCGCCGGATGAGGGCCCGGGACGGCGGCGGGGCGGCTCCGCCGCTATACTTCGCGGCGTTGATCACACGTTCCCAGCACCTGCGGCGCCGCGCTTGACGGCCAGCCGCATCACCACCAGCTAGTGCCGGTCCCGCGAAGGTTCGACCGGCAACCGCCGGAGCGCGACACCACCCGCATCAACGAGCGCATTCGGGTCCCCGAAGTCAGGCTGATCGACGAGACCGGTCAGCAGGTGGGGATCATGCGTACCAACGAGGCCCTGCGCTACGCGCAGGACCGCGATCTGGACCTCGTCGAGGTGGCGCCCGACGCCAAGCCGCCCGTCTGCCGCGTCCTGGACTACTCGAAGTACAAGTACGAGCAGGCCCAGAAGCAGAAGGCGGCGCGCAAGCACCAGCAGCAGATCACGATCCGGGAGATCAAGTTCCGGCCGAAGATCGCGCAGCACGACTACGACACCAAGAAGGGCCACGTCGAGCGCTTCCTCAAGGCGCGCGACAAGGTCAAGGTGACGATCATGTTCCGCGGTCGCGAGATGGCCCACCCCGAGCGCGGGGAGATGATCCTCAACCGCCTCGCGGACGAGCTCCAGGATCTCGCCGTCGTCGAGCAGCGCCCCCAGCAGGACGGGCGCAACATGACGATGATGCTCGCGCCCACCCGGCAGCAGCCGGCCGCGTAGCAGCGCGGCCGGCTCTGCGCCGCTCGCTGCGTCCCTCCGGCCGAGCGCCGAAGGGGACGCCGCGGGACAGCTTGCGCGACAAGGAGCTACTCCCCGGCGGCGCCGATCCAGCCATCGAGCTCCTTGACGCGACGGCGGCCGCCGACGTCGGCGCTGATCACGGCGTACTCGCTCTGATCGCCGAACGGGCTGACGGCGGTACGGAGCCACCAGCGGCCTTGGCGGAATTCCGCGGGCGGATGCAGCTCCTGGATGCGGTCGGCGCCGACGCCGACCCGCAGGCCCTTCCACGTTCTGAAGCGGCGGCTCTTGACGACGAACGACTGCGCCTTGCCGACCGTGTCCGTGCACGTCGTTTCACCGGGTCCGTGACCGCCGAAGTTCATGAAGTCGATCGTCAGCTCGAGCCGGCGCCACGTGACGCGGCACCAGTACGCGGCCCGTAGCGACCGCGACGAGGGCGCGCCGAAGGTCCTGGTCGCTGCGGCGATCGTCGGATCGCGCCGAGTGTCGAACGATCCGATCTGCCGAACGATCTGCGCCCCGGCGCGGATCGTGTAGGTCTTCGCCTGCGACCGGCTCGGCAGGCTGTGCGCCGGCGCCGCGACAAGCAGCGACGCGAGGGCGAGGAAGGTGCCGCGACGCATGACGCGACCGTGTCTTCGGTGGCAGCTCACGTCAACGCCCCGCGGTCGAGGCGCCGCCGCCGTACGTCCTTCGTTCAGGGCCGGACGTGCTCGCCGGAACGCGGGGCATCCGCCGCACGCGCGACGCGGCGGAGCTCCAGCTGACCTTTGCGGCATGTCGGGCGGGTGACGCCGCGCAGGAGCGGCAACGGTTGGGGCGGGATCGAGTAGTCGACGTGGCAGACCTCGCGCGTGCACGTCATCTCCACGTTGGAGGCAACCGGGGCGGCCATGCGCCGACCTTATACGACCGCGGCGTCACCGCTGCGTCGCCTGCGCCTCGCCGACGAGCGTGCCGCCCGTGAAGGCCTCGAACTCGGAGACGCGGACGAAGCGCAGGGCCGGCCGCGCGGCCGTGTCGCAGTCCGTCGCGTTGAACGGGTCCGCGTCCTGCTCGCCCTGGAAGGCCGGCTCGCCCGTGCACTGCGTGGACAGCACGCGCAGGCGCAGGTGCGTGGCCGGCGTCGGCGGGATGTCGAAGCTCCGCAGGTAGAGATCCGACGCGGTCGGACCGGGCACCTCGGCCGGGAACGCGTTCGCCGGGCTCGTGTAGACGGACGTGAAGCCGGCGTCGCTCGCGCAGTCCGCGCGCGTGGCGTCGCACGCCAGCAGCTCGAACTGGCGCAGCGCCGTGAACGGGCTCGAGAACTGATCCGTGGGGTCGGGGCGCGCGCCCGGGTCGAACACCGGAGCGACGAGCGCGCTGAGCTTGACGCCGCGGATGGTCCGCCGGGCGTCGCCGGCGAGGTCGACGGTCACCTGCCGGCCGGCCGCCGTCCACGCTCCGTCGACCTCCGTGGCGGCGGCCTGCCACATCGTGGCCTCCGAGTCGTCGATCAGGTTCCGCAGCACCTGCTCGGCCGGCACGATCTCCGCGCCGGGCGGCTCGCTGGACGTGGACACGATCGGCGCGACGTCGCCGGACGCCACCGCCCCGTGCGCGGTGGAGGCCCAGTTGCGCGCGAAGCGCAGCGTGATGGTCTGCGAGGTCCCGGCCTGCAGCGCGCGGCGGAAGCGGACGTGCCCGTATCCGGGCGCGTTGGCGACGAACTCGTACGTGCCGGGGGCGAACTGCGCGGTGTCGTCGAGGTTGTCCGTCGGCGCGTCCTCCGGCGCGCTGGTTCCCGGGTCGGTGTCCGCCACCGGCGACACGCGGGCCTCGTAGCGACCGACGTGGATGCGCGCGCGCACGGGCGGGTCGCCCGCCTGCCGGCTGACGGCGACGAAGCGCACGGTGGCGGACGGGTGGCGGGCCGACGCGAAGTCCGGCAGCGGGTCGGTGTCCGACTCGACCCCGCCGGTCCTGCCCTCGGCGGTGCTCGCGGCCGCCGCCGTCCCGAGGCCGCGGCGCGCGAAGGCCAGCCAGATCTCGTCCGCGTTGGCCCCGCCGAAGCGCAGCTGGTCCGCGGCGAGCATGGCGTTGCGCGCCTCGACCATGCTCGGCTCCGGCGACTGGAGCAGGAACGAGTCCAGCATCAGCTGGACCCAGCGGCGGTTGCCGGGACAGCGGTCGGGCGGCAGGACGCCGTCCGCGCACTGCCGTTGGAGCGCGGTGTCGCCCGCCGGGAACGCGGCGTCGTACTTCGCGTTCAGGGCGGCGCGGACGTCGTAGTTGGCCGCGATCCAGATCTCGCCGTCCGAGTGGACCTCCGGGCCGAACATGTCGTAGCCGATGTCGCCGAAGTGCAGCGGGTTGACGCGCTCGAGCGCTCCCGGCGCGGGGAACGCGCCGGTGCGCGGGTAGTTCGCCGCGTAGTTGCGACCCCCGCGCGAGCGGTTGCCCGTCGTGTACGCGGCCGACGCCCAGGGGTTCTCGCCGTTCTGCGGGACGAAGCCGTACTCCTGCAGGTACTCGGCGACGAGCAGGTCGCCGATGCCCTCGCCCATGGCTCCGGCGTGGAAGCCGGAGTGCGGCGAGCCCTTGCCCACCATGCGGTTCTCGACGAGGTGGGCGTACTCGTGCCCGATGATGGTCATGTCGAAGGCGCTGTCGGTGCACGGCACGTAGACCCGTCCGCCGAGCGGCTGGAACAGGAACATGGCCGAGAACGGCATGGTCCCGTCGGGCAGCGGGACCATGAAGGCGTTGTTGCGCGCCTCGAGATACACGTCGGGCGGCGGCACCGCGGCGGCGGCCTGCGCCAAGCCGAGGAGCCGGTCGTCCTCGCGCGACGGCTCGGTGCGGCCGAAGTTGGACGCCTGCGCGTTCCAGTTCTCCTCGGTGAAGCCGAGGCGGTACGTCCAGTCGTGCAGCCGGTTGTGGGAGACGAAGAGGTTCGTCACCGCGGCGGCGATGTCGAAGCTCTCCCCGACCGCGAACGCCGAGCCGTACGGGTCGCCGGGATTGCAGTCCGCGTTCGCCCACGCGTTCGTCCACGCGAACGTGTAGTCGCGCGTCGGGCTGGACGGCGTGAACCGCGCGGTGCCCTCCCACGCCTCCGCGGTCACGGCGTTGTTGCCGACGGTCGTTCGGGTGGGCTCGTTGGACGGCGGATCGTGATCCCATGGCGCGCGTGACGCGAGGTTGTCCACGACGTGGTCGCATGCGGCGGGATCCGGCGCGGGGCGCCAGCACCAGGTCTGCCGCGTGTCCGTGGACGGGATGCCCCACGGGTCGGCCGGCTGCTCCGCGAGCGGCGGATAGGCGGGGAACGCGCGCCAGCGGGCGAGATACGGCTCGGGCGGCGGCGACGTGTCGAGGTGCACGGTCCCCGTGTAGGTGCGCGGCTCGACCGGCGGCGCCCCGTCCGCGAACTCGCACACCTGCACGAAGTAGTCCCCGGGCGGCACGCCGCCGGCGGGCTCGTAGCGGATCTGCTCCGGGGTCAGCCGCATGTCCGCCTCCACGAGCAGCTCGTCGCCCCGGTAGAGGCGCAGCACGATGTCCTGCTCGGGCGTGTCGGCGTTCGCGAACACGTCGACGGCGCGCACGCCGGCGTCCGCTTCCACCGTGTACGGGCCCTTGCGGGCGTCGCAGGCGCCGTCCTCGGCGGGCAGCTCGCCGCTGAACTCGAACGTCGGGCCCTGGTCGGGCGGCTGGGTCTGGTGGCGGACGAGGTTCTCGCGCACGAGGATCCGCCCCGTCCGCGCCTCCACGATCACCCGCTCGGCGAGCGGGACGACGCCCGTCGCGTCCACGACGAGCGCCTCGTAGGCCGGGACGTAGCCGTCCCGGACCGTCGGGAACGCGGCCGCCCGCACGCGCTGCGGCTGGTCGAAGCCGGCGACGCGGAAGGCGTCCCAGCCGGGCGGCACGCCGGCGCCGGCCGCCGGGGAGATCTGGGCCAGCGTGCGCCGCCGGGACACGCCGGCGACCGCCTGGCGCAGCGCCCGCTCCGTCCCGATGCGCCGCCCGCCGGCGAGCGACTCGTCGCCGCTGATCGTCGAGGTGGCGGACACGATGCGCCACCCCTCGGCGGCGGGGGCGACCCCGACCGTCACCGTGCCGCCGCCCACGGCGTCGAGGCCGCCGACGCGCTGGCGGAACGTCACGGCGTGCGCGTCGCTGCGCGCCAGGGGCGAGTCGGCGGCCACCTCGAGCCCCGCCGCCGAGCTCAGCCGGAACAGCGCGGCCTCACCGTCCAGCCACGCGCGGGCCGCCTCGACCGCGGTGGCGCCGGGCACGCCGGTCGCCAGGGCGCCGGACGCGGCGACGAGCGAGGACGGCGTCCCGAAGCGGTTCCAGGTGACGAGCGCGCCGAGGGTGCGCGCCGCCTCGCGCTGGGCCGCGGTCGGGGCGATCGAGCCCCGCCGCACGTCGATGTCCTCTCGCGCCGGGTCGTCGACCCGCACGACGCCCGCCGCAGCCGCCGGAAGCGCGAACGTCGCGAGCAGGACGATCGCGGCCAGAACCGGTCGGCGCGTGCGCATGGGGCGTCTCCTGGGGGTCGCGCCGGCGCCTCCGGCGGCGCCTGGCAACCGGCTGATTCCAGTCGGCCGCGGCCGACGCTGTCAAGGTCCGCGAAACCGTGGCGGCGCCCCATCGGCCCCGCGGCCAGCGTTCTGACCGGCCCAGGCGTGCTGCGGATGGCGGCGCCGGGTCGCTATCCTGTCGCACCGCCGATGCCGAAGATGAAGACGCATTCGGGCGCGAAGAAGCGCTTCAAGAAGACCGCCACGGGCAAGGTCCAGGGCCGGCACGCCTACTCGAGCCACATCCTCGAGAAGAAGTCGCCGAAGCGGAAGCGCTCGTTCAAGCAGGACCGCGACATCCAGCAGTCCGACGTCAAGCGCGTCGTCAAGCTCCTCGGAGGCTTCGGCAAGTGACCCGCGTCAAGCGTTCCGTCCACGCGCGCAAGAAGCGCCGCGCGACCCTCGAGCGGGCCAAGGGCTTCCGCGGGGAGGCGCACAGCTCCTACCGGCGCGCGAAGGAAGCCGTGATGAAGGCGGACGCGTACGCGTACCGCGACCGTCGCAACCGCAAGCGCGACTTCCGCCGCCTCTGGATCACCCGCATCAACGCCGCCGCCCGCCAGAACGGGATGAGCTACGGCACCTTCATGCACGGCCTCAAGCTGGCCGGCATCGAGATCGACCGCAAGGTCCTCGCCGACATCGCCGTGCGCGATGCCGACACGTTCCGCCGATTCGCCGAGGCCGCCCGCGAGGCGTCGACGGCCTGACGGCTGCCGACATCGGCTTCCCGGGCGCCCCTCCCAGAGGACGGGCGCCCTTTTTTTACCCCCGAACCGCCATGATCACGAGCCCCGACAACGACGCACTCCGGAAGGTCCGTAAGCTCGCCGGCCGCCGCTGGCGGGACAAGACGCGGGAGTTCGTGGCCGAGGGCGAGGACCTGATCGCGGCGGCCGAGGAGGCGGGCTGGCGGCCGACGCTCGTGCTGCGCGAGGGCGTCGACGTGGCCCCGCACCTGCTCAAGCGGGTCTCGCAGCTCGGCTCGGGCACGCGCGCGCTGGCGGTCTACGGCCAGCGCTGGGCGCCCGCGCCCGCCGGGCCGTTGTGCGTGGCGCTGTGGGGCGTGGGCGATCCGGGCAACGTCGGCACGGTGCTGCGGGCGGCGCTCGCCTTCGGCGCGGCCACCGTCGCCCTCGGCCCGGGCACGGCCGATCCGTTCGGCCACAAGGCGGTGCGCGCGTCGATGGGCGCCGTGTTCGCGGTGCCGGTCGCGCGCGCCCGCGCGGTCGAGGACCTGCCGGGCCGCCGGATCGCGCTCGTGGCGCGGGCGGGCCGGCCGCTATGGGACGTCGGAACGGAGGAGGAGGTGACGCTGGTGGTCGGGTCCGAGCGCGAGGGGCTGCCCGCCGAGGTGGTGGCGGGCTGCGACGAGGTGGCGCACATCCCGATCCGGTCGGAGTCCCTGAACGCGGCGATGGCCGCGACGATCGGGCTCTACGAGGCAGCTAGGGTGGCCCCGCGATGATCGAGCGGATCGAGGAGCTGCGGGCGCGGGGCGAGGCGGCGATCGCCGCCGCCGCCGGCACCGCCGCGCTGGAGGACGCGCGCATCGCCCACCTCGGCCGCAAGG
>Ga0196962_10000931_pt1 | contig 10347 bp, 8 predicted proteins | sample S3v_20metaG_FD_183186 | JGI IMG/M metagenome (GOLD analysis project Ga0196962, IMG submission 183186) | Soil microbial communities from Anza Borrego desert, Southern California, United States - S3+v_20 | ecosystem: Environmental > Terrestrial > Soil > Desert | place: USA: California | collected... | reverse complement strand
TCTTCCATCATCCTGAAGCGGTAGCCTGACAATCTGTTATCCGTCCGGCTCCAGTGTCTTGATGCGTTCCAGGATCTCGTCCTGGTCTGGGTCTATGGCCTCATCGACAACGCGACCGTCGGAGAGGAAGACGGCACGGCCCGCCGTGGCTGCGGCGCGCGGGTCGTGGGTGACCATGAGTATGGTCTGCTCGAAGCGGGCCGCCGATTCTCTTAGCAGCTCGAGCACCTCGGCGCCGGTCTTCGAATCCAGGTTCCCCGTCGGTTCGTCGGCCAGGATGATGTCAGGAAACCTGATCAGGGCCCGCGCTATGGCGACCCGCTGTTGCTCGCCACCGGAGAGTTCGTCGGGCCTGTGCGTACGCCGCGCCGTGAGCTTCACGAGGTCCAGGAGCTCGTCCAGTCTCTCGCCGTAGTCGCCCGGTCTCTTGCCCGCGATGAGCACGGGCAAGAGCACGTTCTCCTCGGCGGAGAGCGTGGGGATGAGGTTGAAGAACTGGAACACGAAGCCCATCCGCTCCCGCCTGAGGAGCGTGAGCTTCTTGTCAGAGAGTCCCGAGAGCTCGGTCCCCCCGACGACCACGCGTCCCGACGTAGGCTTGTCCAGGGCGCCGAGGATGTGCAAGAGTGTGCTTTTCCCCGATCCCGAAGGTCCCATGATGGCCGCAAACTCACCGTTCGGAAACGCGAGGGAGACGTCCTGAAGGGCGCGCACCGCGGTCGGACCCTCTCCATAGACCTTCTCCAGGCCCACGGTCTCGACGGCGATACCCGCTCCGTTCTCCACGCACAGAGTATATCCCCACCCAGTCAGGGGCGAGTCAGCGTCGCCACTCCAACCCCTCTCAGAGGGCTGTTTGTAACAGCTAGATCCCGCTGTTACACTATCCTGGCAACCCAATAGGCTCCTGCTTCCCCACTGGCATCGACCGGGGAAGCCGACACTAGACCGGAGGAGGCAAACATCGACACTTACGAAGCCATGCTCATAGTGATCCCCGAGCTCGACGAGGAGCAGGTCGAGAACACAGTCGGGCGTTTTCGTACGATCATCGAGCGCACGGGCGGCGAGGCCGGGGCGCCGAACGACTGGGGCCGCCGCAAGCTGGCCTACGAGATAGACCACCGTACGGACGGTTTCTACGTGGTCATGGAGTTCACCGCCGGGGAGCGCACCCTCGTCGAGTTGAAGCGTATCCTGCGCGTCTCCGACGACGTGCTCAGGCACATGGTCGTGAAGCTCCCGCCGGGCTACGCGCACAAGCCGCTCCCCGAGCCCGCCGAAGTTACTGCTTGATAGACCCGGAGGTATGGAATGGGTAGGAGAAGGAACGGGCCGCCCCGCGGGGGGCGCCCGACGAAGAGCAAGCCTTGCGTATTCTGCAAGGAGAACGTCGCCTACGTCGACTACAAGGACTACAATTTGCTGCGGCGGTTCATCTCTGACCGCGGCAAGGTCAGGGCCCGCAGGGTTACCGGCCTGTGTCCGCAGCACCAGCGGGAGGCCGCCTCGGCGATAAAACGCGCCCGTGAGATGGCGCTACTTCCCTACGTGGTGGGGAGGTAAGAGCCGTGCAGGTAATACTGAACCAGGACGTCGAGAAGATCGGGCAGCGCGGCGACATCGTCGACGTGAGCCGGGGCTACGTGCGCAACTTCCTCGTCCCGCGCGGCCTCGCCGAGGTGGCGACACCGGGCAAGCTGGAGGAAGCCCGCCGCACTATGGAGGAGTCCGAGGAGAGGAACAGGCGTCTGGCCGAGAGGGCAGAGGAGATCTCTAATATCCTCAACAAGAGCGTGATCACCATAGAAGCCCGAACGGGCGAGGACGAGCGCCTGTTCGGTTCTGTCACGGCGGCCAACATCGCCGACGCGGTCGAGAGGGCCCGCGGCATCCGCCTCGACAGACGTCGCATCCGCCTCGAAGAGCCCATAAAGGCCCTGGGTACGCACCAGGTGCCCATCCAGGTCCACGGCGAAGTCGAAGCGAGCGTAAAGGTGATCGTGGTCCCCAAACTGTAGGGGCGGGTTTGAAACCCGCCCGTACATCGAACCCGCCCCTACAATGACACGCCTTCACCTCAACCGCAGGTACAGGCACAATCTAAACCATAAGGTCAAGGCTCTCGTCTTGTAACGGGGGCCTTTATGATGCATGCTGGTAGGTCATGGAACGCCGGGGGAGGATGCGCAGCGTAGAGACCGGGGCCGAGGCGGCCCGCGTACCGCCGCACGACCTTGATGCGGAGCGGGCCGTCATTGGTGCGATGCTGGTTTCGGAGACGGCTGTCGCGGTCGTTGCGGAGCGGCTCGCCGCCGAGGACTTCTATTCCGAGGTGCATAGGATCATCTACGGGGCCACGATGCGTCTTTACTCGCGCGGCGAGCCCATAGACCAGCTCACGCTCACGAACGAGCTGAGGAGCGTCAACGAGTTCGAGAGGATAGGCGGCAGGCCCTACGTCTTCCAGATCGTCGAGAGTGTGCCTACGGCTGCAAACGCGGGCAGGTACGCCGACATCGTGCGCGGCAAGGCGCTCTTGCGGGCGATCATAGATGTCGGGAGCCGCATCACCGAGGATGCTTTCAGGGAGCCCGAGGACGTGAGCGAGGCGCTCGACTCGGCCGAGCAACTCGTCTACGGCGTCTCCAACCGGACTCTGAGGGAACGTCTCGCTCCTGTCTCCGAGCTCGCGCCCGGCGCCCTGGAGATGATTCAACGCCTCTACGAGCAGGAGGGCGAGGTAACGGGTGTCGAGACAGGTTTCGAAGACCTCGACCGCCTCACCACAGGCTTCCACAAGAGCGACCTGATCATACTCGCCGCGAGACCGGCGATGGGCAAGTGCCTGAAGTGGGACAGCTTGGTCGTAGATCCCGACAGTGGCGAGAGGCTTACCATCCAGGAGTGCGTCGAGCGACGGCTGCCGCGGGTGCTCAATGTATCTTCCGCGGGAAGTGTAAGAACGGCCGCCGTCTCCGATTGGATCGATAGCGGCGTCAAGCCGTGCTTCCGAGTCACGACCCGCACGGGGCGCAGCGTGGAGGTCACCGGACACCATCCGTTCTTGACGGTTGATGGATGGGTTCCACTTCACGACCTCGAGGTCGGTAATCACGTCGCCGTTCCACGCCGTGTGCCCATCTTCGGTAGCGATGAATCCTGGCAGCTCGACCGTGTGCGCCTGGTGGCCTACTTTATCGCCGAGGGAGGCCTGACGGGCGGGTGTCCGAAGTGGAGCAACGCAGACCCCGCACTTGTCGAAGATTTTCGCGGGGCCATAAGCCGTCAGTTCCCCAAGGTACAGGTGGTACACGATGGTTCTAGGCACTACGATTACAAGCTCGTGTGTTCGGACCGGTGTGGGAGGTTCAACAGCAACCCTGTGACCGCGTGGCTGCGGGAGCTCGGGCTCATGGGAAAGTACGCAGAGGAGAAATCTTTCCCTGACTGTGTCTGGAGGTGGAGTCGACGCTATCTGGCTGAGTTTCTGCGCGTGTTGTTCAGTTGTGATGCAACGATCTACAGATTGGGCAGGTACCCGCGCATCGAGTTCACCGTCTGTTCCGAGAGGCTCGCGCGCGACGTCCACCACGCGCTCACGCGCTTCGGAGTAGTCGCCAAACTCTGGCAAAAGAAGGAGCGTTGCTGGCGGGTCGAGATAACGGCTCCGGACTCTGTGTCACGCTACCAGGCCGAGGTCGGCTGGATCGGCGAGAAGTCTCTGCGCTTCGTGGACGAAACGTTTACGCGTCGCGAGCTACCGAGGCGGGGTTCCAACTACGGTCATCCCCCGAGCCAGGTCTGGGACGTGGTGCGCCGGGTCGCTGCGCAACGCAGCCTCAGCCTCGCGGAACTGGCACGCCGGTCCGGCGAGACCGTGAAGATAGGCAAGTACGCCGGACATAATCCGCACACGGGCCGCAGTCTGCCAGCTTATCGCCTCAGAGGCTACGCTGAAGTCCTCGCGGACCAGCGGCTGTTGCAAGTCGCCAGCCAGGATCTCTTATGGGACGAGATCGTCACTATCGAGACCATCGGTGACCATCAGGTCTACGACTTGACCGTGCCCGACGGGTCCAACTTCGTCGCGCAGGACATCTGCGTCCACAATACTGCCATGGCATTGAACGCTATCTGGCACGCGTCTGGCGAAAAAAAGATGCCCGTTGCGATCTTCTCTCTGGAGATGAGCAAGGAGCAGCTCGTGCAGAGGCTCATCTCGCAGATCACGCGGATTCCTGCGCAGGCCTTGAGGAGCGGCAACGTCAAGGCCGAGGATTGGCCGAAGCTGGTAAGGGGGGTGGCAGAGGTAAGCAGGGCCCCTATCTGGATCGACGACACGGCGGGCGTCACGTTGATGGAGATTCGGGCCAAGGTCAGGCGCCTCGCCAGCCAGCTGAACGTCGCCGGGGAGATGCCGCTCTCGCTCGTCGTCGTCGACTACTTGCAACTCATGGTTGGGCAGGGTAACCGCGCCGAGAACCGCCAGCAGGAGATCGCCGAGATCAGCCGCGGACTCAAAGTCCTCGCCCGCGATCTCGACGTCCCTGTCCTCGCCATTGCCCAGCTTTCCCGCGCCGTCGAAGCCCGCCACGACAAACGCCCGCTCCTCTCGGACCTGAGAGACTGTGTTACCGGGGACACGCTGGTGTTGCTCGCGGACGGACACCGCACGCCCGTGCGGGAGCTGGTCGGAACGCGGCAGCGAGTACTTGCGATGTCGCCTGTGGGGAAGATCGTCGAGGCCGAGTCGGACCGGGTTTGGTCCGTGGGTAGGCGTCCGGTCTTCGAAGTTCGGCTCGCAAGTGGGCGCAGTGTTCGGGCGACTGCCAAGCACCGGCTTTTTGGAGCTGATGGTTGGATCCGAGTGAGCGAGCTGCGTCCCGGTGACAGGCTCGCGATAGCACGGCATGTACCCGAGCCGGAGAACGCACCGGGTTGGCCTGAAGCGCGACTCGCGTTGCTTGGTCACCTGATAGGTGACGGTAGTTACCTGAGCGGTCAGCCGCTGCGCTATTGCACCGCCTCAGAGGAGAACAGCCGACTCGTGGCCCAGGCTGCGGCCGAGGAGTTCGGGGTGACGGTCAACCGTCATGCGGGTCGGGGAAACTGGCACCAACTCGTCCTGAGTGGCAACGGCAACCGCTGGCGCCCCGCGGGCGTGAACCTCTGGCTGCGCGAACTTGGCATCTTCAACCAGAGGTCCCACGAAAAACGAGTTCCCGTGTCGGTGTTTGGTCTCGATAACGAGTCCATCGCTGTGCTGCTAAAACACCTGTGGGCAACCGACGGCACGATCTTCGCCCGCAAGTCAGGGACGCGTGGCTCCTCAACGATCTGCTTTTCCACCAACAGTAGGGGACTCGCTCATGATGTCGCCGCGTTGTTGCTCCGTCTGGGAATAGTCGGGCGGATCCGGGAGGTTGCCCAAGGTGCGCATCGCCCGATGTTCACCGTTTCCATCTCCGGTGCCCGCGAGCAGATGCTCTTCCTAAAGCGTGTGGAAGCCTTCGGTCCTCGCTGCGATGGAGCGGAAAAGCTCGCGCGTCAACTGCTGATCCGGAGCGCAGGGACCAACGTAGACACACTCCCTATCGAGTTCTTCGAGAAGGTCAAGGCCAGCATGGCCGCCCGTGGTATGTCTCACCGTGCGATGTCGCTGGCGAGGGATACGTCCTACGGAGGCTCGTCACGCTTCCGGTTTGCGCCCTCACGGACCCTGATGGCCGAATACGCCGGCCTGCTCGACGACAAAACTTTGCTCGCCGATGCCGAGAGCGATCTCTTCTGGGATCGCGTCATCGAGGTAGTCCCCACCGGCGAAGACGAAGTTTACGACCTTACGGTGCCAGGTCCTGCCTCGTGGCTCGCAGACGGCATAGTCAGTCACAATTCGGGAGCGATCGAGCAAGACGCAGACATGGTGATGTTTTTGTATCGAGATGAATACTATAACTCTGAGTCCGATGACAAGGGCATCGCCGAGGTCATCGTGGGCAAGCACAGGAATGGTCCTACGGGCAAGGTCCAGCTCGCCTGGATGGAGCAGTACACCAAGTTCGCCTCCCTGGCCCGTCGCTAGTCCGGACCGGATCTGATAAAGTTCCTTATGGTACAAACCGATAGCGGCTCCGTGCCGTTACTCGCAGACAGGAGCCCGCATGCGTCGCGCGGTCATACTCGCAACCCTCACCTGTATCCTGTTCGCGGTCGCGGGCGTCACCGTTGCCGGGGAGAACAGGTTCACGTCCGGCTCGCAAGACGGAGACCAGACGGAATCTACGGTAGCAGGGCGCACCGTTCCCGAGGCTACGGCTCGCGAGGCTACCGTACCGGAGGCTACTGTTCCTGAGACAACCGTGTCCGAAGACGTCGAAAAGCCGGTCGAGGAGGCGGAAGAGACTACTGTCGTGGTGCGCAAAGAACCGAAGGGGCCAGGCAAGGGAGACCCCGGCGCGGGGAGCTACGGGGGGATCCGGGAGGATGACAGTTTCGAAAAGGCGGGCGGGCCTACCGGTAAGCCCGGCAAGCCGGAGCACGTGCGGGGTGGCAAGAAATACGGCAAATCGCGAGTCGCGGGCGAGCCGCCTGGGAAGAGCAAGCCCGCCAAAGACGGACCCGACCATGCCGGAAAGAAGGGGATTGGAGGCAATCCTGGCAAGGTCACCCTTTGTCACAAGAACAGGGTAACGATCTCGGTCGGCGCGCCCGCGGAGCCCGCGCACCTGCGCCACGGGGACGAGCTCGGGGCCTGCTGACGCCGCTGGATGCGCGGGAGGAGACTGGCGCCTTGTTCGCTTTCACCGCCCCGGCTGTGGCGTCGCGACTCGGGCCTGGGGTTCGCCGAGGGATTCTGTCGCTGAGTGCCGGCCGCTGGTGGCGGGCGGCTATTTTATCGGGGCCCCCATTGCGTGGTAGCCGCCGTCGACGTGTATGAGTTCGCCCGTGGTCGCTGGCCACCAATCCGAGAGCAGGCTCACCACAGCCCGTCCGACGGGCTCGGGGTCGGTGGTGTCCCAGCCTAGGGGCGCCTGACGCGTCCACTCGCCCTCGATCTCCTCGAAGCCGCTGATGCCTTTCGCGGCCAGGGTCTTGACCGGGCCTGCCGAGACCAGGTTGACCCTGACGTTGCGCCCTCCGAGGTCGCGAGCCAGATAACGCGAGGTGCTCTCCAGGGCGGCCTTGGCCACGCCCATCCAGTCGTAGGCGGGCCAGGCGATACGGGCGTCGAAGTCCAGGCCGACGACCGAAGCTCCCGGTCCCAGGAGATCGACGAGGCCGACGGAGAGCGCCTTCAAGGAGTAGGCCGAGGTCTGGAGGGCGGTGGCGACGGAGGGCCACTGTGCGGTGAGGAAGTTGCCTCCCAGGGCGTCCTCGGGGGCGAAGGCTATGGCGTGGACGATCCCGTCGAGTTCCCCCCAGCGTGCTCCCAGGTCGTCGGCGACCGCTTCGATGTCCTCCGGCTTGTTTACGTCGAGTTCGAGGATGGGGGGTTCTGGGTCGAGGCGTCTTGCCGTTCGCTCCGTGAGGCTTCTGGCGCGGCCGAAACCGCTAAGGACGATCTCCGCCCCCTGCTCCTGGGCCAGCCGGGCCGCCGAGTATGCTATCGAGCGCCGGTCAAGGACACCCGTAACCAGTACCTTTTTGCCTTCGAGCAATCCGCCCATCGCGCCTCCTGATCTCTTACCTCCACAAAGTCCGGCACAGTCTAGGGAATGCGTGGGGCCGTCGCCAGAGGCGCGAAGGCTAGTCGTGACGCGCTGAGGTAGTGACCCGGTGATTAATCGGGGCGCGAGCGGGTAAGAGGAATAATGGATAGTATACGGGTAAACGTGGAGAGGGAAACACGTTTCCAGAGTAGGCCAGACGTAAACGTTTCGCGCGACACCCGCAGTCGGGACGGCGCAGAGACAGAGGACGCGCGAAGAAGGGAGTAGAGATGGCGGAGGAGACAAAGGTACGCACTTACGAGCCTCCCGAAGAATTCGCCCGGGAAGCGAACGTCGACGACGCTTCGGTCTACGAGGAGGCCGAGCGAGACTACGAAGGTTTCTGGGCCGAGCGGGCCAGGGAACTACACTGGTTCAAAGAGTGGGATCGGGTTCTCGACTGGGACCCGCCCGAGGCCCAATGGTTCGTCGGCGGAAAGCTCAACGTCGCGTACAACTGCCTGGACTACCAGATCGAACAAGGCAGGGGGGACAAGACCGCGATCCTGTGGCAGGGTGACGAGCCCGAGGATAGCAAGGCCTTCACCTACTCCGAGCTGAAGGCCGAGGTCGAGAGGTTCGCCAACGTGCTCAAGGATCTCGGGGTCCAGAAGGGCGACCCCGTCGCGATCTACTTGCCCATGATCCCCGAGCTTCCGATCGCGATGCTGGCCTGCGCCCGCATCGGGGCCCCGCACTCGGTAGTCTTCGGCGCTTTCTCGGCCGATTCTCTTCGCGACCGCATCAACGACTGCGAGGCGAAGGTCCTCGTCACCGCCGACGGCGGGCCGAGGGGCGGCAAGGTGACACCCTTGAAGGCCAATGCCGACGAGGCCCTCGAAGACACGCCTTCGATCGAGAGCGTCGTCGTCGCGCAGCGCAGCGGCGAGGACGTGAATATGGTAGAGGGCCGGGACCGCTACTGGAATGATCTTATGGGCGAGGCGGACGCCGAGTGCCCTGCCGAGGAGATGGATTCGGAGGACATACTCTACATCCTCTACTCCTCGGGCTCGACGGGCAAGCCCAAGGGCATCGTTCACACCACGGGCGGCTACCTCACGCAGGTCAAGGCAACGACCAGGTGGGTCCTCGACATCAAAGAGGACGACGTCTACTGGTGCCAGGCCGACATCGGCTGGGTCACTGGGCACTCCTACCTCGTCTACGGACCCTTGAGCAACGGGGCGACCACCGTACAGTTCGAGGGTACGCCGAGCTACCCGGGCCCGGACCGCCACTGGGACGTGATCGAGCGCAACGGCGTTACGATCTACTACTCAGCGCCTACCGTCATCCGGGCGTTCATGAAGCAGGGTACCGAGCCGATCGAGAAACACGATCTCTCATCGTTGAGGCTGCTCGGTACCGTAGGCGAGCCCATCAACCCGCGGGCGTGGGAGTGGTACCACGAGAACATCGGCGGCGGAAGGTGCCCCGTCGTGGATACGTGGTGGCAGACGGAGACCGGCGGCATCATGATCGCGCCTCTCCCCGGCCTCACCCCGACCAAGCCGGGCAGCGCCACCAGGCCATTCCCCGGCATCTTCGTCGACATCTACGACGAGGACGACAACCCAATCGAAGGCGCCGGAAAGGGGAACCTGGTCGTCACCAGGCCGTGGCCCGGCATGCTCCGCACGATCTACAAGGACCCCGAGCGTTTCCGCGAGACATACTGGGAGAGACTCGGCGACAAGTACTTCGTCGAGGATGGCGCCGAGCGGGATGAAGACGGTTACTACACCATCACGGGCAGGATAGACGACGTGATGAACGTCTCCGGCCACCGCATCGGCACGATGGAGGTCGAGAGCGCCCTCGTCTCTCACACGCACGTAGCCGAGTCCGCCGTTATCGGGCGGTTCGACGAAGACAAGGGCCAGGCTATCGTGGCCTACGTGATCCTGGAAGGCGACAGAGAGGGGACCGAAGAGCTCATCAAGGAGCTCCACGACCAGGTCAGGAAGGCCATTGGCCCGCACGCCAGGCCGGAGGAAGTAATCTTCACCCCCGACCTGCCGAAGACGAGGAGCGGCAAGATAATGCGCCGCGTCCTTCGCGGCGTGGCCGAGGGCGAGGACGACCTCGGCGACACATCGACCCTCGCCGACCCCTCCGTCGTCGACGATCTCAAGGACGCCCGCAGCCAGAGCTAGCAGCCAGACGACAAGGGGCCTCGAATACGGGGCGGGACTCTCGAAGACCCCGCCCCGACCCTTGTCCACCCGGGTGACCGCTCCGGTACCTCGCGATGCTCTTTACAAGATCCGAGCCTATGACGCGGCAGCGTAACTCTTTTCGCCAAAGAGACTATTCTATGGTAATCCTGAAACCTGTAGCCCGATGCCTGAGGCCTTCGTTTCGCGGAACTTTGCGAGCGACCCTGCGTATATGTATGTAGTAAAATACAGGCAGTAAATCTGCTAGGAGGATTGACGTTGTTCATACCAGGAGGATTCGGCGGTTACCTGCTAATAATGATCGTCGGCATGCTCATCTCTGGGGTCGCGGCCCTGTGGGTTAGGAGCTCTTACTCGAAGTACTCGAAGCAGCGCAGCGCGAGCGGCCTCACCGGCGCCCAGACGGCGCGCATGATACTCGACCGCAACGGCCTTACGAACGTCAGGGTAGA
>Ga0196962_10000930_pt1 | contig 10348 bp, 11 predicted proteins | sample S3v_20metaG_FD_183186 | JGI IMG/M metagenome (GOLD analysis project Ga0196962, IMG submission 183186) | Soil microbial communities from Anza Borrego desert, Southern California, United States - S3+v_20 | ecosystem: Environmental > Terrestrial > Soil > Desert | place: USA: California | collected... | reverse complement strand
CGGTCCGACTTGTGCGGCACCCGTCGCACCAGCCCGATCTTCTCCAGCCCGTCGATCGTGTTGGTGACGCTGGTCCGGTGGACCTGCAGCCGCTCGCCGATCTTGCCCAGCGGCAGCGAGCCGCGGCGCGAGAGGTAGAGCAGCATCAACGCCTCGTAGCGGGGGAAGGTGAGGCCGAACCGCTCGAGCTCCTCGTTCAGCCGCGCCATCAGGATCTGGTGGACGCGCATGATCGAGGTGACCGCGACCATCTCGGTCGCGGCCCGCTTGGTCCAGCGCTCCTCCCAGTGGCGGCGCGCCTCGGCGATCGGGTCGAACGGCAGCTGGTGGCTCGGCACGCGGCCAGTCTGACATCGCCGCGGGACCCCCGGACGGCCCGCCTGCCTCGATAATCCCCGCCGATCGTGCCCACCGTGCTCTTGATTCGCCATGGCCAGGCCTCCTTCGGCGCCGCCGACTACGACGTCCTCTCGGCGACGGGAGAGCGGCAGGCGGAGGTGGTCGCGGCGGCGTTGGCGCGGCGCGGAGTCGAGCCGAGCCGGATCGTCACCGGCTCCCTGCGCCGCCAGATCGACACCGCCGCCGCCCTCGCCGGGCCGGCGCCGGAGGTCGACCGGCGCTGGGACGAGTTCGACCCCAACGACGTCCTCGCCCACCACAGCGACTCGGCGGCGCGGCTCGACGGGCCAGCCGCGGAGGAGGGCGAGCCGCTGACCAGCAAAGGCTTCCAGGCGATCCTCGAGCCGGCGCTCGCGGCCTGGATCGAGATGGCCGAGGCGAGCCCGGCGCGGCAGAGCTGGCCGCAGTTCAGCGGCGCCGGCTCGGCGGCGCTGACCGAGCTGGCGGCGGAGCTGGGGCGCGGCGAGACCGCGGTGGTGGTCACCTCGGGCGGGACGATCGCGGCGCTCGTCGGCGTCCTCCTCGGCGCCCCCGCGCTCGTCTTCGGACACCTCAACCGGGTGATGGTCAACGCCGGCATCACCAAGGTCGCGATCGGCGCCGGTGGCGTCAACCTGATCGGCTTCAACGACCACTCCCACCTCGAGGAGGTCGACCGGGCGCTGATCACCTACCGGTAGGCCAACGAACCGCTGCGCGGTTGGCCGAAGTGGATTAGGCTTCCGCCGGCTCGGCGCGGGAAACCGGAGGGGAGGCGAAGTGAAACTGGTGATCGGCATCGTGCGGCCGGAGAAGGCCAACGACGTGCTGGAGAGTCTTTACCGCGCCGACGTGCGCGGCATCTCGATCAGCAGGGTCCAAGGCCACGGCGGCGAGCTCGAGCGGGTCGAGACCTACCGCGGCACCACCGTGCAGATGGGTCTCTCCGACAAGGTCCGGTTCGAGATCGCGGTCTCCGACGACTTCGTCGAGCCGACGGTCGCGGCGCTCTGCGAGGGCGGTCGCACCGGCGAGGTCGGCGACGGCAAGATCTTCGTCCTGCCGCTCGAGCAGGCGGTCCGGATCCGGACCGGCGACGTCGACACCGGCGCGGTGACGCCGGTGGACAAGTGAGCGCCCCAGTGCTGGGCGCGGTCGCCGGGATCGACACCGGCGACACCGCCTGGATGCTGGTCGCGACGGCGCTGGTGCTGATGATGACCCCGGCGCTGGGACTCTTCTACGCCGGCCTCGTCCGCTCCAAGAACACGCTCAACACCTTCATGATGTCCGCGGGGGCGATCGCGGTCGCCGCCGTCACCTGGGCGGCGATCGGCTACTCGCTCGCCTTCGACGGCGACGGCTCGCTCGTCGGCGGCCTCGGCCACGCTTTCCTCAACGGCGTCGACCTCGCGCCTCGCGAGGGCACGACGATCCCCGAGCTCGTCTTCTTCTGCTTCCAGGCGACCTTCTGCATCATCACCGTCGCCCTGATCTCCGGCGCGGTGGTCGAGCGGATGCGGTTCGGCGCCTTCCTCGTCTTCGCGGCGCTGTGGTCGGTGCTCGTCTACGCGGTCCTCGCCCACTGGGCCTTCGGCGGCGGCTGGCTGCAGGCCGGCGGCACCCTCGACTTCGCCGGCGGCATCCCGGTCGAGATGGGCTCCGGCTTCTCGGCCCTGGCGGCGGCGCTAGTGGTCGGCGCCCGCCGCGACTACGGCCGCCAGGCGCTCCTCCCCCACAACGCGATGTACGTGCTGCTCGGGGCGGGGCTGCTGTGGTTCGGCTGGTTCGGCTTCAACGGCGGCAGCGGCTTCTCGACCGGTGACCCCAGCGTCCTCGCCTTCACCAACACCCTGCTCTGCCCGGCCTGCACCCTGCTGGTCTGGTTCGCCCTCGACCTCGCCCGCGGCCGCAAGGTGACCGCGATCGGCGCGGCGACGGCGATCATCGTCGGCTGCGTCGCGATCACCCCCGCCGGCGGCTTCATCAGCCCCGGCTGGGCGATGGCGCTCGGCGCCCTCGCGGCGCTGCCCAGCTACGCGGTGATCGTCTGGCGCACCCGGACCCGGGTCGACGAGACGCTCGACGTCCTCGCCGCCCACGGCACCGCTGGCCTGTTCGGGATCCTCTTCATCGGCTTCTTCGCCGAGGCCGCCTGGAACGGCGTCTCCGACGGGCTCCTCTACGGCAACGCGGCGCAGCTCGGCCACCAGGCGCTGGCGGTGCTGGTCACCCCCGCCTACGCCTTCGTGGTCACCTTCGTGCTGCTGAAACTGGTCAGTCTGGCGATGCCGCTGCGGGTCGACGAACGCCAGGAGGCGGTCGGCATGGACGTCACCCAGCACGGCGAGGAGGCCTACGTCACCGGTGAGGGCGCGATCCTGATCTCGACCGAGGCCGGCGAGGAGATGGCCCGCCCCGTCGCCGACGTCGGCTAACCCCCCGTTCCGCTGTTACTTATGGCCCGATAGGGGCGCGAAGTAACAGCGGAGCGGGTCAGTAGCGGAGGATGGCGGCGACGCCTTCGGCGCGTGCCAGCTTCTCGGCGAGCTCGTCGCGGACGATCGTGATCGCGGCGCTGCTGGCGAGGGCGTCGCGGACCAGCGGCTCGGCCGCCGCGCCGATCGCCGCGTCGACGACGAGCTGCTCGACCCGGCCTTCGCCGAGCGCCTCGGCCGTGTCCTGGACCCCGAGCGCGCCGGGGCGGCCGTCGCCGTCGCCGAGCGCCCGCGCCACCACGGCGCCGTCGCGCTTGGCCCGGCCCCGCTCGATCGCCGCCTCGACGTGCGAGGAGAGCTCGCCGGTCGGCACCGAGATCAGGTCGTCGCGGTCGGCGCTCTCGGCCCGCACCGCGGTCTGAGCGATGCCCTTGCCGAACTCGGTCCAGTCGCCGGCGGGGCCGATCACCAGCGCGTCGCCGATGCCACGGTCGGCGAAGCGCTCGCCCGCCAGCTTGCCGGCCTCGGCGAGGAAGCGCTCGCGGTTGTGCTCGAGCCGCTGGTCGTACTGGTCACGGCCCGAGGAGCTGACCCCGTGCGCCCGCGCCGGGTCGTTGGTCGACTGCGATTTGCGCTCGCGCCAGTCGCGCTCGAAGTAGCTCATTTCCCACTCCTCGATCTGCTCGAGCTGGCCGGCGGCGAAGCGCAGCAGGCGCACCTGCTCGGACGAGATCACCGCGACCCCGTGCGGGGCTCCGCGCTCCGCGAGCTCGAGAAGGCCGGCGAGGAGCGGCTGCGGCGAGAGCTGGACACCGGGCGCCGCCGGAGCCACCCCGCTCGTCCACCAGTGCTCGCGCCCCGGCGCCTCGGAGACCTCGACGAAGCCGGCTTCGCCGCGCGGCGGCGGCCGCGTCTCGTCGTCTTCGTAGCGCTCTTGCAAGCGGCCGGCCGTGGCCCGCACCGCGATCCGGGGCTCGTGCTCGGCACCCTCCGCCTCGGCGCGGATCCGCTCGAGCCCGTTGCGCAGCTCGGTGCGCCAGGCGCCGGTCCGGTCGGCGGGGTCGAAGGCGAGATAGACGGAGACGACGCCGAGCGCCGGTTCCCAGTCGCTCAGCTCCCGCAGTTGCTCGGTGCTCGCCTCCATGCTCCTCCGTGCCTACCCGCGCCCCGGCCGCGGTAACGGTCCTCCTCAATCGAGGATCAGGACGATCGCGACCACGGTGCCGACCGAGACGACGACCCAGCGCAAAACTTCGTCGGGGATGCGGCGGCCGTAGGTGGAGCCGAGCTGGGCGCCGGCGATCGAGCCGACCGCGATCAGCCCCGCGGCGGCGAAGGCGACATGGGCGAAGATCACGAAGAGCAGCGCGGCGACTCCGTTCGCCGCGCCGACCATCAGGTTCTTGGCGCCGTTCAGCCGCTGCAGCCGCTCCGGGATCAGCAGCCGCATCGAGGCGAGCAGGATCACCCCGGCGGCGGCGCCGAAGTAGCCGGCGTAGACGCCGGCGAAGAAGGTGATCGGGGCCAGCACGGCGGCCCGGGCGCGCGGCGAGATCGCGTGGAAGCGCGGGTTCGGCTGGGTCGCCATCAGAAGGCAGGCGAGCAGGATCAGCGCCGGGATGATCGCGTCGAAGACCGAGCTCGGCAGGACGAGGAGGAGGACGCCGCCGGCGATCGCGCCGGCCCCGGCCCCGGCGGCGAGGAGCGCGGCGCGGCGCTCCTGGCCCCGCAGCTCGGCCCGGTAGCCCCAGACCGCGCTGAAGTTGCCGAAGCAGAGGCCGACGGTGTTGGAGACGTTGGCGGTGACCGGCGAGTAGCCGACCGCGAGCAGCGCCGGGAAGGTGAGGAGCGAGCCGGAACCGACGATCGCGTTCACCCCGCCCGCCGCCAGCGCCGCGGCGAGGACGAAGAGGACCTCAGGCGCGGACATCGGGGGCGGCGGCGGTCATCGACCGTCCTCCTATATCAGTAGAAAGGGAGCGCGATGCCTGGGGCCTACACCTGCATCAACCTCGGCGACGTCGAGGACGCCGCGCCGGCCAACGGCTTCGGCGAGCGCTGGGAGGCGCGCGTGGCGCGCACCGCACTCGGCGCCGAACAGACGGGTCTCACCCACTTCCGCCTCCTTCCCGGCAAGCGCTCGCCGTTCGTCCACCGCCACCGCGAGGCCGAGGAGGTCTACGTGGTTCTCCGCGGCCGCGGCTGGGTGAAGCTCGGCGACGAGATCCGCGCGGTCGCCGAGCTCGACGCGATCCGCGTCGCCCCCGAGCTGCCGCGTGCCTTCGAGGCGGGGCCCGACGGCCTCGAGTTCCTCGCCTTCGGCCCCCACCACGCCGACGGCGAGCCCGTCGCAGACGACTGGGTCGACTGAACGCCCTCGGCGCGATACGTTAGGCGCGCGATGCGGAGCTGGAACCTGAAAGCCGAGGCGGCGGAGCCGCACGAGCCGCGGATCCTCTCGACCGCCGAGGACGCGCGGGCGATCCTCCTGCACCTGCCGCAGGGGGAGCAGCTGCAGGAGCACGAGGTCCACGAGCGGGCCCGGCTGCTGGTGGTCGACGGCGAGGCCGAGGTGACGACGCCCGCCGGCGAGAGCGTGCGGGCCGTGGGCGGACACCTCTTCGAGTTCGACCCCGGCGAGCGGCGCACGATCCTCGCCGTCTCCGACGTCCGCCTGCTGCTGCTGCTCAGTCCCTGGCCGGGCGACGGGCATCCCGGTGCCCTGACGCTCGAGGAGAAGGAGCACGCGCGCGAGCGTGCCGCCGAGCGGGCGCCTGACTGAAAGCACGCGCGCGAGCGCGCGTGCCGAGCGGGCGCCTGACTGAACAGCGTTTACTTTACAACGTTGAATAAAACTGAGAAGCTGTTCGGGTGAGCCCGGCCCGCCGCCCGAGGACCAAGAGCCCCCGCACCGGCCGCCGCCCCGGCACCAGCTCGACCCGCGAGGCGATCCTGGTCGCGGCGCGGCGGCAGTTCGCCGAGAAGGGGTATGTCGGGGCGACGATGCGCAGCATCGCCGCCGAGGCCGGGGTCGACGCCTCGCTCGTCGTCCACTTCTTCGGCAACAAGGCATCGCTGCTCGGCGCGGCGGTCGAGTGGCCCTTCGACCCGGCCGAGACGATGCCGGCGCTGCTCGCCGACGGCCGGCGCAACGTCGGCCGCAACCTCGTCGCGCTGGTCGTCCGCACCTGGGACGAGGCGGGCACCCGCCACCCGATCCTGACCCTGCTGCGAGCGGCGATGACCGAGCCGGCCGCGGCCGAGCTGATGCGCGAGTTCCTCACCCGCCAGCTGTTCGCACCGCTGATGGCCGAGCTTGGCGCCGACCGGCCCGAGCTGCGGGCCGACCTGGCGATGTCGCAGCTGGTCGGCCTGGCGGTGACCCGTCACGTGCTGATGCTGGAGCCGCTCGCCTCGCTCGAGGCCGAGGCCCTGGTCGACCACGTCGCCCCCGGCGTCCAGCGTTACCTGACCGGCAAGCTCGACGCCGGCTAGGACGGATGGGCTAGCCGCCCGGCTCCCAGCGGCCGTCGCGGCCGGGGCCGGCGATCAGGCGGGCGCCGCGGCCGCGGGTGACGAAGCTGTAGATCCAGCGGACGAGGACCAGCAGCCGGTTCTGGAAGCCGATCAGGTACCAGATGTGGACCAGCAGCCAGGTGAGCCAGGCGGGAAAGCCGCTGAGCCGCAGGAAGTGGAGGTCGGCGACGGCGCGGGCGCGGCCGATCGTCGCCAGATTGCCTTTGTCGAGGTAGCGGAAGGGGCCGGCGGCGCGGCCCTCGAGCCGGGCGCGGACGGCCTTCGCCGCGTAGCGGCCCTGCTGCATCGCGACCGGGGCGACGCCGGGGAAGGTGCGGGCGCTGCCGTCGGCCTGGCGAACCCGGACCATGTCGCCGATCGCGATTACCTCGGGATGGCCGGGCAGGGTCAGGTCGGGCTCGACCAGGAGGCGCCCGGCGCGGTCGAGCTCGGCGCCGGTCTGCGCGGCGAGGTCGACGCCGAGCGTCGAGGCGGTCACCCCGGCGGCCCAAATCACGTTGTGGGCGGGGATCCGCTCGGGGTCGGCGCCGGCGGCTTCGACCGTCACCGATTCCGCGTCGATCCCGACCACGGTGTGACGCAGGAGCGGCGTCACCCCGAGCCGTTCGAGCGCCCGCCCCGCCCGGCGCGAGAGCGAGGGCGGGAAGCCGGAGAGCACCCGGTCTCCCATCTCGATCAGCAGCACCCGACCGTCTCCCGGGTCGATCTCGTGGAACTCGTTGCGCAGCGTGTCGCGCGCCAGCTCGGCGATCTGGCCGGCCATCTCGACCCCGGTCGGGCCGGCACCGACGACGGCGAAGGTCAATAGCGCCCGCCGCCGCTCGGGGTCGTCGGCCAGCTCGGCCGCCTCGAAGGCGCCGAGCAGCCGCGCCCGCAGCTCAAGCGCGCTCTCCAGCGACTTCACCTCGGGGGCGACCTGGCGCCACTCCTCGTGGCCGAAGTAGGAGTAGGCCGAGCCGCCCGCCACCACCAGGCTGTCGTAGCCGACTCCGAGCTCCTCGTCGCCGCCGCCCCGCAGCCGCAGCTGGCGGCCGGCGAGGTCGATCGCGGTCACCTCGGCCATCATCACCCGCACGTTGCGACGGCCCTTGAAGATCGCCCGCAACGGGTAACAGACTTCTGCCGGCGAGAGGGCCCCGGTCGCCACCTGGTAGGTCAGCGGCTGGAAGAGGTGGAAGTTGCGGCGGTCGATCAGGGTCAGCTCGACCGCGGCCGAGGCGAGGTGCTTGGCGGCTTCGAGGCCGCCGAAGCCGCCGCCGATCACCGCGACCCTGTGCGGCGCTGCGCTCACCCCACCATTGTCACCGATGGTGCTGTGCTTGTGCTTCGGCTTGGGTTGACGACCTTCAGCTGCGCGCTGGCCGGCGGCGAGGCGTTGCCGGCGGCGTCGGTGGCGACCGCCGTGACCCGGTAACCACCGACCTTCAACGTCTTCGGCAGGGCGAGCGAGCCGCCGCCCGCGCCGAACTCGCCGTGGCGAAGCCGTCCTCGACCCGGCGCTTGACTTAGAGCGCGCTCTAATCCCTAACCTCGGTGGGAGTGGCATCCGACACGGCCGAACTCGACGAGACGGGCCTGACCATCGCCGACGCCGCCGCGGCGACCGGGGTCAGCGTCCACACCCTGCGCTACTACGAGCGCGCCGGGCTGATCGACGGCGTCGACCGGGCCGCCTCCGGGCACCGCCGCTACAGCGCGGCCGACCTCGCCTGGGTGGAGGTGCTGATACGCCTGCGGGCGACCGGGATGCCGATCCGCCGGATCCGCCGCTACGCGGAGCTGGTCCGGGCGGGCGAGGGCAACGAGCGCGAGCGGCTGGCGCTGCTCGAAGAGCACCGGGCGGCGGTGCGAGCCGAGCTCGAGGAGGTGCGGACGCACCTCGCCTTCGTCGAGAGAAAGATTGCGATCTACAAGGAGCGAATCGATGAATAGAAGGACTTTGGGAAGCCAGGGCCTCGAGGTCTCGGCCGAGGGGCTGGGCTGCATGGGCATGACCTGGGCCTACGGCGAGGGCGACGAGCAGGCCGGCGCGCGGACGATCGAGCGGGCGCTCGAGCTCGGCGTCACCTTCCTCGACACCGCCGAGATCTACGGCCCCTACGACAACGAGGAACTGGTCGGGAAAGCGATCGCCGGCCACCGCGACGAGTTCGAGCTGGCGACCAAGTTCGGCTTCGCGATCGACCCCGACGACTCCCACAAACGCAGCGTCGACGGCCGCCCCGAGAACGTCAGGCGGGCGATCGACGGCTCGCTGCGGCGGCTCGGGACCGACCACGTCGACCTCTACTACCAGCACCGCGTCGATCCCGGCGTACCGATCGAGGAGACGGTCGGGGCGATGGGCGAGCTGGTCACGGCGGGCAAGGTCCGCTATCTCGGGCTCTCCGAGGCCTCGGCCGAGACGATCCGCCGCGCCCACCAGACCCATCCGCTGACCGCGGTGCAGATGGAGTACTCGCTGTGGACGCGTGACCCCGAGGACGAGGTGCTGCCGACCGTGCGCGAGCTGGGGATCGGCTTCGTCGCCTACTCCCCCCTCGGCCGCGGCTTCCTGACCGGCGCGATCCGCTCGCTCGACGACCTCGACGAGGACGACTGGCGCCGCCAGAACCCGCGCTTCCAGGAGGACGCGCTGAAGGAGAACCTGCGGCTCGCCGACCGGGTCGGCGAGCTCGCCGAGGAGATCGGCGCGACCCCGGCGCAGGTGGCCCTCGCCTGGACGCTCGCCAAGGGCGAGGACATCGTCCCGATCCCGGGCACCAAACGCCCGGAGCGGCTCGAGGAGAACGCCGCCGCCACCGACGTCTCGCTCAGCGCCGAGCAGGTCGCCGAGCTCGACGCGGCGATCTCCCCCGGCGCCGTGCGCGGCGCCCGCTACGACGACTCGAGCATGCAGCTGCTGAACAACTGAGCGGGTGGCGCCTTTCTCTCGCATACCGAGAGAAAGGCGCCAATGCCGCTAGGCCGACTCGACGAGGACCGTCTTCGTCGCCTCGCCGACGGTGTGCTCGCGCAGGGCGCGTGGGGCGTCGTCGAGCGGCGCGATGGCGGTCGTTACCGCGGCGGGGTCGAGCCTGCCGGCGGCGATCAGGTCGAGCACGGCTGGGATCTGGCTGCGGGCGTGGGAGCGGCCGAGGTGGACGGTGACGTTGCGGCCGAACATCAGCGCGGTCGGGATCTTCGAGCTGGCATGGAGCGAGCCGACGCTGTTGCAGCGCCCGTCCTCGGCGGTCATCCGGATCGCGACCTTGAGGCTGGCCGGGGTGGCGCCGGCATCGACGGTGAGGGGCGAGAGCTCGCGGCGGTCGAGGTCACGCGGGTCGAGCGCCTCGATCCCGAGCCGCTCGGCCTCGGCGCGGAGGAACGGCCGCGAGTCGGCGAAGCGGACGCGGCGGGCGCCGAGCGCCAGGGCGATCTGGCCGATGTAGAGGGGGACGCTGCCGCTGAAGGTGGTCTTCGGCGAGAGCGCGCCGACGATCAGCACCCCCTCCGCCCCGCCCTCGACCCCGGCGGCGGCCAGGAACGGGGCGACGCGCGAGTGGGCGTCGGCGAGGTTGTCGGCGGCGCTGGCGAGGGTCGCCGGCTCGATCCCGTCGGGGACCGGGACCAGCATCGCCTCCGCGAAGGGCACCGCGAGGAGCTCGGAGACGGCGCCGCCCCAGTGGCCGCCGGCGAGCCCGAACCCGTACATCGAGATCGGCGGCACCGCGGCGCAGTTGCCCGTGCGGCCCGCGCGGCAGGGCTCGCACTCGCCGCAGTTGATCTGAAACGGGACGACGACCCGCTGGCCGGGGCGGATCGAGCTCACCTCGTCGGCCACCTCCACCACCTCGGCGACGCATTCGTGGCCGAAGTGGAGCGGCAGCGGAAAGGGGGCGGCGCCGAGGCCGATCGTGCGGTCGAGGTCACAGGTGGCGGCGGCGATCGGGTGGACGAGGGCGCCGGCGGGCTGCGGCAGCGGCGGCGCCGGGGCCCCGCGCCAGGCGAAGCGA